>JAABUX010009648.1_pt1 | contig 10901 bp, 9 predicted proteins | sample 5561851 | NCBI WGS metagenome assembly JAABUX01 (sample SAMN10711883, study PRJNA513361) | rock metagenome | isolation source: Antarctica rocks | place: Antarctica: Victoria Land, Richard Nunatak red sandstone | collected 2016-01-03 | reverse complement strand
TGAACGAGAATACCGTCTTCGTTATAGTGGTCATAGGCATTGCCACCAATATGGTTCCTCTTGTCAATAAGAAGTACACTTTTGTTCATTTGACTCGCAAGCCGTTCCGCTAGAACACTACCCGCAAAGCCCGCACCAACGATCAGATAATCAAACATAATGCGATATGTATCCTTTCCTTTAAGAAAATGAAATATATGGACATGCAGTGATGTAGGCGCGTGTGATAGAAGTACACTCCCCCCATTGAAATCACTTTATTCTGCTAGTCAGCTTCTATAATTACGTGATTTTTAGTAGAAACGTTTACAGTGTATTTCAAAAAAAGGGATTTCTAACCATATTCTAATTTTCGGGAACTTCTATATCCCTATATTTTATGTATTCCATTGGGTACGCAACAATAGGGTATAAAAAAAGCTCCAGCATATATTTTAATTATTGGAATACTATTATTATAAAATAATTAGAAGTACGCTATATATGAAACTTCTTAATTGTACGAGCCGTGACACTCAAGACACTTAGAAAGAGCATTGAATATTGGCATCATGATCGGCCTATTCAGTGTAGAGGTACTTGCTTAGTAGTACGACTCACTACGAGTCAAAAGGAGTTTTTAATGAATATTATCGATGCCGTCATTACTTCATTTCAAGCAGCATTGGCATTGTTGTTTGTCTTCGTGCCCAAGTTACTCGGGTTCCTCGTGATTCTGCTGATTGGTTGGATTGTGGCCTCTGCACTTGCTAAAGTAGTGACTGTCCTCCTCCGAAAAATTGGCTTTGATCGTATTGGAGACCGCATCGGCTTGTCACGCCTGTTATCCCAGTCAGGAATCAAAACAGATGCAGCCGATATCCTTGGTAAAATCGTCTATTGGTTCGTTTTTCTGATCTTCTTGGTGCCAGCCGTGAATGCTTTGGGTCTTACCGCCGTAAGCACACTGCTTGGTCAGATTATTGCCTTCTTACCCAATGTGTTTGTTGCAATTTTGATTCTTTTCCTGGGAACTTTGGCTGCGACTGTCGTTGCGGATATTGTGCGTGGAGTGGCAGGTAGCTCGAAGATCGGCAATCCAAACATCTTTGCCAATGTTGCCCGCTATGCCATTCTTGCCTTCGTGGCTTTGATTGCGCTTGAGCAGCTAGGAATAGCCACTGCGCTTTTGAACATTCTGTTCGCAGCAATTATGGGCGCAACTGCTCTTGCCGCAGGACTTGCCTTTGGCTTAGGTGGTCAGGAGACTGCTCGTAAGTACTTAGACCGCACCGAGAGTAGCGTGAACAACGCCACTTCACAGGTGCAGATGCAGCAACAGAGTAAGAACCAAGGGAGGACACTTCCTTCTTCCTTCCCTGATGTACCACGTGGTAGATAATCCTTATCACGCAACAGTGTCAGCAGGTGAATTTGCCTGCAACCTCTTAAAGTGTATTACCTCTTACACCCAAAAGAGCAGGAAGAACACTCAATGAAAGGTAGTAATATCGTAGATGGCTCTCAGCGAGGTATCCCTCCAACGAGGACCGTTCTAACTCCGTAGCCTGGTAAAGTAAGAAGAAAAGCACTGTGCTTTCCATAAAGATGTCTTGTTTTAACGAAGAAGCAGGGTAACAAAACTCGGCTTCTTCATTTTACTGTATAAAACTCTACTTCCCCTCTTTGCCTACACAATGTATTGATTGCTTTGAGCTCAATTATTTGGAAATTTTCTACGTGTGTTAGAATTAAGCATGGTACAAGGATGTACACTTGAAAGGAAAAGGAGTATCATCCAATGAATGTGTTTAGCATGATACGTTCGCTGAACCGCACTCAGCGCAACACTTTTACCGCCAGCTTTCTTGGCTGGACACTCGACGCCTTTGATTTCTTTGTTGTCACATTTGTTGTTATCCACATTGCGAAAGATTTCAAAGTGGCTGTCCCTTTGATAGCATTGTCTATCACGGTGACATTAATGATGCGTCCAGTAGGTGCGCTTATCTTCGGTCTGCTCGCGGACTGCTTTGGGCGACGTCTTCCTTTGATGATTGATATCATTTTTTACTCAATGATGGAGCTCGCAACTGCTTTCTCGCCCAATTTCACTATTTTTATAGTCCTGCGTGCGCTCTACGGTATCGGTATGGGCGGCGAGTGGGGCCTTGGCGCATCTATGGCGATGGAGACACTCCCCACGGAGTCGCGAGGTCTGTTCTCGGGCATTCTGCAACAGGGTTATGCGACTGGTTATCTGATAGCGGCTGTGGTCTTTGGACTTGTTTACCCATCCTTTGGTTGGCGTGCCATGTTCATTATTGGAGCCTTGCCAGCCTTGCTTGTAATTTTCATTCGTGCAAACGTTCCAGAGTCTGAAATCTGGCAGCAGCAACGCGTCGCAATTCGTGAGCGTGGATCCACCTTTTGGCGCGATATGGGTGCTGCTATCACCCGACATGGCTGGCTTGTCGTTTATGTTATTATCTTGATGACCGCCTTTAACTATATGTCGCACGGGACTCAGGACCTCTACCCGACCTTCTTACTGAGTCAGCGTAAGCTAAACACAGGGACGGTATCCATTATCGCAATCATCTACAATATCGGAGCGATCTTAGGTGGAACTACCTTTGGCTACTTCTCGCAGCGCTGGGGCCGACGACGCACCATTATCATCGCATCGATTTGCGGCATCATTGTTATTCCACTTTGGACCTTCTCACCCTCGCTCATCTTGCTCACTATTGGTGCGTTTCTGTTACAATTCATGGTTCAAGGAGCTTGGGGTGTTATTCCAGTTCACCTGAATGAACTTTCTCCTGGCTCGATACGTGGCACCTTTCCAGGCTTTACGTACCAGATCGGTAACTTGATTTCAGCGAACGCTGTTGTACTTGAAGCCAACTTTGCTCAGTACTTCAAGAGTGCCAAAGGTGTTCCTGACTATGCAACCACGCTTGCAGTTCTTGCTCTAATCGTGTTCATTGCAGTGATTATTCTCACCGCCTTTGGACCCGAGGCGAAGGGTATCGAATTCACGCCGGATGTGGGACCTACAAGTGGTCAAAAAGAGGCTCTTGAAGTGTAGTGTAAGAGGGTTTAGGGTAGTCTTACGACCTTACCTATCATAGCCTTTCTTTTAAGGAAATGCTATATGAGAAAAATGATGCAATTATAGGAAAAGCTCATTAGTATGGATACCATTCATACTAATGAGCTTTTTGTGTACCAGTTGTATTATCGTGCTGTGTACATTTCCACAGCTAATGGGGTCGAAGCCCGTTTGCGTGGCAAGCATCGTTCCGCGATGCACGTTCACATACCAACCACTTGTGGGAATAGAGGATACGTATAGCATGAAAAATGTACTGACTTGTGTTAAAAGTCAACTATCCTAGAGGGTGTCCGAGAAGGCTTGCCAGGCCGATTTGTCAATCAAGCAAGGGGAGAAGAGGGGGACCATGATAGGATAGAGGGAGAACAAAGCAGAAAGTAGGGGTCATTGTTTGCCCCAGGAAGGCTGGCAAGCTAATGGAAGTGTATCCTTCTGATCTCTCTGATGAGGAGTGGGCCATTCTTGAACCGCTGTTTCCCCCCCCACAAACCCGGGGACGACCACGCCAGGTCAATATGCGAGCGGTCCTCAATGGGATCTTTTACGTGCTGCGCCTGGCGCATGCTCCCGCGAGCGTTCCGCCTCGCTCAACCACCTATGGCTGTTTCGCGATACCGATGTCTGGGAACACATCATACGACGCGCACGCTATGACGGTTTACACAAATCGCAGGTGCAGCATGTGGTGACTGTCGTCGCGATCAATCTGGTGCGCATTGACGCGGTTCTGACCCAGACTCCTCGTGGCAAGACCCGTCAATCCAACTTCATGCGCTTGGTATTGCACCCTTGTCTGCAAGGTCAAACGACTGCATGATTTCCATGTGATTCACAATGTCATTCGCCAACAAAGTCCTGAAAGCACGAGGGGCTTCCCTACCATACTCTTTTGCGCTTCGCATACGTTTTATATAGTAGGGAAGCCCCTCGTGGGCGTCCGTGGTGAAGAAATGTCCGTCCGTGATAAGTATCTCTGTATGTTCTTGTTATTTGAACCGTATTGACCCTTGCGGTCTTCCTGCATCCCGCAAGGATGGAGACCCTAATTTCTTCGCTAAAAAGACACCGATAGGCCCATCAGAGATCGCGTAACGCTTCCACTACTGGACGACGTGACGCTGACAATGTGCTGAGAACAGCAGCCACCATAGCGGTGATTGCAGCACCTGCCAGCAGGATCAGGTAAATCCACGGAACAGCGAGAAGCTCAGGAGGTGGATCAAAAACGCCGGTCAGTATTGTAACCAGCATCTGTGCAACACCAAAACCCAATGCTATACCGATGATGCCTCCACCCAGTTGTATCAACAACCCCTCACTCCATAGGAACGCCCCAAGCTGCTGTCGCTTCGCTCCCAGCGCGGAAAGGAGTGCAAAAGTGCGACGCCGTTCGGCTAAGCCAAGAGCTAAAATTAAGCCAGTTGCTCCAGCCACCAGCAGGACCGCGAAAGTCAACTCAAGGTTGGTCAAACCGTGGAGGTCTACAGCGGTGAGACTGGAGCTAATCAGGCGTTGTGTCGAACCGATATCGGTCACCTTCGCGCCAGCAAGGGAGTTTACGCTAGAACGAACTTGCTTCGCCACATCACTTGGGTTACCATTTGCTCGGATCAACACGACCTCTTGCGCGTTGCTACCAGTCTGTTGCGAGATGTAGCTTGAGTTTGCAATCAGGAAGGAATCCTTCGGCGCAGTAAGAAACTCGCGAACAACGCCCAGGAAGTGGAATTTCACAACATGGTATTGGTGATCGACTGCACTTTGCAAGCGAAGATTGATCTGATCACCGACAAGCAGTTGGTAATTTGTCACCGTTTCCTGCGAGACCAGCACCCCATCTGAATGAGTAGATAGAGCCGCTAGCGTAGATTTAGCATTCCCGTTCGCAAAATACGCATTAGAAACGTTTGTCGCTTCGCCCAAATGTAGTGGATCAATACCATAGATATCCTGGAGATCGTTGCCGACATAGGCAAAGCGATGCTGCATCGATTGTACCGAAGCTACCCCTGGCAGCGTCCTCAATTGGGGCAATAGAGTACTTGGCGCAGAGGCTGTAGAACCGGTAACTGTCACATCGGAGCCATTTGTGAGTTCTGCATCCACCCGCGATTGAGCATTATACGTCGTGTTGAAGACAGCAGTGGATGTGGCAAAGGAGAATGCCAGTGCTACCAAGACGACGCCCTGAGTTACACGTATATATTGTCGCGAAAGAGAAGCTGAGACGATGCCTGAAAGTTTCTGCGCGATGGGACGTAACAAACTGGCAAAGAAATGTTTCCCATGCGCAAGGCCACTCCCCCAGAGACGCATTGCGAGCAGAGCCACTCCAACCCACAAGCACAGGGGAGCGAGGAACGTTTCATAGGCCACCGATGTTCCTGCTATCCCTTCTGGTGCTAACACAACCTGGTAACCAGTACTCGCGGTCCGCCAGAAGATAATGGCAGCGGCGGCAAGCAGAACAATATCCAGGTACACGCGTTGCCATAAAGGTCTGCCACCACGTCCAACTACTGCACGTGCAGCCATCACAGTGGAATAGCGAGCCTGCTTCCACGTGGGATACAACATGGCAGCGAAGGCAAGAGCGAGGCCAGTGAGAGCAGATCCAGCCGTCCATAAGATCGCCGTTGTACTTCCCAGCACTCCAAAAGGAGTGATTATTCCAGCAGCAATGTATGCAACAACGATACCCAGAGAGACTCCACCAATCCCGACAATAAGGGCCTCAATAGAAGCCAATTTTAGAATTCGGGAGGTGGAAGCCCCACGAGTACGCAAAAGGGCCTGTTCCTGGCGTCGGCGTACTGCGCCGGAAGAGGCAACGGCTAAGGTGAGCAATATAGCAAGAACTGCTCCAGGTATCCCGAGGAATAGAAAGAGTACCAGCGCATAGAGAGCATCTTTGCGTACAGCATCCAATCGCGCGGCTAGATTGTTCCCCACGATGGCACTGCCAGCAAGGCGCGCTTCGACGTTGTTCGCCAAGCCTTGTACATATGTAAAGGCTGTGTCCGGGTCACTTGGCAGCACATGTGAAATTCTGACATGAAGCTGTGTACGCACCGTGTCAGGGCGTATGGTTCCCTGCGGATCGAAGAATTGGTGCCACTGGTCACTCGGTAGTATTAGCACATTGTCGGGAGGTGCCTGCGGTGCGGAACCTGCTGGTACGCCAACGGCCTGGAAAAGTGAATCTGTATTGGGCAGATCGACAATTCCCCCAACTTTCACGTCGAACGGCGGTAGTCCCTGGCGTTGGATCTTCACAGAATCGCCGACTGTAACGTGCAAATTTGAAGCTGTCTGCTGCGCTACGAGAACACCATTATCAAAAGATCCTATGAGCAAGCGCAATTCAGAAGTAAAGGACTGGCGATACTGTGTACTCAGTCCCAGTACTTTTCCGGCACCTGTTGTCTGAATGGTACCGTTTGTCGTAGAGGTGAAGCCGACAGTATTAGCGTAACCCACTTCTTCCAGGGCAGAATACGCGGTCGATTTGTCAATGGCCGATTTGACTGTGTTGATATTGGTGCCGGGTGAAAGTTGAACCTGCCAATCTACAGGTACATTCGAGGCCGCTCGCTGGGTCATCGAGGCTGTGCTGGAAGCAATGAAGCTTCCTATCGATGCTAATAATGAGACGGTGAGCGCGACACCCATTATCGCCCCCACGAGACGACCCGATATATGGGAGAGGAGGCCCTTAAGCCAGAGTAGTGAGAGCATTACGCTTGTACCTCCATTTTTCCGTATTGCATATGCCATACCTTATCCATGCGTTCAGCGACAGCCATATCGTGAGTTGCCACCACCAGTGCAGTATCTGTGCCTTTTAACGAGTCAAGCAAGACATCAAAAAGGTGCTGAGCAGTAGGATGGTCAAGTTGTCCTGTCGGCTCATCGGCGAGGATGAGTTTTGGGCGGGCAGCAAGAGCGCGAGCAACAGCTACACGCTGGGCCTGTCCACCAGAAAGTTCTTCCGGTAGCTTCTCTGCTATTGACAGGAGTCCAATGCGTTCAAGTGCTTCGAGAGCGTAGGTCCGTGCGTTTTCCGCACTTTCTTGCCCCAGGAGCAGAGGGATCTCTACATTCTCTACTACAGTGAGCGGAGCAAGCAGACTTGGCATTTGAAAGACCAGGCCAACCATCATTGGCCGAAGGTTCTCACGACTTCCGAGTGTGGGCCAAGAAATGGCACCAGAGGTAGGAGTATCTAGCCCTCCTATTAGGTGGAGAAGTGTAGACTTTCCACTACCAGAAGGGCCAACAAGTGCAATGCGGTCTCCACTCATCACGGCACACGTTACGGAAGCGAGTGCCACGACTTGTGTCGTGCCAAGTGCATAGGTGCGTCCACCATTTTCAATTTGAAAAAGCATTTCAGACATTGACAACTCTCCCATCAAATATGTGCACGACACGATCCGCGTGGCGAGCTAATGCGTCGCTATGCGTGGCAATGAGTGTTGAGCCACCTTCATTCCGACGCGCATCGAGAAGGCGAAGGATATGCGCTTCGGTCACTGTGTCAACCTCACCGGTCGGTTCGTCTGCCAGCAATATTTTCGGGTTGGTCGAAAGTGCTACCGCCAGGGCGGCACGTGCTGCCTCTCCACCAGAAAGCTGAGAGGGGCGAGCATTGCGGCGATCTTGTAGGCCGACAAGCTCAAGCAAGGTTCGCAATCGTTGTTCGTCAAGTTTTTTTGCGAGACACATCTGTAAGCGCATATTATCATTGACAGTGAGCTGATCAAACAGATTACGCGATTGAAGGAGGATTCCGATCTCAGCAGCGCGCCTTGCCGCCCGTTCAGCCTCGGGACGGTGTGTAAGACGCTTGCCCATCAGTTCGACATATCCACCATCTGGTTCATCCAGTCCAACCAGGCAGGATAACAAGGTCGATTTGCCACTACCGGATGGACCCATTACAACAACAATTTCACCCACGTCAACATGAATACTCACACCGCGTAGTGCAAGCGTTTCCTCATCACCGATATGATAAAAACGGTAGAGATCAAATGCTTCAAGAACTCTCATAGTTTTACACCCACTTGAAACTGCGCGAAATGCGCATCCACTGATCGACATTATCAGCTCCAACAGGTGCCGAAAGTGTAAGAGTCGCCAGCATTCCATTTTTATAGTAGAGGTAGCTGTTATTCTCGAGTCTCACTTGTTTGCCGGTCACGCCATTCGGATCAGAATTCGAGGTATAGGAAATCAGTATAGCTGAACCAATGGGCTCCTGCACAGCCGAGACTTTCACATCGCGTATTGCCCTACCTGTCTGCTGCAAGGTCATCACCTGGTTGGTGCGAACACTGTCAACTGTGGGAGCAGTCGAGCTTTTCGTAATCGTAACCTGCAAACCAGCCAGGTTAAAGATATAGGAGACATCCGAATTATTGTTTGTTCGCGCCCATCCCTCTGGCGTATCAAGTTGATAATGCCCAGTGGCCGAGACAAATGATACAAACGCCTGAGTATCAGGTATATCGCTGGCAGCAGCCTGAGAAACACTAATTGGCGGGACAGGCTGTTCCGTAGATAATGGAGTTACGTTACCCGTAGATGAAGATGATGTTGCGGATGCGGATTGTGTAGAAATAGGGGATGGCGAGGAAGTTGCACTTGTATTATTCGTTCCCCCACATCCAACTAGAACAAGAATGCTAATAGACAGGAGGAGGATGATTGCGCTCCTGTTCACTCGGGCCATTCTCATAAAATACTCCCTTTACTTTTTCATATAGAATTATCAGGAACATCCTGACTAATAATAGGAATTAGTGCGATTTGAGTCGAAATATTTTGCGGGTTGTGTAATTGATCCCATTTGATAAGTTGGAAGCCTTAGTACTACAGTGACACTTAACAAGGTCAAGCAGAGGAAGCGATAGGCACGTCTTGAGCTTGCAAGATCGGAAGAATGCGTGCCCATAGCCCCTCCTGGCACCACCGTCGATAGCGACCCACCACGGTTTGCCAAGCTCCGAAACGCTCTGGCAGAGCACGCCAGGAGCATCCGGTTCGCATCACCAAGACAATCCCTTCCACCACCTGGCGATGATCGACAGCGGGACGACCCGTCGCTGGCTTCTGAGGCGGCAGAAGCGGACTAATCCGTTCCCACTGGGCGTCCGTAAGCCTAGGTAGGCCAAGCAAAGGAAGCGCCTCTTGTGCCTGTGATTGAATCAAGGGTGCCTGACGAGCACGACGCTGGATATGGCAGTGCTTGGCTCCTGCTTGATGCTGTCTCCGGAAGCGCGACCAGCTCAACCCTTGTGCCCGCCGTTCTTCAGGTTCCCGGAGAACCTGGACGACCCGACGCAATTCAGCCACACTCAGCTGGATGCTTTCCTGCTCGGTTCCACTTTTTTTTCCTGTGCGTTGGCCTGAACCCGCAGCACTACCAGGACGGCGTGAGCCAGCAGAGCGAGGGTCACATGCCGATACCAGGCTCGAAAACCTCTCACTTCATACTGATCCAACCCGACTTCTCCTTTCGCTTGTTCATAGCCTTCTTCGATCAGCCATCGACTTCCAGCCACACGCACCAGTTCGGCAAGGATAGTGGTAGCCGGGCCGTACGCTCGGTAGTACGCCCGCTCACTTGGATCGGAGAGACTGCGTCGGATCAGCACCCAATGGGCTCGCTCGCTGGGTGTGTCTGTCTCTTCTGGTAGGTGCAACCAGACCCACTCGTAGAGCCGTGGCCCTTTACTGCCCTCACCCGCTGAGAGGACCACCCAAGACTCTTTCGGCAAGAGTGCAGCCAGCAGTCCCACTGGTTGAGGCTCTCCTCGGCTCCAGACCAGATGCGTTTCGGGAACCGCGAGGACATAGTTCTTCTGGTGTCCTTCCAGAAACAGGCGTAGCTCATCATATCCATAGACGCTATCACCTACCACCCAGTTGACTGGGACGCCTGCTGCAAAAGCCCGCGCCAACATGTGTTGGGCGAGTTCTCCTTTGGTGGCAAAGCCTACCTCCTCGGGAATACCTGCCTCATGGCACCGCACGCGGTCCGAGATCCATTCTTCCGACAGGTAAAGCTCGCGATCAATGAAAGCGTATCCTTTCTGACTGGCATACAAGAGAAAGACGCCGACCTGGCTGTTCTCTCGCCGCCCAGCAGTTCCGCTGTACTGGCGTGCGACCCCTGCCGATTTCTTGCCTTTCTTGAGAAACCCTGTTTCATCCATCACCAGAAGCCCATCTGCTTCCCCCAGATACTCCATCACGTATGCACGCAAATCGTCACGCGCTGCCTCTTCATCCCAGTCAGCTTCACCCAACAAGCGCTGTACCCCACGCGGACCGCTTTCGCCTAGCTTCTCAGCCATTTGCCAGCCGTTCTTGCGAGGAACGTTGGCCAACAAGCCCTCCAGAAAGCGGTTCGCTCGCTGGCGCACCTCGGCTCGTCGAAAGCGTGGCCCAATACGCGCTTGTAGCTCTGTGAGTTCCTCTCTGATCTGCTGCAACAGATCTTCTTCCTGCTCTTTTGGCTCTTCATCCTGCTTGGTTATGGCCATCTGCTTCACCCTCCTGAAACAGTCTACCACTTTTCTCTGCTAAGTGTCACTGTAGTACTAGGCTTGGGTCGTTTTCGAGGGCCGTCCTCGCTGTTTCACCCCCTCTTGCGCTTGAGCTAGATAATACTACTCTGTTAGTTTCGTGATACGATAGGAAGATGAAGACACTCGCCTTACCAAAGGGATCCCCCGATCCCCTGCCAGAATTGGCAGCGTACTTGGAGCCATTTCCATTCTTGTTTCGACGG
>JAABUX010009646.1_pt1 | contig 10902 bp, 13 predicted proteins | sample 5561851 | NCBI WGS metagenome assembly JAABUX01 (sample SAMN10711883, study PRJNA513361) | rock metagenome | isolation source: Antarctica rocks | place: Antarctica: Victoria Land, Richard Nunatak red sandstone | collected 2016-01-03 | reverse complement strand
TGTCCGCATCGTCATCACCACCCTGGGCGTGGACAGCTCCACCCCGGCCGGGCGCATGGTGTTCGGCGTGCTGGCCCAGCTCGCGGAGTTTGAGCGGGCAACTCTCATCGAGCGGACGAACGCGGGTCTGGCGGCGGCACGCAAGCGCGGCAGGCGTCTCGGCCGCCGGCACAGCCTCACTCCGCACCAGCAGCAAGAGGCAAAGCGGATGCGGGGTGAGGATCGAACGTATGCCCAGATCGCGGCGCTGTTCGGCGTTTCGCGCTCGGTCATTTGGCGGTCGGTCAACACCGCTCCCTAATAGGATTACCCTTTGACAAAGGCGCATTCTGTAAAGAGTGGGCTACGCTGCCCCCAGCAGCAGCAAGGGATCGCAGCCATGCCAGCGCAGGTGCCCAAGGGGCGAAATGTAAAGAGTGAGCCTGGGGAGGGTGCAGCCGGTGCCACGGATGGGCACGAACGGGCCAAGGACTTCCTGACGGCGGCCGAACTCGCCGCCCTGTTGGAAGCCGCCAAGTCCGGCCGGCACGGCACGCGCGACCACCTGCTGTTGATGATGATGTTCCGCCACGGCCTGCGGGTCAGCGAGGCCGTCAGCCTGCGGCTGGATGAACTGGACCTCGACCGCTCCATGCTGTGGGTGCATCGGCTCAAAGGCGGGCTGTCGGTGCAGCAGCCCATCGCCGGGGACGAGCTGCGCGCGGTCCGGCGTTACCTCGCCGTGCGCCAGGGCGCGCTGCCTTGGCTGTTCCTGTCAGAACGCGGCCAGCCGCTCACCCGGCAGGCCGTCAGCTATCTCGTGGGCCTTGCCGCCCAGCGCGCCGGCCTGCCGGGCGTCCACCCCCACATGCTCCGCCACTCCTGTGGCTACTACCTGGCCAACAAAGGCCATGATCTGCGGCTGATCCAGGACTATCTCGGCCACCGCGACCCCAAACATACCGTCCACTACACTCGCACAGCAGGCAGTCGCTTCGATGGGCTGTGGCGCTAACGCGGCTACTAATTGAGGGCGTGGCACGTCGAAAAGATCATGCCGGCAATATCTAGTCGCAACTGCGAGTCTTTCGGGCCAGACAAGTAGCATCGAATGAATTTGTTCTTCTTGGCCAGCAAGAGGAATTCGCCGTCACTTCCTGTCATTGAGTGGACAAACCATCCGTCGTTCAACAGGGCATCGAGCCGTGCAACCTGTAGCTCAAACGTGGTTGGCTGCGGTCCGATAGGCGTCATGTTTGTCTGTGCCGTTGCTGGGAAGGCTAGGATAAGCGTCGCTATGAACGCCAAGATCACGGATTTGTACAAGTGCTGCACTCCTATGGGTGGAAAGCACATCTGGCCCAGGCGGGCCAGCTCATGACGGGACTATGGGCCGACGGCTCACGCCGGCATCTCGGCGCCGGCCGCCGGCCGCTTTGTCTGCCAGGCCGAACAGAGTCCGGTCCAGCCGCAACTCGCCTGTTTGGTGCAGCTCCACCATCTTGCGCAGCAACCCGTCCGGCGACCGCACCTGACCGGCAGCATGGCGGGCGCTGATCGCCGCCAAGGCGGTGATTGCCTCTCTGGTGCCGAGTGCGATGCACGCCTGCCCCCATGCGTAGGGGGAAACGCCAAGAGCTGACCGGACATGGGCTGCGGCCTGGTCCAGCTCGTCCCATCCAGCTCGGGCGCTGCTGGTCCAGTCCCGGAAGATGGGTGCGATTTCCAGGATGAACCCCGGCGTCACCACGAACCCTCGAAAGGCACTGGCCGGCATCTCGGTTGTCCGAGTCGGCCCGACTCGCGGTTGCTGCGGGACTGCCGATTGATCGAGCTGGCCGTCACTACCTTTTTCCTGTTCAGCAAGGGGCCGATCAGGCCCTACCTCGTTACCCAGGCTTGTATTCGCAAGTGCGATAAGAATTTGGTTTGTAGTTGTAAGGTGGGGCCGGTATTCCGCCCCCGCGGGGGCGTTCTTCACGGCTTCCACAGCCGCCAGACCCGCCGTCACCTGCTCCTCGACGTGGATGCTCAACGCCCGCAGCCGGGCCGCAATGGGCACCAGGGGAAGGGGATCGCGCTGCGCGCCCCGCTCGCGCCACAAGGCGTCAGCCTGGGCAGCAACCCCGGACCAGCCGGCGCCGTCCAGGTTCTGCGCTGTCGCCAGGTCCACCAGGGACAGGACATGGTTGCGCGAGCTGGTGATCTCGCGCCGCAGCCGCCGGCCTTCCTCGCGGCGTGCCTCCCACTCGGCCGTCACGCGCTCAAACTCCGGCGTGCGCTCTGCCAGGGGCGCCAAGTCGAAGCCGTAGGCGTGCACGATGCGGCCTTGGCGTTCGCCCCTCTCGCGGTATCCCCAACGCTTGCCGGTCGGGCTGCGGCGTAGGCGGATAAAGCCTGCATCCAGCGCCGCGCGCACGATCACCTTGCGCTGGCTCGGACCCACGCATAGGCGGTCCTCCAGCTCCGCATCGGACGGCCACACGATGGGGCCAAGGCCAGGCCCGCCCGTCCAATCTTGGGCCTGGCTGTAGCTCATCAGGCTGTCCACTAGGTCCACCACCCGCCGGGGCACGCCCAGCGCCGGGGCAGCGCGCTTGAACCCGGCCAGCGCCCGCCCGGGGCTGCTCGGGGAAAGGGGAACGCTTCGGGCGGCCTCGGCCCGGAGCTGGGGTGGAGTGATCTTGCGCCGGCCTGTCGGCGGGGCGGTGTGCGTGTCCATGCTCTCTCTCGTCCTCTGCTGGGACAAGCCTTCGGAGAGGGCACAAGCCCGGCGTCGGGAGCCTTGACGGCTTTGAAAGCCGCCCTTACTCTCGTGTCTATCGCATCGCCTATGTTCAGCCTGTCACGGCTGGGGACTTGTAGCCTCTCGGAAAGCCGCCCTTGCAGGGGCGGCTTTTTCCGTTTCCGGCTCGCTCTCGTGGGTCAAATTACGCGGTGGCCGGCACTCCTCCACATTCAGACTGCGATTGTTGCTGTTTTAGCACCGCACGTCCATGTGCCGCCGCCCGTGCAAGCGCAGACACGGTGCAACCACACGCTGTATGTGTCACACTGTCAACGTTTGTCAGTGCGTAACATTCCATAACACAGCTCACGGCACCGATAGGTCGCACAAGGTCAGGGGTCATTACGTCGGCCGGAAGTTCCGTGCTGACCGCAGCACGGCGGAAAAATCGTTGTGGATGGGCCTTGCCATGGGCAGGATTGGCGTACTATGCTGCCCGAGAACAAGATGCGTCTTGGGGGAGAATGATGAAATTCGTGCAAGGTGAGGTGAGCGCCTATTATTCCGACTGCACAATGTTCAAATTGGTGCGGAGTGCGCTGGCTCGCTTGTACTCTAGTTCGGCTCTCTTTGACAATGGCGCACACGCGACGGTTGCACACGGCACGCCTGCACATGCAGCTAGGGGGGCGGAGCAACTGCGCCACACAAGCCCCACGGAACGCTGTCTTTTCCGCTCTACCGCAAGCGGTAGGGTTTATTCCTGGCCTGAAACCGTGCATCGCTTTGAGCAGGTGCTTGGGTTCGGACGGGAGGGATGGTGCCGGAGGACTACGAAGAAGCGGACATCCGGAAAGGGATGCGGGAAGGCGGCAAGCTACTGCAAGCCTTCATTGTCATGCGTCCAACAAAGCCGAGTGACGGGGCAGTTGACGCGGAATACGTGTGCTATATTCGCACCGACTGGCGGCGTGGATACCGAATATTACAAGTTGCTCGGCACAAATTCGACAAGATTTACATGGGTTCCGGCCTTGGCCGGCTGGTTTGGTTGCTCCGCAAGGAGTTTGGCTACAACGGCCCCCTGGTTCTCTACAATGCCGGAAGCGAGGACGTGCAGCGTTTCGCCGGCCTGCGGCCCATCGATTCCGGGCAACCACCGAAAGAGGAAAGCGGGCCGGCTCGGGCTGCGCCTGACAAGCCGCCATGGGAGTGGCCGGTGCGCGACCCTCCACCCCCGGCAGGGGACCCGGAAGAACAGTAGGCCCGCCTCCACCCGGAGGGCGGTGGCGTGAGCGCGACCGCCCTGACCCTGGCTGCCATCCTGGCGCTCGCCGCCGACCCGCGGTGCGGCGCAGCACCGGCAGGCAGCGAGTTTCAGTCCCGCCTGGCCGCCATCGCGCTGCACGAAAGCGGCGGCGACGCCCTCATTATCGGCGTGAACGCTGATCGCGTGCGCGGCCTGCCCGCCGCCGCAATCCACTCCTCAACGGCTCAAGAGGCTGCAGCGCGAGCGGCGGCGCTGCTCGCGCAAGGTCGATCTATCGACCTGGGCCTCATGCAGCTCAACTCGGCCCAGCTCGCCGGGCACGGCTTGACCGTCGAAACCGCTTTTGACGCCTGCCGAAACATGGCGGCCGGTGCCGATCATTACGCGGCCGACGTGCAAGCGGTATGGTCCCTCGCCCATCGGCGCTACAACACCGGGTCCACCGAACGCGGCGCTGCCTACGCGGCCGGCGTCGAAGCGGTGTTGAACCGCGTGCGTGTGCAGCAAACCGGGCTGCCGGCGTCCCCCGCCCAATCCTCCCTCGTGCCCCAGCAGCCTCCCGCTCCGCCGCCCTGCGCGCCGGTCTGGGATGCCTGGGCGCTCGCCCAGTGCAGTGCGCGGCAAGTCAGGCGTCCCGCACCACCGGCGGACGGCACCCCTGCCGTCCCCGTCCTTACGGCCACTCTAGGAGAGACACATGCAGCAGACCCCCACTAAGCCCGCCAGCCTGGCGCAAATCGTGTTGACCGCAGCGGTGCTCACGCTCGCTACCGTCACGCTGGCGCACGCCCAAGGTGCCGATCCCCTCGGCGTGTCCACGATCAAAGATGCGGTCGTCGCCACGTTCAAGGTCCTTGCCGGCATCGGCATCGTGTTCGGCTTCCTGCGGATGATGACCGGGCGGCACACGATGGAAGGGTTGGTCACAATTGCCATCGGCGCTCTCGGCATTGCCAAGGCCGATGCGATCATAGCGTTGCTTGGCGTCGCCTAGCCGATGACTGACCAGGACGAACCGCTAGAGGCTGAGGATTTCGACATGGCGGCCACCCGGCCGCCCATGACGTTGGGGCTGCCGCACACCCTGTCGATCTCCCTGCTCGCCTGCGGCGTGCTGTTCTTCCTGGCCTACAACACTGGCAACCAGGTCAATGACCTGGTTGCCGATGTTGTCGCGCTTGGCGTCCTCGGGATGGTCTGGTCCGCGGCCAAGGTGCTGCTCCGCACCGATTTCCACGGCTGGGATAATTTCGTGGCCTGGTGCCGTCTCGATGCACGGTGCTTGGACACGGCGGATTGGGGCGGCGCACGGCTCGCCTCGGCACCGCTCCGCTCTCCCTACCACAGTGAGGCGTCCGATCATGCCCTTTGAACGCCCCGCCGGCCACCCGCATGGGCCGGTCAAGCTGCGTTGGGACAGTGACCTGTTCGCCGCCGACGTGGGACACAAGTTCCTCTGCGGTCCCAACGGCGGGGGCAAAACCGCTTTTCTGGCCACGCATGAGGAGCGCGACTGCCACAAGCGCCGCCTGACGGCGCTCCTCAACGCCGTTGCCGACGAAAACGTGGAAGTGCGTCGCTCCCCCTACCGTAGCGAGGCGTCTGACCATGGGGTTTGAACGGCTTGCCGATCTGCTCGGCTACTCCGGTGCCATGGAGCGCGCCAGCGACAAGTTCTTTCCCTACGTCGATCACATCGGCCCGGCAATGCTGCTGTGCAGCGATGATTCTATTCTGGGCGTGCTGCGGATGCCGGGCGCACCGTTTTCCCTCATCATGAACGGGGAGCGCAACGGTCATAAGCGCCGCCTGGTGGCGTTCCTCAACGCCGTCGCCGACGAAAACGTGGAAGTCCACCTCCACCTGGTCAAGCACGATGCGACGCTGCCGCCGCCCAGCTATGGCAGCTCGGGGGCACCCTACGCTCAACGCCTGCTGAGGGAATACCATGCCTCCATCCAGGACGACTTGGCTGTGGTGGACTGGTTCCTGACGGTCCGGGTAAAGCCCCGCAAGATGCCGTTCGCCAGCGTCACCGACAAGGCGCGGGACGTGCTGGCCAAGGTCGGGCTGGGCCGCACGTCCCGCGCCGCTGATCCTCTGCTGGAAGTGCAGCTAGAGGATGCGATGCGCCTGGCGCTGGGCACCCTGGGGCCGTTCGGCCCGGTGCGTCTGGGAACGCGCATCGAGCACGATCCCGCCATGGACGATGGCGACATGGCATTCAGCGAGATTGCCGAGTTTCTTTACCTGCTCCGCACGACGCAGTTCGCGCCGCAGCCACTTGCCGACGTGTGCGGCTTCCTGGGGGCCGGGATCGCGGCGGTGGACGTGACCGCGGTGGCCCACAAGAGGATGCTGCGGATCGACCATGCAGCCGGCGGCAGTGCCGCATCGCAGACCTGGTGCGCCCCGGTAGGCTTGCTGACCTATCCGCGCCGCCTCGACCCGTCCCGGATGGATGACCTGCTGGCGCTGGCGGGCCGGTTCGTCCTGACGGTTGCGGTGCGCTTCCAGTCTCGCGCTCAAGTCCAGGACGGCCTTGCGCTGCTGCAACGTCAGCTCCGCGCAGGCAACAGCCGCGCCGTCGAGGATACGGAGGCGCTGGACGACGCAATCAACGAAGTGGCCGGCGGACGGGCGGAAAGCGGCATCTCTCGCTGGTCGCTGGTGCTGCACGGCGCGACGCCCACCGAGGTGGACCAGCTCGTGTCGGCCGCGCGCAACGTCATCGCCAATGCCGGGGCGAAAATCGGGCCGGAGGGGAAAGGGATGCTTAGCTCTTTCCTGGCGCAGCTCCCCGGTGCGCCGCTCTCCACCTGGATCAGGCCGGCGCGGTGCAGCACGAAGCAGATTGCCGTGTTGGCGACGCTCGCCGGCCACCCGCGCGGGCCGGTCAAGCCGCGCTGGGACCATCACCTGTTTCGCCTCATCTCGCCCGCCGGAACCGCCTACGACCATGACCTGTTCGTCGGTGACGTAGGGCACAACTTCCTCGGCGGTCCCAACGGCGGGGGCAAGACGGTCTGGCTGGGCATGAACATCGCTGCCCTCGATGGCGCGGTCAGCAGCAAGGGCGGAACGCAAATCGTCCTGGATGTGGACGAAAGCAATCACAACACGATCCTCGCTCTGGGCGGGCGCTACAGCACCTTACAGGTTGGGCGGTCCGGCATCGCCCCGCTGCGCGGCCTGCCGGACACTCCGCGCGTGCGGGCCTTCCTGCGCGACCTGGTAGCCGGGCTGGTGCAGACGGACGGGGCGCCCGCGCCCAACAAGGGGGAGCGCGACGGCATCCGGCAGGGCGTGGATTTCGTGATGGGTGAGATGGAGCCGCATGAACGCAGCTTCACCACCGTTCGGTCCTTCATGGGCTTCGAGGAGCACGGCGCGGGCGAGCGGCTGGAACCCTGGTGCGCGGATGGCGAGCTGGGCTGGGTCTTCGACGGCGACGAACACCTGGTGGACTTCAACACCCGCCTCGTCGGCGTGGACCTGACGGCGATCATGAACGACGCGCGCATCATGCCGCCGATTGCGCTCACGCTGCTGTGGATGGCGTCCGACGTGATGGACGGCCGCCGGGTGGTGATCTGGTGCGAGGAAGCCCCGGCCTACATGCCGACGCCGGCCTTCGCCAAGCCGTTCAAGGGCATCGCGCTGCGGGCGCGCAAGCGCAACGCCTCGTTCAACGCCATCGCCCAGCAGCCCAGCGACATGCTGGAAAACGAGGCCGGGCACGCGCTCATCAAGCAGGCCCGGCAGATGGTCCTGTTCCGGAACGACAAGGCGGTGAAGGCCGATTACCAGACGGGCCTTGGCTTCACGCCGGCAGAGTTCCAGGCCGTGCGGGAGGGCATGTTCGCCCTGCCGTATCACTCGGTCCTCATCAAGCGCCAGGACGGTCAGAGCGGCTTGTGTCGTTTCGACCTGTCGGGGCTGCCGGAACACCTGAACATCCTGTCCGGCACGCCGTCGCGGGTGCGGCTCCTGCGCGGCTGCCTCGAACGCCGCAAGGGCGACATCCCCAAGGCGCTCGCCGACTTCCAAAGCCGCATCCACGAAACAGCAGCATGAGGTCCACCATGAAGCGCATCCTCCTCGCCTCCACCGTCCTTCTCGGCCTTGGCCTGGCCGTCCCGGCACGCGCCCAGATGTCCGTTATTGACGAGGGCAGCATCGCGGCCCGCGCCGCGGAAGCGGGCAAGTCGCTCGCGCAACTAGGGCAACAGTACGAGATGATGAAGCAGCAATACGGCCAGCTCGTCTCGACCTACAACACGTTGTCCCACCCCAACTCGGTGCTGAGCACGGCTCAAGGTCTGTTGCAGCAGCAGATACACTCGCCCGGCTCGGCGGGCAGCAGCATCCCTAACCTGGCATTCGGCTCGCAGCTCTCGTCCGCGGCAAACAACTTCATGTCGCAGAACCGCTACTCCGCACCGCAGGGCGACGACTTCAACGCCCAGGAAATGATCCGCCGCGAGCAAGTGACAGCCAACATCCAGGCGGAGGCGCAGGAGGGCCTGAACCGGTCCGACGAACGCATCAACTACCTCAACCAGTTGCAGGCAAGCATCCAGGACCAGCCCGACGTGACCGCCTTGGCTGCGACGGAAGCGCGCATCTCGTCCGAGCAACTGTACCTGCAGAATGAGGGCAACAACGTCGCGCGCCTCAACCTGATCCAGCAGTCGGCCGCGCGGGTGGACCAGCAGCGCGCCGAACAGGCCGGACGCCGGGAGGCCGAAGATTGGCACACCCGGGCCGCAGCGGCGGCTTTCGGGGATCAGCAGCCGTGACAATGATTATGCGCCGTCGCTTGGCGGCCACCGCCTGGGGGGCCTTCGGCCTCCTGCTGATGGGCAGCTCCGCCCCTGTGCGCGCCCAATCGTCGCTGCACGACATCCCCTGGTATATGGCGCACGACGCTGCCCGTGCGGCCACAACGAAGCTATGCCAAAGCGACCACCGCTTCGCTCGTGACGTGGACTGCGCCAATGCCGAGACGGCCGAAACCAGGCTATGGGGCCAACGCTCTGCCAAGTTCGCGTTCAGCGACATGACAGACCCGCATTACTGGGCCGCACAGCCGCGCCTCGGCCGTTCCGGCATCTTGGCAGGCTGCAACAGGCCGGTCCCGACCTATACGCCGGAAGTGTGTGCTGCTGCACGACAAGGCGATATCCTAGCCGGGAGCCAGGCCCGGCCATGAGCGGCGTCAGCACCACCAATATCGTAGGCTTCACCTACGATGCTATCGCGTCCGTCCGCATCCAGCAGCTCAAGACGGCGATGGACGCGGTAATCGGTGCCGAGCTGCAATTCATGGTGCCGGTTCTCAAGTCGCTGCTGATCATGTTCGTGGTGCGCCAGTTTACGCTGACCTACACCGGCAACATGACGGTGGAGCGGTTCATCGGCTCCTGCGTCCGCGCCGCCATCATTGTTTTCCTGATCTCGCACTCTGGAACGTTCATTCAGTACGTGCGCGATCCGATCTTCGATAAAATACCGCAGGCCATTAGCAGCACCATCCTGTCCTCTGCCGGCGTCCAGACCACCAGCGGGACCACGATTGCCCAGCAGTTTGACAAGGTGTCGTTGGCCTCCGACGCCGTGGCCGCGGCCATCATCGCCAAGCAAACCGGCTGGTCCGTTGCCGCCCTGGTCAACTATGCCTCCGCCTCGTTCGCCAACTTCGCCGTCCAGTTCCTGCTCGGGAGCATCGCCGGCGTCTGGCTGCTCGGCCAGTCCCTGCTCGCCATTATCCTATGCTTCGGCCCGCTGCTGCTCGGGTTCGAGCTGTTCGACCGCACCCGTGGCTGGGTGGACCAGTGGATTGGCAAGCTGGTCGGCATGACCGCGTTCGGCATCGGCACATCCATCCTGCTCGCCATCGAGATGCAGGGGGAACAGACCCTGCTGCAAGCGGTCCACAGCAATCTGCCGAACAGCGGCCCGGATGCAGTCTCGGCGCTGCTGCGCGTCGGCGTAAGTGTGCTGCTTGATTTCTTCACTATGGCGGCTCTGCCGACGATCTGCGCCTACGGCTCGGGCGTGGCTGCCGCCCTCGCAGCTCCCTCGGCCATGGCGTCAGTCCGGGGTGCTGCCGCAGCGGCGTCCGGCGCCCGCACCGTGGTGACAGGTTCGGCCCGCAACGGCAGCGGGCTGGGCCGGTCTTCGTCCAATTCCATCAACCGAACCTGACGGAGCTTCCATGCGCCGCTGTCTCGCCCTCCTTGTCGCCCTCGCCGCCGCCGGCTGCACGTCCACCCACACGCTGGCGACCTGCAAGGGGCCGCTCGTCGCGCTGAACGCGGCGCAGTGGCGGCCGACCGCGGGTGAGATCATCGCGCTGGAAAAAGTCTGCCCGGAGGACCGCTGATGCCCGATCCACATGCTGAGCTGCGTGAGGGGCTGGAGGACCGCGCCAGGGCGGTGCGGAAGCAGCACGCCGCCGCCGTCCGCGGCCAGCGGCGGGCCGGACAGGCCAAGAACCTCGCCATCCTGGCACTCGGTGCCGGCTGGGCTTGGTCCAGCTACAACAACGGCCGCCTCGCCCAGCTCGCGTCCACACGCGATACGGTTTATGCGGCGATCCAGGCTGATGGCGAGGTCATCACCAGCATTCACTATAGCGAGCTGCCGCCGGCCGCCCACCAGGAAGAAGCCGTCCAGAACGCGCTTTGGGCCTATGTCCAGGCGCGCGACTGCTACGGCAGCAGTTCCTTCCTCCGGCAAGCCTACCAGGCGCAAGCCATGTCGGATGAACGGGTCGGCCGCCAAGTCCGCGCGGCGTTCATCCTCGCCAACCCGCTCGCGCCGCAGCACGTCTATGGCGAGCACAACATCACCGTGCAGTGCGAGCTGGTGGACCCGCCGACACCCATTGGCGACGACGGCAACCAATACCTGTTCCGCT
>JAABUX010009645.1_pt1 | contig 10902 bp, 12 predicted proteins | sample 5561851 | NCBI WGS metagenome assembly JAABUX01 (sample SAMN10711883, study PRJNA513361) | rock metagenome | isolation source: Antarctica rocks | place: Antarctica: Victoria Land, Richard Nunatak red sandstone | collected 2016-01-03 | reverse complement strand
TGTCACTTCGAGCTTCACTTGCGACCCTTCCATCCTCAGCAATTGTGCGCCCATACTTGCCTCTCTTGTTTTCACTCCTCAAGTCATATCACTCTTTAACGGCTAAATCAAGTGGAGGTCGCACCCCATCACACATCACACTCCGTTATATACAGTCGAGTCCTTCCGATATCGAGATGAAGTTGTAGCAACCAATGGGGACAACAACACATACTATGCGGGAGCCTACCTGGGGGATGGTTTGCATGAAGGAGCTATTACGTCTGCCTTTAGAGTCGCTCAACTAATGGGCTAAGCTTGACTTTATCTATTTGAGCAAAAAGAAAGCTCCTAGCACCACAGCTTTTATTGATGCATCGTTAGCTACGGCGACACTAATTTCTTGTTAAGTTTATCGCCTCGTACCCTCTCAAAGTTCGCCTCGCGCTCATTGAACGAGCCGAATCCCATCCCTGGATTGACCAATCGAACCATCTTAATATTGATACCCAGTGTTCGAGTAATTTCAGCATTGTTTTGACCGTCAGCGGCTTTCAGCACAATCCGTGCTCGTTGGGCGATCTGCTGAGGCGCACTGGGCCGATTGGCTAACTTCTCAAGAGCTTGTTGGTCAGTGTCACTCAGGGTAATCGTCAGAGGTTGGCAGAGCATGGCTGTTCAGGTTAGATAGGGTCTTTTATACCCTATCTAAATTTGCGCCCTGGAGTACTAGTTTATACTCCTTCGTTTTGCCGTGTGAAGGTGGATTTGCACAAATGGGATGCGCTCCTTTCATACTCTTCGATTTCTAGTCGAAACTACAGTATTTTTACGGTGTTTTTAAAATTTCTGATATGAGAGAATAATTGTATTAAAACTAAGAGGGAACCAGGACTTCCGTACATTCATTTAATAAACCCTATCTGTAGCGCTGTAGTTGAAAACTTAGCTGTGGATGCTTTGCCTAAGCCTTAAATCTATTTACATAGCTTTTCAAACCATCAGGTGTCTAAGTCCTATTAGCGTAAGTTATTTCACTTCATTGCCATGATTTACTGAAAAATTGCATCGATTAGGCAAGAAACTAGATTATGAACATCAATCTGCGAACTGCCCGGAAAAGAGCGGAAATGAGTCAGGCAGAATCGGCTGCAATTCTTGGAATTCCTGAAGCACAGGTTAATTACTACGAAGAGAACCCAGGAACTATCCCTGCCGAACTATTAGTAAGATGGGCACAGTCTTTAGGAACTGACATTGCTTCCCTTATAGCCAATACAATTCCACCACCTGCCGTAGATGCAGGTAACCCCTATGTACAGATGCGTTATGACCTAGACTTACTCAAGCAATACATTAATAATGCACCTACAGTAGGAGTAGGAGAATTTAACATTCCCAACCAGCCTCCTACGCTTGATGATGTAAGGAAGCAATTGGAGCGCTATCGTCAGAAGCCTAATTTAGCACTAGTAGGAAAGTTTGACTCAGGTAAGTCTCACTTAGCAAATACTTTGATGGGCGGGAAGTTTTTACCCTCTCAGTATCAACCAGCCACAAGGACTATCACTTTTGTACGCCATATTGAAGATCGGCCTGCTTGGTTTGGTGAGCAAGTCTGTATTTTAGCTGAAAGCTTTTGGCCTAGGGATAACAAGGAAAATCAAATCTTTGACTTAACCCTGCTGGATTCCCAAAGATGGTGCTCAAAACATTCCATCAAAGCTGGCACCCTAAAAGTTCTAAGTCAGTACGGAGTACATAATCATCTAGGAAAGGAAGAACTTGATGGACACTCAGCAGTTGTCTATATTGATTCTCCTTTACTCAAGTCTTGCAATATTATAGATTTCCCTGGTTACTCTGATAAATCAGATCAGGTATCTGAAGATGTTAAAAAAGCTAACAGTGCTGTTCAGATTGCAGATCTGATTGTATATACCTCTCCATTTAATGGATTTATGAGTGCTGAGGATTTTAGTCGCCTCGGTTATCTATTGCGGATATTGCCAACACCTGAAAATTATTGGCACAATTTTCCTACTCTTGGCAATCTTTTTATCGTAGCTACCCATGCTGCTTCTCATATTCGTGATACTGAAATTAAATCAGGTTTAAAAATTGGATCAGGAAGGTTCTATAAACAAATAGAATTGTCAATTCTACAAAAACGTAGTAGAAATACAAATCGTTCTATTACAAAAGAAGATCTTGATAATTGTTTCTTTGCGTTCTGGGAAGAAACGCCACAGCGGTGGATTAGTTTGAAGGATAAACTTGTATCTATTTTAGGCGACCAGCTTCCCAAAGCACGTCAGCATCAAATTGCCCAAGAAATTGATTAGTTAAAAGCTCAAGTACCTAAGAGAATAGCTAAGCAAATTCGAGCCTATGAACATACACAAACTCAAGTTGAGGAGCGAAAAAAAGATCTGCAAGAATTAACAAAACAAGACTCAGTTCGTGGTGTTTTGATTGAAAAAGGACGACGTAAAGTTGATGAATGTATTTTTGATTTGCAAAACCAACCTAAAGAATTATTTAAGCAGGAATACAGCCATCTAATCAGTGTTGATGCTATTGAAAGTATAATACGCGAACACTACACCGACAAAAAAGATGCGCAGCAATATGCAGCAGGTTACCTACTAGAACAACTTCAAAGTAAGCTAGAACTCATCATAAAAGACAGATCAAACATCTTGAAGGAGGAAATTAATAAGTTTTTGGAAACTTATGAAGAAGTATTTGTCAAACTACCTAAACTCAATTTAGGTTCTGTTTCTATCCCTTTTGATCCAAAAGGTGCATTTATTGGAGGTTTAGCTGGTGTAGGTGGGGTTGGGGCATTAGCAGTATGGGCGGCATCTCTAGGCAATCTCGGAACTTATATACTAGTCGCCAAAGCTGTCAGCCTTCTTTCTGTTTTAGGAATCAGCATTAGTGGAGGTGTGGCAACAGCCGTGGCTTTTGTTGCCGCTATCGGTGGGCCTATCACTCTAGCGGTTGGATTAGTTGCTGCTGCTGCTGCGATTGGATGGGCTCTCTTTGGAGGCTCATGGCAACATAGTCTAGCTAAACAAATTGTCAGTCACTTAGAAAAACAACAAGTCATTGATAAGTTTATTCAAGGTGTTGACGAATACTGGCTAAATACTGCTCAAGCATTTGACAAGGGAGCTAATGCAGTAGAGGAACAGTATCAAGGTTACATTCAGCACCTTCGCGAGTTATGCTCAAACGACATTACATCTAAGCAACTTATTGAAGACATTCTGCATAGGCTTAGGGAACTAAAGGATTTTTTCGGCGGAATTCCTTACAGGAGGTATACAGGATAGACTCCCAACAGTTCTCGGATCAGGACTAAAAATTTTCAACGCTATGAATAATATTTCTGAAAGATGGCGCGTAAAATTTGCTTACACGTCTTTTATAGAAGAGTATTGCAAGCGCCTTGCTATTTTAGATTTTTTGATCAAATCTAAGTAAGAATTTATCTCGAACGGGGAAGACTAAATAGGAAAAACCTCCAACTGGAAACTTGAAAATGAACAAAAAACAGGAAGCGAGGACGCCACCAAGTCAGAATTCTTTGTGGCATGCGGGTTTTCCCTACCCCAGATCATGGCTAAGGTCTTTCGCTCTAGCTTTGTGGATGGCTATCGTTGTGAGAATAGCTGAATTTTGGGGCGCTCTTTTTGGTATCGCTTTATCTAGCATCATGGAACACCTAGAGCCATTGCTCTGGTTTTTGGGATTAGCGCTACTGGCTAGTTCCCTTGCGTTTTCCTACATTCACCACTTGCTTTTGGGTAAGCCATCAGGGAGGTGGCCGCGCTGGTTGCCCAGTCCAAAAAGTTTATGGGAAGGCTTATATGCCCCAATTGTAATGAGCATGGCTATTATAGTTGGCATTATCTGCGTAATGCCTTTCCACGATGAAAACTACAATCAAACAGCCATAGAAACAGAAGCTAAATGGTTTGGCGCAATTTGGTTTATTGCTACTACCTATCTTTATCAAGTTGAATACCTAATCCGGCGACGATTTGCCTCTAAGTCAAAGACTGCACCCAATCAACCTAGTAGTAATAAGCCCGTTGATGACACAGATGTAGAGCTTGATCGCCTGCGAGGCCGGATGGGTTTGACCCAAATGAAAAAGCGAAAGTCTAACCCACCGACATGAGTGTTAGTTAGACTCAAAGTACGCCAAAGTTTGCCTGGGGATTTTTATGGTTGGTTCGGAATGTCCTTCTCGCTTGAGGCTAACCACCACTCCCGCCACAGAAAATGCCATGTCTCGACTAATATTCAAGCTTCTGGCAATCTCTCGGGGAAGCGTGCCCTTGATCTGCCAGCAAAATGATTTCCGCTCTTAAGGCAATTTGTTGGGGTGTGCTATGGCGATGCACTAATTGTTTAAGTTGTTGACGTTCGGTTTCGTCTAATTCGAGGGGGTTGGGGGCTGATCCAGGGTAAGCGCGTCTCAAACGCTATTGACAAGCGGGTTGGGGTGGGCAGTCTGGTGTCGATAAGGCAGCCATGAGGACTGTGAGCATGTACTGATTATCCATCGGGGCGCGGGTCGGTTATCAAGATAACTTGTGCCTGTTCCCCAGCGCGATCGCAAAAGTTTTCGGTTTACTGGCAGTCTTTACGTAGATAAATTATGCCACTTCCCCTCAACCATGTTAATATTTAGGGTGACATCGGTTCTGGTGGGGAGCAGCCATCAGACTCAAGGGGAAACTCTGGTCTGAATCCGGCGCTGTCCTGCAACTGTAAAGCTTCATTCAGATGAGTTTATTTTTCGGACTTGGAATTCTCCTCACACTACTGATAGCAGGCATCGCGCTCTATCTTCTCAGTGCTCGCCGTTATCAATCATCTGATTCTGTTGCCCATTCCTATGATCAATGGACAGAAGACGGCATTTTGGAGTTCTATTGGGGCGACCATATTCACCTGGGTCACTACGGTTCGCCGCCGCAACGCAAGGATTTTCTGGTAGCTAAATCTGACTTTGTGCATGAAATGGTGCGTTGGGGTGGTTTAGATCAACTTCCCCCTGGCACCACTGTCTTAGATGTAGGCTGTGGAATTGGAGGGAGCAGCCGTATTTTGGCACAGGATTATGGGTTTGCCGTCACCGGGATTACCATCAGCCCTCAACAAGTCAAACGTGCCCAGGAACTCACACCTAAAGGACTGAATGCTCAGTTTGTGGTAGATGATGCGATGGCACAATCATTCCCGGACGCGAGTTTTGATGTGGTCTGGTCGATCGAAGCAGGACCCCACATGCCCGACAAAGCCATTTTCGCCAGAGAGTTGATGCGAGTACTCAAGCCCGGTGGCGTGCTGGTTGTCGCCGACTGGAACCAGCGAGACGATCGCCAAAACCCGCTCAATTTTTGGGAAAGACCCGTGATGCAGCAGTTGCTCGATCAGTGGTCTCATCCTGCATTTGCCAGCATTGAAGTCTTTTCCGAGCTTTTGGAAGCCACGGGATTCGTCGAAGGAAGCGTCACGACAGCAGACTGGACTGCACAAACTCTGCCATCTTGGCTCGATTCTATTTGGCAAGGCATGGTTCGACCTGAAGGCTTGGTTCGGTTTGGTCTATCGGGTTTGATCAAATCTCTGCGAGAAGTCCCGACTCTTCTACTGATGCGGTTGGCATTTGGCACGGGTCTTTGCCGATTCGGAATGTTCCGCGCGATCCGGGCTTACTCAATAGCACCTCGTCCCGCCTCGGTGGCGTAGCTCTTACCCCAAGAAGCCTGTCTGAAGTGCCAACCAGGGGCAAAACTGTACCAATTAAAGTATCTGGAATTGATTCGCTTCAAACCCTTGCTACTGAGTACTCAGTAGTTGTGTCAATCAGAGTAGATTTTTACTCTACTTTAAGAGCGTTGATCCCCTGACCAGGCTGCTAAGAGCAATGGAACGTCACTTAGAGCGGAGACAATGGCGAAGTCTTGATTTAACTCGAGGGACGCTTTTTCTGCACAGGTCAAAATGATATCCTCTCCCGCAACTGTGATCCAGGCAACACCTGACAACACTTGAACCTCTCGGCCCGCTGATGTCAGCCGAAATACTTCACCTTGGCTGATGGTAAAAAGACGAGGAATCAGGAAGTTTGTCTGCCCCTTAAACAGAGCAGTAAAAGCCTTAAATTTGTTTGAGTACGAGCTGACCGCTCTTGCTATTGACGCTCGCTGAAAAGTCTTCGTAAAAGGTTTCATAGTCAAAGACCTCGTTCTTAACTGGAAATTAGTTAATTTGACTGACAATTTCACTGTGGTAGATCATCAAGGGCATTGTTACTTGTCTTGGCCTTAGACAATTTTTCCAAAGGCAAGTTGATTGGTGACCGCTGACTTATTAGTAGTAACGCCGCTCAATCCATGTCCGCATTGACGCTTCATCATCAGTAGAATTATAATCACCGCTCAAGGGATCGAAGGCGTGCCACCAGTTCTTACCGAAGCGGTCATAGGTCTGCCAAACTCGCAGATCATTACGTCCAACAAAGACTTTCATCATCCGCTGCAAAATTTTGTTCATGACTCATCTCTCGCTATCGTTCATGAGAGCGTTCCTTGGCTCAATAATGCTTACCCTAGCGACGTTTCAGTGATAAATCAAATGATGTCTTGTATAGTTTCTATAAATGGGATTTATAGCTCTAGACACCTGGAGCTGACTCTTTTTGACAAAATCAAATCACTTGCCCACCCCTTGAGTGCGATCAAATGAAGTTATTCCAACTGCGGGCCGTAGTAGCAGTAGCCGAGCATGGCAATTTTAGTGAGGCTGCTATGGAGTTGCAGCTCTCCCAGCCAGCCATTAGCCATGCAATCGCTACCCTTGAAGAGGAACTGGGTGTGCCTTTATTTTCTAGGGGTCGATGGGGTGCTGTGTTGACCCCTGCGGGAGAGCAAATTCTGCATCATGCCCGAATGGCCCTGCAACATCTAGAGTTGATGCAACTAGAAGCCAACCGGCAAAAAGGCTTACATGGTGGACAGGTTCGGATTGCTTCGTTTCGGAGTGTGGCAACCCATCTCGGGAGCAACGCGAAAAAGTGAGATCTAACAAAAAGAGTCCTGCGGTTTCCCACACTTTTTTGCTCTAAAACCTTCATTTCAGCCTCTAGAAGGCAATTTGAGGCAACAGCCCTACGATTGGACAGCAAAAAGTGACTGCTCTAATAGAGAGCAGTATTATTGGCTACATTGAATTAAGGGCTGTAGAGGGAAAAAGCTTTCTTCTAGCCCGGATTTATGAGAGCAGTCAGGATAGAATCAGAGAAAGTCTGCCAGTTACCGGCGGTCCATTGACAGCGGGCATGTAATATAATCTCGGCTCGTTCGCGTAGCCAAAACTTGCCATTACCTTTCATTATTAAATTGACAACTTGGCGGACTAAACTTTCGACTGCCCCGCTACCAATAGGTAACTTAAGAGCAGCTATCTTAGCATAGTTCAAGCGCCCCTCAACATGTGCTTTAGTTAAATGATTAATCTCGGTCATCATAATTTTAAGCGGCTCCCCATCGGCTTCTTTACTGAGAGCAGTCATATGCTCAATCAAGGAGGTGATTTTGCCCCTTTTGAGGTCGGAGCGAGCAGAGTAGAACCATTTTTTACGCTCAGGAGCTTCAGGAAAGGCCGCAGAGCGCCAAAGTGTGTAAATGCTCGGTAACGTGATCAAAGTCTAAAAGTTGATAAGTTTCATTTGGAGAACCCAAGCGTTCTAAAAGAGTCGGAATATGCTTCCAAATCCACTCGGCAGCATCACTAATCAATAACACCTGTTTGGCTTGATTAATTCCTAAGCTAACCAAATGCATTTCCAAAATATCGACTAAAATTTTATAATTTTCGTAAGTGCCATCATTGGTGACAGGTATCTCTGAGGTTTTGACCTTTTTCCCCTGCTCGTCAACTGTATAAATTGTCATTAATTTAGGTTCAACCCATTCCCCTGTATATCCATGTCTATGAGTTTCGGCGTGTTTTCTGCCTTTTTTGTTAATTCTCAGGCGCGTGCGACCGCCATCTACAGAAATCACAACTCGTTGGTTTCTTAAAACTGAACCCGAAGGCACAAGTTCCTTGGTGCAGTTTGGATAACTTCAAGTTCCGCTGACTTATTCCGAATCCGCCAAAATGGTAAGTCAGCCGTTCAATTCGTTTCAAGCTAATATTAATTCCCCATTGCCTTAGGTTAGAACGCGCTACAGCAAAGGAACTACTTATCGTTACATATTCAGCAATTCTTGACCAAACTAACGGAGTAATGCCTTCTGACATCCCCAACCATCTTAAGAATGGACAGAATCCTTGATGCAGTGACTTTCTTTTACCTTTTGGTTGAGTACGTCTTTCAACTACATAGGGCAATTTTAGGTCAACTATCACATTGCCTATTGTCAGGACTTGCCGGTGACAATAACCGTGTTTTCTTGTCTTGGGGTGCCACCAGCCTTGAGTTTGGTTAATGGCTATTTTTTGCGCCGACTCTGACTGAGAGAGATTGTAAACTAGTAAGGCGACACAAAGTCAAGCTAAAACTATTGCTGCAACTCTTATTTGTTCTTCTCGCTCCTTAATAGTCCGTCCATCCCATTCCGCTACATTAGCCAATGACAATGCCGGAGCTAGAGCTGCCTGAAAATCTGATAGCGATTTGTTTAAATTCAGAGTAGCTGGTATATTTTTGGTGGTTTGATTCATGGTAGGCGTTCCCTGTGAAGGCATCTGAGCCAAAAGCACTTCTCTGTGGGGAAATCCTACCTCTTTTTGTGCCTAAAGTATCACAAGCGCCCTTGACCTACTGAGAGTCACTCCCCCCAGACTGCCAGAACTCACTTTTTCGCGTTGCTCCCCCCATCTCCTGCCTCATGTGATTGCCAAGTTTCGCTCTCGCCACCCAGAGGTGAGTGCGACGATCATCGAGCGCCCTGACTATCTGGATATCGAGCAATGTTTGCGTGAGGGACGAGCGGACATTGGTATGACTTACCTGCCGACCAGTAATGAGTTTGAAGCATGGGAACTGCTACGGGATGAGTATGTGGCCCTGCTACCGCCACCGGCAACAGTAAGAAGTCCTCAACTGACTTGGGGAGAATTAGCGGCTTACCCCCTGGTTTTACTCCCCTCCTTACCCTGTGGGCGCACTATCCACGAACACATCAAAAGATTTGCACCACCAATGCACACTGCTAGTGGCATTCAAGAAGACTCAACGATTGTCAGTATGGTGGCGCAGGGGCTAGGGGCAGCGATTCTTCCTCTTCTGGCGGCTGAACCACTCCCCAACGATGTGCAGGTTTATCGGTTGCCAGTGCCAGCAGAAAGAGTCATCGCTGCAGCAGTTCTAGATTCTACCCAACATATACCTGCTGTCTTTGCCTTTCTAGAGATGCTTAGGAAATTTGACCTTGGGAATTTGGCTAAATTTCTCTCTGGCTGATGGATTGCCTCTGGCAGCGATGTGTCATGACCATGTGTACTTGTCGCACACTCAGGCGGATTTGCGCCCCGAGTTTGAGCAGGTGAGTGCGGATGGTTCCCACCTGAGCCGTGGCTAGTTCTGTCTGGTGTAGACAATGCTGACGCAACACTTGGAGTAAGACATAGGCAAGGGACGAGAACCACAGGCGCAGGGGAAGTGCTGTCGAACTCATGCGTCGAGGTGCGATCGCACAACAGGTCTAACTGCTACTCCTGAATGCGGTTTTCCAACGCATCTAAATGACTCTTGACAATATCATGTCACTTCGGAGCAGTTTCTAGATAAGTTGACTGCTTCAATCTGTCGAAACATCGAAGAGTAAAAAGTGGCGGGGGTTATTCAGCACAAACAAGCTGCCCTTTTTAATCAAGTTACCAGTGCAGATTACTGGCAGTCGCTCCTGATAAGCTTTAATTGCCAGGGTGTATTCTGGCTGCCTTAGCTCAACATTGATTTTACGCAGCTTCCCCACAACAACACCGATCAGGGTGACAGTGCCAGTTGAAGTTTCCTTTTGAATTTCAATCACCATTCCCTGAATTTTTATATTGGTAGCCTCTGTGAGTAAATCGCTTAAGATATCCAGTTGAGAGCGCTCTTCTACTACTTCTAGTATTTTAAGAGCATCGCTGATCCGAGCCGCATAATCTCCGAGAATTGTCTTAAGGGGTAGCAAAATTTCAAATTCCTCATCAGCCGACTTATTCTTCCGCCTCCAAATTGCTCCTGCATTATCATAAATCCGCCCCTGTTCATACCATCCTTTTGCTCTCAAGTGTGCTTCTAGCACATTTGGCTCTATGGTCGATAAAATTTGGCTATCTCGCACTGTTACTTTCATGGAAAACCTCCGAAGCTAATGCGTTGGATCATGGACTGGAGAGCTTCTACCGTGAACTGATTAGAGCGGGGTAACTCAACTGTTACAGTTTTGGTATTTTGTGTCTGTGACATCCCCCGCAGTGATATCCAGTAGCCGCAATATCTCAGGCACAGTTCCTCTTCTTGCTGCTGTAACCAGTCTGCTAGATCTTCTGGGACTAAAACCACAACCAAGATGCGCGGCACAAGGGTAGAGATTCTCAAATCATCGTAGTTTTTGAGCTTGAGCGGATATCTCACAAAGCTCTCTTCAAGTACGTTTCTTGAAGTACACTTTAACTGCAATTCCAGCTGCGGAGAAAGGATTGGTTCTGTCCCACCCCTGGCGGCTAGCCCCAAGTCAACGCTGTCATCGTCCACGGAAGGTGTGTAGAGAGAACGTAAGCGTTCAGGGGGCGCAAAAACGATGCAAAACAGAACGACGTTGAATCAAACAATGAAGTAATAAAATTAAGCAGCTTTTAAAACGTCGTCTTCATCAGAAGGAGCAGATAGGCATGGGA
>JAABUX010009642.1_pt1 | contig 10903 bp, 7 predicted proteins | sample 5561851 | NCBI WGS metagenome assembly JAABUX01 (sample SAMN10711883, study PRJNA513361) | rock metagenome | isolation source: Antarctica rocks | place: Antarctica: Victoria Land, Richard Nunatak red sandstone | collected 2016-01-03 | reverse complement strand
GCCGCCTCGCGCTCGCGCCGCGCCGCCTCGGCGCCGCGCTCGGCCCGCGCCGCGGCGGCGGCCGCCTCGGCGTCGCGCACGCGCGCAGCCGAGTCCTTGGCGGCAGCCTCGGCGGCGCGCGCGCGCTCGCCGGCCTCGGCTGCTGCCGCATCCGCGGCGCGCCGCGCGCCGGCCTCCTCGCGCAGCCGCTCGCTGAGGCCGGCCAGGCGCGCGTTCTCGGCCTCGCTGCGCCGCTTGTCGGCCTCCAGCGACGCATACTTCTGGCTGAGCGCATCCATAGCGCGCTCCTGGTCGCGCAGCTGGGCGGCCAGGTCGGCCACCTGCCGGCGCAGGTCCAGGTCAGCCGCCACCGCCGCCGCCGCGCCGTACAGGCTTAGCGGGCCGGCGTCGGCGGGCGCCGGCGCGGGCGGTGCTGGCGCGGGCGCGGGCGCCGGCGCGGGCGCCGCGGCCGCTGGCGCTGGCGGCTCGCGCAGTGGCGCCGCGGTCGCCGGCGCGAAGGCCGCCGCGCCGTCGACGCGCTGCGCGGGCGCGGCCGCGGCACGCCGCTTGGGCGCCGGCGCGGGCGCCGGCGCGGCGCCGCGAGCGCGCTTTCCGCTGCGCCACTGCGACGCTTCGCCGCGCGGGGAGGTCACGGCTGCCGCAGGCGCGTCGCCCAGCGGCGGCGACGTGTCCAAGGACGCCTGCGCCCACCCACACCAGTCACACGACGCTGTTTTGTCACCATTGCGAAGCAAGCTGCTCCCTGTAACCCGTGTGGTACGCAGGCACTGTTGCTGCACCCCGTGGTCGTAGCATCAGCCTACCGCAATGCTCTCCATACTCCGCCGCACAGAGCAGGCACGCGCGAACCATGGACCGTGGGGGGCGCGCCTCGGCCGCGTGCGCGGGCATGCGCAGCACCCACATGTCCGCGGCATACATCTTGGCGTTGCTGTAGCCGCCCGCCAGGTAGAGCGCCGAACCGACGACGTCCAGGCTGAAGGCCGCGCGTCCTGCGCCGCTGCGCGCTGAGGTTAGGGTTAGGGTCAAAGTGCTGAGCGCTTCGCGGCGCCGGGGCTGCGCGCCAACAGCGCAAGGCCCCCTCAGACAGCGGGAGAGCACGGTGCCAGCCGGGGAGAGCTCAGTGCCAGCAGGGCACAGGCACATGGCCTGAGCCCGCCAGCACGCCGGAAGGCGCCCAGCAGCGCTCGAGTCTGCAGCCTGCGCAGGGGTGCTGCCGCGGCCCGGGTACACAGACAGAGACAGATAAAGCAGGTCTGCCGAGGAGAGCGCGCCGCAGGGCTGCCGCGGCCCGGGCGTGTCCACACAGCTCCACTGGAGCCGCGCGGCGTCCGCCGCCGCGGGGCCCAGCCAGTGCATGTCGCCCAGGCGCCGCCGGCCGCCGTCCACGCCGCCATACACCAGCATGCCGCCCGCCACCGCGACCGCCCTGGCGGCGCGGCGCGGCCGGGGCCCGTCAGGCGAGGCACGCCGCGCTGAGAGCGTGGCGCTCGAAGCACCCGGCCTCTGCAGGGCGCAGTTCCAGCCTCTTACCAGCGCAGCTCTGATGGGTGGCGCTGCACAGCAAGCATGCAGACCTCCATGACCACACACGCTGGGCCGCTGTGCAGAATTACGCGCCGCTGCTTCGCTCGCAGATTCCACCCCTCCCTTTACCCCGACGTAGCACTTAGGAGCGCGCCTGTGGCTGGAGCGGCAGCTGGGCGCCAGGCCGGCCACGGCGCGCGCGGTCGGCAGCCAGCGGTTGACGCGTACGTCGTACAGGCCGAGCAGCTCGCGCGGCGGCATCAGGTCGCTTGCGTCGCCGCTCCGCAGGTCGCCCTTGCCGCCGACCACCGCGCAGCGTGGGCCACCGCCGGCGCCGCCAGGCAGCAGCGCCGCCGCGTGGTAGCCGCGCGGCAGCGGCGGCGCGCCGCCCGGCCGCAGCGCCTGCGCCTCGCGCCTGCGCGCGCGGCCCGCAGACCGTCAAGGCTCTGCCACCTGCCAGCAGTGCTTGAACGCTTTATCGCGAAGCCGCGGGAGCGGCTTGGAGCACCGTCGCCCTGCGCCCTGCGCCCTGCGCGGGCGTGGGCGTGAGGTGCAGCGCGCGACGCGACGCGGGGGACATGCAGCGGCGCCGTTAGCATCCACCCTAATTGATGCGCGCGCCCGCAGGTTGATGGTCGTGCGCAACTCGCAGCTGGCTGCTTCATACCAGCGGACCACCCAGGCCAGAGTCGCACAGGGCGCAGGAGAGCGCGGGCGCAGAAGTCGCGCACCGATCGACGTGCAGCAGCACGATGTCGTTCAGGTACGCACCATCTGGCCCGCCGTAGCCGCCGAACAGCAGCAGCGCGCCCGGGATGGTCGGGTGCGCGACGGCGGCATGCGCCGTGCGCGCGAGCAGCATGTGCGGGCCCCTGCGCCGGGCAGGCAGGCGGCTCACGTGCGGTGAGCGCGCAGGCTCTGCATGCGCCCCGGCGTGTGCTGTACCACCGGCCAGCGGCGTGGTGCTGTACGCAGTCGGAGCCTACACCCACATTGCTGTTCATGGCTTTGGGAGCTTCGCGCGACGCAGGCTGTAGGCTGGACAGACCAAAGGCTGGCGCATGGCGCACGGGGATAGGACGCGGCAAAAACTGTTAGGGCCCCAAGTTTGAGCACGACAGAGCGCGCTCCCGGCAGCTCCCTAAGCAAGTCTGTAATGAAGCTGTGGTAGGCAGCAGCGGGCAGAGTGCACTGCCAGCGGGCCCGCCGCTGCAGACTCTTTCATACGCCCGCACGTTGCAGAGGCGGGCCTGCAGTGCAAGCCGCCGTGCCCGCAGCTGCGGCCCAGAGCTGCGTCGGGAGCGCCCCCGGCGGGAGCAGGAGAGCGGCAGCCGTGCGGCGCGCACTTGACGCAGACCTGCCGCCAGCGCCGGTCCGCCGGCTTGTACGCCCACACGTCATCGAAGGGCTCGTTCTTGTCGGAGCCGCCCACGACCACGATCTCGTCGCCCACCGCCGTCGCGGTGTGGTAGGCGCGCGGCGCGAACGGCACGCGCGCGTGGCCCCGGTCCCAGCGCGCGGTGACCGTGTTGAAGCTCGTGACGTCTGCGTGCCAGGTATCCCTGCCGCAGCGGCAGCGTGAGCGCGCGCCGCTCTGCCGGCGGGCGGACCGCACGGGCATTGCCTCGCGCTGAAACACGCCGGAGCAGCGTGATGGCGCGGGCGGCTGCTGCGGGGCAGAGCAGACGGAGCGGGGCGCACTGCGTGCGGCCGCATATAAAGAAGATGGTGTCGCCCGCGACCGCGGATGCGTGGCCCGCCCGCCTCAGCACCTCGGGTGCCTCCGGCAAGCGCTCCCAGACACCCAGAGCGTGCTCGAGGCTAACGGCGACCATGGCGGCAGTGCGCTTTCGACCCTCAGCGTTTGCTCATACTACTGAGGGCTTTATATGCAAAGTCGGCTATGTGGCGGGCACACAGAACCGGGTGTGTGGCGCCGGGTGTGTGGCGAATGAGGAGTGGCCCAGACTCTTTCGACCAAAGCATGGACAGCAGGCTAGGGTTGAATCACCTTGCTGGGTTGCAGACACACACAGCAGCAGCCTGCTGCCAGCAGGCCCCTGCCCCCTTGCTAGGTTGCACAACCAGCAGCAGGCACCGCCTACCCGTACGTTTTGTGTCTCTCATGTCCCTCACCACTCTCCCTTGGTCGCAACTCTCCGTTCAGTATATTAAGTTGACAAGCCTCCTCGCTCACGCTGAAGTACAAAGCGCCTCTGCGCAACCCCAGGGAGCACTGAAAGACACGGCACGTCGCGACCGCGCGCGCGCGCCTCACAGCCCCCCAATGCGTCACTCCACGCCCGCGCGCTCGCTAGCCCGGGGCCGCGCCCACCAGCTGCCGACCTTTGGCGCGCCCGGTGGCCCCCCGCCCCAACCCGCCACAGCGGCGCCCTCCTGATAACCGCGCCGCGCGGCCTTCCGCACGCCAGGCAGGCCCGCCGCGCCTGGACCCCCGCCCGCGCCGCCCCACCCCAGCACGGCCGCCGTCGCGCGGCGCGCCCGCCCCACCTCAGCCGCCAGCGGCGCAATGTGCCCCGCTCCGGGCGGGGCGAGCGGCGCCGCGCCGCTAGCGCCGGCTCGGCTGTTGGCGTCAGCCGGCGCCCAGCTAGCGCTGGCACCGCTGCTCGCGGCAGCAGACGGGTAGGCTTGCGCCTGTGAGGCGCGTGCGCTGCGCCCAGGCTGCGCTGCGCCCCAGCCGCGCCTCGCGTGGGCAGCGCCGGGCGTGGCCCCAGCTGCCCCCCGGTCGATTCCCGCTGACGCCTCCGCAGGCTGGCGCAGGTCGCGGGCATGCTCATCGCTGCCGGTCGGCTGCACGCTCTGCGCGCCATCCCAGGCTGCGGCGCGCGCGGGCCCCGCAGCGCCCGCGGCCGAGTTGGCCGCGGGCGCAGCGCCATGCGCGTCCCCGGCAGCCCTGCCACCGCGCGCCGCGCGCCGCCGCACATCAACTCCGTAGGGATCCGCGACCCCGCGCGCGGCCGCGAGCTGGTCGGCCAGCGCGGCCAGGCCGGAGACCTTGCGCCACAGCTGCGCGCGCGGGTCTGCGTCGTGGCCGCCCTGCACGCGCACGTGAGCCGCCTGCTCAGGACGTCAACGCGCGCCTGGCCGCAAGCGTGCCCACCAGCCTGCGCTGGTCTAGCCGCGTTTGCTACAAGTAGTGCTACTGCAGCCGTGTCCTACATAAAACACAGCCAGTCTGCGTCCAGCAGGTATGGGGCTGCCCTGCCGCACTTCAGGAGTCCACAAAATTCAAGGAAGACAAGCCAGGCAGGGAGCGCGCACCGCAAGCAGCTCTCGGGCAGAGAGCGAGCGCCCCGCATGCTGGCGCCCTCGGTCTGCGGCGGCTCGCACCCGGGCCTGGCCGGCCCCGCACACGCCCGCGTCAGAGCCTATGCCACTTCCCTGTGTCTGGTGACAAAACTGTGTTTGCAGCTGTGACTGCCTTCGCACGCGCGCGCACTGCCCCGAAGCAGGTCGGCACCAGTGGAGAAGCACCTGCAGCGCAGCCAGGCGCTCGCCGTCCCGTTCGTCCCGACCGGCAGCGCCCCACCCCTCCACGCGCCTGCCGCCGCTGCTCCGGCCGCTGGCGCGGCTCGCCTCGCCCTCACCCTCGACCTGCGAGCCAGCCCAGCGGCCCCGCCCTCGCCCCTGCCTTGCTAGGCGCGCCGCGGCAGCCTCGGCAGCCTCCAGTGCCGCGCCACGCGCGAGCGTCTCGCGTACGTGCTGCGCGGCTTTGCGCTGCGCGGCTCCCTGCGCCTCGGCTTGCGCCTCCCAGGCCGCCCATGCAGCAGCGTTCTGCGCGCGCAGCGCGGCGGCGGACTCATCCCGCGTCGTCTGCTGCAGCCCGGCTGCGCCCCGCTGGGGCCAGCCGCTGGTATCCCTACTCTGTCCCCAGGCACGCTGGCTGCCACCGACTGCGTGCGCCCGGCACAGCCTGCGCAGCGTGCTGCACGGCGTGACACGCCAACAGCCTGCTACCCCCGTCTCCATCGTGCGGGCGCCGCAGCTCCTCCAGAGCAGTGCTTCAACAGGACTGACCTAGTAAAGGCGCACTGCTCCTGCAGCAGGAGCGGCCTACTCAGCCCTGGCTGGACCGAGGGTTGGCTCATGGCAAGGGCATCAAGGCACCAAAAGTGGAGCAAAAGTTTGGGCAGCAGCTTGCGAGGCAGATGGAGGGTTGGACGAGCACGGGGTGGCGCGAGCGCGGCGAGCGCCACACTGGCGCTGCGCACAGCGCAGCGCACGGCGAGCAGGCCGCGTCATGCAGCTACTCGACTTTCGCCAGCACCATCTGCAGGGTGGAGTATGAGGGCGAGGGCGAGGGCGGGCGGCCCGTGCGCAAGTGCACGCGGCTGCTCAAAAAGCTTCGAGACTGCGGCAGGCGCGCTCCTGGCGCCCTGCTCGTCGCAGGCACCCAGAGAGGCCGTGCGGGCGTGCTGAGACCGCCGCTGCACTCGCTGCATGACGTCTGTGGATGCTGCTTGACCGCCGTGCTGCGTGCAGAGGCCCCGAGGTGGTGGAGATGGAGACCGTGGAGTTGGCCGACCACAACGTGGGTCAGCTGGCCGATACGGACCGGTTCGTTTCCCAGACCTACCTGTGGCGAGCTGCTGGAGTGCACATGCAGCCCGAAAGGGACCTGAGACGGCTCTGCTGCTGCCCTTCGCAGGCAGCTGGCAGCGAGCACAAGTGGCGCGCCGCTGGACGCCAGCGTCGGCGAGGCGCTCGAGGAGTTTCTGCAGTATGCGCAGCAGCTCAAGCAGCGCGCAGCGGGCGCTGGTGCGAGCGCCTGCTCCGCTTGGCAGACTGTTGCGTATGCCGCAGCGCGGGCAGTGTGGTGCCGGCGTGAGCTGGCTGCCGCCCTTGCCGCGCTGGTTTGCAACTTGCAGTGTTGCGCTTTCGCAAGTGTGGACCTTGCGCGGCCCTGCGCCTGCACCGCAGTGCGCAAAGCTCTGTATGCACGACCCTAGCACACAATTTCAGCAGTCCTGTCAACATTTGTAGGCTGCAATAGTACTACAGCGTTGCGCACTGTGTGTGTGCAAAAACAAATGCTTCGGGCACATAACGTGGTGCTCTGGTTGCTGCAGGTGGAGACCAGGTCGTGCTGGAGCCTGCGCACGGCCTCGCGCATAGCCGGCCATATGTCGAGCCAGCGCCCCGGCCCTGGCGCGGGCTCTTTGCCAGCCTGTTTGCGCGCGAGGCGCAGTGTTCGCCCGGTGCGCCCGTGCCGCGTTTTGTGCAATCACTCAGCCACCCAGCTTGTGCTTTTGATGCCTCGCAAGAAGTCTGCTTGTTGTCCAGCTTTGAACCACACCTGTGAAAGGGTGTGCGCAACCTTGTGCAAACCGTGCTCTTGGAGCGGCAGCAGGCATATGCGCTTGACTGTATGTCACCCAGGTGTGCCTGCACGCACAAGAGGCGCTGTGCATGGCGCGAGCCTGAGCGCTGGGCGTGTTTGCGCCGCAGGGCGCTCTCGTCCCAAAGAGGGCGCGAGCTGGGAGGAGTTTGCCAAGGACTTCAAGGAGGTCTAGGGCATGCGCACGGTTTGTGAGTCCTGCTACGCGCAGGTGAGTTATGTAGCGCTGGCTGTCAACGCGTATGTCCTTAGGATAGCAGTTTTTCTAGCAAAGGAGCTGTCCGTGTTCATGTCGTTAAGTGTTCGGAGTGCAGGCTGCGTAACAAGATTTTGGCAACAGGTTCTCACTGCGTTGAGCAATGCAAGCAAATTCTGCGCGCCCAGTACGTGCAAGAGACTGCGTTGGCTGTGCCAGGAAAGTGTTAATTGAAACTAATGTGGTATTGAAACACCTTCATGCACCTTCATGCCTCTGACTACCGTGCAACCCGTTATCTTGTCTGTGGCCCTCGTTCAGCGAAATGTTTTAAAGTCTGGACTACTACTGGGATACAGTAAACGCTTGCGTTTCTGTCGGCACAGCACCCCGTCCTCCACTACTGAGTGTACAGCTGCAGCAAGCGGCGCACCAGGTGCGGGTGCATGGCGACCACTTTGTGACTCACACTGGGCATATACCGGCTACACGCTGCCTGACTGGGCAGGCGCTGCTGTGCGGGCTGAACTGAGTGCCTGTGGCGCGCAGCATTGGTGTCAACGTGACCGGAGTTTTTCCTCAAGCAGTGCAATGGCCTCGCAAGGCCTGCTTCCTGGGCTGGTACCAAGCACCTGCACACACAGTGCGTTGGATTACCCGGCCGTGTCACATAGCGCCCGTCCAGCACCTGTCAGGCTTGCTGAGTCCATAGACACTGTGGGTGTCACTGCGCATTGTATATCCATGCTGTGAGCCGCACCGGCGTTGCGACTCACTTTGCGTGCCAGGCAGTGAGAGAGAGTCGTGTTTGCGGTTGTGCCTCTGCACACAGAGCTGCTCGGCCTTGTCCTCAGCGCAGTGGGCGCTTGATAAGCGCACTCCCACAAGAGCCGCAGATAGCCAGCACTGGCGAGTGCACCGGCGCAGGAGCATGCCAGCGGCCGTCGCCCGGCCTGCGCGCCTGCCGTGGGGCTGCGCTCGCGCCGGCGCCGCCGCCGGCCGGGCAGGCGGTGCGCGCTGTCCGTCGCAGCCGCGGCGCGGCGCGGGCGCGGCGGGCGGCCACGCGGGTGGCCTGCCTGCCGGACATAGAGGGCAACAACTCGTTCACTGAGGAGCTGCGCGCGACGGCCAAGTACATCAGCCGGCGCGGCTTCGGCATCCTCGCCTCGGACGAGTCCAACGCCACCACTGGCAAGCGGCTGGCCACCGTCGGTGCGGCGCTCACCTTCCTTCCGATTCGACCAAGCGTGCCTGAGATGGCGAGCTGCGGGCGGCTGTGGGCAGCGCTGTCTGCGGCCTCTCGCCACAGCACTGTGGGCTGCAGCCATGCATTCGTGAGAGTGCATGGGCTGGCATCCTGTCTGCTACGCACGTTGCCCTGCACGTTGCCAGCACTTTCGAACATGCCAAGACGCGCCTTCAACTGCGCTGGACGGCATGCCTGAGGACAGGTTTGGGGAGCGGCATGCTGGCTCAAGTGTGCTTTGCAGGCTCAGGACTAGACATGCGCCTATGTATAAGATGCCCATTGTGGCTGGGCTGAAGCCTGAGGTCGTGGGAGCTGAGCGTCAGGGGCGGCCCGCGCCTGGACAGGACGACAAGCAGGCCAACCCTGCGAGTGGCGCGCCAGGTTGGCTTGCTTATTGACCTGTTGTCCTGTCCAAGCGCGGGGCCGCCCCTGATATCGGCTCCCCTGACCTCAGGCTGGAACTTGAACTCGCCCTCTATGTCACCAGGCAGACTCAGAGCTGAGACGCGGGCCTGACACTCTTGGGGCGGGCCTGCATGCAGAACGTGGAGAACACGGAGACCAACCGGCGCGACTGGCGCGAGCTGCTCTACACCGCGCCGGGCCTGAGCGACGCCATCTCGGGGTGCATCATGTTTGAGGAGACGCTGTACCAGTCGACCGCGGCGGGCAAGCCCTTTGTGGACGTGCTGAGGAGTGCGGGAATCGTCCCTGGCATCAAGGTGGACGCGGGCCTACAGGCGCGGCCGGCTACTGGATCGCCGGCGAGCTCGGCGCCATGTGTTTGCTTCAGCTTGTGCCACGCTCTGCTTGGCAAACCCAGCTTGTGCCACGCTCTGCTTGGCAAAACCAAGTCCTGCACAAAGACACAACGTCTGAGGAAGTGCTGCGAGACATCAAGTAAATGCCCAAGTTCGCAAGGCGCCTGGCGCAGGTGATCCCCGGCACCGACGGCGAGACCGCAACGCAGGGCCTGGACGGCCTGGGCGACCGCTGCAAGGCGTACTACAAGCAGGGCGCGCGCTTTGCCAAGCGCGCCCCAGCCTTTCGTACTGTATGAGGAGGTTCTGACCATGCCCTGGTGCTGAGCACGTGCACCCCACCGCCAAGCGCGGCGTGCAGTGATGCAAGGATAGCATGGGGCAGTGGTAAACTGCACTGCGCAGGGGCGTCGTCTGGGTCAAGCTGCGCGATGGCCGTGCGCGCGTGTTCCATGCAGAGGCCTGGCCTGAGCCGCGCGCCGTCTGCACGGACGCGGAGCAGCACGCGGCCGCCGAGCGCACGACGCAGCGCCAGGCCGTGGCCGCGGCTGCGCGCGCGCGCGGCAGCGCCGCGGCGCCGCGGGCGCTGACCTGCGCGTGCGTGCGCCCGGGCGCGCAGGTGGCGCGCGGTCATCAAGATCGGCAGCGCGGCCACGCCGTCCACGACCGCGATCTTGGAGAACGCGCACGGGCTCGCGCGCTACGCGCAGATCGCGCAGGTGCGCGAACCCTCCCAGCGCGCCCGCTGGCCGGCGCGGCAGCGGCTGCACCCCCGTGGGGCAGGCCGGCTAGTCGTAGCTCGCGGCGTCGATCGGCGCACTCCTTGCAGACAGGGCGCCACGCAAGTCCCCTGCAATCGTGATCAAGTGGTGGTGCCTCTCCTGCCGTAGCTGTGTCGCATCGGGGCTGGCTGCACCACGGCAGAGAGCCCTCTCTGCGACCCGCAGTGCTTTCAGCGACGAACGTGATCTGGTGCACCCTGGATGAAGACAGGGCCGGGCGGTGGGGGACGCTGAGGGGTGCGGCGCGGCGGCCGGCAGGAGAACGGGCTGGTGCCCATCGTGGAGCCGGAGGTGACGCTGGGCCCGGGCGACTACACGATCGAGGAGACCGCCTTCTGGTCCGAGCGCGTGTACAGCCACGTCTTCCGTTTGCTCAATGAGTACAACGTGATGCTGGCGCGCGCGCCCGCCTGCCCTCCGGTTTCATTCCCTCAAACTAAAGTGCATGATGCATGATCACAACAGTCGCTCCGACCGCTTGCCCCAACCCTCTGCCTGTGCCTGTGCATGCGCGTGGCTGTTGCCGGGCGGCCATGCAGCGGGCTGTGCCTCCAGGTCCGTGCATGCGCAAGGGCTGCGCTCGGCTGCGAGCGCGCACGAAGGCCGGGCCTGTCCGCGGAGGCGTGGGGCGGCCAGGCCCGCGCCTGCTGCTGAGCGCTGCCGGCGGGGGCCGCGCAGGACTGCATCCTGCTAAAGCCCAATATGATCCTGCCAGGCGCGAACGGCCCCTGCACCACTGGCCCGGCATCATGTCAGGGTTCCCAGATGCGCGTGCACTTCATTTGGGCAGTTCGACAATGTCGCATGTGACGTGCGTCGCATGCATGGTGCATTGCATTACAAACAACAGCCGCGGCAGTGCCACGCCTGCTCCGCCGCGTGAACACACAGCGCTCTGAAACATGACAGCAGCTCAGCCGGCACGCGCGCGCGCGCCGGGCTCGCTCACCGCTCCGCCTCACCCGCGCCCGCAGGCCTGGACGTGCCCACGCCCACGCCCGCCGACGTGGCGCGGTACACCGTGCGCAC
>JAABUX010009641.1_pt1 | contig 10903 bp, 3 predicted proteins | sample 5561851 | NCBI WGS metagenome assembly JAABUX01 (sample SAMN10711883, study PRJNA513361) | rock metagenome | isolation source: Antarctica rocks | place: Antarctica: Victoria Land, Richard Nunatak red sandstone | collected 2016-01-03 | reverse complement strand
TGGCGCGCCACTCGACGTTGAAGACACGGTTCGGCGCGGACCCGCTGACCGAGGTGAAGATGCCGCAGGGGGTGCCGTCCGGCTGCGTCCCGACCGTGGTCAGGTCGCCCCAGTGCACGAAGATGGCGTCGTGCGCTTGCGGGTCGGGCAGGGCGGCCTCGGCGAAGCCCGCGTCGGGCGGGCTGCCAAAGCTGAGTTGGCCGTTCGAGGTCGCGGATAGCGCCGTCACGGGCTGGCCGTAGAACGAGAAGGCGAAGCCCGGGGGCAACGACAGGCCCGTGGCGCAGTCGTCGCAGTGGTTGCCGCTGTCCGTCACGGTCGGGCCCTGCTGGATCGTGGCGCTCTGGGACGACACGATGCGGTACTGCGTCCCGATCCCCGTGGGCGTGCTGAGCGAGAACGGCGTGGCCGTCGGCCCCGGCGTTTGCGTCGGCAGGACGGTCGGGACGCTGCCGGGGGCGCCGCTGTAGGTGAGGGCGAGGTCGAGGCCGGGGCCGAGGGTGTATTGCGCGTCGCTCTCGTACTGTGTGAACGTCGCGCCGTCGCCCTGCTGCAGGCCCACCGTCTGCGCGCCGCCCCGCATGGCGTCCAGCGTCCCGTAGATCAGGTCGATGCGCGCCGGCGTGTTCTGATGGAACACGATCTCGAAATCGACCGGTTCGCCAGTGGCATAGGTCGCGGCGCGCCACTCCACCACGAACGTGTTGGCGTCGGGGCTGCCCGTGAAGATGCCGTTGCCGTCCCCGAACGTGGTCAGGTCGCCCCAGTAGGCGAAGATGGCGTCGGCGGCGTTGGTGTCGCGCAGGCCGCCGCTGCTGTCATAGCCCGTGTCGGCCGAGCCGGAGAGGTCCAACTGCCCGTTCGAGGTCACGGTGAGCGGCGTGTTGGCCGCGTAGGTCTGGCCATAGAGCTGCACGGCGAAGGGCACGCTGATCGCGCTGGCGCAGTCGTCGCAGTGGTTGCCGACGTCGGTCGTCCCCGGCAGGATCGACGCGCCCAGCGTAGCATTGACGCTGTACTGCGTCCCCGCTCCCGTGGGCGTGGCCGGCGAGACCACGAGGTCCGAGTCGCTCGCGCTCACGGGCGGCTGCGCCAGCCCGGCGGTGTCGTTGGCGTTGAGCGTGACGGAGTTGACGATGGTACCAGGGGTACCCACCTGCACCGTCACGCTCACCGTGCCGGAGGTCCCCGCCGCGACCGTCCCGTTGATCCTGATGGTGACGGTGTTGCCGCTCTGCGTACAGGCGCCGCTGTAGCCGCCGGACACCTGACAGCTGACGAGGCTCGACCCGGACGGCACGTTGTCGGTGAGCACGACGTTGGTGGCGTCGGCAAAGGGCGACTGGGCCGTATTGGCGAAGGTGAGGTTGAAGGTGGCCGTGTTTCCGATGAACAGGGCGGGGGGCGCATGGCTGCTGCTCAGGGTCATGATCGGCTCCAGGGCCACGTGGTCCAGGGCGCCGGCGCCCACAATCTGGTTGTTGCGCGAGGCCACCGCCATGCCGGCCAGCGCCGTCGACGGCATGCCGCTCAGGCTGACCGCCGAGCCGGGCGCCGAGGTCCAGGTCATGCCGTCGACAGAGGTGGAGGTGGAGAACGTCGCGCCCGCCCGCGAGATCTTGATGTACTGGGGCAAGGCCCCCAGGGTCGCATCGTAGGCGGTATTGCTGTAGGCGCCCGCGCTCGAGCGATAGTTGACCTGCAACTCATAGCCGCCGACATGGCAGCCGGGGAGCAGCACGGCGCTGTAGTTTGCCGCCCCCGGGTCGGCGCTGGCCCGGTACATCAGTCCCACCTTGCCACAGCCGCCGATGTTGCTCAGCCCGGTGACGCGCGCCACGATGCCGCCGTCGCCGACCGCCTGCCGCCACACGTACTGGAACTGATCGCCGGGGCCGTAGATCTCATCGCCGCTGCTCTTGATCGTCCAGGCGCCGGTGCTGGCGTTAAGGGACTGCGTGCCGTAGCCGGGCGGCGACCCGATGGCGGCGCAGCTCCACCCGCCGGGGCAGGGGTCGGACCCCAGCGCGCCGGCCATGACCGTGGCCTCGGTCGGGAGCCAGGGGCGCACCTTGACCCAGTCGGCGCGCAACGTCGCCGCCGCGCCGCTGGGGCTGTACACCTCCAGATTAGCCGGCTGCACGCTCGTGAACTGCTGCCCCCCCGGCGTGGTGGCCTGCGCGCCGTCGACCCAGCCGTAGCCCAGCCCGCCGCTGTCCCGCGCCAGGGCGAAGACGTGCGGGTTGCCGTCCGCGCCCGGCGCGAAGGTGGATTGGGCGTAGTTGCCGTTATACTCGTCGACGTACCACGTCCCGAGCGACGCGCCCACCTCGGCCAGCGGTACGCCGCCGCCGTTGCGGAACTGCAGGCGCTCGGTTGGCGGGGTGCTGGCATTGCCTGTCCCCGCGCCGGTCGGGGCCAGCGTCCCATACATCCGCATCTGATAGCCCGCGCCGTACGTGGCCAGCGACTGCAGGCCGAACTCGCCGCCGACCCCGCTCGGGTTGCTCAGCGTCAGCACGCTGTTGGCGATGGCCAGCGCCGGGTTGCTGAAGGTGACCCACTTGGTCGGATCGAGCGACGTGCCCAGGAAGTCGTCCTGGAGCGGGTAGATGTTGGCCCAGGAGCGCAGCGGCACGCCGGTGGGGTTGCCCCAGGCCAGCGTGTAGTTGCCGTCCGCGCCGCCCGGCGGGATCGGCGCCTGCAGCTTGAACCACAAGGTGACGTTGCTGGCGCTCCATGCCCCGTAGAGCGCCATGTCGGGGTCGATGTCCAGCGGGCGGGTCATGCCGCCGCCTGTGTACCACACGGAGACATCCGTGAGGCTGGCCGGGTCGAGTAGGTTGTTGTACACCAGGGCCGCTTGTTGGCCGGTCAGATGCACCTGTACCACGTAGTCCTGCGACGTGGCGGGGACGGGGGCGAGCAGGCTCCCCTGGAGGGTCGCGGAGGAACTGGGGTTGCCCACCGTGAGCTGCTGGCGGTAGGGGTACGCGGACAGGGCCGCCGCGGCGGGCAGGGCGGGGATGATATCGGCGCGGTCGATCGTCACGTAGGTGTTGTTAGCCAGCGGGTTGCTGGCGCCCGTGACCCGCACCTTGAGGGTGTGGATCCCGCTGGCCAACGTGGGGCTGCTGTAGACCGGCGCGTTGCCCTGCTGCGTCGCCGCGTAGAGATCCACCAGCGTCTCCGGCCCCCCGTCAACCGAGATGGCGGCGATGCCGCGGTTGCCCGCCTCGGTCGCGTAGAGGGTGACGCCCGCGCCGGTGAAGGCCAGCGTCGCGTAGTCGTTGGCGGCGTTGTCGGCGCTGTTGGTGCCCCCGTAGTAGCCGGGGTCGCAGTTCGACCCGGACGGGGGGATGGCGCAGTGGATCCAGCCGCCGCCGCTATAGGTGAACGAGCTGGCCACGAACCCGACGCCCTGCACCCCGTCGTCCACCGTGTCGGGCAGGACCTCGATGCCGCTGACCTTGGGGTTGTCGGTCCGGCCGTAGCTGAAGGCGGCCGTGACCTGGCCGAAGCTGTCCGCCCGCGCCGTGAACTCGCGCACGACGGCCTTGTTGGGGGCGCCGGCCGCGGCCACGATGTCGAAATTGGCCAGCGCCGGCGCCCCGTTGATGGCCACGTTAAACTGACGCTGGCCCGGCTGGGTATAGTAGATCTCGGCGAAGTGCAGCCGCACGGTGTACAGCCCGCCAGGCATCAGGTTAGGCACGACGTAGCTGAAGGGACCCCACCGCTCCGATTGGTAGACCGCCTGGGGCGCGGGGTTGGCCACGGCGGAGGTGTCGATGGCGGCGCCCGTCGCGTAGGTGTTGCCGCCCGTATAGTAGGCGTCGGCGATGAAGGGGCCTGCCGCCGGGCCGGCCGCGTCGATCGCCACGCCGAGGTCGTTGGCGGTGATCTTGGCGACGACGGCCTCGGTGTACTGGAAGTTGCCCCCCACGAAGGTGGGGTTGTAGGCGTTGGCGGTGGCAAAGTCCGGGGAGTAGGTCTTGCCCGTCACGTAGGCGTTGCCCAGGGCGTCGGCCGCGATGGCCCCGGCGAAGTCCTCGACCCGCCCGCCCAACTGCGTGCTGTAGCGCAGGGCGCTCCCATCGGCGGACAGCGCGCTGACGAAGAAGTTGGGCATGCCGCCCAGAGGGCTGGGCCGGCCCTCGAGCGGGTAGCGCAGCGGGAAGTTGCCGGAGACGGTGTCGCCCACCACGTAGGCCAGGCCCCGCGCGTCGACGGCGATGCCCAGCGCGTTGTCGTCGTCGTTTCCCCCGAGCAGGGTACCATAGGCCAGGCTGCCCCCACCCGGCGTGAGCTTGAGGACGAACGCGTCGTGATTGCCGCCCGCATAGGTCGTCTGATAGGCCCCAGGTGTGGTCGGGAAGGTCCCGGACGAGGTCTCGCCGACGACATAGGCCGCGCCCGAGCTGTCCACGGCGATCGCGTTGGCCTCGTCGTCCTGGGTGCTCGGGCTGCCCGAGGCGCCCAGGTAGGTGCTGTAGGAGAGACCGCTGCCGTCAGGCAGCAGCTTGGTCACGAACGCGTCATGGCTCCCGCCGTTATAGGACGACTGGAAGGGGTTGCTCGAGCGGGGGAAATCATGGGAGGTCGTCGTGCCGGCGACATAGGCCGCGCCGGAGGGGTCGACGGCGATGCCCATCGGGTCGTCGTTCCCGCTCCCGCCGAGGAACGTGCTGTAGAGGAGGCCGCTGCCGTCCGGCTTGAGCTTGGCCACCCAGCCGTCGGTCGGGTCCTGGCTGTCTCCTCCTCTGAAGGCTGTCTGGTACGCTCCCTGGGTCGTGGGGAACGCGCCGTAGAGGTTGTCGTAGGTCGTCGCCCCGGTGACGTAGGCGTCGCCGGCGCTGTCGAGCGCGATAGCCGTGGCGGCGTCGTAGGCGCCGCCGCCGAGGTAGGTGCTGTAGACCAGGCTGTTGCCACCCGTCCCCAACTCCGTCACAAAGGCGTCGTTGAGGCCGGGGCTCCCACTCGAGGTCTGGTAGGCGCCCGGCGTGGTCGGGAAATCCGTCGACCAGGTGTAGCCCGTGAGGTAGGCGTTACCCGCGGCGTTGACCGCGACGCCGGCCGCCCCGTCGCCGCTGCTGCCGCTGCCGCCAAGATAGGTGCTGTAGACGAGGCTGCGCCCGTCGGGCGAGAACTTGGTCACGAAGGCGTCGCTGTTCCCGCCCTGGTACGTAGCGCCGTTGGACAGCGCGTTCTGCGTCGGGAACTGCGTCGATCCGGTCGCCCCCACCACGTAGGCGCTGCCGGACGCGTCCACCGCGATCCCGTTGCCTGCGGAGTTGCCCCCGGTCCCGCCCAGGTAGGTCGAGTAGCCCAGCACGGGGTCGATCACCAGCGGCTGGGTCGGGTCGTGCGGTCCCACCACCACGCCCACCCGGTTAGCCCCCGTGAGCGTGAACGCGGAGGACACGGCGCGGCGTTGTCCCTTGATCGTCTGGTAGGCCGACGGGGCCAGCGTGTTCAGCGTCCCGGCGACCGAGCGCAGGTGCAGGTCGCCGTGGGTGTCCAGGTCGACCGACCGGCCGCCGTCGATGGCGTAGGCGATGGCCGCCGCGCTAGCGCCGGGAGCCACGGTCCAGTCGTACTCGAGATGGCCCTGCGTGCCGTGGTAGGCCAGGTCGACGCCAGGGTAGATATTATGATAGACCACCCTCCCATAGGTGGGGATGTTGGTGTGCCACCGCGCGGGATCAGAGCCCATGATGTAGTTGGCGGCGCCGGGCAAGGGATTCTGCTCCTCCACTGTGGGATTCGCATTGACGCCGAGGTAGCGCAGGCGCACCACCGTCTCGGAGAGTGGCACAGTGGGAGTCAGGATGCTCCCGAGCCCCCCACGGGCGTCGAAGGGGTGCCTCGCGAGGGCCGCGAGGGCGCCAGGGGTAGTCGGTGTCTGTGGCACGGTCAGCGCCAGCACGGCGTCGGTCCCCGTCAGGAAGAGGCTATAGCCACCGCCATGAGACAGGAAGCGCACCCGGGAGTCGATCTGGCCTACGTTAGGCTCGAACGAGAGCGGCAGACGCCCGTAGTCCGGCATCGTCCCGCTCAGCGCGGCCGTCCCGCTCAGCGAACCCGTCGCGCCCGGTCCGGGCGACGCCGTCACGGGCACGACGGTCACGGTCGTGGAAAAGGGGCCGATCGTGGGGCTCAACGCTGTCGTGGGGCTGGGCAGGGAGGTGCTCATGCTGGTAGCCGTGGCGGTCGGCGTGGGTTGACCTGGCGCCGCCGTCGCCGGCACGAGAGGAGTAGGCTGATCCGGCGCTGCCGGCGCCGACGCGGAAGGAGTAATCGACGATTGATCGGTGGCCGGGATGGGCGGCGGGATGGGCGCCGGGACGGTGGCCGGCATCGTCGACAAGGCGCTCATGGCGGGCATGCGCAATCTTGCTCGTCGTCGCACGCCGACGGCCACGGCTGTTGGCAACTCCGGGGCGGAACGGGGCGAGAGGACAGAGACGTGGCGGGCGAATGGAGGAACCGCGGTTGCACCATAAGGCAATGAAGGTCCATGCGTGGACCGAGACTGCCCTTGAGCCGCGATGGACGGGCCGGCAGCAGCCAACATGAGCGGCGCCAAGATGATGCCATGCCAGAGACGCGCGGGTAGGGTCATGACCCTTTTCCCTTCCCTGACGCAGCGCACTCTCAGCTTCACCGCCCCGGGGACGCTTTGCCCGCCTATCCGTGTCGTGTCACACGTCGTCCACTCCCTGGAGTGGGTAGGTACCTGCCCTGCTTGCGGCTATCATAACACCGATCACGACGGAAAGCAATACTTTAGTCGGAAACTTATCGTGTTGTCAGGCCAACGAGATCGCCAAACAGCGGCATTTCCTGGGTCTGGTCTCCAAGCAGAGCCTTTGCAACCTCAACGCGCGCACGGTGGAGCCGGAGGTCATCCCCGTCTGCGAGGCTTACGGGGGCTTACGGGCTGGGCGTAATCCCCTGGAGCCACCCGGGCGGCGCTGTGCGGGGCGGACGACCGCGACAGCGCGTGCAACTGTGGCGTCCGCCTGATACTCTCTCCTGCTATGCCCGTGGTATGTATAGGCGAAAACTCACAACATTTACTGTATGATATATAGAGCAGACGAGGCGGCCAGGACGCGTGTGCTCGGTGTGCGGTTGACCTGGCAACGCGACGGCTTGCCGCGCCGCATCGGTGCGTGATGTCGACGCGTCGTGGTGATGATAAGACCTGAGAACGGAGCGTTTCATGGCCGACCTGCGACCCGAGGGGACGCACGAACCGGGACCGGTCCTTGCCGCTGGCGTCGAGGATGCGGTGCTGCTGCATCTGCGCGAAGCTCAGACGGCGTACGCGGCGGCGCGGGTGCGCGCCCAAATCCAGGAGGCGGGACTGCGGGATACGCGAGAGCAACTGGAGCGCATCCAGGCCGCCCATAGTGACCTGACCCGCGAGTTGGATGAGACCAGGCAGCAAGCGGATCGCGAGAAGGATGAGCTAGACCAGCTACACGCGCGGGAAAAGGAAAACCTCCACCGCCGGTTGACTGAGGAGAAGGCGCAGGTCGAGCAGCAGAAGGCGCGGGTCGAGCAAGAGAAGGCGCGGGTCGAGCAGGAGAAAGCACAGGTCGAGCAGCAGGTCGCCCAGGAGACGCAAAGGCGCGCCGCGCAGGAGCAGAACACCTCCCGGCAGCGTGAGCGCGCCGACCGTCTGGAGCGTATCATCAAGGAGCTGCACCAGGAGCTCTTCAGCGGCAACATCTATACCCTTATCCTGCGCGCCTGCCTCACCATCACCGGCGCCACGCGCGGCATCCACGTCGCGGTGCGACAGGGCGAGGATCGTCTGCGCGTGCGCGCCGCGATCGGCTTCGATGGCTCGGGAGGGGAACCCCTCTCCCCGTCCATGGCCGCGCTCTGCCGCCAGGTCCTTGACGACGGCGAGCCGCTGCTGCTCAATGGCGGCGGCGACGACCGCTCGCTCCTCCCCTCGCCCGTGGCAGGGGATGGGGATATCTGCAACGCCGTGGTCGTGCCGGTCGTGCTGCGCCAGAACTTCAACGGCGTGATGCTCGTCGCCAATAAGGACGGTGATTTTGACCGCGACGACGCGGACGCCATCATCAGCGTCGGCAGCCATGCCGCTGTCGCCGTGGAGAATGCGCGGCTGCGACGCGAGCTGCAGCGCGCCTACCTCGGAACCGTTAGCGCGCTCGCCGACGCCATGGAGGCGAAGGACGCCTACACGCAGGGGCATTGCGACCAGGTGGCGCACCTGGCTCGCCTTACCTCGGAGCGCCTGCGCCTCGCGGACGACGACCGCGCCGTCGTCGCGTATGGCGCGTTGCTGCACGACATCGGCAAGATCGGCATTAGCGACGGCATCCTCAACAAGCCCGGCGCCCTGCTGCCCGAGGAGCGCGCGCTGATGCACTCGCACGTCCGCGTGGGGCGAGACCTGATCCGCCACGTGCCGGTGCTCGAGCCCGTGGCCGACGCGGTGTTGCATCACCACGAGTGGTACGATGGGACGGGCTACCCCGATGGCCTCGCCGGTGAGGCTATTCCCATCGCCGCGCGAGTCATTGGCGCCGTCGACGCCTATTGCGCCATGATCTCGGCGCGCAGCTACAAGGAAGCGTACAGCGAGGAGCGGGCCAGGGACGAGTTGTCTCATTGCGCCGGCGCCCAGTTCGATCCCCGCGTCGTCGAGGCCCTGCTGGCCGTGCTGGCCTCGCCCGAGGCGTCCCACCACGACGAGGACGAGGACGAGGACAATATGCTGACGCTGCCCGGCTTCGGCCGCCTCGATGAGTATCGGCAGGCCAACGGATAGTCGACGAGTTGCCAGTTGCCAGTAGGTACGAACACGACGACGGCGTGGCGTGGCGCCTACCGATTCTTACTGGCGACTGGCGACTGGCGACTGGCAACTGGCTTACGCGGCCCTGTAGGCGCGGTCGGACTCGTTGATGCGCGCGACGAGCTCGCCGATGATCCGGTCGGCGTCCTCGTGCGCGACCTGGCACGTGCCCACGGCGCGGTGACCACCTCCACCGTACGCGAGCATCAGGTTGCCCACGTCGACCCGACTGCCGCGGTTGACGATGCTGTGGCCGCAGGTGATGACCGTGTTCTGGTTGCGAAAGCCCTGCGTCGTCAGCACGCCGACCGTTGTCTCGGGGAACATGCCATAGATGGTGAACCGATTGCCGGTATAAATCTCTTCCTGGCGCCGCAGGTCGAGCACGACCGCCCGTCCCTGCTGCGTGGCGTTGTCCGCGATCATCTGACGAAACAGCGCCTGCTGCTCCCGGTAGCGGGCGACCCGCTCCCGCACGTCGGGCAGTTCCAGGATCTCGTCGATGGGCATCGTGGCGCAATAATCGACCAACGCCTCGGCCAGTTGGTAGTTGCTGATGCGATAGTCGTGGTAGCGGCCCAACCCTGTGCGCGGATCCATCAGGACGTTGAGCATGATCCAGCCCATGGGATGCTCGATCTCGTCGACCGTCAGGTCGGCGCTGTCGGCTTTGTCGACCGCCGTCATCATCGGGTCGAAGCCAACCGGGAACGCGGCGTGGCCGCCGTAATAGTCCCAGATGACGCGGGCGCAACTGGGCGCCGCAACGTACCGGCCCTCGAACAGGATGTCGCCCACCCGCTCTTGCTCGCTGGAGTGGTGGTCGAACCAGAGCCCGCAGCCCGGCACGTACGGGACGTTGGCCAGGATGTCGTTGGACGTCACCGTGTATTTGCCGTCCTGCATATCCTTGGGGTGCACGAAGCGATAGGAGTCGATCAACCCGATGGTCTTGAGCAGTGTGGCGCAGATCAAGCCATCGAAATCCGACCGTGTGACAAGCTGCATTGCGTGGCTCCTTGCGGCGCATTCATGGATCAGCATAGTGCGTTCACTAGAGACAGTGACGCAGCGGATAAACCGGTTGCGCGGCCCACGGCCTATCCGGTTCTCCTCGCTACTATCAACCATAATGGAGCTTGCGCAACATCCCCTATTCGTGCCATGCACACCGCGCAAGCGCCCGCCGCGATAGCCGACCGGCCGCGGTCAGACGATCACGCGTAACCCTCGTCGAGTGTTTGGCCCAGGATCAACTCGACATCCGCCCGGTGGAGCACCCTGGATCGACGATCTCCAGGGGCGACGGCCAGGGCGCGTTCGACGAGGCGGAATGTCACCTCGCCGAACTCGTGCCGCACGTCGCGCGCGTCCGGCCGATGCGTAATCCAGCGCACACCCGTCGCCCAACTGAGGAACGCGTCCCACACGTGCTGCGCGAGGCGGGACGCATGCTCGTCCGGCGCCGGATCCTCGGCGGCGTGCCCCCACTCCGTACAGACGACCACCGGCAACTCACCCTTCGCATCGTAGATGCGAATGCGATAGCGCCCGCTCACGCGGGGGTGCGCAAACGTGCCCGACGCACCGTCGGCATCGGGCGCGGCAAAGGTATAATCACCAAGTTTCCGCATCGTGGTGACCTCCCTCACCGGTGATAGCCTTGCGGCGTGAGCGCTCTTACAGCCCCATCAATTCGCCGGCGCATGCGCGCTGCGCCTCCGTGGGCCGCGACCGCGGCCGCCCATCCCGTGGGCCACGGGCGCGGCGCGCATGGTCACAGAACGGCGATATCGCCTCCCGCATAGCCCGGCGCGTGACGCCCCGGTTGATCGGGGTAGATGTCCTCATCCATCGGACCGTGGTCCGTCGGGTCGGGCGTCATGGAGAGGACGAACTCGCCGGAGCGGCCGAGGGCGACGTGCTCCGGTCCCAGCCCCGCTGGCAGCCGCTTGGACGCCTGCACCGCTCGCTCCAGCGCCCGCCGGTTGTGCAGCCCCAGCGTCTCCAGGATCGGGTTGTTCACGTGCCGCACCTGCTTGAGCGGCGTGTGCAGCCGCG
>JAABUX010009639.1_pt1 | contig 10903 bp, 7 predicted proteins | sample 5561851 | NCBI WGS metagenome assembly JAABUX01 (sample SAMN10711883, study PRJNA513361) | rock metagenome | isolation source: Antarctica rocks | place: Antarctica: Victoria Land, Richard Nunatak red sandstone | collected 2016-01-03 | reverse complement strand
ATTGCGCTACTGTTGGTATCTTTTTTACGTATTCAAACAATAGCAATAATTATTTCCTTTCAGGAAATCATTGATTTATATTCTTTTGTTTGTATTTTTTTGTTTAAGGTACTTCCAAAGGAATCCCTTCTATGCCTTGTATCCCTTGTATCCACCCCTTTTCGAAGGGATACAAGAAAACCTTCCTTTTCGTAGAAAAGGAATATATACATCAATTTTTGTTAGAATTCCTAAACTTTACTCTATTATCACATTCTAAACAATAAATAGAAAAGTGTAATAAAGTAATATTTTTTTTCATATATTTATTTTTTGTTCATACTTTTTGAAAGTTTCTTTAAAAAAAGGTCTAAAATTATAAAATTATTTAGTATTTATGAGTTTGTTATTATTTTGTCTATTATTTCCCTTATTTGGAGCACTAATTTTGTTATTTGTACCTAGCTGGAATTCTCAATTGATACGAAGTATTGCATTATATATATCTTTAGCAACTTTTTTATTATCCCTTCTGCTTTGGATTCAGTTTGATAATTCTACAGGTAAATTTCAATTTATGCAGAGTTTTGCTTTGGTAGAATATGCCGCAAAACAGCCCGAATACTCTTCTTTAAGCTTTATTATAGGTATTGACGGAATCTCTTTATTTTTCATAATATTAACAACATTTTTAATTCCAGTTTGCATATTAGTTGGCTGGAAATCAATAAGTGTATATGTTAAAGAATACTGTATCGCTTTCCTTGTCCTGGAAAGTTTAATGATTTGTTTTTTTTCAGTTCTTGATCTTTTACTGTTTTACGTTTTCTTTGAAAGTGTTTTGATCCCAATGTTTATAATAATCGGAATATGGGGGTCAAGAGAAAGAAAGATACGCGCAGCTTATCAATTTTTCTTATATACTTTGTTTGGCTCGGTTTTAATGTTGTTGGCCATTCTATTAATATATTTCCAAAGTGGTACTACAGATTTACAAATTCTTTATACAACTGGATTTAGCGAAACTCGCGAGATACTTCTTTGGTTAGCGTTTTTTGCAAGTTTTGCCGTAAAAGTACCTATGGTACCTGTTCATATTTGGTTACCTGAAGCTCACGTAGAAGCACCTACAGCTGGTTCTGTTATTTTAGCTGGAATTATGTTGAAATTAGGTACTTATGGATTTTTAAGACTTTCTTTACCTCTTTTTCCATATGCTTGTATATATTTTACTCCATTAATTTATACAATGAGTGTTATAGCTATCATTTACACTTCTTTAACTACTTTACGCCAAGTGGATCTGAAAAAAATTATAGCTTATTCCTCTGTAGCACATATGAATTTTATAACGATCGGACTTTTTAGCTTAAACACGCAAGGTGTGGAAGGAAGTGTTATGTTAATGCTTAGTCATGGAATAGTATCACCTGCTTTATTTTTGCTAGTAGGAGTCTTATATGATCGTCACAAAACTCGTCTTTTACGATATTACGCTGGCTGCGGTCGTACGATGCCTTTATTCGCTATAATGTTTCTGTTTTTTACGATGGCTAATTTAAGTTTGCCTGGTACAAGTAGTTTTATAGGAGAATTTTTAGTATTAACAGGCTTGTTTCAGACTAATAGTTTTGTTGCTGTTTTAGCCACAACTGGAACTATACTTGGTGCAGCTTACGCTCTATGGCTGTGTAATCGAGTAATTTACGGAATAGGAAAAGTTTACTATATATCTTCCTTTAGTGATTTAACGCGAAGAGAGTTTTTTATGTTTTTACCTTTTGTAATATCCGTTCTTTGGATGGGAATGCAACCAGAACCTTTTCTAAATTCTTTACATTCTTCTGTAGGTAATATTGTTAGCCACCCGTTCTTTAAATAGGTGCTATTGTTCGTATCTTTTCTTCTTTTTTACTATATGAAAAAACAAAATTCTTTATATAGAGATATATATTTTTTGTTTTTGATTATTTATTTATATGAAATAATCAAAAACAAAAAAAAGATAGAAAAAACATGTATAGGAAGGTTTTCCAAAGGTTTTCCTAACAAAAATGGTATTTTTGAAAAGATACAAACTTTTGGTTTTCCTAACAAAAATGGTATTTTTGAAAAGATACAAGGTTTTCCGAAGGAAAACTTGTGTCCCTTCCTTTTCTACGGGACAGGTGCCGAAAACTTGTGTCCCTTCCTTTTCTTTGGGACAGGTGCCGAAAACTTGTGTCCTAACAAAAACTACGTTTTTGAAGGGACACAAGTTTTCCTCCGGAAAACCTTCCTTTTCACCCCTTTTCTTTGAAAAGGGGCAGGGAAGGGATACCAGGTTAGAAAACTTGTGTCCATACCTGTCCCGTAGAAAAGGGGCAGTTTTCCTCCGGAAAACCTTCCTGGTATCCCTTCCCTGCCCCTTTTCTGGGAAAAGGGGTGAAAAGGTGCCGAAAACTGGTGTCCCTTCAAAAATAATATTTTTGTCAGGAAAAGGTGCCGAAAACTGGTTCCATCCCTTTTCCCAGAAAAGGAAGGGATACATCAGAAAAGGGATAGATACAAAAAAAAGCGGAAATAGCTCAATGGTAGAGTATTGCGTTGCCAACGCAAAGGTTGAGGGTTCAAATCCCTTTTTCCGCTTTATATTATAATTATTTACTGCCCTATTGAGTCTTTTTTTGAGTTTTTTGTTTCAAAAATGGAAACAAAAACGATAAAGGGATACCAAAAAAAAGGATACTACAAACAAAACCTTCCTTAATAATATTTTTGAAGGGATACATCAGAAAAGGGGCAAAAGTGTATATTTTTCGTTTATAAATAAATTTTTTGAAAAAACACAAACTTTGTGTCGTGGCCCTCCCTTCAAATACTATTATACCTTCCTTTTCTGGGAAAAGGGATGGATACATCAATTTTTGAAGGAATAATAAGAAAAGGTTGGGATACCAAAGGCAAATAATTATGAAATTGGAAATCTTTTACAAATATAAAAAATAATAGTGCTTGTAGCTCAATTGGATAGAGTATCAAACTACGGATTTGAGGGTTGAGAGTTCAAACCTTTCCAAGCACGTTGTATCCATCCCTTTTCTGAAAGGTTGTATCTTTTCAAAAAATGGCTTGTATCTTTTCAAAAAAATTTAAAAGTGTATCTTTTCAAAAAGTGTCTTTTCAAAAAAAAAAACCATTTTGAAACAAAAAGGTTTTTTTTGTCAACCATTTTTTGAAAAGATACAAACTTTGTGTCGTGGCCCTCCCTTCAAATACTATTTTTGAAGGGATACAAGAAAACCTTATTGTTCATTTCTTTTTTTTATAGGGCCTATTTAGCTTAATTGGTAGAGCATCGGTTTTGTAAACCGACGGTTATCGGTTCAACTCCGATAGTAGGCTGTTTTTTATTATAAAAAACTATTTTTACCAGTAATCTATAAATTTTTCTATTCTTCGTCTACTAGATAAAAAAAAAAGCCTATAGATTGTATCTACTTTTTTTTTATATATTTTTTTGTTTATCGTCTTTGTTTGTATTTTTTTGTTATAGGGATACTGCACATCCTTTTTTTTGTTATAACAGAAAATTGTAAAGCAAGGTTTTCCAAATATAGTTCTTCCTTTTCTGGACCTGACAAAAAAAAAGCTTTTTGAAACAAAAACGATAAAGGGATACCAAAAACGATAAACAAAAAAATGGAAACAAAAACGATAAAGGGATACCAAAAACGGTAAAACAAAAAAAATATATCATAAAAATAAAATAAATAAACAAATAAAAATAAATGACAAGATCTATTTGGAAAGGACCTTTTTCAGAACTTTTACATAAAAAAAAAGCAAATATTCCGCAAAAGATATGGTCCCGCCGCTCTACAATTTTACCGAAAAATATTGATGATCGATTTTTTATTTACAATGGAAAAATTTTCATATCAGTTAAAATATCCGAGGATATGGTAGGTCATAAATTTGGCGAATTTGCAGCAACCCGAAGAAAACCAATTCATAAAAGCAGCAGAAAAAAACGCAAATAATTATATAGAAGCAGAAATTCATATAAACACACTAAATGTGTTTTTGTTTCTTTTCTCTTGGTAATAAAACCAAAAGTATTTTCGCATTATTTGGTTTATTTTTGTATCCCTTCATTGATTGCGCTACTGTTGGTATCTTTTTTACGTATTCAAACAATAGCAATAATTATTTCATCATTGATTTGCCGGAGGCAAATAAATATTGCGCGTATTTTGTTTGAATTCGTAAAACAACAGCAATAATGATTTATATTCTTTTGTTTCCATTTTTTTGTTTGTAGTTTTTGTTTTACATATTCAAACAAAAAAATGGAAAGGGATACCAAAAAAAGGAAATGCGTAAAAGCTGACAAAAAATGCTTTTTTTGAAAAGATACAAGCCTTTTTTTGTTTCAAAAAGGAAGGGCCACGACACAAATTTTTTGAAAAGATACACTTTTTGTGTCGTGGCCCTCCCTTCAAAAATGGAAACAATAGCAATAATTGAGTAACAATATTTTCTCATTTTTCTATATTACTAAAACAATTATAAAAAACAACAAAAACATAAACATGTCTGCCTTAAAAAACAAAATAATTTCTCATAATATATATACCTTTTTAGAAGTAAACCTCTTGGTCTTTTTCTTCAACTACAATCATATAAGTATAGAAGAATGGCGAATAATAAAAAGTGAATTAGCCAAGATAGAAAAAGTAAGCACTCTAGTAGTTAAAAATCAAATCGCCAACACAGTTATAAAAAAAAGTAAACAATACTTTACAAAGGATAAAAAAGAATCTAGTTATATAGGTTATAAAAAAAAAGAAGAATTTGAAGAAAGGGACACAACACAAGGGGTGCAAAAATTGTCCACTCTCTTCCAAGGCCCTACTTTCTTGATGGGAATAACTTCTCTTGAAAAGTGTAATCAAGTTTTTGATCTTACAAAAAAGCATAAAAAGCTAATTTTCGTGGGTGGTATTTACCAAGAACAAACAATCAATCACTTAGATCTGGATTATTTGTTAAAGGTACACAAATTTGTATATCCAACTTTACTGTCCAATATTCAATATTTTCTGTACTTTCCCGTTATTACAACTCCTTTGGTTATTTTTTGTCATTTATTGGAATTTCATCAGAATGCAAAACAAAAAGAATTGTAAAAAGATGGTATAAAACAATCGCAATAATTATTTCATCATTGATTTGCTCCTTTTTTTGTTTATACAAAAAAAGAGAAACAAAAAACTCTAAACAATAACTATAAACAAAAGAGTATAAATAATTAGAACTTTGATATTTTATCTTTCTTTAAGGGATACCATCTTGTTTCTATAATATTGTTTCTCTATAGGCTTTCTTATAATTTTTGATAATTATAAGAAATCATATTGTTTTTCTAATTCTGAACAGGTATTTGTAAGGCTGTAAGTAATAGTAAATTTTCATATTTATTTTTTTTACGCATAACAAATGAAATATCAATACCTTTCAAGTTTTCGAATAGCTCAAATTGGGTTTCTAATTCTGGAAATAACAATAAATCATTCAACCCTATAGTATAATTTGCTTGTTTGTCAAAACTTTCTAAAGTCAAAGCCGTAAAATTATTAAAACGTGGTAAAATCACCAACGTTAATTTGTCAAGAAAACTATATATAGAGTCTTTGCGAAGCGTTACTTTACATCCAATGGTTTGACCTTGTCTAATTTTGAAACCAGCAATGGATTTTTCTGCTACACTAATTTTTAGTTTTTGCCCACAAATCATTTCCAAACCGAGAAGAGTTGGAGTTATATTTTTCCTGTCCTCTATAAAAGATTTAGAAGTGCTGTTAATTACCAATTTTTCAATAGAAGGTAATTGCATTATGTTGTGAATATTTTGTTTATATATAAGGTCTTGCGAAATTATTTCACGATAATAACTCTGTATTCTATATTGAGATGGAGTTTTGGAAAAAAGTGTAGATTTTCTATTCATAAAGATTATATATATTATTTTTTGTTGTTTTGATAGATAAAAAGAAGGAATAGAAAGGGATACAAGGTATGAGGGAGACCAAATTTTTTTGTATCCTTTCCTTTTTGTTGTATCCCTTCAAAGATCTTGTCTTCCTTCAAAAATAAGAAAACTTTCCTTTTCACCCCTTTTCTTGTATCCCTTCGAAAAGGGGCAGGGAGGGCCACGACACAAAAAGTGTATCTTTTCAAATAGTATGTGTCCCTTTTTGAAGGGATACAAGAAAAGGGATGGATACATCAATTTTTGAAGGGATACATAAGTCTTTGAAAGTATACAAGGATAACACTCAAATTATGATAAATGTCCCTTTCGTCTAGTGGTTAGGACATCGCCTTTTCACGGCGAAAACACGGGTTCAATTCCCGTAGGGGATAAAATAAATAGATAAACTTTAAAAGAAGGTCTAATAGTATTTGAAGGGAGGGCCACGACACAAACAAAAAATGCAAAAAGTGTATCTTTTCAAAAAATGGTTGTATCTTTTCAAAAAAAAAACCTTTTTTGAAAAGATAGAACCCTTTTTTTGAAAAGATACAACCATTTTTTGAAAAGATACACTTTTTTGGTTTTCCAGAGGTTAATAGTATTTGAAAAGACACAAACTTTGTGTCGTGGCCCTCCCTTCAAATATATTTTTTGAAAAGATACAAACTTTGCATTTTTTGTTTCAAAAAGGTTTTTTTTTGAAAAGATACAACCCTTTTTTTGAAAAGATACAACCCTTTTTTTGAAAAGATACAACCTTTTCTTAGAAAAGGAATATATACATCAGAAAAGGAAGAAATACAAGGATAACACTCAGATTCTTCCTCCTTTGGTATATTTTTATCATACTTAGTTTTTATATTTTTTTGTTTCTAATGGCGGATATAGCTTAGATGGTTAAAGTGCCGGACTGTGACTCTGGAAAGACGGGTTCAATTCCCGTTATTCGCCATTCTTTTCTGTAAAGAATAATGGAAAAATATATACTATTTTATATACTTTTCAAAAAAGGCACATAAAGTATACAAAAAATATATTCTCCTTTTTCACTAAAAAAAAACATCGCGGATATGGACTAATGGCAAATTATCTGCCTTCCAAGCAGAAGATGAGGGTTCGATTCCCTCTATCCGCTTAAAAAAAAAAAGGATAAACATATAATACTCAGAGTATAGCGCAGTTTGGTAGCGTATCTGTTTTGGGAACGTGCGACATGAAAATCGCGTGATGAAATTTAGAATAAAAACTAAAGAGTGAAGCCTCCACTCTAGTCTACCCCAGCATGCGTTTCGAGTAATCGCAAGGTGTGAAGCCTGGACGTTAGGCTAAGACAAAGTTGGCATCCCTTCTTTGCCATGCATTCTATGAATAACAATAGTGAACAATTGTTTGAGGCTACGTTAAACAGATTCTAAGATTTTATACAAAATATTTTTGTATTTATAATATCTTAGAAAACACACTATCTACTCCTTCTTAGGAATACTATTTTTGTGTGTTATGGAAAGGGTGATATATCGTTCCCTGTTATCATCGAAGGTTCAATAAATTTCCATCGTAGTATAGATTGATTCTAAGGAATACATGTAATAGTTCATCACGTGGGACATGGTAAGCCCTTACACTTCCATCTCTTCTAAAGAAGGTTTTCCAAATATAAACTATCTATCCCCTGTCTCTTTCGTTTTTCGAAGAAAAGGACGAAAAGGGATGGATAGATCAAAAAAGGAAGAAATATAAGGATAACACTATATACTTTTTTGTTTCTTTTCTTCCTTTTCTTCGAAAAACGAAAGATGGTATCATAGCGACAACGCTTTGTAATAAGGTGAGGGTAAGGGACAACTCAAAAAGCAAAGGCTCTCTTCTAATTAGAGAGATAGAGAAATTCGGAACTTTCCGAAATACTTACACTAAAAGGTGGCCCACTTGAGGATGGGTGGTTTGTGTATAAGATAAGGGATAAAAGATTTACAAATTATATAGTATCGTTTTATAAATATATCTATTTTGTTTATGTTTTTTTGTTTATTGTTTTTTTGTTTACAGTTTTTGTTTGTACTTTTGAAAGTTTGTGTCGTGGCCCTCCCTTTAAATCTATTTATTGTTTCAAAAATACAAACAAAAACAATAAAGGGATTTCAAAAAAAGGATACTCTAAAAAGTGTATCTTTTCAAAAATGGAAACAATAAAGAGTAAGGTTTTCCAAATATACCCTTGCACCCCTTGTATCCTAACAAATACAAGGATAACACTCAAATAGATACAAAAAAAAAGGATACTATAAACAAAAAACAAATAGAAGCTTATAACGGTAAAATATACTGATAATGTATAACGGTTCATAAAATATATACTTTTTGAATAAACGTCTTTCTTCTTTGTATCCCTTAAGATTTATATTTTACAAACTGCTTGAGCCGTATGCGATGAAAGTTGCACGTACGGTTCTGAGGGGGGGAAAGATTGAAAAGTTCTACCTATCCCAACAGAAAGTCGCAGGTTCAAATCCTGCTACTCTGAAAAGATAAATATTTACTCTGTGTCTTGTTGGTAGCGTCCATCCCTTCCCAAAGTTTTGAAGGGAGGGCCACGACACAAGTTTTCTAACCTGGTATTCCTTCCCTGCCCCTTTTCTGGGAAAAGGGGTGAAAAGGAAGGTTTTCCTAACAAAAATGGTATTTTTGTTTTGGTTTTCCGGAGGAAAACTTGTGTCCCTTCCTTTTCTACGTTTTTGTTAGAAAACTTGTATCCCTTCCTGTCCCGTAGAAAAGGTTAGAAAACTTACAAAAACGTAGAAAAGGTGCCGAAAACTGCCCCTTTTCTACGGGACAGGTATGGACACCAGTTTTCTAACCTGGTATCCCTTCCCTGCCCCTTTTCTGGGAAAAGGGGTGAAAAGGGGCAGTTTTCTAACCTGGTATCCCTTCCCGTAGTTTTTGAAGGGAGGGCCACGACACAAGTTTTCCTTCGGAAAACCTTGTATCTTTTCAAAAATACCATTTTTGTTAGGAAAACCTAAAGTTTGTATCTTTTCAAAAAATGGTTGACAAAAAAAACCTTTTTGAAACAAAAAAAGGTTTTTTTTGTCAACCATTTTTTGTTTCAAAAAGGTTTTTTTTGTCAACCATTTTTTGAAAAGATACAAACTTTGCATTTTTTGTTTCAAAAAGGTTTTTTTTTGTCAACCATTTTTTGAAAAGATACTTTTTGTTTGTGTCGTGGCCCTCCCTTCAAATACCATTTTTGTTAGGAAAAGTTTTGGAAAAGTTCCGGAAAACCTTCCTTTTCTAATCTATCCCTTCAAAAATAGTATTTTTGTCAGCTTTTTGTTAGGACACAAAAAGTGTATCTTTTCAAATACTATTTTTGAAGGGATAGAATATATACAAGGGGTACAAGGGTATATTTGGAAAACCTTTGTCGTATCCTTTTCTACAAATAATTATAAAAAAACTTATGTTATTTTCACCTTTAGAACAATTTTCTATAATATCATTAATACCCTTACACATAGGTAATGTATACCTTTCTTTTACGAATTCTTCTTTATTTCTTTTATTGACTACGGCTTTAGTATTTTTTTTATTTTTCTTAGTTACACAAAATGGGGGATTTGTTGTACCTTCTCGTTGGCAATCATTAGTGGAAATGATTTATGAATTTGTAGTGAGTTTAGTTGAAGAACAAATAGGAGGAAAAGGACGAAAATACTTTCCATTAATATTTACAACATTTGTTTTTTTACTTTTTACCAATTTAATCGGGATGATTCCTTACAGCTTCACAGCCACTAGTCATTTAGCCGTTACTTTTGGATTATCTGTTTCATTATTCATAGGTGTTACTATAGTGGGTTTTCAAATTCACGGACTTCATTTTTTCAGTTTTCTACTTCCCAAAGGTGCACCCTTGGCTTTAGCTCCATTGCTTGTAGTTTTAGAATTAATCTCTTATTGCTTTCGTGCTGTAAGTCTAGGTGTACGTTTATTTGCAAATATGATGGCTGGCCATACTTTAGTTAAGATATTGAGTGGTTTTGCCTGGACTATGCTTTCCGTTGGTGGTATTTTAGCAGTAGCTTCAGTGGTACCTTTCGGTGTAGTTTTTGCTTTAATAGGACTTGAGATTGGTGTTGCTTGTTTGCAAGCTTATGTGTTTACTATTCTAACATGTATCTACTTGAACGATGCTATAAATCTTCACTAAAGAATTTTTTAGATTATACAAAAAATTTATATAATAACTCTTATATACCCCTTTAACAGCTTACAAAACTACTAGGGGTTACAAAAGGTTGTGAAACTCTCTCACTCCAATCCCTTGATCCTTTCATCCCTTTGGTGTCTTTTTTCCGTCCAAATATTTTGTTTAGGTACAGTATTTATGATTGCTATTGTTTGAATACGTAAAACAACATATGCGCAATAATTTATGTTTTCTTTTTTGAAACAAAAGATCGTATATAAATCTTAAACGATCTATCCATCCCTTTTCGAAGATTTTTGCCTTGAATGACAAAAAAAAACCATTTTGAAACAAAAAATGTAAAAAGTGTGTCTTTTCAAAAAATGTTTGACAAAAAAAGCCTGACTTGGTATCTTTTCAAAAAATGGTTGACAAAAAAAGGGTTGTATCTTTTCAAAAAAAGGGTTGTATCTTTTCAAAAAAAAAAGCTTTTTTTTTTGTTTACTTTTTGAAACAAAAAATGCAAAGTTTGTATCTTTTCAAAAAATGGTTGACAAAAAAAACCTTTTTGAAGGGAGGGCCACGACACAAACAAAAAATGCAAAGTTTGTGTCTTTTCAAAAAATGGTTGACAAAAAAAAACCTTTTTTTGTTTGCATTTTTTGTTTCAAAAAGGTTTTTTTTGTCAACCATTTTTTGAAAAGACACAAACTTTG
>JAABUX010009638.1_pt1 | contig 10904 bp, 9 predicted proteins | sample 5561851 | NCBI WGS metagenome assembly JAABUX01 (sample SAMN10711883, study PRJNA513361) | rock metagenome | isolation source: Antarctica rocks | place: Antarctica: Victoria Land, Richard Nunatak red sandstone | collected 2016-01-03 | reverse complement strand
GCGCGGGGAGGTCGCCCGGGCAGCCCGGGCGGCCGTTGCCCAGGGCACGCTGCGGGAAACCGGGCACGGGGAGGCGGTCACCATCCCCTCCGACGTGCTGCACGAACCCTCGTTCCATACCGTGTTCACCAGCGGCGAACGCCAAGTCGTGTTGTCGGGCAACAAGGAGTTCTCGACCGGCGACCGGCTGGCCCGCCCGCGCGGCGGCGGGGGTGGCAGCGGCAACGGTGCCGGCCAGGGCGGCGGGGAAGCACAGGACGGCTTCCGCTTCGTGCTGACCCGCGACGAGTTCCTCGACCTGTTCTTCGAGGACCTGGAATTGCCCGACCTGGTCAAGAGCCAGGTGGTCGCGACCGAGACGATGGCGCCGGTGCGTGCCGGCATCAGCGTCGACGGCACCCCGTCGCAGGTCGACATGTCCCGCTCCATGCGCCAGTCGCTGGCCCGGCGCATCGGCCTGCGCCGGCCGAAGCCGCCCGAGGTGCGCGAGCTTGAGGCGGAGATCGCCCGCCTGGAAGTGAGCGGGGAGGACGCCGAGCGCCTGCGGGCCTTGCGCGGCGATCTGGAGATCGCGTTGCGCCGCCTGGCGCGCGTGCCGTGGGTCGATCCCATCGACATGCGCTACCGGCGCTACACCCAGGTGCCGAAGCCCTCGACCCGGGCGGTGATGTTCTGCCTCATGGACGTGTCCGGCTCCATGTCGGAGAGCATGAAGGATCTGGCCAAGCGGTTCTTCATGTTGCTGCACGTCTTCCTGGAGCGTCGTTACAAGCGCGTGGACCTGGTGTTCATCCGCCATACGGAAGTCGCGGAAGAGGTGACGGAGGAGATCTTCTTCACCGACCCGCGCACCGGCGGCACCGTGGTGTCCACAGCGCTTTCCGAACTCACCCGCATTCAGCGGGAGCGTTACCCGTCCGGCTCCTGGAACATCTACGCGGCGCAGGCGTCGGACGGCGACAACTCCGGCAGCGACACGCAGCGCGCGGTGTCGATGCTGGAAGCCGACATCCTGCCGGTGGTGCAGCACTTCGCCTACATCGAGGTGTCCATGTCGGCGGCGATCATCCGGGGCGAGACCGACCTGTGGCGCGGCTATGCGCCCTTGGCGCAGCGGGCGCCGAAGTTCGCGATGCGCCGGGTGGCGGAGCGGCGGGACATCTTTCCGGTGTTCCGCGAACTGTTCGGGCGAAAGGTGCCGGCCTGATGGACTCTCCCCTGCTCTACACCGGCACGGACTGGAACTTCGAGACGCTGCGCCGGTCCTACGACGCCATCGAGCGGATCGCGCTCGATGAGCTGGGCCTCGAACTCTACGCCAACCGCATCGAGGTCATCACGTCGGAGCAGATGCTCGACGTGTACACCGCGCATGGCATGCCGCTGACCTACCGGCACTGGTCCTACGGCAAGCGTTTCCTGCAGCATGAGAGCAGCTACCGGCGCGGCTACACCAGCCTCGCCTATGAGGTGGTGATCAACTCCAACCCCTGCATCTCTTACCTGATGGAGGAGAACAGCGCGACGATGCAGGCGCTGGTGATCGCCCACGCGGCGTTCGGCCACAACCACTTCTTCCGCAACAACCACCTGTTCCGGCAATGGACGGAGGCGTCGGCGATTCTCGACTACCTCGGCTTCGCCCGCAGCTACGTCGCCGGGTGCGAGGACCGCCACGGCACCGCCGCGGTGGAGCGCGTGCTGGACGCGGCGCACAGCCTGTCGCGCCACGGCGTGCACCGCCACGGCGGCAGCCGTCCGATGAACCTCAAGGCCGAGCAGAAGCGCGAGCGCGAGCGCCAAGACTACGACGAGCGCATGTTCGACGACCTGTGGCGCACGGTGCCGGGCACCAAGCCGGCGCCGGGCGTGGACAAGCTGTCAGAACGTCGGCGGCGCCTCGGCCTGCCCGAGGAGAACCTGCTCTACTTCCTGGAGAAATCTTCGCCGCGGCTGCAAGCCTGGGAGCGGGAGATCATCCGCATCGTGCGGCTGATCGCGCAGTATTTCTACCCGCAGCCGCAGGTGAAGCTGATGAACGAGGGCTGCGCCACCTGGGTGCACCAGCGCATCATGACCCGGCTGCACGAGACCGGGCAGATCAACGATGCCGCGTTCCTGGAAGTGCTGCACTCCACCAGCAACGTCATCATGCAGCCGGGCTTCGACCATCCGGCCGGCGGCCCGGGGTTCAACCCCTACGCGCTGGGCTACGCCATGATGACCGACATCGCCCGCATCTGCGACCAGCCCACGGCGGAGGACCGCGGCTGGTTCCCGGACTGGGCCGGCAACGGCGATGCGCTGGGCACGCTCCGCCACGCCTGGGCGAACTACCGCGACGAAAGCTTCGTGCTGCAGTTCCTGTCTCCCAAGGTCATGCGCGATTTCCGCATGTTCCGGCTGATGGACGACACGACCGAGCCGACGCTGCTGGTCGATGCCATCCATGACGACGAGGGCTACCGCTCGATCCGCCGCAGCCTGGCGCGGTCCTATGACCCCGGGCTGGGCGACGCGGATATCCAGGTGGTCGATGTGGACCTGTTCGGCGACCGGCGCCTGCTGCTGGAACACCGCACCATGCCGGGCCAGCTTCTGTCGAAAAAGGATGCGGAAGCCACATTGCGCCAGCTCGCGTCGCTTTGGGGATATGAGGTCCGCTTGCAGGAGGTGGACGCCGCAAGCGACGCGGTGCTGGCGACCCATACGGCCAGCCCGACCCGCTGAACGCCGGGCCGGCGCGTAAAAAAGCAAGCCAAATAGGCGTTTTGCTCCCTTTTTAATCGCGGCGTCGCTCACAATTCTGATAAGTCCGTCACTTGCACGACGTGACTGTCGCGTTCTGGGAAGAGTTCATGATGTGCGTGTCAATGAAAACCCGCTTTCTCGGCATCCTGCTTTTGGCCGGTTCCACCGCCGGGGCGATGGCACAGCAGACGGACCAACCCCCATCGGCCTCAGCCCCCGTGACAGCGCCCGCGCCCGGCGGACCCGCGCAGGGCGCGGAGCCGGCTGGCAAGCTTGTCCTCCTGTTCGACACCGGGTCCTCGACGCTTGACGCCCGCAACCAGGCGACCCTGGACCAAGCCTCGCGGCTTTACCGGGAAGGGCGGCCCATCATCATGATCGTGAGCGGAAGCAGCGACGCTGTGGGCCAGCCAGCCGACAACCTGCTGCTCTCGCAGCGCCGGGCGACGGCGGTGGTGCGTGGCATGATCGCGCGCGGCATTCCCGCCGAGCGGACGCAGATCCTGGCCAAAGGCGAGACGAACCCGCCGGTTCCGGCAGGGCGCGGCGTGCCGGAACCGCAAAACAGGCGGGTCGAGATCACCTGGCGCTGAAAACCGGCGTCAGGACGCAAGGGATTGGCCGGGAGGATATCGCTCAGCCGGGTTTTGCTGGTGCTGCTGCTCGCAACAGGGGCTGCATCTGCGCCAACCGACCCCGACGAGGCGCAGCAGGCGTATGACGCCAAGCATTACGACCTGGCGCGCCGGCTCTGGACGACGCAGGCCGAAGCCGGTGATCTCGCGGCGCAACTGAGCCTAGGCACCCTTTACGACCTTGGCCAAGGCATGCCGCGCGATCCGGTGGCTGCCTACCGTTGGTATCGGCGCGCGGCTGCTGCCGGCTCACCGGACGCGGAGTTCAACGTGGCTGCGATGTGCGACACCGGCGACGGTGTACGCCGCAACACGGCGCAGGCCGCACTGTGGTATGGCCGGGCGGCGGCCCACGGCAACCGCCGTGCGCAATACAACCTGGGCCAGCTCTACGCGGCGGGCGACGGCGTGCCGCGCAACCCCGAGCAGGCGGAGGCGTGGTTCCGCATCGCGGCCGTGGATCTGCCAGCCGCGGCCGAAAGGCTGGCCGCGATGCGCCGCACTGGAGGCGACGCCCGGCCGCGTCCTCCATCCCCGGCGGATGCGGCTCGTTCGCTCGAAGCGGCGCAGCCGCTCGTGCCGGCGGACGGCGAGGTGATCCCCGTCGTGGCCGGCGTCCCAGGCGCTGCGGGCATGGTGGAGCTGGTCTGGACGAGCCCAGCGCAACCGGTTCCGGTACGGTTCTTCGTCCAGCTCCTGGCGCTCGACCCCATCGAGCCGCGGGAAGTGTTCGCGACCTACCTGGACGAGACTGCGACGCTTGCGACGCTGGATCGGGTTCCCGGCCGTTATGCCTGGCGGGTTTATGCCGTCGGCCGTAACCTTGGGCACTACGCGGCAAGCGAGTGGAACCAGTTCCAGGTCCGCCCGCCGGGCTGATGCCACCGGCCGGCTCGATTAACCGTTCCGCAACCTTCCCGCGCTATCCTCCGGCCTGGACGCAGCTTTGGGGGTGGGTTTGATCCAGAATCTCGGTCTCGTCTTGCGGAACCCGCCGGCTCAGGTGCGCTTGCTGCCTGCCGGCCCCAGGGTGCCCAATGCCGCCGCAGGGTCGTTCGCCGCGCTCGCCGCCGCGTCCATGGCTGCAATGCCCGGTTTCGGCCAGCAGGGGACGCAGGGCGGCGGGGCGACAGGGGCGACAGGAGCGGCAGGGAGGCTGGGCACCGCCGGCGGGTTCATGGCGGCGGATTTCGCTCAGTATCTCGGGCGCTCCACCGGCTCCGGCCAATGCGTCGCCTTGGTTCAGGCGGCAAACCCAGGCATCGGCCCGACGCGGAACTGGAAGTGCGGCCCGCCGGTGCGGGGCAACACGGACCTACGGCCCGGCACCGCCATCGCGACGTTCAGCGGCGCCGACCGCTATGCGAACGCAACGAATGGCAGCAGCCACGCGGCGATCTACCTGGGGCAGAACGAGCGCGGAATCCAGGTCATGGACCAATGGGCCGGCAGCGCCGCCGCGGTCAGGACCATCCCTTGGCACAATCCAAGCGGTGTGGCCGCCAACACCGGGACCGCATTCCACGTCGTGCGCCCAGCCGCGTAGGGCAGCCCGCCCGATCAATCGCGAGGATCGACGTCCTTGCCAAGCAGGCGGGCAGTCCTCAAGCGGCCAGCGGGTGCCGTTCCAGCCGCGACATGGCCTGGCCATCCTTGTCGAACAGGTGGCAGGCCGCGGTATTGATCGACAGGCGCACGGCCTCGTGCGCGCGGGTGGAGGCGCTGCCCTCGATCTGTACCGTCATCGCTTGGCCGCCGGCGGCATTGATATGCAGCAGCGTCAGGCCGCCAAGCCGCTCGACCAGCGTGACCTCGCCTGTGACCGGGCCGGCCGGATCGACACGTAGCCCCTCGGGCCGCACGCCCAGGGTGACAGTCTCGCCCGGCCGCACGCCGCTGGCCGTGGCCGGCACCGTCACCTGGCCGCCGGACGGCAGCGCCACGGTCACGCCGGACCCGCTCGCCTCGACCACCTGCGCCGGCATCAGGTTCATCCGCGGCGAGCCGATGAACCCGGCGACGAACAGGTTGTTGGGATGATGGTACAGCTCCAGCGGCGAGCCGACCTGCTCGACCAGTCCGGCCTGCAGCACGACGATCTTGTCGGCCATCGTCATCGCCTCGACCTGGTCGTGCGTGACGTAGATCATCGTGGCGTTCAGGTCTTCGTGCAGGCGCAGCAGCTCCATCCGCATCTGCCCGCGCAACGCGGCGTCGAGGTTGGACAGCGGCTCGTCGAACAGGAACACTCTGGGGTCCCGCACGATGGAGCGGCCGATGGCGACACGCTGCCGCTGCCCGCCGGACAGGTCCTTGGGACGCCGGTCCAGATAGGGGCCAAGCTGCAGGATGCGCGCGGCCTCATCCACCTTGCGCTCGCGCTCGGCTTTCGGCACGCGCGCCAGGCGCAGGGCGAAGCCCATGTTCTGCCGCACCGTCATGTGCGGATACAGCGCGTAGGACTGGAACACCATCGCCAGCCCGCGGTCGGCCGGCCCCACGTCGTTGACCCGCTTGCCGTCGATCTGCAGCTCTCCGGAGGTGATGTCCTCCAGCCCCGCGATCATGCGCAGCAACGTCGATTTGCCGCAGCCGGACGGGCCGACGAACACCACGAACTCGCGGTCCAGCACGTCGAGATTGATGCCCTTGATGACATCGGCCGGGCCGTAGCTCTTGCGCAGGTCGCGGAGGGTCAGCGTTGCCATGGGAAACTCCTACTTCACAGCGCCGAAGGTGAGGCCGCGCACGAGCTGGCGCTGGCTGAACCAGCCGAACACCAGGATCGGCGCCACCGCCATGGTCGAGGCCGCGGACAATTTGGCGAAGAACAGCCCCTCGGGGCTGGAGAAGGATGCTATGAAGGCGGTCAGCGGCGCCGCCGCGGAAGTGGTCAGGTTCAGGCTCCAGAACGCCTCGTTCCAGCATAGGATCAGCGACAGCAGCCCGGTGGACGCGATGCCCGGCAACGTCAACGGGAGCAGAAGGTACCAGACCTCGCTCGCCGTCTGCGCGCCGTCCATCCGGCCCGCCTCCAGGATGTCCTTCGGCACTTCCTTGTAGAAGGTGAACAGCATCCAGACCACGATGGGCAGGTTGGCCAGCGCGTAGATGATGACCAGCGCCGTGCGGGTGTCGAGCAGCCCCGTGTCGCGGGCCAGGATATAGATCGGCACCAAAACGCCAACTGGCGGCAGCATCTTGGTGGACAGCATCCACAGCAGCGTGCCGCGGGTGCGCTGCGTCGGATGGAACGCCATCGCGTAGGCGGCCGGAACCGCGAACAGCAGCGCCAGCACCGTCCCGCCGACGGACACCAGGATGCTGTTCAACGCGAAGCTGAGGTAGTCCGCCCGCGACAGAACCTCGGCATACGAAGCCAGTGTCGGCGAGAAGGTGAGATGCGGCGTGATCGCGTCGCCTTCCGTCTTGAAGCTGGTCAGCACCATCCAGGCGATGGGGAAGAACAGCAGCAGCGCCACGCCCCACCCGACGACGGTGGCGAGCACGCGCTGGGTCAAGCTCTCATGCATCGGCTAGACCTCCAGCCGCCGGGCGATGCTGCGCACCAGGAAGAAGGCGACGATGTTGGCCAGGATGATCGCCACCACGCCCCCGGCGGAGGCGCCGCCCACGTCGTACTGCAGCAGCGCGCGGGCGTAGATCAGGAAGGCCAGGTTGGTCGAGGCGTTGCCGGGTCCGCCGGAGGTGGTCACGAGGATCTCGGCAAATACGGTCAGCAGGAAGATCGTCTCGATCATCACGACGACGCTGATCGCCCGGGACAGGTGCGGCAGGGTGATGAAGAAGAACTGCGCCACCACCCCGGCGCCGTCCATCCGCGCGGCTTCCCGCTGCTCATGGTCAAGCGACTGCACGGCGGTCAGCAGGATCAGCAGCGCGAACGGCAGCCACTCCCAGGACACGATGGCGATGACGGAAGCGAGCGGGTAGGAGGCGAACCAATCCACCGGCTGCAGCCCGAACGCCAGCGCCACGGCGCCGAGCACGCCGTAGATCGGGTGCATCAGCAGGTTCTTCCAAATCAGCGCGCTGACGGTCGGCATGACGAAGAAGGGCGAGATCGCCAGGACGCGCGCGATCTTCTGCCCGGGGAACGGCTGGTCGAACAGCACGGCCAGCAGGGTGCCCAACCCCACGGTGATGACCAGGACGGACACCAGCAGCGTCATCGTGTTGCGGAGCGACACCCAGAAATCCGGGTCGGTGACGAGGAACTCGTAGTTGTCCCGCCCCGCGAACCCGCTCACGTCCGGGTTCACCAGGTTATAATACTGGAACGAGAACCACAGCGTCATCACCAGCGGGACGATCATCCACGCCAGCAGCACCGCCACGGACGGCACCACCAGCCAGGACCCGGTCCGGCGCGGCGCCTTGGTGGACGCCGCCGCTGTGCCCATTCCCGGGATGACCGTCGCTGACATGCTGCGCCCCTACTTCTTCGGGTAGCCCGCTTGGCGGATCGTCCGCTCCGTCGCGGCCTGGGCGGTCTTCAGCCCCTGCTCGACGGTGCTTTGCCCGCTCAGCGTGCCCGCGATGGTCTGGCCGACCTGGGTGCCGATGCCCTGGAACTCGGGGATCGCCACGAACTGCGCGCCCTCATACGGACGCGGCGCCTTGGTCTGCCCGGTCGGGTTGGCGACCGAGATCGCCTTCGCCACGAAGTCCGCGAACGGCGCCGCCTGCTTGTAATCGGGGCTGTCATAGGTGGACTGCCGCGTGCCCGGCGGCGCCGACACCCAGCCGTTCTCCTTGGCGACGAGCTGGATGTACTCCTTGGACGTGGCCCAGGTCACGAAGGTGCGCGCCGCCTCCTTCTGCTTGGAAGACGTGGGGATGCTCAGGTTCCAGCTCCACAGCCAGGTCGGGGCGCCCTTGAAGTCGCCGGTCGGCATCTGCGCGAAGCCCACCTTGTCGGAAACCTGCGACTGCTTCTTGTCGAACAGCAGGCCGCCCGCGACTGTCGCGTCGATCCACATGCCGCAATGCCCGCTGGCGAACAGCGCCAGGTTCTCGTTGAAGCCGTTGGAGGTGGCGCCCGGCGGCCCGTCCGCCTTCAGGATGCCGTCGTAGAAGGCGATTGCCTTGCGCCACTCCGGCGTGTCGATCTCCGGCTTCCATTGCGTGTTGAACCACTGCCCGCCCTCGGCGTTCACCAGCGCGGTGACGAAGGCCATGTTCTCGCCCCAGCCCGGCTTGCCGCGCAGGCACATGCCGTACACCTGGTTCGCCTTGTCGGTGATCTTGTCGGCGAACTGCCGGATCTGCTCGTAGGTCGGCGCATCCGGCATCTTGAGGCCGGCCTTCTCGAACAGGTCGGTGCGGTAATAGGTCATGGCGCTTTCGGCATAGAACGGCAGGCCGTACAGCTTGCCGTTGTACGTCAGGCCCTCGCGCACCGGCTTGAGCAGGTCATCGACGCCGTAGGACGCCGGCAGGTTCTCCATCGGCTCCAGCCAGCCCTGCTTCGCCCAGATCGGCACCTCGTAGTTGCCGACCGTCATCACGTCGAACTGCCCGGCCTTGGTGGCGATGTCCGTCGTGACCCGCTGGCGCAGCACGTTCTCCTCCAGCACCACCCAGCGCAGGTGGATGTCGGGATGCTGCTGCTCGAACTGGGAGGCCAGCTTCTGCATCACCACCATGTCGCCGTTGTTCACGGTCGCGATGGTGATGGTGGAGTCGGCATGCGCCGGCCCCGCGGCCAGAGCCGTGGACAACAGCGCGCCGGTGGCGACGGCGGCCCGCAGGCCGCCCTTGATGCGATGAGCGATGGTACGTCTCCCAGATCAACTTACATGGTGCCGCTGATGCGGGCAGCCTTGGACGGGGACCGTTCCACTTTCCAGCAGCGGCGTCAACACTCATGCGGCAAAACGCGCAGCCCGGTCAGAAATTGAGACGCTGCGACGCCTCCGCCAGCGTGTCCCGGCTGCCCCGCTCGTAGAGCGACGCGAGCCAGCGGCCGACCGGCTCGACCAGCCGCGCATCGGCGCCGGTGTCGCCGAACAACTGCGCGATGCCGAGCAGCGGACGCGGGTCCGGCCCGCCCTCCATCGCCTTGTCCCGCAGCAGCGCCGCGAGCGGGTGGCGCACGTCGATGGGCTGGCCCTGCTCGTCCTCCCCGCGCACCCGGCGCAGCCAGGCGGCGAGCGCCAGCGCCAGCAGCTCGACCCCCTGCCCCGCGCGCAGCCGGTCGCGGATCGGGTCCACGAGCACGTTGAGCGGCGCGTCGGTGTTCACCCGCTCCACCGTGTCCTTGATCGCCGGGTTGGCGAACCGCTCGATCAGCGTCGCCTTGTAGCCGTCGAGGTCGATGCCCGGCACCGGCAGCAGGGTCGGCCCGGTTTCCCGGTCCATCAGCGCCCGCATGAAGCCGGTGATCCGCGGGTCGGCCATCGCCTCGTCGACCGTGACATAGCCCGCGAGCCGGCCCGTGCCGGACACCGCGAGGTGGCTCGCGTTCAGCAGCCGCAGCTTCATGAACTCGTAGGGCGCCACGTCGGCCACGAACTGCGCGCCCACCTCTTCCCAGGGCGGGCGCCCGGCGGGGAAGCGGTCCTCGATCACCCATTGCGTGAAGGTCTCGGAGAACACCGGCCAGCGGTCCTCGATGCCGTGGCGCTCGGCCAGGGCCAAGGTATCCGCCGCCGCCGTCACCGGGGTGATGCGGTCCACCATCGTGCTTGGGAAGCTGCCGTGCTCGGCGATCCACGCGGCAAGCGCCGGGTCGCGCAGCTCGGCGAGCGCCAGCACCGCGTCGCGCAGCACGTCGCCGTTGTGCTGGATGTTGTCGCAGGTCATCGCGGTGAACGGGGGCACGGCGCCGTCCCGCCGCCGCCGGTACGCCTCCACCACGATGCCGATCGCGCTCGACGGCCGTTCGGGATGGGCGAGGTCCGCCTGGATCAGCTTGTGCTCGGGATCGAGCCGCTTGGTGGCGCGGTTCAAGCAATAGCCGTTCTCCGTCACCGTCAGGCTGACGATGCGGATTTCCGGACAGTCGATGGCGTCCAGCAGGTCAGCGCTGCTTTCGCCTGCGAACACCACGGCGGCGAGCGACCCGACCACCGTCACCGTTTCCTCCGTGAAGCTCCGCTCCACCAGCGTGTAAAGGCTATCCTGCGGCGCCAGGCTTTCCTGCATCCGCCGGTCGCCCGGCAGCAGCCCGGCGCCCACGATGCCCCATCGGAGCGCATCCGGCCGCCGCTCCATCAGGTTATGCGTGTAGCGCGCCATGTGCGCCCGATGGAAGTTGCCGAGGCCCAGATGCACGATGCCGGGCGTCACGCGGGCGGGATCGAAGCCGGGCACCGCGACCGGGGATTGCAGCCGGGACAGGTTGGCTCGGTTGAGCGGAATGGGCGGCATGGGTCCCTCTCTCACGCCGGGGCGCCGTGCATCGGCGCGCAACCGGTCTCTATACTCCGTCCACGTGAGAACCCGAAAATCGACTGGCGAGTCGACCCTGATATCAACGGCATTTCGGAGGTG
>JAABUX010009637.1_pt1 | contig 10904 bp, 9 predicted proteins | sample 5561851 | NCBI WGS metagenome assembly JAABUX01 (sample SAMN10711883, study PRJNA513361) | rock metagenome | isolation source: Antarctica rocks | place: Antarctica: Victoria Land, Richard Nunatak red sandstone | collected 2016-01-03 | reverse complement strand
CGGCGCGGTGGAGCAGCATGGGCCGCATTTGCCCCTCAACACAGACTGGCTGTTGGTCTCGGCGGTCGCCGAGCGCGTGTCCGCCCGCACCGGCGTGCCCGTCGTGCCGCCGCTGCCCTACGGGACCTCCGCCAGCCACGGCGGATGGCCGGGCACGCTCTCGCTGCGCCCGCACACGCTCGCCGCGGTGCTCGAGGATGTCGCGCGATGGCTGTACATGGCGGGTGTCCGGCAGTTTTTCTTGCTCAACGGCCACGAGTGGAACACGGCCGGCATGCAGACGGTCGTGGAGGGCCTGCGTTGCGGGTACAGCGATGTGCAGGTCAAGCTGCTCAACTGGTGGGAACCGGTCGCGCACGAGCCGGAGATGAGCCTCGACTGCCCGGCCGCGGCGCGCCTCGCCCACGGCAATCTCACTGAAACGGCGCTCATGCTCTACGTGCGCCCCGACCTCGTCCACCTGGACCGCGCCGCCGCCGAGGACGACGAAGACTTCTTCTGGGATTACCGCATGGACCAGATCTCGCGCACGGGTGTCATGGGTCGGGACGCCGCCGGCGCGACCGTGGAGGTCGGCCGCAAGCTGATTGAGCTGGCGAGTGACCGCCTGGCCGAACGGCTGCGGGCGGGGTTGAGCGAGACGTTCCGCTACAAGACGGACTGGACGCTGGAGCGGTGATGGATAGCGCCGCGGCGGCCTTGCCCGGCGCATGGCGCAAGGAGGTCAATCGATGCACGCTCGTTGGTCAAGGGGTGGCCGGATCGTATCCCGCCTCGGCGTCGCGTCGAGCGTCGCGCTCGTCGCGCTGGCCGGGACGCCCGCGGCGCGGCCGGCGCACGCCGCCGGCGCCGCCAACAAAGATACCCTCTACATCGCCTACCCCTTCGCGCCGGCCTCGCTCGATCCGGCCGTGTCGCAGGATTTTCCCGTGGTCCAGCGGGGCGTCTACGACAGCCTCGTCACGCTGGACGGCAGTAGCCCGACGCGCGTCGTCGGCGACCTCGCGACGGCGTGGACGGCCAGCCGGGATAAGACCGTCTGGACCTTCACGCTGCGCCGCGGCGTCAAGTTCCACGACGGGACGCCCGTCGACGCGGCCGCGGTCAAGTCCTCGCTGACGCGCATGTTGACCCTCAATCAGGGGCCGTCGTACATCATGGGCCAGTTCATGACGCCGTCGCGCATCGTGGTCCTCGCGCCCGACAAGATCCAGTTCCGCCTGTTGCCCACCGCGCCCGTCTACAGTTTCCTGACGGCGCTGACTTCGCAGTGGAGCAACTGGATCGTCAGCCCGACGGCGGTGAAGCGCCACGCGGTCCACGGCGACCAGGCGCAGGGCTGGCTCGCCACGCACGAGGCCGGTTCCGGCCCGTACGTCATGACGTCCTACCAGGTGAACCAGGGCGCGACATTCACGGCCTTCCCCGGCTATTTCAAGGGGTGGTCGGGCCACCACGTCCACCGGGTCATCCTGTCGTTCGTCAGCGTCGACGCCACGCGCCGCGAGCTCCTCGAGAAAGGCGACGCCGACATGTCCCTGACCTTCACGCCCCAGGACCTGGACGCCATGAAGACGGAGTCGGGCCTGGTCGTGACCAACCAATACGGGACGAACTGCGTGTACATCGCCATGACGGAGTATGGCCCGCTCGCGTCGCCCAAAGCGCGCCAGGCGCTAGCGTATGCCTTCGACTACCAGGCGTTCGTCCATGCCCTGCTCAAGGGCTATGGCCGGCAATCGACCGGCCCGTTGCCCGCGACCATGAGCGCCCACGACCCTGGCCTCAAGCCGTACCCGACCGACCTGGCGAAGGCGAAGCAACTGTTGCAAGAGGCCGGCGTGAAGCCGGGCACCGCGCTGACCATGTGGTACATCTCCAGTGACGAGCGCGCCAAGCAGATGGCCACGGTCATGCAAGGGCAGCTCGCGCAGGTGGGGCTCGCCTTGAGCATCGTGCCCAAGGACGCCGCCACCTTCAGCACCGCCGAAGCCGCCAGCGGGCCGGCCCTGTCCCAGCGCCCGAACCTATGGGCCGGCCAATGGACGCCCGACTACGACGACGCGCTCGACTTCCTGTCGCCGCTCTATCACTCCCGCGGGCCGAACGCGGGCGCCGCCAACGCGGGTGGCTACCACAACGCCATGGTCGACCAGCTGTTGGCGCAGGCCGCCCGCACGCCGAACGCGGGCCAGCGCCAACAGATGCTCAACCGCGTCCAGCGCATCCTGACCTACGACGACCCCGCGTCCGTGTTCGTGGCCGACGTCACCGAGAACCCAGTCTACCGCTCCAACGTCCACGGCTTCGTGCTCAATCCCAACCAGGAGGAGACGTTCCCCTTCTATTCCTTGTGGAAATCGTAGGCCTTGCGTAAGCGTCGGCGACCCGGGGATGCGGCGGCGACGCCGGTCTCCGGGTCGACGGCGACGGCATCAGCGTAGGAGTTGCCGATGGTTGTCCTGGTCGTACGCCGCCTCCTGTTCCTGCTCGTCGTCCTGCTGGGCATCTCGATCCTCACCTTCATGCTCGCCCACGTGGTCCCGACCGATCCCGCCCGCTTGCTGGCCGGCCCGCACGCCACGCCGCAGCAGGTGGCGGAGATCCGCCATCGCTACGGGCTCGACCGCCCCTTGCCGCTGCAGTACCTCAGCTACATCGGCGGTGTCGCGCACGGGGACCTGGGGATATCTCTGCACACCCAACGGTCGGTCGGGGCCGACCTGAGCCAGTTCTTGCCGGCCACCATCGAGCTCTCCATCGCGGCCTTGCTCATCGCCGTCGCCCTGGGTATCCTGCTCGGCACGCTCGCGGCGCTGCGGCCCCATTCGTGGCTCGACAACGCCGTCACGATCCTGACCCTGACCGGCGCGGCCATGCCCGCCTTCTGGCTGGGCCTGCTGACGCAGTGGATCTTCTACGACATACTCGGCGTGTTCCCCGCGGGGGGGCGGCTCGATCCGGGCGTGAGCGGACCCCCGCGCGTGAGCGGGCTCTACACGATCGATAGCCTGCTCGCCGGCCGCCTCGACCTGTTCGCCAGCACGCTGTGGCACCTGGCGCTCCCGGCCGCCGTCCTCGCGTACGGCTCGCTGGCTGTCATCGCGCGCATGGTGCGCGGCAGCCTGCTCGAGGCCATGTACCAGGACTACACCCGGGTGGCGCGCGCCAAGGGGCTCTCGCACCTGACCGTGGTCACGCGCCACGCGCTGCGCAACAGCCTCATGCCCACGATCACGATCGTCGGCCTGCAATCCGGCTACCTGCTCAGCGGCGCTATCCTGGTCGAGACCGTCTTCTCCTGGCCCGGCCTGGGCCAGTACATGGCGCAGTCGATCCTGGCGGCCGACTACACGCCCATCCTCGGCATCACCCTCGTCATCGCCCTGATCTACGTCCTGCTCAACACGGTGGTCGACGTGACCTACGCGGCGGCGGACCCGCGCGTCCGCTATGGCTAAATGCTTCCAGACAATAGTTGCGGGAGGCCGCACGCCGTGCGTCACTTCGCGCGACCGCAGTCGCCGTACGCTGCCATCCGGGGGCCCCGCGTGCGGGGAGAGCAGTCGCAGGTGTATTCCACACATTCAAGCTGGAAGCATTTAGAACTCACCTGTCACCTGTCACCTATCCCCTGGACCATGGGGGACAAGGCCGGCGAGGAGGAATACGATGCAAGGCGCCCTGGGTGTACCCGCCCACCCCGATGGCACACTGTCCGCACAGGAGGCCGAGGCCGAGGCCATCTTCGCGCCGCCGCCTTCGCGTCTCCGCCTGCTCGTCCACGTGCTGCGGCGCAGCCCGCCGCGGTCAGCCGGCGCCTGCTTCGCGCTGCTGGCCATCCTCATGGCCCTGTTCGGCGCGCTGCTGGCCCCGTATCCGGCGATCATCCCCAACTACGCGGCTATCCTGGCGCCGCCCAGCCTCGCCCACCCCTTCGGCGCCGACCAGATCGGGCGCGATGTCTTTAGCCGCGTGCTCACCGGGGCGCACATCTCCCTGGAGGTGGCCGCTATCGTCGTCGCCATCGGGGCGTTCATTGGGACGGCGGTCGGCCTCGCCTCCGGCTACGCGGGGGGGTTGGTGGACGAGATCTTGATGCGGGTGACGGATATCTTCCTGGCCTTCCCGGCCCTGGTCCTGGCGATGGCCATCACCGCCACGCTCGGGATCACCATGACCAACACGGTGCTGGCGCTCTCGGCCGTGTGGTGGCCCTGGTACGCCCGCCTCATCCGGGGCCAGGTGCTGGTGCTGCGCGAGCGCGAGTACGTCGAGGCGGCCCGCGTGGTGGGCGTCGGACACGTTCGCATGATTTGGCGGCACATCCTGCCCAACACGCTGATGCCGCTGATCGTGCAGATGAGCCTCGATATCGGGGTCGCCATGCTCTTCGTGTCCGGCCTCAGCTTCATCGGCCTGGGCGCGCAGCCGCCCACGCCCGAGTGGGGCGCGATGATCGCCGACGCGCAGTCATACGTGCGCTCGGCGTGGTGGGTCGCCGCGTTCCCCGGGCTGGCCATCACCCTCACGGTGATCGGCTTCAACCTGCTGGCCGACGTGCTGCAAGATTTGCTCGACCCGCGGGCGCGCGCGTGACCCCGCCGCGTCGCCGGGCGGAGGTTGAGGCGGAGGCAGCGCCCTGACATGGATCAACTCGTTCAGGCGGTCGAGCTTCTCGGATCGGTGGCCATACTCGTCCCGTATGTCGCTAGTCAGGCGCGCCGGATGGACCCCACGGGGCGTGCCTACGCGCTGCTCAACCTGGTGGGATCGGGCATCCTGGCGATCGTGGCCGTGGTAGAACGGCAGTGGGGTTTCCTGCTGCTCGAAGGGTCGTGGGCGCTGGTCAGCCTGTGGACGGCGCTGCGCCTGTTCCGCTGGCTCGCATGACGCATGACACAGGCCCCGGCGATCTGCCGGCGCCGGACGAACCGGACAAGGAGGCTCATGATGGCGGTACGGCGACTCTATGCCATGCTCAACGGCTACGAGACGGTCGACAAGTCGCTCTCGACGCGCGGGCGCGGCGGGGTCTCGATGCGCGAGCCGATCCAGATGTTCCTGCTCGACACCGCGGACGGCTGGGTCCTCTTCGACGCCGGCACCAACCCGGCGCTGGTGCGCGACCCGGCGCTCAAGCAGCGCTACTACACGGGCCAGGGCTGGGACGCGCCCGACCTGCCAGACGACCTGACCCTGCCCCGCCACCTGGAGCGCCTGGGGCTGGCGCCGCGCGACATCGCGGCGGTGGTCATCTCGCACCTGCACCTCGACCACAGCGGCGCCCTGCCGCTGCTCACGCACTGCCCCGTCTACATCCAGCGCGACGAGCACGACTATGCCTTCGGCGAGGCCGACGAGGCCCTGGCCTATTTCCGCGTCGATTACGCCGAGCTGGCGCTCGACTGGCGGATCATCGACGGCGACCGCGCGCTCTTAGACGGCGTGACCGCGATCAAGACGCGCGGGCACACGCCGGGCCACCAGTCGCTCGTGGTCGAGCTGCCCGCGTCGGGCACGTTCGTGCTGGCGCAGGACTGCGCCGACCTCGTCGAGAACCTGGACGACGAGGTCCTGCCGGGCAGTTCGGTCGACGACGCGGCCGCGCTGGCGGCGATCCGGCGCGTCAAGGCCATTGCCGCCTCCTCGGGCGGCCGCGTCATCCCCGGCCACGACCCGGACTTCTTCCCGACCCTCAAGCAAGCGCCGGACTACTACGACTGATCGTTACCAGTGCTTGCCCTGGTCGGCGCCGTCCTCGCGGAACCAGCGGCGGATCACGATCTTGCGGTCGCAGAAGAAGTCGATGGCGTCGCGCCCCTGGCCGTGCTGCGTGCCGAAGAAGGAGTCGCGCGCCCCGCCGAAGGGGAAGTAGGCCATCGGCGCGGCCACGCCGATGTTGACGCCCACGTTGCCCACATCGCAGCGGTAGGCGAAGTCGCGCGCCCACCCGCCGTGCTGCGTGAAGATGCTCGCCGCGTTGCCGTACGGCGTGCCGTGGATGTAGCCGATGGCCTCGTCGAGCGTGGCCGCCGGCATAATCGCCAGCACCGGGCCGAAGATCTCGTCGCGCGCCAAGCCCATGCCCGGCCGCACGTTGTCGAACAGGGTCGGCTGCACGTAGTAGCCACCGGGGTGGCCCGGCACGTCGGCCGCCCCGCCCCCGGCCAGCAGCTCGGCCCCCTCCGCCTGCCCCTGCGCGATCGCCGTGAGGATGCGCTCCCTCGCCGCCGGGGAGATCACCGGCCCCATGTCCACGCCCTCGTCCAGGCCGTTGCCGACCCGGATGCCCCGCACCGCCGCGGCCAGGGCGTCGCGCACCCGCTCGTGCGCCGGGCCGACGGGGACGAGCACCGAGCCGGCCAGGCAGCGCTGCCCGCCCGAGCCGTAGGCCGAGTTGACCACGTTGGCGACCGTCTTGTCGATCACCGCGTCGGGCATCACCACCATCATGTTCTTGGCCCCGCCGGCCGCCTGCACGCGCTTGCCGTTGCCGGCGGCGCGGGCGTAGATGTAGCGGGCCACGGGGGTCGAGCCGACGAACGAGATGCCCTTGATGAGCGGGTGGTCGAGCAGCGCGTCGACGGTCGTCTTGTCGCCGTTGACGAGGTTGACCACGCCGGCGGGGAAGCCGGCCTCGTGCAGCAGCTCGAACACGAGGTTCTGGGTCAGCGGGACCTGCTCGGAGGGCTTGACGATGAAGGTGTTGCCGGTGGCGACAGCGTAGGGCAGGAACCAGAAGGGGACCATGGCCGGGAAGTTGAAGGGGCCGATCGCGGCGAAGACGCCCAGGGGCCGGCGCACCGCCTCCTCGTCGATCTCGCGCCCGGCCCCGTTCTCCAGCCCGTAGCCCATCATCAGCGAGGGGATGCCGGCGGCGACCTCGACATTCTCGATGGCGCGCTGCACCGAGCCACGCGCGTCGGCGAGGGTCTTGCCGTGCTCGGTCGTGACCGTGCGCGCGAGCTCCTCGGAGTGGCGCACCATCAGGTCGCGCAGCGTGAACAGATATTTGGCGCGGTCGAGCGGGGGCGTGTCGCGCCAGGCGGGGAACGCGTCCCAGGCGGCCCGCGCGGCCCGGTCGACCGCGCCTGCCGGCGATATGGGCACGCGCGCGATGGTCTCGCCCGTCGCCGGGTTGGTCACGTCCAGCGCCGCTCCGTCCGACGCAATCCACGCGCCCCCGATGTAGTTGCGGACCGTCCGGACGCCGCTGCCCGCCGCTCCCTTGATCGGACTCTCTACCGCCATCGTTCTCTCCTCTACTATTGTTGGCCTGCGCTTGAAAGCGCATGGCAGGGTACGGACCCTGAAGGGTCTGAGCCGGCGTGATGATCATGCAGACCTTTCAAGGTCCGTCCCTGCCATGGTCCCTTTAGGGCCAGGCCATGAACCCTACAGCCTCAGCAATCGCGCCATCGTGCCGCCCAGGATGGCGTCCTGGTCGCGCGCGGACGGGACGGCCCGGCGCACCTTGAGCAGGTCGGCCTCGTAGTCGTTCCAGGGCGTGTCGGTCCCGAAGACGAACTTGTCGGGGCCGATGCGCCCGACCGCTTTGCGCAGCATCGCCGTGGAGATGAGGCTCGTCTCCAGGTACAGGTTCGGCCGCGTCGCGGCGGCGGAGACCATGTCTTCGGTCGACCACAGGAAGCCGCTGTGCAGGGCGATCAGGTTGACGCGCGGGAAGCGGTCGGCCCGTTCGGCAGCTTGCCACACGGTGTTGGACGGCGACTCGTCGGCGAGGTGGCAGACCACGGGCACGCCGTACTGCCCGCAGAGCTCGAACAGCTGGTCCGCGACGGGGCTGCTCAGCCGGTAGCCGTGCGCGTACGGGTGCAGCTTCATGCCGCGCATCCCCATTTTGAGCCAATGCTCCAGCTCGTCGGGCGCGCCCGGCCCCGTGGGGTCCATGCAGGCGAAGGGGATCAGGTCGCCGCCCTCGCGCGTCGCGTCGTAGATGTAGCTGTTGTCGATTCGGTCGATGAACGAGTAGCAGCACACCTTGTCGACCCCGGCCGCGGCCATGCGCGCGCGCACCTCGTCGGGGTAGATGGCGGGGGCCTGCCACAGCACGTGGCCGAGGTGGCATTGCGCGTCGATGATCATCGCAGGGTCCTCCCGGTCGTCGCAGCTGTTCCCATCCTCAGAGCGTCAGCAGGCGGCGCATGGTCCCGCCGAGCACGAGCGCGCGGGCCTCGTCGTCCGGCAGCGCCACCCGCAGCCGCCGCAGCGTCACGACCTGGTCGCCGTCGGGCAGCCCGCTGCCAAAAATAAACTTTCCCGGGCCGGCGATCGTGAGCGCGTTGCGGAGGGTGCCCGGCGCGTAGGTCGAGACTTCCAGGTAGACGTTGTCGCGCCGCGCGGCGATCTCGGCCAGGTCGCCAACGTTCCAGACGAAGCCGCCGTACAGGGCCACGAGGTTGACGCGCGGGTGCCGCTCGGCCATCGCCAGGAATTGGTACGGGTTGTTCGCGGGCGCGTCGTCGGCGCCGTGGCAGAGCACCGGCGCGCCGTATTGCGCGCAGACCTCGAAGAGGGGATCGACGATGGGCATGCTGAGCGTGAAGCCGTGCAGGTACGGGTGCAGGCGCAGCCCGCGCAGCCCGCCCCGCAGGCCGCGCTCGAGCTCATCGGCGGCGTCGGGCTTGTTGGGGTCGACGCAGGCCAGCCCGATCAGCCGGTCGTCGGCCCGCGCCGTGGCCAGGATGGCCTCGTTGTCGACCGTGTCGGGGAAGCCGAACACGCAGGCCCGGTCGACGCCCGCCTCGTCCATGGCCGCGCGCAGCTCCTCCGGCGTCTGCGACCAGTCCCGCGCGCGCGACACGCCAAGGTGACAGTGCGCGTCGATAATCATGCGCCCTCCCTTCCTACCAACATGCCGCGATGCCGTCGCCGCGCGGGTCGGCGCCGCCGGCCAGCACGCCGTCTGGGCGCAGCGCGATGGCCTGCGCGTGGCCCATCAGCTGCTCCCACGGGCCCAGCGGCACCACCTCGTGCCCCCGCCCGGCCAAATCTTCGCGCAGGGGCGGCGCGAAGCGGCTTTCCATGAGCAGCGGCGCCGGGCCGTGCTCAGTGATGCCCGTCCTGCTGACCCAGCGCGGGGCGTCGATGGCCTCCTGCACGTCCAGGCCGGCGTCGACGATGTTGGCCACGAGCTGCAGGTGCGTCTGCGCCTGCCCGTCGCCGCCCATGGCCCCGAACACGAGGGCCGGCCGGCCGTCGCGCAGCATCAAGGCCGGCATCAGGGTGTGCAGCGTGCGCTTGCGCGGCGCGAGCACGTTGGGGTGGTCGTCGCGCAGGGAGAAATAGGCGCCGCGGTTCTGCAGCAGCACGCCCGTGCCGGGGACCATCAGGCCCGAGCCGAAGGCGTAGTACAGGCTCTGGATGAGCGAGGCGCACTGCCCGTCGCGGTCGACCGCGCACAGGTAGACCGTGTCGCCGGAGGCCGGGTTCTCGGGCGGCGGCAGCGGCCCCGCCCGGCGGCCGATGCGCGCGCGCAGCCCCTCGGCGTGCTCTTTGCTCAGCAGCGCGCCGGGGTCGACCGCCATGGCGTCGGGGTCGGTCAGGTAGGCGTCGCGCTCGGCCAGGGCCAGCCCGGTCGCTTCCACCAGCAGGTGCTGCCACTCGGCGCCGCGCGGGGGCAGGGCCGCGAGGTCGAAGCCCTCGGCCACGTTGAGCGCGATCAGGGCCGCCAGGCCCTGGCTGTTCGGCGGGCACTCGTAGACTTCGTGGCCGCGGTAGGACGTGACCAGCGGCTCGACCCAGTCGGACCCGTGCGCGGCGAGGTCCTCGCCCGCGAGCAGGCCGCCGGCCGCGCCGACCGCCGACGCGATGCGCTCGGCGATGGCCTCCTTATAGAAGGCGTCGCGCCCCTCGCGGGCGATCGCGCGGTAGGTCGCCGCCAGGTCGGGGTTGCGCAGGAGTTGCCCCGCGCGCGGGACGCGGCCGCCGGGCAACAGCACGGCGGCCGCGGCCGGCGACACCCGCAGCGCTCCGGCGTTCTCGCCGATGGCCGCGGCCAGCCTGGGCACGACCGGGAATCCCTGCTCGGCGTAGGCGATGGCCGGCGCCAGGAGGCGTTCCAGCCCGAGCCGCCCGTAGCGCGCCAGGGCCTCGTGCCACGCGTCCACCACGCCCGGCACGGTCACGGTGAGCGGGCCGCGCAACGGCATCTCCACCAGCCCCCGCGCGCGCAGATCCGCCGCCGTGGCGCGCGCGGGGGCGCGGCCGCTGCCGTTGAGGGCGACCGGACGCCCCTCGCGCGGGTCGTGGACGATCAAGAAGAGGTCGCCGCCGGGAGAGCACTGGTGCGGGTAGACGACCTGCAGCACGGCGTTGGCGGCCACGGCGGCGTCGACGGCCGAGCCGCCGTCCTGCAGCGCGCGTAGCCCGGACTGCGAGGCCAGGTAGTGCGGGCTGGCCACTACGCCGTTCGTGCCCAGGGCGGTGGGGCGGGTCGGGACCATGCTACGACCGTGCCGCGAGGGCGCGGATCGCCGCGGTGATCGAGCCGGCGCGCGGGACGACCATTTCCTCGAGCGAGCGCGCCGCGGGGACCGGCACGTCGGGCACGGCGTGGCGCGCCACCTGGCGCACCGCCCCCGGCCCCAGCGTCTCGACCACGCGCGCGACCACCTCGCCGGAGAGCCCGAAGCTCAGGTAGTCCTCGTCCACGACGAGCAGGCGACCCGTCCGCGCCACCGACGCGGCGACGGTGGCCGTGTCGAGCGGGACCACCGAGCGCAGGTCGATCACCTCCACGTCGATCCCCTCGGCCGCGAGCGCGTCCGCCGCCTCGATGCTGTCCCCGACGGTGGCGCTGATCGTGACCAGCGTCAGGTCGCCGCCGGGCCGGACGATGTTGGCCTGGCCGAGGGGGACCGTGTAGCGCCCGGCCGGCA
>JAABUX010009636.1_pt1 | contig 10905 bp, 8 predicted proteins | sample 5561851 | NCBI WGS metagenome assembly JAABUX01 (sample SAMN10711883, study PRJNA513361) | rock metagenome | isolation source: Antarctica rocks | place: Antarctica: Victoria Land, Richard Nunatak red sandstone | collected 2016-01-03 | reverse complement strand
GGCGACCTTTGGACCGTGCGCTGGAATCGTGCCGCTGCCGGTATCCCCTACCGCAGCGACCAGGCAACGCTTCTGCTGCAAGCCGAGACTGGCAGCGTGGAAGCCTGGAAGTTGGCCTTTCCCACTCTTGCTCCGGCTTCTACCACTTCCAACGTGAGCCAAAGCCAAGCCCAGCAAATCGCCCAAGCCGAGATGACAGCGGCGGGAAGCTATTTGGGTCTGACTAATCAAGTCTTCCAAATAGCCCATCAAGCCGTGGTTCAGCCGAACACGCTTTGGCCCGTTAATGGCTCTAGCACTCCTGGCACGATGGCACTCATTCCCGGTAGCCCTTCGCGCGTCGTGTGGGACTGTTACTTCTCGAATGCACCTGCTAGTGGATCCCCCAGCGGGTCCACCTACTCAGAAGTTTGGGTAGATGCCGTGACGGGCCAGATCATTGGTGGTGACACTGTCCAGGTCATGGGGCACACAGTATCTGAGATGAAGTTAAGGCCATTAGTGCCTATGGCAAGAACATCTCACACCCTTGTCAAACCCATGCCCCAGCCGCATAACTGACCACCGCTTTCTGAGGAGAAAACAACCATGATTTTCCATACATTTCGTTTTCGGCTGTTTTTGACTATCTTACTGTTGACACTTGGCACTGCTGTGGTCGCGCCAAATGCCCACGCTGGTTACTGGACCGTTACCTACGTCGGCAACGGAACCTCGACGATTGATGGTCAGGCGACGCCCTGGTACAACCAAAGTCAGCCTCAATCTTCTGCGTATAGTTGGATTTTTTCTGGTCCAATTGGTAATTACCATCCACAGGAGACAGGTTCGGAAACCGGAAACGTGCAATGTAATTTTGTGTGGACTCCCGTATCTTCCACAAGCACAGACCCGCCGGATGGGACGATTTCTGCTATGGTATCCTCTTATGAGGTTGACTCTGCCCACGATGGTTGGTACTACAGTTCACCTCAGTCGCCTTCTTCAGTAGTGAGCGGCGATGGGTTTGGTGACCCTGTTACCCCTGGATACGGCTTGGAATCAAGTTCGAGTAGATGTCAAGGTTATAAGCTGTTTACAATAGAAAACCCCAATCATCTTACTTCTGTTTCGTTAAACCTACCAACTATTTCGATGGCTGCATCCTGTTTCAATCCATCACCCGGAACTAACTATACCCAATTTCAATATGTCGTCTCTGCGTATGTCGTTTATCCGCTGCAAGCAACCAGCACGGCAGGCACCCTTGATCCTCTCAACCCCAAATGGTTTTCCGGCACTGCCTGTACCGCATATGCAACCGCAGACCTCAGCCTCATTTACGGACCTTCAGTTAATTTTATTCCTTATGGCGACTACATCACTAGTGCCACTCTTAAAATCGGAGGCACGATCGTCAAACGCTACCCTGAAGACTACATAAGCATCGTCCAAATGACGCATGTGACCTCGGTTCCAAACATGGCCGCGATGTTCGACAGCAGCCATTTTCCTGACGGCACCCCCATCACAGTGGAAGTAGAAGTTCATGATGCCTTGGGTAAGAGCTACAAAGCACACTTGTCTGCTCCTGCTTACAACAAAGCGCTAGTGTTGGCAAATAACACAGTTGACAACATCGTCAATACGTCAACTACTGACACATGGCAACATGTTGCTGGTGTAGCAGGGATAATGAACCACTCCGTTACCAGTAGCGAGTTTTATCATCAAGCTGATATACTGGCTGCGACAACGAAGAATACTGCATTTTATATCGCAACGCATGGTGCGTCCGATCAGTTTGGTGACTGCTATGCTACCCCAGACTCCGATTCGGATACTGCGATCACACCGGGGGATTTGCTTCCGATAATTCAATCTAAAAAAGCCTATATAAATTCAGTTCCACCTTATAATTTTGTTCAGCTTGATTCTTGCGAGGCTGGAACTAACGCTCTAGCGAATCCCTTTTTATACGGCGTCAATGGGGAACAAAGCCCACTAGTAGCTACAGACCGAGCATTCTTAGGATTCTTGGACCCTGTGCAGATTAGTGGACATAACGGAGATTGGACAGAGCGCGTTTGGAACTATCTTTCGCAAGGCTCCACCTTGGCAAATGCGGTTAAGATTAGCAGCCTTAATGGTGATCCTCTCGGTGGTTCGCTTTTCGATCAACCTTTGGGGTTGTTCTCCCATGTGATTACCCCAGTGATTCATGGCGATGGAGCGATGACCTTGCATGGAGTGTATGGAGGCGTGGTGACTAATGATGGTCTTGGCGGGGTAGACAGCCCATGGTACAGGCCATTGTAGAAAGACGGGTGAAGACCAGCAAAAGGCAAAAATATGGCTGAATTCAAACAAGACAACAGAACATGGCCCCCCTGCCCAGACCTTCCTGCCCCTGCAATAAGACGAACTAGCAAACAATTTTTGATCAGCGGGCCGGCAGACCTCCTCATCGGTTTTTTTGGTGGGTGCATCCTCAATTTTGCTCCGATATTAGGATGCGAGACACTTGTGGTTGCACTACGGCATCAGGAATCTCCTGAGCGTAAGCATCTGATGTTCACGAATGCTCCGCAAGTTTTCATCGAATGGCTTCTTGTTCTGATAATGAACTTCGTTTTGAATAGGTTGATACACGATTTTCCTTTTCTTTTTTGGGCTTTTCGAGCCAGTTTCTGGATAATGACAGTCTTTCTTATGTCCGAGGTATTCTTTCCTGTTGGGTAGTGGGAACTTTTTTCGGTGCTAGGCTAACTTACTTAGTCATTCCTGGTCTGACAACAGAGATAGCGAAGAAGAAAACGATTTTATATAAAAGGTTGAACTGGGTAGAAAGGATATGACACAATAACAATATACAAGCACTTCGAATAGAGAAATTGATTCATGCAACCCGTATTCGAGAATTGGACCCGGAAACTGCACCCTAAGAAAAGCCGGCGGCGTGACTCCCTCGCCGAGCTGCGGATGAAGGCCGCCGATGAGTCCGTGCGGAACCCGCAAAAAGAGCGGCAGGCGATGGTGCGATTTTTGTCGTACCTGACGCCCTACTTGCCGCTGTTTATCTCGGCGACTGTGTTCGGCATCATCAACTACACCGTCGGCGCGGTCGTCCCCAGCATTACCGGCTACGTTGTTGATAAAATCATTATTGGGGGCCACACCCACGCCGGGCGCACTAACCGCCTGTACCCAACTATTGACCATGCCCTGCGCCGGTTCGTGCCACACGCGACACCCAGCCAGCAGGCCAATTTCCTGCTCGGCACCGTCATTGTGATACTGCTGTCTATGGGCCTGGTTATGTTCCTGCGCGGCTACTTGGTCGGCATCGGCGGGCAGCGGGTCATCTTTAAGCTTCGGAACGATTTGTACGAGCACATTCAAGGGCTGTCGATGTCGTTCTTCCAGCAGAACCGCTCGGGGAGCATCGTCTCGCGGCTGACCTCGGACATTGCGCTGGCGCAGAATTTTATCGGCAACGCCTGCACACTTCTGTGGATGGACTCGCTGTCGGTCATCGGCATCGTCATCTGGCTGTTCCTGCTGTCCCCGCGCATGGCGACCGTCTCACTCATCGTCCTGCCCTTCTGGGTCTTCAGCGTCCGCTTCTACGGCCAGCGCATCCGAAAGGCGTCTCACGCCGTCCAGGAAGGGCTGTCTGAGCTTTCCGGCCAGGTCCAGGAAAAGGTCGCCGGCGCCACGGTTGTCCAGGCGTTCGCCCGCGAGAAGCGCGAAACCCGCCTGTTTCACCGGATGCACCGCTCGCTGTATGACCGCCAGGTGACCACCGTGCGGTATCAAGCGCTGAACATGGCGACTTCCAATGTTCTGACCTCGGTTGCGCCCATCACCGTCGTCTTGTTCGGAGCGCATGAAGTCATCGCCGGACGCATGACCACCGGCATGATGATCACGTTCTGGACTACGCTTGGCCTCTTTTACATGCCTCTGCAGCGGCTGACCGACATGGCCGCCGTCATCGCGAACGCCGGCGCGGCCATTGACCGCATCTTTGACATCTTCGACATCGCCCCGGACATCGCAGATAGCCCGGACGCCGTCGCCTTGCCTGCCAAGATTGAAGGCCGGGTCGAGCTTCGGAACGTGACGTTCGGCTACGACCCCGAAGTCCCCATTCTGAAGGGCCTCAATTTAGACATCAAGCCGGGCGAGGTCATTGCCTTTGTCGGCCCGTCGGGCGCGGGCAAGTCTACTTTGGTGAACTTGGTCCCCCGCTTCTACGACGTCACCGGCGGCGCGATCTTCGTGGACGGCCATAACATCGCCGATGTCAAAGTGAAGTCACTTCGGAACAACATCGGCATGGTACTTCAGGATAATATCTTGTTTACGGGGACCATCAAAGAAAACATCCTCTACGGCCGCCCCGGCGCGACCGATGAAGAAATCGTCGAAGCCGCCGTCGCCGCCAACGCCCACCACTTTATCGAAGCTTTGGAAAACGGCTACGAGACCGAGATCGGCGAGCGCGGCACCAAGCTCTCCGGCGGCCAGAAGCAGCGCCTCGCCATCACCCGCGCCTTCCTGCGTGACCCGCGCATCTTGATCTTAGACGAAGCCACATCTGCCCTCGACAGCGAAAGCGAGAAGCTCATCCAAAACGCCTTGAACCGCCTCATGATCGGCCGCACCACTCTGATTATCGCGCACCGTCTGTCCACCATCATGTACGCCGACAAGATTGTCGCCATGCAGGACGGACGCATCATCGAAATCGGCAGCCACACGGACCTGCTCGCTCATCGGGGCCTCTACTACCACCTGTACAAAGCACAGTTCGAGCACGCCCTCTCCATGCCCATGCCCGAAGAATGGGCGACCGATACCGAGACCGCCAGCCAGGACCGCCTAGCACGAGCCATTCAGTAAAAATTAGCAAGTAAAGACGCCATGCCTGATGACCTGCTGCTCAAAATTGCCCGCGTCCTCGGCCTCCTCGGGCTGGCGCTGCTGATAATCAGCAGCGCCGGCGGTACGCTGCTGGCGTCCCGCACCGCCCAGAAGATCAAGTTCCTGAAAGGCAAGACGTTCACCTACCACCGCGCCGTGTCTGTCGTTGGCGCAACCCTGTTCCTACTTCACCCTATCCCACTTTTGCTGGCCCATGCAACCACGGGAATGCGCTGGTGGAACATCTTCGTGCCGTTCACCGCCCCCAAGCAGGGCATCCTGATTGCCTGGGGAACATTGGCCGCTTACGCTTTAATTGCCGTTACCATCTCGTCGCTGAACATCAAAAAGATGCCGCGCCGGCAGTGGCGCGTTTTGCACTACGCCTCCTACGCGGTGTTAGGTCTGGGCCTGGTTCATGCGCTGACTATTTCCAATGAGTTTGCCGCGTATGAGCCGTTCCGCATCGAAGAACCCGATAAGCTTCTGCTGGCCGTTGTTGCTGTGCCTCTCGTGCTGCTGCTCCCCCTCTGGCGATTTGCGGCTGCCCAGCGGCAGAAAGTTTAGGAGAAAACTGGAAAGAGCGTGGCAGACAACATACTAACGCCGGAGGAAATCTCTCTGCTCCGCGGCTTAGAGGAGTCGCTCTGGCGCTCCGAAACCCGGTTCAGCCCAGACTACATGGAGCAAATATTGGCGGCTGAGTTTTTTGAGTTCGGCCGCTCCGGGCGTGTGTACCAGCGGCAGGACATTCTCGACATGCCCAGTCAGCCCGTGATTGATGCCATGCCACTTGCAAACTTCAGCGCCCGGCTTGTCTGCGCCGAAGTCGCACTGATCACCTACATCAGTGAAGTTGTGCACGGCGGCGTCAGAGAACTAGCGAACCGCAGCTCTCTCTGGCGAAGATCAGCGTCAGGCTGGCAAATCTTGTTCCATCAGGGTACGCCGCTTTGATAGAAAACATTTCGTAGAGGAGAAACAGAATGCCAGGCAAAATCGCGCTCATCACCGGCGCAAACAAAGGCATCGGCAAGGAAATCGCCCGGCAGCTTGGAGCGCTCGGAATGACTATTCTCCTGGGCGCGCGGGACGCCCAGCGCGGCGAGGAAGCCGTCGCCCAACTCAAAGCAGGCGGCGCGGACGCTCACGCCGTCACACTCGATGTCACCGATGAAGCCGGCATCAGCGCCGCCGTCACTCAAATCGAAAGCGGCTATGGCCGGCTGGACGTGCTGGTCAACAATGCCGGCATCTCGCAGGACGGTGGGCCGTCCAGTGCCCTCACCTTAGAACTCGGCAGCCTGCGCCGCACCTATGAGACAAATGTCTTCGGCGTCTTTTCCGTCACCAAAGCCTTCGTGCCGCTCTTGCAGCACTCGGAGGCAGGGCGCATCGTCAACCTATCCAGCGGCCTCGGCTCTTTAACGCAGAACAGTGACCCAAACTGGGAGTTTGCTCACGTCAAGCCTCTGGCTTACAATTCGTCCAAAGCCGCGCTGAACATGCTGACCGTCATCTTCGCCGCCGAGCTGAAAGACATGGGCGTCAAAGTTAACGCCGCCGATCCCGGCTACACCGCCACCGACCTGAACCAGCATCGCGGCACCCGCACCGCCCAGCAGGCCGCGACAATCGCCGTCCATCTCGCTACCATGCCCGACGATGGATCTACCGGCGGCTACTTCGACGAAAATGGCCCCGTGCCATGGTAAAAAAGCCATTGTTAAGAGGGATGTCGTGGTCATTCCGTCTTCTCTTCTAATGCGTAATCCACCGCCTCATCCACTATCATCGCCCGCCCCGCGTTCCAGGCGGCAGCAAAGATAGCCTTGCCCAATGCCTCTGCCGCAGAGGCCATTATATTGTCGAACTCCTCTTTCTCTAAAGAGACAAGAGGGCTGCCGAGGCTCTCACGCAGGGCGGCACTTGCCGCCCCGAGCCGAGCCGCCCGTTCCGGCTGACTTTGCCCCAGCGCCACGCCCACCATATCTTCTAAACCTCCGGCAATCTTCTCTTGAAGCCCCAACCGCCGCGCGATGCTCAGGCTCTCCTCGAACAAGGCCCGCGCCCCCGCGTAGTCACCCTGGTCGTAAGCGACAAGCCCCAGGTTGCCAAGCGTGCTGGCAATGCCCGACTGATCGCCAAACTGCCGCAGGATGCTCAGGCTCTCCTCCAGCAAGACCCACGCGCTTGCGTAGTCGCCCTGCATCCTGGCCAGGCTGCCGGCTCTTTCAGTGCTGTGCCCTGTGCCAAGGCTTCTTTCTCTGACGTGGCTTTTCCTGAGGCACTGCGCGGCTCTGCTGATCCTCGTGTTGTCCGGGACAGCGCCCGGTCCAGCCACCGACGCCCTTCCGACAGATGCCCGCGCATCGCCCAGAACAAATACAGTGACCCCGCCAGACGCAGACCGCTCTGCGCCCCTTCGGGCTGACGCTCAAACCAGGACAGGCTCGCCCGCAAGTTATCGTGCTCCGTCTCCAACCGCTCAAGCCAAAATGCCTGCTCCGCACCCGTCATCCGTCCCACTGCCTCCTCCGTGAACGCGAGGAACCACGAGGCAGAACGTTCCCGCATGGCTTCGGCTTCTCCCCGTTCCGCAAGCCTCTCCCCAGCATACTGACGTATCGTTTCCAGCAGGCGCGAGCGTCCCGTGCCATCCCCCCCGTCCTCGTAGACAACCAGGCTCTTGTCGGTCAGGGCTGTCAACAGGTCCAGCACTTCCCACTCTTCAATCGTTTCACCTTCCATGGTGTCGCCCGAACAAACCCCTTCCGCCGCCGAAAGCGTCCAGCCGCCTGCAAAGGCGGACAGCTGCAGCAGCAGTGTCTTTTCTTGATCCGTCAGCAAGTCGTAAGACCAGTCAATCAGCGCCCGCAGAGTCTGCTGACGCGGCAGCACCGTCCAGCTGCCGCCCGTCAGCAGCCGGAAGCGCTGGTCTAACCGGGCGAGGATCTGCTCCACCGGCAAAGAACGCACACGGGCCGCTGCCAGCTCGATCGCCAGCGGGATGCCGTCCAAACGAGAACACACCTCGGCCACAGCCGGCGCATTGGCGTCGGTCACCACAAACGCGGGCTGCACTGCCTGGGCGCGGTCGAGGAACAGACGGACGGCCTCGTACTGCGACAGGCTCTGCGGCGTCTGGACCTGCCGGGGGGGAGGCAAGGACAGCGGGGGAACGCGGTAGACCTGCTCGCCCGGCACGTTCAGCGGCTCACGGGAGGACGCCAGGATGCGGATCTGCGGACAAGAGCGCAAAAGATCAGCGGTGAGGGACGCACAGCCGGCAAGGAGATGCTCACAGTTGTCCAAGATCAGCAGCAGGCGCCTCGGCTTCAGCCACTCCACGAGGCTCTGCTGAAGGGTCTTGCCGGACGCCTCCTTGACGCCCAGTACACCCGCGACGGCCTGGGGCACGAGGGCGGGATCGGACAGCGCGGCCAGTTCCGCGAACCACACGCCGTTCCCGTCGCCGAGGAGCACGTCAGCGGCCACTTGCAGGGATAGCCGCGTTTTCCGCTTCCCCCCCCCGCCACCAGCGTCAGCAGGCTCGTCCGGTCCAGCAGGGCCTTGATCTCCCCAAGCTCCTTTTCACGCCCGACAAAGCTTGTGGGCTGCTGCGGCAGGTTGTTGGGCAGGTCAGGATTATCCAATGACCGAAGCGCCGGGAACCGGGAAGGAAGGGATGCAGAAGCTGAAAGACCTGTTCCGGTCGGGCTAAATCCCTGAGGCGGCGCTCCTCCAGGTCTCGAAGAGTAGTCAGTGGGGGAAGGGTGTCACGAGTCAACTCCTCTGTGACCAGTGACAGCAGAATCTGACCCCCATGTCCGGCGTCCATTAAACGTGCGGTCCGGTTCAAGGGCGGGCCAAAGTAATCGGCATCCCACTCATCGGCGGTGCCGGTGTGGAGAGCCATTCGCACTCGGAGCGGCAGGTCGCTTGCCCAGGCTTCTGCCGTCAGAATCTGCTGAGCGGCTAGAGCAGCCTTCAGCGCATCCGACGCCGCCGTGAATGCGGCACAGAAAGCGTCCCCCAGGGTCTTAAAGACATGGCCGCTGTTCTGCGTGATCGCGTCTCGAAGGATCTGATTATGCCGGGCTAGATCAGTCCGCATGGCGTCCGGATTCTGTTCCCAAAGCCTGGTACTGCCCTCGATGTCGGTAAAAAGAAACGTCAAGGTGCTGGTAAGTAGTTGCGGCATAAGCATTTCTGTTCTAAGGCTTGCGGCCAATCCTAGTTTCCCATTTCTGCTTCGGTTTCCTGCTTCGATTTCCTGCTTCGATTCCGTGCCGCCGCCCCCTCGTAGTTTCGGCCAAATTGCCGCATTCTGGGAGGAAAGACAGATGCTGAAAGAGAAATGACTGAAGTAGGGCAGTTTTTGATGACACGCTTTTTGACGAAACATTTCACTGCAGGGTCGCTGCTGGCCTGCCTTCTGCTGAGCATGGGGACTGCACAGGCTCAAATCACCGGAGGCGCACCGCTGGGTTCGGTGCCGACCGTGCCGAAGCCCGCTCTTCTGGCCCCTTCCAGCACGGCGCTGGTTCAGGTCAACAACCAGATCATTTTTGCCGTGCACACATTCGGCGATGAGCGGGCGCAGGACCGGGCCGACCTTGCGAACCTGCGCCTCAGCGAAGCGCTGCGGGGTGCATTTGCCCCGCGAGCCTCGGGGCAAATCCCGGAAGTGACGGTCGGGGAGCAGGAAGGCCAGACTGTGCTGCTGCTGGACGGCAAGCTGCTGCTGACGGTCACGGACGCGGATGCCGATGCGTCCGGCAGACCGGAGGCGCTGCTGGCCCAAAGCTGGGCGGACAGCATAAACCGGGCTTTTCGGCAGGCGGAGCGGGAGCGCCGTCCGGCGTACTTGCGGTGGGCGCTTGAGTGGGCGGCTCTAGTTCTGCTGTTCGGGATTGCCGTCAACGCCGCGTTCCAGATCGTGACCCGCCGGAGCGGGCACCGGCCCGGCTGGCCTCTCCAAACTTTGCTCTGGCTACTGGTGGCCCGGCAGATCATCAACTTGTTCCCGCAGACGCGCCCCTTCTATTTCCAGTTTGTCACCGGCTCATTCCGCCCGCTCGTGCTGTGCCTTGCCATTGCTTTGCCTGCTGCGATTTTAGTCCGGCTGTGGGGATTTATCCTGCGAAAGCTGTTTCCTGCCATGCCCGAAGACCTTTCCGTGCAGGACCGGACGGAGCGCACTTTCCAGCGCCGCGTGACACTGGCGCGGGTGGCGGAGTTTGCCGGCGCGACGCTGCTCTGGACATTCGCCGTGATCCTCTTTATCAGCGGAATTGGCCTGAACTTATCCGCGCTGCTGACGTCTGCCGGCCTCATCGGAGTGGCAATCAGCATTGTCGCGCAGGACTCTTTGAAAGACTTGGTCGCGGGGATTTATATTCTGGCCGATGATCGGTTCGGCGTCGGCGACACCGTCGCAATCGGCGCATATGAGGGGCGGGTGGAAAAGCTGAACCTGCGGGCGACCCAGATCCGTGATATGTCCGGGCGGCTGATCACGATCTCCAACCGGGGCATCGTTGATGTCGCTAATCTGACCGCTCGCTGGGCGCAGGTGGACTTCAAGGTCGGCGTCTCGTACTATGCCAATCTAGCCGAGGCCAGCCGCCTGCTGGAAGAAGCGGCGGCGGCGGTTGCCGCTCAGTGGCCGGAGCGGGTTCTAGCTCCGCCGGAGATGCTCGGCGTGGATGCGTTCACCGACCAGAGCATTACGCTCCGCCTCGTCATCCGCACCCCGCCCGGCGACCAGTGGGCCGTCGGGCGGGAGCTAAGGGCGCGGGTCAAGGCGGCGTTCGACGGCGCAGACATTGCCATTTTAAACAACCTCTACGCCCCGCCCCCGGCCCCGGTCCATGCGCCTCCGCCGGCTGAGGGCAAGTAATCAGGGTACAGGGTATCAGCGCACCGAGAACTGATAAATGGTTGTCTGGCGGTAGACTTGCCCCGGCTTCAGCATAGTGGTCGGATAGGCGG
>JAABUX010009635.1_pt1 | contig 10905 bp, 8 predicted proteins | sample 5561851 | NCBI WGS metagenome assembly JAABUX01 (sample SAMN10711883, study PRJNA513361) | rock metagenome | isolation source: Antarctica rocks | place: Antarctica: Victoria Land, Richard Nunatak red sandstone | collected 2016-01-03 | reverse complement strand
GACGAGGTCGACGCCGCGGCCGTCTACGTCAACGCCTCGACGCAGTTCACCGACGGCGGCGAGTTCGGCCTCGGCGCCGAGATCGGCATCAGCACGCAGAAGCTGCACGCGCGCGGGCCCATGGGCCTTGAGGCGCTGACAACCTACAAGTGGCTCGTGCGCGGCGCCGGCCATACCCGGCCCTGAAGGCGGGTCGATCGCGCCATGAGTGAGGGGACGATACGACATGGTAACGCACGCGAGACCTTTCGAGATCGACTGGTCGACTTTTCCCGAGAGCGATGGAGAGCCGATGGCCGAAACGACCGCCCACGCCGTCCAAATGGTCGATTTGCAATGGGCGCTGCAGACGCTGTTCGCCCTGCAGGGACGCGACGCGCGCACGGCCGTCGGCGGTAACCAATTGATGTACTACAACGAGCGCGACGGCCATGAGCATGTCTCGCCCGACGTATACGTCATCTTCGACCGCGAGCCGCCCCCGCCGCCCAGTTGGAAGACGTGGGTCGAGGGCAAGTTCCCCGATGTCGTGTTCGAGATCACCTCGCCGAGTACCCAGGCGCAGGACCTGAGCGTCGCGCCCAAGGGTAAGCGGCGGCTGTACGCCGAGTTGGAAGTGGGGGAATACTACATCTATGACCCGTTACAAGAGACCGCCCCGTGGTTCATGGGGTTCGAGCTGCGCGACGGACTCATGGAGCCGTTGCAGGCGCGGCCAGACGGGGGGATCTACAGCCCGCTGCTGCGGGCGGAGTTGCGTCCGGTGGCGATGACGGAAACGACACGGCGGCCCGCCGGGCTATGGCTGCGGGTGATCGACCCGCGGACAGGCGAGCCTATCCCCATCGCCGAGGAGGAGCACGGCGACCTCCAGATTGTGCGCGGGCGTCTGACCGAGACGCAAGGGCGTCTGACCGAGACGCGCGAGGAGGTGACCGCGCTGCGGGGGGAGTTGACCACGACACGGGAAGAATTGACCGCGACGCGGGAGGATGTGGCCGCGCTGCGGGAGCAGCTGTCGGCGCTGGAGCGCCGTCAGGACCCAGGAACGCCGCCCACATAGAGCGACAATCCCTTAGTACAACGAGTTCGACCTTAACATTAACATTAACAGTGCGGAATTTGCATCATCCACGTCGCCCTCAGGGCACATAGCTTGCGAATACTTGCACATCTTTGCGGTACCCCTCTATCCCCTTGGCGTACACCGCCGGAAAACTGTCGATCAAGACTGCCGCTTCTTTCGCTGGCTTGTTGAGCCAATAAATGGTTTCGATAATTTCATCGTGGCGATGCTGTAGATCGGGAAAGCGCCAAATCGGTTCGTAGTGGGCTATTCTATTCCGCAGGTCTTTGCGCATAGGGTCCAGCCTATGGTAGATAGCTCTCCTAGTCAAAGACGAACCGAGATAGTGCGCGTTGGGGAAAACATCTCTAATTATGGGTCGCCAGAAGTGTATTTCATAATTATTGTTTAGCAAATTAGTCCAGAAGCCGAAGTCGGTGCGAGCGATAATTTTGCCGGATGATACAGGCGTCAATCCTGCTCCCAACTTCTCTTTGGTCGAGGCCATCGTGTATACGTCCTTGGCCGTGAGCACCGCAGGGTCCAGGAACCAATACTTGTTGTGGAAATGCTTGGACGCCTCGCGATGTATGCCGTTCCTGAGCGCTACCTCGAGTACGTGCAGCGAATTATAGAGTGACTTACTTATCTCCATGTTGTAGACATAGCGCGCGATTATCAAGTCCTTGCGGTCCCAACGATTGATGCGGTAGCCAGTCATACGCTCTCTAGAAATAGCGTCCTCGAACCCCGAGAAAAAACTTTGCATATTCTGCCCCTTTGTGTTAATCTACGTGTGTACGCCCCGTGTCATCTTCTCCCAACTGACTCTGTGCCAGATTGGTGTAGATGCCGGGGCAACGCTTTTTCCTAACAAGTAACAGCATCATCTCCATTATTAACGGTCTCCATATCCACATGGGCGCGTAAGAAAGGCGTGGGGCGAGTTTCGCCCCACGCCTTTGTTGCGTCTTGTTACGATGCTGCCAGGGCAGAGTCCAGAGGCATCTGATGAACTGCCGGGGGGTGTATTGCGGAAGCTGCGGCCGCAGCTTCCGCAGCGGCAAGCACAGTCTGTGGGCGGCTACTCGTGAGCCCTAATTTCCACTTGATATATTGGGCAGTCGCGTCCTTGGTTTGTCGCCGCGTTACCACATCGGTACCCAGCATACAAATGCCTTGCCAATCGGGATTAGTCTTGCGCCAATCAATCTCGCCCAGGTGAGCCAAGCGAGCCTTCCACTCTGTAGTGTCTGGATATTGCGTCACTAAAGCGCGGCCCGCCGAGCCAAGAGCCCAAAGCACCACGGCACTGGAGGTGATGGTTTCCGCGCGCGCATCGCTCGTTGAGAGTTTATTTTGTGCGACCGCGCTCCACTCAGGGATATTCCTCATCACTGTTATCCAGAAATCGATGGCGAGATCGCTCTTCTCTCCTAACACATCGTCATCCGCCTTATCCGGCAACTTCCCAAGGAACTGGGTAGTAGCGTCGTAGAGACTAGACAGCGTGACAAAGCGAAGCGATCTTGCCGACAGCGACACCCGGTCCTTCTCTACACGTCCGCGGAATACGGGGACCTTCTCCCCGACTTCCAGAGCAAGCGAGTTCATGGGGTCACGGTGGTCGTACAAAATGTCGAGAGAGCGCGATGTCTTCTGCACGGTGCGGTTGAGGTCGGAGAAGATTTGCTGATCGCGGTTCAGATCCTCACGGGGGAATAGGACGACGCTGATCGTTTCGTCCTCCAGGCTCTTGTTTACTCTAAGCGCCTCTTCGATCGCCGCGCGCCGGTGCTGCCCGTCGTTAATCAAGAACTCTGTGTCCAGGGGCAACTGAAGGACACCAATCTCGGGGTCAAGCTCGGACGAATTAAAGGTCTCCTCGCTGCTCGTGAATGACGCCGTAAGGCTACTGAAGACCCAGCCATCCTCGTTCTTGAGGATATAGTTAGCGATCTCGGGGATGCGCTTGTGCTGTAGCTCACGCTGTGCGCGGTGCTCGGGTGGCATCTCCTCCTTCTCCATGAACCTAAAAAGTCGAGGGATAACCCCTAGTGGAAACATCGCGACGTAGAAATCGCGCTTACCCTGCTTGCCACGGATTGCCGGAAAGCTCATCTGCATGACCGCCATAATCTTCCCCTCTATCTGCCCCTACTGTGACGAGCTAACTCCTAGCTCATGCACGTACAATACTATGTACTAAACAAACATGTCAATAGATAAAATAAAATGTTTGTTCGTTGAAACATACGAGTGGGTTTTCGGACGCAAACACCCTCTGATGGGGGTTGTTTTTGGGAACCGAGCCGAGAAAGATGAGCGTAGTTATTTGGCGTCTGGGAGCGTTACAACCGTGCGATTACCGTGGGCGTTGTAGCAAGTCGTCAAGATCCTCGTGCTAGGCCTGTTCGATGTACGTAGCCAGCCCGTATCTACTTTCGACTTCCGACTAGCGTAGGCGCACGCGCGGGTCGACCACGGCGTAGCAGAGGTCCACGAGGAGATTGGCGAGTACGACGGCGATGGCGCCGAAGAGGACCGCGCCCATGATCAGGTTGGGGTCGTCGTTGGCGATGCCGATCGACGCGGCCTGCCCGATGCCCGGCCAGCCGAAGACGGTCTCGACCACGATGACGCCGCCGAGAAAGTAGGCCATATCGAGCCCAATCTGCGTGATGATCGGCGTGAGCGCGTTGCGCAGGGCGTGCGTGCGCACCACGCGGCCCCACGGTAGGCCCTTGGCGCGCGCCGTCCTGATGTACTCGCTGCCCAGCACGTCGAGCATACTGGAGCGGATCAGCCGCGTGTACCACGCCGCGCCGGCCAGCCCCAGCGTCAGCGCCGGCAGCGCCAGCGCGCTCACGCCTTCGTTCCCGCCGGCGGGGAACAGGCGCCAATGTACGGCGAAGAGCCCGATCAGCACCGGACCCAGCCAGAACGTGGGTGTGGAGAAGCCGCATAGCGCCAGCAGCACCGCCGCGCGGTCGGTCACGGAGCGGTGGCGCAACGCGGCAAGCACGCCGCGCGGGACGCCGAGTCGCGGGGTCGAGCGCGTCGCGTAGACCTCGTCGCCGTGTGCGGGGCGGCCGTTGGCCTGACGTACGGGCGCTAACGCCTGTGGGTTAGACCTTGGGGCGCGGGAGTACTGACATACCCCGCACCCCTGGCTTGCGCCGATTCCGGTCAAGGGCGGGATCGACAGCGCGCCCGCCGCAGTGCTGTATCGAGTATGCTCACGGCACCGTCGCTCCTGCTAGTGACAAAGAGTAGCTCTGTCGTGTCGTCCACCGCCGTTCAAGGGCACATCAATCTACAGGCGCGTCGTGTCGAGGACGCTCACGGTCGCGTCCCCTTCATTTGCGACGAAGGCCCGCCGGGTCTGGGCGTCGACCGCCACGGCCGGCGGCCCCACGCCCAGACTCAACTGGCGCACCACACGCCCGCTGCGCGTGTCCAGGACGCTCACGACGCTGGGGCCTAGGGGACCTTGGCCCTCCCAGGTGACGACGATGGCATGGTGGCGCGACTCGTCCACCGCAGTGGCGACCAGGAAGCCTGCTCCGTTGCCAATCGTCGGCGCGCTCACCACGCGCCCGCTGGCGATGTCTACGACCTGGGCGTCGATATCCCCCCCGTTCGAGGCGGTGGTGGTGTTGACTGCGACGACCCGGCCGTCCGACGCGTCCACGGCCACCGCCTCGCCGGCGCCGAAAGCCCCGCGCACGGCTTTGCCAGTTCCTGCGTCCAGGATAGTGATCGCCTCCGCACGAAACTGGTCGAAGCGCCGGCCGACGACGACGCGCCCCGCCCGCTCATCGAGCGCGAGGCCGAGCACGGTCGCGGAGATGGGGACGCGGGCGAGCGTCGCGCCTGTCGCCTCATCGAGGACGCGCACGCCCCCGTTTTCAGCCACAAAGAGGCGTCTGGTGCGTCCGTCCACGATCAGTCCCCCGCCGGTCGGCGCGATCTGGCCGATGGTGATGATACGAATGACATGGCCCGTCGCGGCATCGATGTCCCGCACCGTCGCATTGCCGGTCGGCGTGCCCGATTGGTCGAGCGTGCCCGCGTCGAGGATGAACGCTTGCCGCCGCGCCGCGTCCAGGACGATCGCCTGTGGGGCCACACCTGCTGGGAATGTGTGTACCATTGCCCCCGTCCGCCCGTCGAGAACGCGTATGACGCCGCGACCAGCGATGCCAGCCAGCGTGTTCGTCGTGTATGTGACGAGCAGGACGTGCCCGCTGTGCGGGTCTATAGCCGCGCCGTCCACATAGGTGTTGCGCCCTACCGGCACCGTGTGCAGCACCGCCCCTGTCACCGCATCGAGGACTTTGATGGCGGCAGCCTCCGGCACATCGGGCGCGTTGGGATTGGTCCGCGCGAAGACAAAGACGCGTTGCGTCGGGGCGTCAACGAGCACGAAAGACGGATAAAGGCCGATCCGCACCGTCCGCACGATCGGGGATTGTGCCGCCGCAGGGCCGCTACCTCGCGGCCACGTCGGGGCGAAGAGGGGGGCGACAGCGGGGCGGCCCACGGGTGTTACTACCATAAGCAGGCAGACAGCGTGACGGGGGATCAGAGTGGCGCTCATACTTACAGTCGTTTGGCGTCGAACACGCTGATGGTTTTGTCGATGGTGTTGGCGACGAACACATGCCCCGTTCCCAGGTCGACGGCCACGGCAGGACCTGCTTCCCAGGTTCCGCGCCCCGTCGACGTCCTACGGATGACGCGCCCCGTGGTTGCGTCCAGGACGATGAGTTGTCCCCGCGCATCGGCATAGGGTGTGGGAGTATCGCGCGTCACAAAGACGCGCCCCACCCGCTCATCCACGGCTATCGATATCATCGTGCTCGCGTCGCCCAACGCATCTGTTGTCTCTGTCCGCACGAGTCGCCCACTGCGTGTGTCGAGCGTGTCGATCGTGAATGGCCCCTCGCCGGACCCGTGGACCGTCCTGATCGCGAAGGCGCGATGGGTCGTGGCGTCCACGGCCATAAAACGCCCGCCGACAGCGTCGATGCAGCGTATGACGCGCCCACTCGTCAGGGCGACCACGCAGACGCGGTTTGCGTCCGCGCCCTCATCGTACAGGTCGACGAGGATGTGGGCCGCCTGCGTATCGAGCACGAACGCGTCCGCGACCTCCTGCCCGCGCGTCGGTATCGTCGTATTAGTGAGGACCGCGTCCGTCCGCTCATCGAGCGCCACATCTTCCGTTCCCGAGAGCAGGTACACGCGGCCGTGTCGCACGTCGGTCACGACCTGGAAACGCGCCCCGCCGCCGGGAACGACACCCAGGGATCGCCCAGTGGTCACATCAAGGATGAGCACGTACTGGCTATCGGAGAGGAAAATGTGCCGACCGCCGCTGTCCATCCCGATGCCGTTGTAGCCGTTGATCCCGACGCCGTGTGGTTGCGGGCCAAGGGTGATGGAGCGGATCAGCCGGCCTGTCTGCCCGTCAAGGAGGATGAGCCCACCTTGGCCGTGCGCAACGCCGTTGGCGTCGAGGCGTGGCCCGACGAGGAGCCAGAACTCTCCAGTGCGCGGGTCGATCACCGCCGGCACATTTGTGCCTTGCATGGCCAATCCGACATTACCCTGCAGCGGTTGTGCGTGGACGGGCGTACCGGAAGCGGCATCGATAACGCTCGCGCTGCTCATGGCGAAAGAGGACGAGCTACTGACCGCCGCATTGATAGTAGCCCCGTTCAAGACGAAGAGACGCTGCGTCTGCGGATCATCGATCACGGCGAACGGATACTGCGACAATTGAATCGTCTGCCCGACAGGAAAAACGTGTCGCGGGGCGACGTGCTCCATTCTTGCCGGCATACATGCCGCAGTTACGCTTGAGGCGAGGATGGTGAAGACGCACGCAACGCGTGCTACGAAGCCGGACACTCGTCGATGGGGCGATGCCTTGTACGTCAATATGATGACCATGCGTCCCTCCACTAACCTTAGCGGCAAGTATATGTGACTCGATGACTTCTGCACACACTAGAACGGCAGGCTATCACATGAGCGACGTGGGGAAACTATGTCAAGGATCGAGAAGAATGCCTCGATCCTTGACATAGTTACATGCGCTGTCGCGGCTATTGTTAGGCGTCTATCCTCTTATGGGTAGCACGCCGCGTAGCGCAGCCAGTAATAGTTGTGAGCAATGCTGTATGACACACCCGGCTTGATCGCCGATGTCCGACAAGCGGGAAGTGGGATTGCTGCGCCCGTATTGGATGTGGCGTCGGCCGGTTTATCCGAGCCGTCGTTCTTGTAGATGCCCAAATTGTCCCCAGGCGCGTCGGAACCCCGGAACACGAGGACGCGCAGCGGGCTGTTGCTTGGCGTCCTCGTGTGGTACAGGTAGTCGTGGTCATACATCCAGGTGAACAGGTCAGCCAAGTATGTTCCCTCGGCCGGAGTGGCGGGGTAATGATCGCTACTCCAGTTGGTTTCAGTGAAGATAACGGGAATGTTACCAGGGATGTTCCTGGTATTCCTCCAGGTGCTGAGCATGAAATCCAACCTCTCGCATGTGCTCTTGGGACTAGGAGCATTTAGGTGGCGTTTCTGCTGGTTAGGGTCCGCCGGATCGTAGGCATTGAAGGTGGTGTGGTAGTTTTTCCAGTAGCGCCCCCCTGGCGTGTCGTATCCATAAGGATGGACGGCGACGCCAAGATTCGCCGATACGACGATGGGTCCAGCAGGAATACCATAAGCCTGTGCCTTTTGTGCATTGAACAATTGACCCGCTGCTCTGATTGCATTGCCCGCGACGACCACGTTGGACGTGAAGTATGCTCCGCTACAGCCGATGTCTCGGGTGCGATCTGCCGTCGGGGCGGCCATACCCCCGGTGAGGATACGATACGGACTGCCCTGCGCCACGGCGCTCTGGATGCCATGTGTGGCGGCGGCGAAAACATCTGGGTAATGGTAGGCGCCGTCCGCCTTCTGACCAGGTTTTGCGTCCAGCGCGTCCACACCATCGTACTCCTGCCCATCAGTGTATCCCCTGAAGCTGCTCCCGTTCGGCTCGTTGCCGATTTCGAAGTACACCATACGACTTGTGCCTATGAGGGCGTACAGGTATTGGACGAAATCCTGCGCCTGTTTATACCATAGAAGAGGCTTCATGTCGCTGGGGCATCCCCCGTTCGGTGTCAACTCGATAATGGGGATTTCGTTGTCATATTTGACGGCCGCCACAATGATGCTCCCCGCGTCGCCTTCGTTGTTCAAGGCAGAGACAATTGGATGCCCCCCACTGTCGAGGACGACCTTCCCATTGCTGTCTTTAAGGGGGTTGTCGAAGTTCGTGTTCCACCACACGCGACCTGGAGCATAAGTGGAAATGCCGTATTGGCTGTAACTCGGACACGCGAGTTGCACGTTGAAACGGATGTATTGCCCTCCCAGCTTATTCTTGACTGCTTTGGGCTCAAGGTTCCCGTAGTACTGGCCCGTTATAATACTGGGGCAGGTGACATCGGGATGAGGCGCGGAGGAACACTGGCTCATCCCAGCCTCACCGTGGATAGTGTACGAACCGGATTCGCCATAGATAGTTTGCGCCCCGTCGTTGAAGGGTCCAGGTGTAGCATTCGCGGTCGTTGCCGCGTTCATCGTCATACCCGACATACCAGACACACCTGTCCCATAGGTAATGTCCAGGTACGGAGCCAGCGATGGATCAGCGCTCGCCGTGCCTAGCGAGCCGGCGAAGCGGACGGGCGTTCCCGCGCTCTGTAGCGTGACGCCCCCGTTACTTGCGCCGTCACGTACCCATTGTTTGACCAAGCCGGTCACGTCCCAGCTCTGCCAGTGCCCGGTGCTGCCGCCCTGTGCGATGGGGGCGGTGCTCGTTACGACTGCGGGGGCGCTGCTCCAACTCGGCGGCTGCGCGGGATCGGAGCCGGTCGCCGGGGGCGCGTTCTGGTAGAGTTGGACTCCCGTCGTCCCCGTCTGGCTGGGCGTGTACAGGCGCAGCGTTGCCGAGGCAATCGGCGCGTCGTACGGGACGGACGAGAGGTCGAAATAGCCCTGCCCGTTGTAGGTACAGCCATTCTCCACGCCCACGACGAGGTCGGTCGGTGGGGCGGCAGCGGTCGGGGCACAGCTGTTTACGCTTCCCACCAGGCCGCTATCGACGTACGCGGAGCCCGTGGCGATCGGCAGGTCCACGGTCACGGGGAAGACGCGGTGGGGGTCGTGCAGCCATGTTGGGTCGACATTGAGTGCCAGGTACGTGTTGTTCGCCGTGGTGAGGACCACGCTGGTCGTGGCCGGTCCGGTGTTCACCGGAGCCGCAGGGTCCGCGCCGCTGTCGGTCGCGATGGGGACCTGCGCCAGGTACTCCGTCGGCGTGATGACGTAGGGGCTGCCGCTGTCATCGTAGCGCGTGACAGGCTGTGTCACCCGCACGACGCCGCTCGCGTCCTGGAACGTCTGCACGCCGGGTGCCTGTGCGAGGGCGAGGGTGAAAGGCCCAGCGGACGTGGCGTTCTGTAGGACGAGGCGCACGTCCAGGCCGGTGGCGATGGCCCTGAGCGATAGGTCGGCCACGGGCGTTGGCGCCCACGTTACAGTGACGGGGTTGGCTGAAACGACGCCGCCCGAGGCGTTGGTAATCGAGGCGGCGATGGTGTCCGTCCCCGCCACGGTGCTGGTGTAGGTGAAGGCCGCATGGCCCTGACCATCGGTCACGGCTTGCCCCGTCAACCCGGCGTTCGGCCCGCTTGTGACAGAGAAGTTGACCGCCACGTTGGGCTGCGGCTGGTTCGAGGCGTCGGTCAGGCTGGCAACTTCAGCGTATCCCACGCCTGCAATCTGCGTCGCCGTGGGCGTGGCCAGCGCCAAGTGTCCCGCGGCCTGGCTGACGCCGGTCGTGCCGAGCGCGCGCCACTGTAGCGACTCATTGCCGCTCGGACAATTGGCCGTGTCGTACCCGCCCGTGTCCAGGACGTGCGCCGTATCGGTTACCGTCGCCTGCGAGTTGTCGGCGAAGGTCAGCATGATGTGCGGCGGGTTGGTGGTGGCGCCGGCCGGGCTGGTGCAGGACGTGCCGGGCAGCGGGAAGTCGCTCGTGTCGAAGTTGTCGCCGGGGCCGGTCGCGGCCAGGATCAGCGAGCCGTTGGGGGCGATGCTGTGGGCGCCCCACAGGTCGAAGGTCTGCCCCGAGGCGGGACCGCCGGTGCCGTCGTTGTTGACGGTATGTAGGACGACGCTGACATCCTTGACCGTGACCGTGCTGGCTGTCGTGTTATCCAGGCGGATGGCTCCTGAGTCGTAGGCGTTGCTGCCGTCCGCGCCGCCGACAAAAATGGTGTTGGGAGACCCTTGCCAGGGGACCGGCAGGTTGGGGTTGGAGCGCAGGCTGTCGGCGTAGCCGACATAAACGTTCACGCTGCCAGCCGCGTTGACCGGCGTGGAGGTTGGTGTGACCGTGCCGGTCGGGGTGATGGTCGTCGTGGGGGATGGCATGGCCACGATGGGGAAGGTCAACGACGGATAGGTGACGGCGTTGAGGCTGACTTGTCCCGCCACCGGCGTCGCTGTGGACGCCTGCATGGCGCTCATGCCCGCCGACACTGCGGCGGCACGCATTGCCATCCCTGACGAACCGGCCGTTGCCAACCCTATCCCAAGCGTCACCCCGTCCTCACTTGTAAGGGATGCCAGGGTCGGGCTCCCGCTAGCAGCTTGTCGGAGAGAACGACGCTGCGGCTTGCGCGACAGGGTGCCGCTGTGCGGATGAGGCGCACTGTCTGCGGCGGCGCGTGATTGATGCACGGCCATAGGCAGGACACGACTGCGGA
>JAABUX010009633.1_pt1 | contig 10909 bp, 7 predicted proteins | sample 5561851 | NCBI WGS metagenome assembly JAABUX01 (sample SAMN10711883, study PRJNA513361) | rock metagenome | isolation source: Antarctica rocks | place: Antarctica: Victoria Land, Richard Nunatak red sandstone | collected 2016-01-03 | reverse complement strand
TCTGCCCATCTTTTATCTACAACTGTAGTACTAGGAGCTTGTTGAAATAGGCACCTCGGGCGGCGATGCGCAGGGCTGATTCGTCTTACGAGGATGCGTGGTGATGAGCGTAGTCAGGACGAGATGTTCAGCTGTGTGACGTTGGAGCAGCGTGTTCCGGCGGATCACCCTTTGCGGGAGATTTGGGGGCTGACGGACACGGTGCTGCGGAGCTTGAGCGCGGAGTTCGATCAGCTGTACGCGGCTTCGGGGCGGCCCTCGATTGCGCCGGAGTATGTGCTGCGGGCGCTGTTGTTGCAGGCGTTCTACTCGGTTCGCTCGGAGCGGCAGCTGGTCGAGCAGATGGACTACAACCTGCTGTTTCGTTGGTTCGTCGGTCTGAGCATGGATGACGCGGTGTGGAACCAAGCGGTGTTCTCCCACCCCAACCTGCGAGCAGGTTGGGGACCCCGACAAGAACCGCGACCGGCTGCTCAACAGCGAAGTGGCGCAGCGCTTCTTCGCCGAGGTGAACCGGCTGGCCAAGCGCTTCAGGAGCGATGAGCACTTCACCGTGGATGGCACGCTGATCCAGGCGTGGGCTTCGCAGAAGAGCTTTCGGCCCAAGCATGGCTCCGACGATAACGACGGCACGAACTTCCGTGGCCAGAAGCGCTCCAACGACACGCACCAGTCCAGCACCGACCCGGACGGGCGGCTGTACAGGAAGAGTTATGGCAAGGAATCGAAGCTGGTGGGCGCGGACAAGGCTTATGACAGCGAGGATTTCGTCGCCACGGCACGCCAGTTGAACGTCACCGTGCCTGTGCAGAAGAACGAGAAAGGGCGCCGGTCCCGCATCGACCGGAGAACGACCCGGCACTCGGGCTATGCCCGCTCGCTCAGCCGCCGCTGGCTCGTGGAGAAGACCTTCGGCTGGCCTAAGGGGACCGGACCGCTGCGACAGGGGAAGCTGCGCGGCCTGGGCAAGGTGGACTGGATCTTCGTCTTCCGCTGCCCCGCGCACAACCTCCTGCGCCTGCCACGGCTGCTCGCAAACCAAATCCAGCAAGACTCTCAGCCGCAGTGCGCCTGAAACACGGGTGAGGGTTGCCAAACACCGCTCAGCACTCCCAACAACGTCTCGCATCCATCCCAATCCAGCCAAAGTACCCGGATCCCACATGCAGACACATGCAGACAAGAGCTACTTCAACAAGCTCCTAGATGAGCGAACTCGCCTGCTCCATTCCCAGAAACAAGCGTTTGTGAGAACGTCGAGGGCACCACCCCAGAACAGCCTTTTATCCAGCAAAAGGGCATATGTTACGCCGCGTTAGGGTAATGGGATGGTCCGTCGTCTTCAACTCAGATGTGGCAGGATGAAGGCGAGCACAGGAGGATTCTCCCATGAAGGTCCACGTTGCGGGGTTGATATCGGTAAGACGGTCTTTCACCTGGTTGGCCTGAGTAAGGAAGGCCACATCGTCACCAAGAAGCGTTTCAGCCGCAAGCAGCTGGTCACCTTTACCGTGAACCTGCCGACCTGCCTGATCGGCATAGAAGCTTGCCCGGGTGCACACTTTCTCGCCCGTGTTCTTCTGAAGCAAGGCCACAACGTGAAGCTCATGCCGGCCGAGTATGTCAGGCCCTTCGTCAAGTCCAACAAGAATGACTATGTCGATGCTGAAGCCATTGCCGAGGCTGTGCAGCGGCCAACCATGCGGTTCGTGCCAGTGAAGAACGAGGCCCAACTGGATCTGCAAGCCTTGCACCGTGTCCGGGACCGCTGGATCGGTCGCAGGACTGCCGTGATCAATCAGCTCCGCGGTTTTCTTCTGGAGCACGGCATCACCGTTGCTGTAGGCCCGGCACATCTTCGGCGGCAGATCCCTTCCATCCTTGAAGATGCGGACAACCTGCTCTCGCCAAGGATGAGGACCCTCCTTTCTGAGCTTCGCGAGGAATGGGAAAAGCTGGAGGAGCAGATCGACACGACCACGCGGGAACTTGCCCAGTTCGCAAAGCAGGAGGAGGGCTGTAGGCGGCTGCTCACGATTCCGGGTATAGGACCACTGACGGCAACCGCCCTCACTGCGGCCATCGGCAACGGCGCTGCCTTTCGCAAAGGCCGAGATCTCGCGGCGTGGCTCGGCTTGGTTCCGAGGGAGCATTCAACGGGAGGCAAGGCCAGGCTGCTGGGCATTAGCAAGCGAGGCGATCCCTACTTGCGGCGACTGTTCGTTCACGGCGGTAGGGCCGTCCTGGGCCAGGTTAAGCGGGAACGGCACCAGTTTGGTGGCTGGCTGGATAGGCTCGAAGCCCGATCACCAAGAAACGTGGCAATCGTAGCGATGGCCAACAAGATCGCACGCATGGCCTGGGCGGTTCTGACCAGCGGCCAAAGCTATAACGCTGCTCTCACGTCGTAAGGAAAAGAATGGAAATCGCGATGCGATTACCACTTTCCCCTTACGACGATGTCCACGAGGAGTTCTTAAGTTCCCGCCAGGTTTGCAAGTAGATTGTTGATGGCTGAACAGGTCAAACCGACCCACTCTGATCCTGCTGGGGTATATGGTCTGCTTTTGAGACCGCTAGGGTAATGAGGAGAGAGAGGGTGCGGATTCCATCATGGCTCGGAGCAGCAACACCGCTCCACTGAGAAGCCGCATACATAGGAGCAGACCGCTTCCGCTATCCAACAATACCGCTTGCAATCAGGCGACGGACCATACATATACCCCTGCAGGATAGTTAGGCTAGCGACGTGGGCGAGCAGTGGAAAGCCATTCTGAGGGCAACCGGGGCGAGGGAAATCCTCAGAATGGCTGATGTAGGACTCGTTGCATTTAGGAGCTGTTCGCAACCTGCACTCAGGCTACAGTCTTGATCACCACGTTAGATATCTGAACGCCATTACCTCCGAAAGAGGTAAGGTTCAGCGCAGTTGCGTTCAGTGGGGCTGTAATAAGCTCTGAGATTGCGATGCGGCCTCCATTGAGGAACACCTCTATTGAGTTCGCATCGACCAGAACGGTTACGCTGACACTACCGCTAAAGTCGCAAGGAACGTTTCGGTTCGCGCTCCATGCGCTGTCAGAGGTCGGCGGTGTTCCACCACAGGAGCTCCTGTTCAGGAACGCATTGTTGTTGCTCGGCTCAAAGCCTAATTGCGTGAAGCAGTTCGGGCCACCTCGTACTGAGAAGTAGAACGCGCCCGGCCAGGAACCGTTCACGGGTGATACGATGAAGTCGATTCTGCACGCAGGACTTGAGGGCCAGCTCGGCCACTGGTACGCAACGGGATCTCCAATGTTTTGGTTGGATCCCGAAACCTGTGACGTGAAGACCTTGTCAAACCAAGGGAGAGGCTGGTTGAAGAGGATCGAGGTTCCATTCACTGACTTCAGGGTGAGCATACGAGTCACGGTGAGTTGTCCCCAATAGCCCGGATACTTCAAATTGCCAGCGTAGTCCCAGTTGTCTTGCCAAGAGATTGCTAGTGCGTATGAAAGGCGGTCGGATGAATTTGCATCGACGAAAGCTACGGTTGCGTAGCAGTCCGATCCACCGTCCAGCCAGTGGCCATTCGGTTCGTCCGGGGTGAAGGTTACACCGTCGAAGTTGCCGACCCAGTAGTGTGTTCCGCGTGTGAACCCGGTTGAGCTGCCGTCTGCCCCGACGATCAGCACCCACTTATCCTGTGAGTGACTTCCATCCGGTTTATACAAATGGAGCTGCACTATGTTTGGGCATTCCATATTGTCGAACTGGCTGAACATGCCGCTCCGATACGTCCACGAGTGCAGGTTCGCCGATGTGTACAGCCCGATTTTGTTGCCTTCCGCAAGGCACATTACCCAGGTGCCTGTCGGAGCATACCAGAAGACGCTTGGATCCCGGAAGTTGCTGTTGACTTGACCGTTCGTGTGCGGATTCTGCTGCACGATGGAGTCGAACTGAAAGCTCTTGCCACCATTCGTGGAATACCAAAGGGCCGTCGATTGGTCCTGTCCGTTGGGTCCGTCGTTAGGCATCGTCATAAGAGCGATGATGGCGTTTTGACCGTGGCCGGCCGAGTTGCCGCCATCAACCACGGACGAACCAGTCCAAACATCGCCATGTGATGTGGTGTACTTCGGGATCGAGACACCCTGATCAGCCCACGTAACAAGATCCTGTGAGGTGTAATGACGCCATTCCGTGCCGTAGGTTGGATTCGGGTAGTTACTGTTCCATAGCACCCATAGATTCCACGTGTTGTTCCACCAGATCGGGCGCTGCGGATCATTGATCCACTCGGTTGAAGGCGTAAGATGAAACCGTGGTCTGGTGGAACCGCCCGATTGTGCGAGGAGGTTTCGTGGTGTAGCAGCGGCTGCAGCCAACAAGCCTAGCATCGTACGACGTGTGATGGATAATTCGAGCATGATCGACCTCCGAGTGTGTTTTGGTTCGGTGAGGACGACCGTCTCCGGGCTTTACTTGTCTGGGACGGCAGAGGAACTGCGGGCGGGAGATGTGGTGGAGGGTATACGAGCTTCATTTCGCTCATGCAACTGCTGGAACATTGCTAGTTCGCTGTTCGCCTCTTCCGTGCGACCAGCGTTGCGATAAGCTCTAGAAAGGCTATAGTATGCAAGTTCGTTGCCTGGATCGAGCTGGATGGCAGCAAGGAAGTGTTGCTGGCTTTCTGTGGCCTTGCCTTGCTGCGCCAGCACGGTGCCAACGCCTATCTGCGCCTCGGCGAGTGACGGCTGGAGAGCTAACGCCCGGCGATAGTGCTGTTCTGCCCGATCAGCTTGGTTACTCATTCGGAAGATTTCGCCTAATTGATACTCGGATCGAGCATCAGAAGGATTCTTCTGTAGCTCAGCTTCGAAGGCTGCCTCTGCCTCGCCAGTCCCTGCTTTCTCTTGCGAGTTGGTCAGCAGCGCCATTCCGAGCTGATAGTGAACGCCGGGCAGATTCGGATCTAGGTCAACCGCTTTGCGGAATTGGGCTGCTGCTTTAGCGAAGTCGTCCTGCGTCATGGACGCTTCACCGTAGATCTGATAGACCCTTGCCGAGTTCGGAGCGATTTTGGAAAGCCTGCCCACTTGTTCAGACGCCAGTTCCGCGTAAACCCGGTAAGCCGTGTAGAGCACATCCGGGTTGTTGGGCATGAGTATTTCCAACTCGCGGATGACTGGAAGTGTATCGCGCAGGGTGCCCGCTGCCTGATGGGCGGCAATGATGGCGACACCCGCGTCGAGCTTGACCTCTATATTCCTTACATGGGGAAAGGCATCTTCCAAAAGGGTCACACCTGGCGCGGTCTGTCCCTGAAGAACTTTGCACAGGGCAAGGAGCGCCTTGGCGTCCCAGAGTGACGGATTGTGTGACAGCGCTTTCTCAAGCAGCGGTTGAGCTTTGGCATAGTCGTTAGCCTTATAGGCGATTACACCCAGATTGGCGTATGCCTGTGCGCTGTTCGGATCGATCTGGAGAATGGCGGTGAACTCTGCTGCGGCGATCTGCGACTGTCCTTTCGACAGAGCCTGCTCGGCCTGTTGATAATGCAGGGCAATCGCTGACCGCTTGTCTTCCTGCGCGACCAGCGACAGCGAAAGAGCGAGAACCAGAATGAGCCCGCAACCGACTTGTGTTCTATTCCGCATGGTGAGCTCGAGTGCTGGAAGCGCGGCGACGTTTGGAATATAGCAGCGGAACGGAGTGACCAGTTGTTGTAAGCCGGCCACTCCAACCGCGGTACATCAGAAACGAAGATGCAAATCGAATTGCATCCTTCGCAGGTCTGACTGAGTACTGAAGATCTGCCCGTACTGCGGATTATTTATGTCGTTCACCGGGCTGCCAAGATTGGTGTGGTTGAGAGCGTTGAAGTTTTCCCAGCGAACTTCGAGGCTGGTCGGCTCCGCATAGAGGGGGGTCTTGATCTGGAAAGCTTTGCCTAGGGACAGGTCCGCGTTATACAGGGCGGGTCCGCGCATCGTACCCGGGTGTGCGTTGCCCCAGTAGCAACAGACGGCCGGGGTTTGGAAAGCAGCGGGGTTCAGAAAGCCGTAGCGATTCTTCGCCTTTTGATAGAAAGAAACACCGGCGACGCGATTGGGCCGTTGCGCAAAGTCGGCGTTCAGGTTTGAGCTGTCACTGTCCGTCGGGGAGAGCGCCAGTCCTGACTCGATCGTTGTCACACCATCGAAGGACCAGCCTCCAAAAACGGCGTCAACCAAGCCGTTCGCGTGGGAGCCGAAGGCCCGGCCTCGCCCATAGGGAATCTGCAGAGTATGCGTTGTTGTCCAGACGACAGCGCGGTTCAAATAAGAGACACCGTAGCTGCCCGCGAGATCGTAAGGATTGTTGCCTTGCGGGCCACGGTTCCCGATCTGATCGTCCAGGGCCTTTGCCCAGGTAAATACGGAGTCGATGCTGTAGCTCCCGGAGAACCGCTTTGATGCCTCAAGTTGTGCGCTGTTGAAGTTCGAGTGATCGTTGGTGTCGTTCACGTAGATCTGTCCTGTGAAGCCGAACTTCTGGTAATACGGTCTGCGGCTCAGCAAGTCACCTGGCCCCGGCGGTGCGGCGTCAACGTTGTAGTAGGAGTAGTCCAAGTTATTGCCCTTGTTCCCAACGTAGGCTGCCGTTAACGTGAAGTCGCGCCCAAACTGACGCTGCAGTGCAAGATTCCACGAATCGATGCTGGATGTCTTCCGGGTAAACGGGAAGGCCTTCACGAAGTCGTTCGCAGGTGGACGCAGGTGGCCGGACGCCGGAAAGACCGGAGCAGCCGGGGTTGGCGGTCCCTGGTCGAGCGGAAAGATAGGAGCGTACAACGATGACTGGTTGACGACCTGAGCCTGCGCGATGGGATAAGACGAATCAAGGTGATTGAATGCAGCGTCGAAACCGTTGATGAAGTAGCTACGGCCCAAACCGCCACGCAGCACTGTTTTTTCGGTAAGTTTGTACGCAAAGCCGACACGCTCGGCGAAGTTGTTGTACCGGGGCTGTACGTTGTCGAATTTGGACACGTCGCCTACGCCGGCGAGGATCAGGTCTCCTGTATTGAAATCGTAGTTCACGTCACCGCCCGCCTTCTTCGGCGTAATCGGGGAGATGTAGTCCCAACGCAGACCGAAGTTGACGGTCATCTTTGGCGTGATGCGCCAGGTGTCTCCGCCATAGCCGGCAATGCGTGTTGCTCTCTCGTCGGGCGCCAGAATGAATTGGCCGCGCTGAAAGAAGGAGGGTGAGCCAAGCAAAAACGAGGCCATCGACAGCCCGGAGTTGCTGACGCTCGCTGAGCCAGTGACGGACTGATTGAAATCGAACTCTCCGCGCGTGCTCTGGTTCAACGTGAACAGGTTTTCGTAGTTCCGCCGAACGTCGCCACCCCAACGCAGTTCGTGGTTGCCCACCGTCTTCGTCCAGTTGTTAACAACCTGGATCATCATGGAAAGATCGAGCCGCGGCACCGACCCAAAAATTCCCATCTGAAATGATCCAACAGGACCTGCCACGGCAATGCCGGCCAGACCACCGGCAAGTGCGCTCCCGTCGTTGATGCCGGGAATACCAACCTGATTGTTTGTCTGCAAACCCGAGTCGTTCTGGTATTCCTTCAGGTGGAAACGAGCGTAGCCGACGCGTAACTCGCCAGCAGGCTGGGGCTGAAGGTGTGCGTATAATTGAGGCTAAGTAGCTGATTGCGCGAGGCGGTTGTTGCTGGATTGCCGCCGCCGATGGAAGGCCCGCCAGCCACAATGCCAAAGACGCCGGGGCTGAACAGGCTGGACCACATGTACGAGTAGCGCCCGAAGATCTGGTCGCGCTCCGAAAGTTTCCAGTCGATGCGACCGTCAATCTCGTCGGTGTTGAAGGGCGACTTGCCTGCGCCGAGATAGTTCTGCTGCGTATTCTGATTTGTGTTGGCGTGAGGTAAAAGAGCGAGCAGCTTTACGGCCGTGGGATTAAAGCGCGAGGCCGGAATAATGTTGTTTGTGAACTGCGTCCGTCCCGTTCCGTCAGGATTTCCGGTGCTTGGATCGAAGATGGGATTAGTGCTCGCAACGGAGCTGAAGTCGCCGTTGCGGAAGGCGTCGTTTGGAACCGTCGTCAGCAGATTGGCCCCGACGATCCGTCGATTAAGACGGTAATCGGTGAAGAAGAAGAGTTTGTTATGGAGAATAGGGCCGCCCAGCGACACACCGCCTATATTTTCGTTGTAGGGCGAAACGCCCGTCCCTGTTCCATGCGGGCCGGTTCCTGCCACCTTCTCAGTGAATGGGTTAGCAGCGAACGACCAAGCACCGCGATTAAGCCAGTAGGCCGATCCGTGGAAGGCATTACCGCCGGACTTAGTAACATACTGCGCAACCAGGCCGCCAACTGAGCCAAACTCCGGGTCATAGGTTGCCGTCGTCACTTTGAGCTCCTGCACGGAGTCGGGTGGGGGCACAATGATCTGCAGTCCAGTGAAGCCCCAGGCAATATCGGAAATGCCGTCGACCTGATAGTCGTTTGCCATCCAGAGCTGCCCGTTCACCGAGGTCATGAATCCCTCAGAAGGATTCTCGTTATTTCCAATCTGAAAGCTATGAGGCACCACACCGGGCGCGACCAAGTAAAGCGTCGTCAGGTTGTCACTATTCACTGGAAGGTTCTCGATCGCATGTTGATCGAGAACCAGATCGACATCGGTCTTTTCCGTTTTCAGGGTCGCGGTAGCGGCTGTCACCGTCACCTCTTCCGATGCCTGGCCGAGCGCGAGTTGAGCATCAGCGCGCACGGTCGAATCAATCTGCAGCTCAATGTGCTGCTTCAGCGAAGTCTTAAAGCCGGCGTACTCCACCTTTACGCTGTACTGCCCCGCAATGATGTGAGTGACGTTATAAAAACCGGAGCTGTCCGTCGTCGCGTCCGTTGCAATCCCAGTGGCTTCATTGCTGACAGTGATCTTTGCATTCGGGACGGCGGCACCGGAGCTGTCTGTGACAAAACCGGAGATCGAACCGGAAGTCGCCTGGCCAAACACTAGGTTCACCACACCAACCAAGAACAGCAGAAGCAGGATGTTTCTCCGAAATGACATACCAACTTGGCTAATGGGGGAGGACAATCGACTCGCACGTGTGTTGCCGGGCTGCGCCGAGCCGAAATGAGCCGGCAATGTAAACGTCTTATCGCGTTCGACGCCGCTCCTGATTGAGACCAAGACCATACAACCTCCCCTGAAAACAACATCGAGAGTTGTAGGCTTCTGTCTAGGCAACTGTCAACTACTTGTATGCTCCCAAACCCAAAAACCTGTATAGGCAAGAGGGCTGCGCTGAGAAGACGCACCTCCTTCTGTCCGCTGTAGAGGAGACCCCTGTCATATGTTGGCCTGCTACGAGGTAGTTGCCAACGACGCGCTGCCACAAGAACGCCGGATGATCAGTGTTCCGTTGAGGCGAATGGAACGCGGCGGCAGATGGGCGTTGTTGAGTCTTTCCAGCATCGCAGACATTGCGGCTGCGCCGATCTCTTCACATGGTTGGTGAAATGTCGTTAGCGGGATGGGCAGCAAGCTCGCGTACTTTACGTCATCCACGCCGGCGATCCGGATGTCTTCTGGGATCCGCACTCCGAGACTAATCAAGGTCTGCATCAGATTGGCGGCGGTGTGGTCGTTCGCGCACATGATCGCGTCAATCCGGGCGCGCTTCATGGCGTTCTGGATGAATGCCGTATCCGAAGCGTCGCCTCGCAAAACCGACTGCTCTGAAAACGACAACCCGCGCGCATACAAGGCTTCGCGATATCCCACAACCCGGCTTTCCACGGTTTCTGCGGATCCAACTCGGGCTAGAAAAGCAATGTGTTCCCCGCCTTGATGTGCCAAATGACTGGTCATCACAAAGCCGGCACGTCGATTGTCCAGCCCCACGAGATCGAACTCACTCCGTCCAGGATAGGCAGAAACATCACGGTCCAGCAGAACTACAGGGATGTGCGCTTTGCTGAGTGCTTTCAAGATGCGGGCGTTTACATCATCACGCCGGGAGCTGAACTCCAAAGGTGCGAAAAACACCCCGGCCACCTTCTGCTCAATGTAGCGTTGGCAGAGTTGCTCGGCTGCCTCTCTATGTTGACTGCTGGCCAGTGCGTTTCCCCAAGAAAGCGCATGGCTTCGGATCGAGGGGGATCGCATCATGCCCCTGCAGATCGGTTCGAAGATTTCGGTTGTTCCAAGATCCGGAATCAGCAATCCAAACATCCCAGCTTCGTTGGGGACCTCTACCTTCGCGAAGCTGCCCGAACCGGGCTTGCGATGCAGAAGGCCTTCCTGCTGCAACTGCTGCACCGCTTTTACCACCGTCATTCTGCTGACGCCGAACTTGCGCACCAGTTCCGCTTCACTTGGGAGTCGAGCGCCTGGCCTGTAGCGGCCAGATTCCAAATCGTTTCTGAGCGATTCGACGATGTCCAAGTACTTTGCTTGTCGGTGAACTTTTTCCGGTGCTTGCACCATCGCCCTCACTTGGGAATGTTCCATCATGACCTGCTCGAGTAGCAACATACTAGACAAGTTGCATTTACTTGTATATAGATGTTGGAAACCGCTGAACAGCTAAGGGGGAGCTTGCCGATGAGGGTGTTGAGCGTAGGCGAAATTTTATGGGACGTGTTTCCGAACAAGGAACTTTCGGGTGGCGCGGCCTTGAACTTTTCTGCGAACATCGTTCGGCTTGGCTCTACAGCAGCTCTCATTACCGGAGTGGGTTGTGATGATCGAGGTGCTCTTGCACGGGCGCGCGCGGCGGAACTTGGAGTCGATACGACCTTCGTCCAAGACGTAGCAGAGGCATCGACGGGGGTAGCTCACGTCACTCTCAGCAACGATGGTGAACCCCACTTTGAGATTCCCCGTCCCGTGGCCTTC
>JAABUX010009630.1_pt1 | contig 10910 bp, 9 predicted proteins | sample 5561851 | NCBI WGS metagenome assembly JAABUX01 (sample SAMN10711883, study PRJNA513361) | rock metagenome | isolation source: Antarctica rocks | place: Antarctica: Victoria Land, Richard Nunatak red sandstone | collected 2016-01-03 | reverse complement strand
CAGGGGGACAACGATGCTACTACTCGTCATGGCGTATCGCTCCTTCGGGAGGTTCAGGCAGGCTTCCACCCACCTCGATACGCCGCCTTTCTCAATTCGCCATCACCCAGATTCGGCCATAGCTCCCACTGGGATAGACGCCCGCGTTGTTGATCAAGATGTCGGCCGCCCCCCAGCGCTCGCCCACATCGGCCACCAGCCCGGCCAGCGCGCCAGCGTCGGCGACGTCGGCGGCATGGACGAAGCTGCCATCGGCGCCGCCGGCCTCCGCCAGGCGATTTTCGAGCCCGCCGAGGTCGCGGTCGGTCAGACAAAGCTTGGCGCCGGCGCGGGCGAACGCATCGGCGATCCAGGTGCCGTAGATGCCGACCGCGCCCGTGATGACGACGCCGCGGCCGGACAAGTCAGTCATGTCGCGTCATCCTCGCAGACTGTGGCCGGTGGGGAATTCGCGCCGGTAGTCGAGCAGCGCGTCCGCCATGGTGACGAATGTCGCGCCCTGCTCGCGCAAGGCATGGAGCAGTTGCTCGAGCATCAGCAGGCGGTGGCCGCGGCCGATCACGTGCGGATGGAACGTGTAGGTCAGCACGCCCCATTGGGCCATGCGCCGCATCCATTCGAAGTCGCCGAGCCAGTTTTCGAGCACGAGGCCGGCGTTCATGTGGCCGGGCAGAATCCCGGCGTCCGAGCGCGTGTATTCGAAGTGCGGGAAGTCATCGAGCGACCAGTGGATCGGCATCTCCACCAGATCCGTGTCGGCGCCGCGCACCAATGGGGTCAGCAGCTCGGCGCGGTCGCCCTGGCGCACCTGATAGGGCAGGGTGTCGTGCCCCATGAGGCTGCTGTCGAACTCGAAGCCGTGGTGCAGCAGCAGCTCGATGGAATGCGGGCTCAGATCCCACGCCGGCGAGCGATAGCCGATCGGTTTCCGGCCGGTGAGCGACCGGATCGCGTCGATCCCGCGTTCGAGTTCCTCGTTCTCCTCCTCGCGCGACAGTGTCGCCGGCACGCGATGGGTCCAGCCGTGATGCTCGATCTCGCAGCCCGCATCCCGTACGGCGGCCACGCTCGCGGGGTAGGATTCGATCGTGTGGCCGGGGATGAACCAGGTCGACGGCACACGCTCGGCGCCCAACAGGTCGAGCAGGCGGCGCGCGCCGGTGACACCGAACTCGCCCCGCGAGAGCAGCGTCGGCGTGGTGCCGCCACGGGCGATGGTGGACGAGACGTTGTCGTAGTCGAAGGTGATGCAGACGAGGAGGTCGGGCAATTGGTCACCTGGGTTATCGGGAAAGCTTAGCCGAAGGAGACCTCCTCGGCGAAATGGCACGCGACGGCGGATTGGCCCACTTGGCGCCAGCCGGGCTCCTCGACCGAACAGACCGGCCGCAGCGCGTGTGGAACCGGCAGCCCGGCGGCGGATCGGCCGGCCTCGGGATCTCGCCGACCAGCGGCACATGGGGCTTGGCGCGCTGGCGCACCGGGTCCGGCTCGGGCACCGCGGGCAGGAGTGCGCGCATATCGGGATGCCATGCCGCCGAAATCGAGGGGGGTCACTCCGCCTATTCGCCATCGAGCGGGGCTGCGTTAGGATCAGCGCGATGGCTGATGACAGAACAGATCCGGTCTCCGAAGAGACGTTGCGGCCGGGGCTGGAGATGCCGTTGGCCCAGAGCCTCGGTTATCAGATCCGAGCGACGCATCGGTTGTTCCAGCGCGCCTTGCAGACCGAGATCGAGAAATCCGCTGTGACGCTCGGCATGTGGTATTTCTTGCGCGTGCTCTGGTCCGAGGACGGCATCACCCAGAGCGAACTCTCGCAACGCGTCGGCACGATGGAGCCGACCACGCTGTCGGCCATCCGCGACATGGAGCGCGATGGGCTGGTCCGTCGCGCTCCGCATGCCGACGACCGGCGCAAGATCAATATCCACCTGACCGATAAGGGCCGCGATCTGCGCGAGAAGCTGCTGCCCGCGGCGCACGCCGTGATCGGCGCCGCCTCGGCCGGGCTGACGGCGCGGGAGAAGACCATGCTAATCGCCCTGCTCAAGGCGATGCAGGCCAATTTGCAGGCCAGCCTGCAAGCCAGCCTGCAAGAGTGACGGGTCAGTCCGCCGTGCCGCTCGCCGCGGCTGCGATGATGGCGATCACGTCGTTCTCGGCAGCCGCCTCGCTTTGGTAGCGCGGCGCGGTCGTAACGAACGGCTGCTCGGCGTCATGCGGGTGGTAGATCTCGAGCATGAATTTGTTGGTCGCCGGGTCCAATACGGGTTCAATCCGGATGAGGCTCATGTCGGCAGCTCCGCGATGCCAGGCTGGGCGGCCTGGTGAGAGAGCGGGACGTCGCGTCCCGTCATGCTGGATTGCAATAGGGCGAGGCAGATCTCCGTCGTGGCCATCCCCCAGCGTCCCGTGTGCAGCGGCGCCACGCCGTCCAGCACCGCGCCGGCCAACTCGTCGATCACCTCGGCCCGCGGTACCGAGGGCGGCGGCAGCGCCTCGAAGCGGCGGTCATCATCGGCGAAGATCTCGACCCCGCCGGGCGTCGGGCGCAGGTCGCCACGCTCGCACGAGACGATCACCATGCCGAAATGATTATGGGCCGCTGGCGGTGGCGCCTCGCGGATCGCTGCCGCCGAGAAGCCCGTGCCGTACGCCCGTTCGTGCTTCAGGGCTGCCTCGTCCGCCGGGCTGCGCAGGCCGCGGAGCTTGCGTCTCGCCTGGCGGTAGTCGGTCGCGTCGCGAGCTTGTCCCAATTCGCCGATCCAGCCCTGCAGCGCGTCGGTATCGTAATGACCGTGGCCGTTATAGGTGAGCGAGGCGAAGACGCCGCCCTCGAAACTGAGATGGGCGGCATAGGCGCCCTGCGTCCGCCGGCTCTGGTCCCAGATCCCCGCAGCGGCGTGGATGCTGCGCGCGCGGCTGCCGGCCAGCAGCCGCACCACGTCGATCTGGTGCGGCGCCTGACTGAAGATCGCGCCGCCACCTTGGGCCGTGTCGAGCTCTTCCGGCCGCCGCGGGCGATAGAGATAGTCGGTGAAGTTGAGCGCGGTGATCATCCTGACGGCGCCGAACTCGCCGGTGTCGATCAGCGCCCGGGTGCGTCGATACGGCAGATCGTAGCTGTGACTATGGCCGACCAGCAACTGAATCCCGGCCGCATCGGCGGCGGCGATCATGGCCGCGCAGTCCGCGATCGCCAAGGCCATCGGCTTCTCGACCAGCACGTGTTTGCGACCGTCTGCAGCGAGCCGGACATGCTCGAGGTGGAACTGGTGCGGTGTCGCAATATACACGACGTCGACTTCCGGGTCCGTACACAGCCCGGCGACGCTCTCATACGTGCGGGCGCCGAAATCGCGGGCGAAACAGGCGCGCGCGTCCGGCCGTGGATCGGCCGCCGCCGCCAGCCGCACGCGCGGATGCCGCACCAGCGTCGGCAACATCAGCACGAAGGCACGCCCCAGCCCGGCCACGCCCAGCCTCAGCGCCGCCTGCGTCAAAGATCCAGCACCAGCAGGTCGGACTTGGCGCGCGAGACGCAGATCATGATGCTATCCCGCCTCTCCGCCGCATTCAGCACGAGGTCACGATGGTCCGCCTCGCCCGCGAGGAGCGTCGTGCGGCATGTGCCGCAGGTGCCGCTCTCGCAACTGCTCGGCGCCGCCCGCCCGTGCGCGCGAAGCGTTCCGAGGATCGTGGCGCCGACCGGCACGTCCAGTTGCGGCCCCTCGCGGCCGAGTTGGATCCGGAACGGCGCGTCGTCGGCGCGCGGGCGCACGAGATCCGCGCCGAAATCCTCGAAGTGGAGCGCGGTTTCGGGCCAGTGCCCAGTCATGTCGCGCACCGCGTCCATCATCGGGCGCGGGCCGCAACAATAGATGTGGGCCTTGCTCGGCGTCTCGAGGATCGGCCAGAGGTCGAACGCTTGCGCCGGGTCGCCCTCGTCGTGATGCAGCATCACCTGGTCGGCGAACTCCGTCAGGTCCGGCAGGAACGCCGTGACGGCCGCGCTGCGGGTGAGATAGTAGAGCTGGAACGGCTTGTCCCCGCCGCGCCGGAGGGTACGGATCATCGACAGCACCGGCGTGATGCCGATGCCGCCGGCGATGAACAGGTAGCTCGGGGCCGAGCTTGCCAGCTCGAACAGGTTGCGCGGCGGCATGACGGCGAGGCGGTCGCCGGGTCGGGTGTGGTCGATGAGGCCGACGGAGCCGCCCCGGCCGCCCGTCTCGCGCTTGACCGCGATGACGTAGCGATGGCGCTCGAACGGATCATTGCAGAGCGAGTAGGTGCGCATGGCGCCGCTCGGGACGCGGACGGCGAGGTGCGCGCCTGGCGTCCAGGCGGGCAGGGCGGCCCCGTCGATCGCCTGGAACTCGATGAGCTGGATGCCGTCGGCCGCCTTTTCGGAGCGTGTCACCGTCACCGTGAGCAGGGAGCCGATCCCGTCGTCCACTAAGTTATCAGGCGCCACCGTCAACTCCGCTCGCGTCCAGGTTCCTTAGCTTGCTAAGGAATTCTACTCAAGGTCAGACTGCTCGTCGAGCGATGAGACCGCAAGTAGACTGACTCTGGGTCACTTTCTAAGCGAATGGGCATATCCTGGACACTGCGCTCCCTAAGCAATAGGCTCCGCGTCATCGATCCGAGCGAGAGGCGACAATGCTGACTGCGCATGAAAATGAACGCCTGTGCCGGGTCGAGGGCGAGGCGCCGATGGGCCAGATGATGCGCCGCCATTGGATCCCCGCCGTGCTCTCTGAACAGGTCGCCGAACGCGACGGCGCCCCGGTCCGCGTCCGCCTGCTCGGCGAAGATCTCGTCGCCTTCCGCGACACCGAGGGCCGGCTCGGCGTTCTGGGCGAGTTCTGCACGCATCGCAAAGCCTCCTTGGTGTTCGGCCGCAACGAAGAGTGCGGCCTGCGCTGCCTCTATCATGGCTGGAAGTTCGACGTGGACGGCAACGTGATGGAAATGCCGTCCGAGCCGAAGGAGAGCGGCTTTGCCGAGAAGGTCAAGCACAAGGCCTACCCCACGCAGGAGGCCGGCGGATTCGTCTGGGTCTACATGGGCCCGGCCAATGCGATGCCCTCCGACGCGATGCCCGCCTTCGAGGCCCCCGCCTGGGCGCCCACGCCAGACGCCCGCGTCTCGATCATGAAGGTGCAGCTCCCCTGCAACTGGGCGCAGGTAATGGAGGGCCAGATCGACTCCGCCCACAGCTCGAGCCTGCATTCGTCCGACATGAAGCCCGCCCGCGTCACCACCGCCGGCGCCACCCCATCGCATTGGACCCGGCCGTCGACGGACAAGAACCCGCGCATCCAGGTGCAGGTCACCACCTACGGCATGCGCTACGCCGCCATCCGCCGCCCGATCGTCAACGCGGGCGAGACCGACTATGTCCGCATCACCACCTACGTGGCGCCGTTCACCGCGCTGATCCCGCCGAACAGCTCCTACAACGTCGCCAGCGTGATCGTGCCCTGCGACGACACGAGCTGCATGTTCCACTTCATCGCCTGGGGCTATGGCGACACGGTCATCGGCCAGGACGCCTGGCGCAAGTTCTGCGTCATGCAGCCCGGCATCGACGTCGATAGCGCGTTCCGCCCGCTGCATCGCCACCCCGCCAACAACTACCTCCAGGATCGCGCCACCATGCAGGCCGGCGACTTCACCGGGCTGCCCGGCATCCCCAACCAGGACATCGCGATGTGGGAATCGATGGGCGCGATCGCCGATCGCAGCGCCGAGCGGCTGGGCGCGAGCGACATCGCGGTCATCCAGTTCCGCCGCATCATGCTCGACGCCGTCGCCCGGTTCGAACGCGGCGCCGGCGCGATCGGGCAGACGCACCCGCATCTGCCGCAGGCGACACTGCGCTCCTACCAGGGCATCGTGCCGAAGGCCGAGAACTGGCGCGCGCTGGGCGCGGAGGCCGAAGAGGTGGCCGCTCTCCAAGGCATGGAGGAGGATCAGACCGACCGCCAGATGGCCGCGGCCGCGGCGCAATAGCGTGGCCAAGCTCCGCCTCTCGGTCGCCGTCGGTGACTACGATCGCGTTCGCCCGCTGGTCGACGGGACGGTCGGGATCGATGCGGTCGATCCGCAGTTCATGGTGCTCGAACCGGAGGAGATCTTCTTCCGCGCCTTTCGCCATGCCGATTTCGACATCACCGAACTCTCGATGAGCAGCTACAGCGTCAAGACCGCCGCCGGCACCTCCCCCTACATCGCCGTGCCGGTGTTCCCCTCCCGCGCCTTCCGCCACACGTCGATCTACGTGCGCACCGATCGCATCAAGTCGCCCGACGATCTCAAGGGCAAGCGGGTCGGCGTGCCGGAATACCAGCTCACCGCCAACGTGTGGGTGCGTCTGATCCTCGAGGAGGATTACGGCGTGCGCCCAGCGGACATCACCTGGGTGCGCGGCGGCTACGAACAGCCCGGCCGCGTCGAGAAGATCGGCCTCGATCTCCCCGCCGACGTCCGGCTCGAATCGGTGCCGGAAGGGGCAACGATCTCGGGCCTGCTCGCGTCCGGCGAACTCGATGCCGTGATCGGTCCGCGTGCACCGTCCTGCTTCCGCCAAGGCCATCCCCACGTCGGCTACCTCTTCGCAGACCCGCAACGAGCCGCCGCCGACTGGTTCCGCCGCACCCGCATCTTCCCCATCATGCACCTGCTCGGCATCCGCCGCACGCTCGCCGACGCGCATCCGTGGCTGCCCTACGCAGTGGTCAAGGCGTTCGAAGCGTCCAAGCGCGTCGCCCTCGAAAAGCTCGGCGACACCTCCGCGACCAAGGTCACGCTCCCCTTCGTCGAGGAGCAGCTCGAGGCGGCGCGGGCGCTCATGGGCGAGGATTTCTGGTCCTACGGCCTAGCCCCGAACCGACACGTACTGGAACGCTTCCTCAAGCAGCACCACGCCGAAGCGCTGTCCTCCCGCCTCCTGACGCCAGAGGAACTATTCCACCCAGCCTCCCAGGAAGCTCACCGGATCTGATGGGATATGATCAGCTTTGATGTCGTGCTCTGATCGGAGGCGGCCTGGCCGCTTCGTTCCGTTCTGCCCAAGTGCGGCACCCCAGGGAGCTGCATTCGGCCACCTGCGACGCTTGTACAGCCCGGATCCGCCATCTGCCAGGCACGGCCTCAGTCACGGTCTTTTCGGTCAGGTCTTCCATCGCCGTTCTCCCTCATGATCGTTCTTGGACGACCGGAGTGGCGATCCCGTGACGTGGTAACCGCGACAGCCTATTCGACAGAATAGCCGCGATTGTCGTGTTCCACATGTGATCGCCTGATGACGTTTTAGCGAGACTCGGCATCCTTTTGAGCAATACCGGAGGGTTTTCGATAATCATCGAGAATGTCTTTCAACTGACTTGATGACTTCGTTGACTACCGGATCATGCGCGCATCTTCTGCGCCACATCGAATTCTGGGGATCCGAAGTGACAGAAAAATTCAACGATGGCCTGTGCAAGGCCGCTCTGCTCCTCACCAGTGTCCTGGTCGCCCCCAGCATCGCCTGGGCCGACCATAACACCGCCATCGACGGCAATAACGGCACCCTGCCGCTGCCGACCGGCCTCTACGTCACGCCGCTCAAGCTGACCAACTCGGTGCAGCAGCCGCTCAACCCCGGTCTGCCCGCCTACCCGAACTTCGTCGCCGGCATGGCGGTGCGTTCGCAGCTCAGCCCCGACGGCTCGACGCTGGCGATCATCACGGCCGGGCAGAACTCGCTCGACGACGCCACCGGCATCACCGATGTGGCCAACTCGACGCAGTATATTTTCCTCTACAACGTCGCCGGCGGCAACAAGACCAGCCCGGTGCTCGCGCAGATCATCAAGCAGACCAACGCCTGGGTCGGCCTCGTGTTCTCGCCCGACGGCAACACGCTCTACGCCACTGGCGGCCTCGATGACGTGGTCTACGCCTACAGCAAGGGCGCGACCGGTTTCACCCTCAGCAGCACCATCGCCCTCGGCCACAAGAACACCGGCGTCGGCCTCTTCGTGGAGCCGAACGCGGGCGGACTCGGCATCTCGAGCGACGGCCTGCGCCTCGTGGTCGCCAACAACTACAACGACTCGATCAGCGTGATCGACACGGCCGCCAAGACCGTGCTGTTCGAGCACGACCTGCGCCCGTTCCAAAGTTACAACGAGGGCACCGACGGCGCACCCGGCGGGACCTACCCCTACACGGTGATCATCACCGGCACCGTGGCCGCGAACAACCTCAAGGCCTTCGTCTCGTCGGACCGCGACCGCGAGGTCGACGTGGTCTCGATCGGCGCCGCCCCGGGCCAACTCGCCGCGCGCATCAAGCTCGCCGGCAACGGCCAGAGCATGACGATCAGCGCCGACCAGTCGCGCCTCTATGTCGCGCAGGACAACACCGACCAGGTCGCGATCATCAACACGGCGACCAACGCCATCGTCGGCTCGATCGATGCCCGCGCCCCGGCCAGCTACGCGTTGACCCAGACCGGCGCCGGCACGGCCGCGGTCACGCTGAGCAACAACACGCTCTACGCCGTGAACTCGGGCGCCAACACCATCGCTGTCATTCCGCTGACCGGTGCGAACGCCAACACCGTGACCGGGCTGATCCCGACGGCCTACGAGCCGCACGACGTGACCTTCAGCGCCGACGGCAGCTGGATGTATATCGTCAACGGCAAGAGTGACACGGGTCCGAACCCGACCTATGGCTACGACTTCGGCGACACGCCGCCGTTCTCGACCATCACCTACCCGGAAGGCACGGCCGCGCACTACTCCAAGCTGGCCGCCACCAACCAGTATCAGTTCCAGCTCGAGCGGGCGACGCTGGTCAGCGGTGCCGTGCCTGGCACCGGCGACCTGCCGGCACTGACCGCCCAGGCCGCGCTCAACAACAACTACCAGCCCATCAGCAACCCGAACACCGCCGCCGACGCGGCCGTGATGGCGTTTGCCCGGCAACACATCCAGCACGTGATCTACATCGTCAAAGAGAACCGCACCTTCGACCAGCTCCTGGGCGACCTCGGCAACGGCTCCAACGGTGACCCGTCGCTGACCCTGTTCGGCAAGCGCATCACGCCGAGCTTCCACCGCATGTCGTCGCAGTTCGTCACGCTGGACAACTTCATGGACCCGGGCGACGGCTCGATGGACGGCTGGTCGTGGTCGCTGCAAGGCCGCACCACCAACACCGAGACGATCACGCAGCAGCTCAACTACGCGTTCGTCGACCGCGGCGTGTCCTACGACTCGGAAGGCTCGAACCGCAACGTGCCGGTTAGGCTGAACCGCGCCGGGCGTGACGCGGCATCGTCGCCGACGGGCCTCTTCACCACCTACGGCAACGCGCAGCCCGGCGGGGCCAACAACCTGCTCGCCGGCACCGGCGATCATTCGGCGACGGATGCGCCGTTCGGCGTCCAGCTCGGATACATCTTCGACGCCGTGCTGCAGGCGGGCGGGACCGTGCGCAACTACGGCTTCCTGGTCAACAACATCGGCGCGATCAAGGACAGCGCCGGCAACGCAATCACAAGCCCGTTCGCGACCGGCGTCGTGCAGACCTATCCGCTGAACCCGAGCCTGTCTGACAAGACGGACACCTATTTCCGTGGCTTCGACCAGGCCTATCCGGACTTTTATCGCTTCAACGAGTGGAACCGCGAATTCCAGGGCTACGTCGCCAACAACAACCTGCCGAGCCTCGAAATGGTTCGGATGTCGCATGACCACACCGGCAGCTTCGGGTCGGCGCTCGCCGGGGTGAACACGCCGGAAACCCAGGAAGCCGACAACGACTACTCCGTCGGCCGCATCGTGCAGGCGGTCTCGCAGAGCCGTTACGCCGCGAACACGCTGTTCATCATCACCGAGGACGACTCTCAGGATGGCGCCGACCATTTCGACAGCCATCGCGCGACCGCCTACGTCGTCGGGCCCTACGTCAAGCAGGGTTCGGTGGTGAGCACGCGCTACAACCAGGTGAGCGCGCTGCGGACCATCGAGGACATCCTCGGCACGCAGCACCTCAACCTCAACACCGCCTACCAGCGCCCGATGGCCGACGTGTTCGACGTCAACTCCACCGGCGCCTGGTCTTTCACGGCCGTCGCCTCGCGCATCCTGGCGACGACCACCCTCCAGTTCGCCGACGCTGGCGGCAAGAGCGACGTCCAGTTCGCCGACGGCGCGGACATCAAGCCGACCCACGACTCGCACTACTGGGCCTACATGACCCGCGGCTTCGACTTCTCCGACGCCGACCGGGTCCCGCCGGGCCTGTACAACGAAGTGCTTTGGAATGGGATCAACGAAGGGGTGCCCTACCCGACGCATCCCAACGGCCTCGTTCTCGGCCGTCGCGACAAGGCGGCGAACTAATCTCTACGGTGCCTTGACCGGCCGGGCCTCGCGCCCGGCCGGTTTCCCACCAGACGCCTTTCCAGACGCGAAGGTACTTCCCCCCCCCCGACGCCGACGGCTACTCGACCACTACGCCGTTCACCTCTGCCGTGACGACAAGCTCTGGCGACCCCTCCTGGGCTGTCGAAGAGATAGCGGGAAACAGCCGCCCCACCTGCGTCCGCTTCGGAGCGTTTCGCCAACCAAGCTAATCGTCCGAGCCAAGGCGCGAAACTCACCAAAGCGAGCGGCATTGACCGTCTGCTTTTGGATTTAGCCGGAACGCCATCCGACGGCTCACGTAGAGTCGTGACCCTGCCCCCTAGAGCATTTTCCGATCGGGTGGAATCACTGACCTTGCCCCCTGAAGTGCCCCCGGTTTGAAGTTAGGGTCCGTCATCAGGAGACGGACGATGAAGCGATCAAGGTTTACGCAGGAACAGATCATCGGCGTGCTGAAGGAGCATCAGGCGGGCG
>JAABUX010009627.1_pt1 | contig 10912 bp, 9 predicted proteins | sample 5561851 | NCBI WGS metagenome assembly JAABUX01 (sample SAMN10711883, study PRJNA513361) | rock metagenome | isolation source: Antarctica rocks | place: Antarctica: Victoria Land, Richard Nunatak red sandstone | collected 2016-01-03 | reverse complement strand
TTCGGCGTTCCGGGCCCGCTATCGGTCGCGCTCGCCGTCGCGCTGGTGGCCGCCGGACTGATGACGCGACGTTACGTGACATGGGAACGGCTGCTGCTCGCGTTGACGATCGGCAATCTGTTCTTCATCCCAGCCGCGCTGTACGCGCACCCAAGCGGCGCCGCACTCGCGCATGCGCTCACGCATTGGGGCCCGCTGCCCGGCGGATTGCGCACGTCATTCCTCACGCTGGTGCTCGCGAACATCGGCGCGACCATCACGCCGTGGATGATCTTCTTCCAGCAAAGCGCCGTCGTCGATAAAGGGCTCACGAAGGCCGATCTCGCGCAGGGGCGCCTCGACACGGCACTGGGAGCCGCATTAGCGGCGGTCGTCGCCATTGCGACGGTCGTCGCAGCCGCACCGCTGTTCACCGCGCACGTCAACGTGGCGCACTTCGCGAGCGGAGCGGATTTTGCGTCGGCGTTGCGGCCGTATCTCGGCAATACCGGCGCGACGCTCTTTGCGCTCGGCATGATCGAGGCCGGCGCCGTCGCTGCCATGACGATCTCTGCCAGTTCGGCGTACGCCGTGTGCGAGACGGTCCGCTCGCAACACAGCTTGAATCTGAATTTTTCCGAAGGTCGGCTTTTTTACGGCATAGCGCTGATCTCGGTGCTCGTGTCGGCCGGAATCGTTCTGATTCCGCACGCGCCGCTGCTCGCGATCACGCTTAGCGTAAACATCATCGCGACGCTTCTGATGGCACCGGCATTGTTGTTCGTCCTCATGCTGGTCAACGATCGCGAGATCATGGGCGACCTCGCCAACGGTACGCGCGCGAATGTGGCGGGGACGACGATCGTCGTGGGCATCGCGCTGCTCGGCGCCGTGTACGGGGTTCTCGCCGTCTTTCCCAACGTGCTTGGACGATAGGGATGGCGATGCGTCGTGACCGCACCGCGTTCCCGCCGGCCGATCCCGATCCGCTGCTCGCGGTACTTGAACCGAACCAGCTCGTCCTTGGGCGTCGTCCACTCAGCCGACGAACGCTCGAAACGCGACACGTCTTTCTGCTGACGGTTCTGCGGATCTACGTGATCGTCGCAGTCGCGCTCGTCGTCTATGCGTTCTTGCGCGCGCTACATGCCTGAGGCGGCCGTCTGCGTCGCGACGGCATATTGTCCGAGTTGGAAGACGAACGCGAGGATCAGTAGGCCGACGATAAGTGCGCCCAGCACGGCGTTTCGGCTACGTCCACGCCGTTCAAACGCGCTGGCCATCGCGTACGCTCCGCCGCTTAGAATCGCTAGGATCCAGTGCGCTGCCGGAGGAGCCAGTCTGGTCGTTCCCCACGTCACGGCACCGAGCACGATCTGCAGAATCAGGACGTAGAGCACGTAGCGGCGTGCCGGCGCCCAGAAGATCGCGGCCACTGCCAACAGCACGAGAAGCGTGCCGATCGCGTAATGAACCATGAGAATACCCATAGCCGGTGCATCGCGGACGGCATCGCGACGACCTTCCTCCCATAGCGCGGTGCCGGTAACGCACTACGCGTTTGATTGCCTTGAGGCGACTGCAGCAATTCTGAGTCCCAGCGCCGCCTTCGGTCGCGCGCTCATTCCTGTTTGCGAGGCAACACCAGAGGTTTGAGCGGCTCTCAAAAAAAGGTCGGTGCATACGTGTATACAATCATGTTTTCACAGTAGAGGATGTAACTGCATGCGCGCACCTTTTGTCGCAATTGAACTAACGGTCTTTTTCGCAGCAGCAATGACCATTGGTGCAGATGCTCGATCTTGGACGTTGGATGACGCGCTTGGCGTCGGTTTCATGGATGATGTGCAGCTTTCGCCTGACGGCGCGACGGCGTTGATTGACGTAGGCCGCGCCGACTTAGCGCACGATGGGTTTAAAACGTCGTATCGACTCATCGATCTTGCGACTGGCGTGACGACCGCAATGTCCGCTGCCCTCGGCCATGCGCGTTGGAGTCCCGATTCGACCTCGATTGCCTGGATATCAACCGCTTCCGACGGCAAAATGCGGGTCGTTCTGACCGATCGCCATGGTGCCCACAAGCGTGACCTAACCGACGGCCGCCGGGATATCCAGAATTTCTCGTGGGCGCCGAATGGAACGACCGTCGCCGCCATTGAAACGGCGAGAGCTGCAAAGAACGCGCATGCTACGGATCGGCTGCATTGGCTAACGCTGGAAAACGACTATCGCGACACGCAACCCCCCCAGCGCATCGTATGGCTCATCGACGTACCGACGCGAAGCGAGCGAGCATTGACGAATGACACGTGGTCGTACGGCGGTCCCGAAACGGATCACGACCCTTCCTGGTCAGCCGACGGGAAGCGGCTTGCGCTGGTACGTCAACCTTCGCCGACCTACGGCGATTTTGAACACGCGCAGTACGTCACCATCGACACGTCGGGAACCGTCCAACAAAAAATCGTGAACCATCCTTTTTTCGCCTACCCCGGCAGCGCCGCGCCCGCGTTTTCGCCGCACGGCACGAGCATTGCATACACACACACGTGGGATGGAAAACTTCCGTCACGCGAAGACGTCTTCGTCGATGGTCGCGACGTCACCGCATCCCTCGATCGCGACTTGTGGTCGTGCGGCGCCGGCACGATCACGTGGCGCCAGGGCGGACTGCTCGCTTCGATGATGGACGGGGTTGCGATTCGCCTCTACAGGCTCGATCCCAATGGAAGCGCGCCCCGGGCGATCACGGGCAGCGACGGATCCGTATTGGCGTACTCCGTTGCGCGCAACGGCCGGATCGCGTACATCTGGTCCACGCCGTCGCAGGCCCCGGAACTGTACGCCCTCGATCCGGGTCGGGAGCCGCATCAGATCACGCACCTCAACGCGTTGCCCAGGGATCTGCCGATTGCGGCAACGCGCTACTTTACCTGGAACGATGCAAGCGGACACACGTTGCACGGTCAGTTGACGCTTCCGGCCTCTGCCTCATCGGCACCGCTCATCGTCGAACCCCACGGCGGTCCGCAGTGCGCGGACGACGCGCAATTGTCGTCATTCGGGCAGTATCTTGCCAGCAACGGATACGCGTACTTCCGCCCCGATCCGCCGGGAAGCGACGGCTACGGCGATTGGTCGTACAAGGCGATCGTCGGCGATTGGGGGCCTGGCCCGATGGCGGCGGATATGGCAGGCGTCGAAGCCCTGAACGCAAGCGGGGTCGGCGAGCCGGCGCGCACGTTCATCGAAGGCGGATCGTATGGCGGCTATCTCACGTCGTGGATCGTGACGCACAGCGATCGCTTCCGGGCCGCGGTCGCCCAAGTGCCTGTGACCGATCTGATGCTCGACTACACGCTCTCGGAAAGCCCCAATATCACGCGCCGCTTCTTCGGCGACAAACCAACGACGGGTCCAAAACTGCTGGCCGAGCAATCCCCCATCACGTACGTCGCGCAAGCGCACACGCCGTTGCTAATCATCGTAGGGCAGAACGACACGCGCGCCCCGTACGTGCAAGCGATCGAATTTTACAAGGCGCTCGTTGAGAACGGTGCGCCGGCACGCATGCTGGTCGATCCGCAGGCGGGCCACGGGCCCGACGACCCACGGGGCGTGATACAATGGTTGAGCGCGACGATGGCCTGGATCGCTCAACACGGCGGCATCGCGATTCCCGATGCGAGACTCCCGCCCTACTCCAAACCCGTGAGCGTAATTCCCTCCAAATGATCGAGGTGTTCGAGCGTGGCGCGTTCGGCAGCCCGAACGTCACGGCGTTCGCACGCCTCGAGCAGAGACCGGTGATCCGCCCGTGAACACTTCGTGACGGCTGCGATACGCGATTTCATGTCGGGGAGGCGCTGCACGCTGACGTAGTGTTTGGCTATCGCCTGCACAAGCTGCGCGTTGTCAAGCGCTGCATAGATCGCGTCGTGAAATTTGCGATGCAATGCCACCGCCGCGCGGGGTTCGGTTGTTTTACGTAGTGCCGCGTCGAGCGTTTTTGCTTCGTCAAGTCGTTCTTTATCGAGCCTCGGCACCGCAAGTCGGATCGCGCCGCGCTCCAAAATGCGCCGCACCACGTATAGCTTGCGGACATCCTCCGCGCTGACCGTTGAAACGAAGGCGCCGCGGTTCGGGCGGTAGACGATCCAACCTTCTGCCTCGAGTTGGCGGAGCGCTTCCCGAAGCGGACTGCGGCTGACGCCGAAGCGCGCTGCAAGTTCTTCCTGCGGCAACGGGTCGCCGGCGCCGAGCCGCCCATCGAAAATCTCGTCCCGAATGCGCTCAGCGAGGGCGCTCGGAGTACTTTGCAGTTTCAGAACGGTCATAGGTGCACGACGTTTTTAAGCCACGAGTCGAACGCCGTCCGCAAGGCCGATCCTCGCGTGTGGAGGTGTACGATCTCACCCATGTGCGTTCCACCATCCGTGAACGTTTGGACCGGAACGGCCGCCTGGCGCAGGGCGCGGGCGAACGCATCGCGGTCGTCACAGGTCCCAGGGTCGTCATGAGTCGCACAGACGAGGAACCACGGTACGCGCGCGGCGGGATACGAATCCGGCGATAGAGGACGCCGTCCTCGCCCCGGCGGCCCTTCGATCATCGCGTCGACGGCACGGTCTGCCGCGGATTCGCCCGGTGCGGGCTCGATGATGTCGGCAAAGTCGCCCGAAAAGTACACTGCAGCCGCAACCGGGGCGCGTGCATACGCGGTTCCCCTCCACAGCGCGCGATCCATCATAACGAGGTCCACAAGCCATCCACCGGCCGAATGCCCTGCAAGCACAACCTTGCGCGGGTCTCCACCCAGTGCGGCGATGTGCTCGGCCACCCACTCCAGCGCGGCGACGATGTCGCGAGCAGAATCGAGCGGGTGTACGGCGGGATAATACCGATACGAAGGCACCACGGCGACGTAACCGCCGTTCGCTAAGGATCTGCCGGTCGCACGATACCATGAGCGATCGCCCTCGGTTAGGCCGCCCCCGTGAACGAAAACGACGACCGTGCGAGCGAGGGCGCCCGGAGGTGCATAGACGTCCAGTACGTGCTTGGCGCGCGGAACCGGCGCGGCATAACGAGCCGAAGTTTGAATCAGGGCTGGGGCGTTCAGCGCCAGCATCATGCAAAAAATACCCGCGGAAAGCATCTCGAACGAACGATCGTGTATATACGTATACATTACCTCTTGGAAACGTTTCATCCACCCGAACGAAGATTTATCGTTCCGTTAGACGTTGCGTGCGGCGTCCCGAAGCAGTTCCCAGGCGGCGCGGACGTCGTCTTCCTTCGTGCGTTCGTTTCCGATGGCGAGGCGTACGACCAGGCGCCCTTGCAGCCGCGTCGTCGACAGAAAAGCTTCGCCGCTCGCGTTGACGGCATCGACAATTGCGGCGTTGCGTTCATCGCTGTGTTGCTCGCCGAGCCCCCCGGGCGCGTAGCGGAAGCAGACAACCGACAGCGGGTGGGGCGCGACGACTTCCCAATCGGGCGCGGCTTTGACCCACGCCGCAAAACGCTGCGCGAGTGCGACGTGTCCGCGCAGAACCTCACGCATGCCGGCGACGCCGAGCCGGCGCATCGCGAACCATAGCTTGAGCGCGCGAAAACGCCGGCCCAGTTGCAGGCCGTAATCCATGTAGTTGCGCACGTCAATTTCCGGCGTCGTCACGTAGTCTGCGGTCAGACTGAACGTGCGCCGCAGCAGCTCGAGGTCGCGCACGTACAGAACGGAAAAATCGATCGGAACGAACAACCACTTGTGCGGATTGACGACGACCGAATCGGCGTGTTCACACTCGTCCAGCAGGTACCGAAACTCCGGAACGATTGCGGCCGAGCCCGCATAGGCCGCATCGACGTGCAGCCAGACGCCGTGGCGCTTAACAACGTCGGCGATGCCGCCGACCGGATCGCGCGATGTCGTGGACGTGGTCCCGACGGTTGCCGCGACGCACATCGGGCGCATCCCGGTAGCGATATCCCGTTGCAAACACTCCGCGAGCGCATCCGGACGCATGGCAAACGTATCATCGACCGGCACGCGAACAACGTTGTCGCGTCCGATGCCGAGCGCGATCGCGGCTTTTTCAATGTGCGAATGCGTGTGTTCGGTCAGATAGACGCGCAGCGGCGGCAGGTCGTCGCGTCCGGCTATGCCGCGCTCACGGATGCCCAGACCAAGCGACTCACGCGCAGCGGCCAGTGCCGTGAAACCGCCGATCGACGCGGTGTCGTACACGATTCCGTGCAGCCCCGCGTCGAGCCCGAGCAGATCGCGCAGCCAGCGCAGGACCACTTCTTCGAGTTCCGTCGCAGCCGGCGACGACCGCCAGACCATCGCATTGACGTCGAGCGCCGCCGCCAACGCTTCCGCCACAACGGCAACCGGCGTTGCACTGATGGCAAAGTAGGCAAAGAAGCGCGGATGGTTCCAATGCGTGATGCCGGGTACGATGAGCCGCTCGAAGTCTGCGAAGATCGCAGCGAAACTCTCGGCGTGTTCAGGAGGGGCTTGCGGTAAAGCAGCGCTGAGTTCGCCCGGGCGTGCGCGTGAAAAGACCGGATAACGCTGCGGGTGCCGGTAGTACGCCTCGATCCAACGACCGGCGTGCGCCAGTTCGGCCGCGATACCGTCATCGGGAAGACGCTCGTCATTTCCATCGCGAAGAGGCTGCACGTTTCCAATGATGGCGAGCCGGGTTCCAGCGCCCTGCCTCCGGGCGCCGGGACGAGCGTGCTTTTGCGACCGGAGTCGCGGGCGGCACGGCGAACCTTCGCGGTCGCATGAAATATCGCACCTATCCGAAGACCGACATCGCGGTGAGCGAAGTCGGTTTCGGTCTCTGGACCACGGCCACGAATTGGTGGGGCGAGATGTCGGACGAGGCTGCGGTCGCGCTCCTGCACGAAGCGGCGGGCCTCGGCATCACCCTCTTCGACGCCGCCGACACCTACGGTAACGGCCGCAGCGAAGAGCAGCTCGCCAAGGCCTTCGGCGGCCGCCGCTCGAGCGTCGTGTATTCGACGAAGTTCGGCTACGATTTCTACACGTATGCCGGCGAACGGCGCGGCCAGAACGAGATTCCGCACGACTTCTCGCCGTCGTTCGTGCGCTACGCGCTCGAGCAGTCGCTCCGGCGTCTGCAAACCGACGTGATCGATATCTATTCCATCCACAACGCGCACCTCTCCGAGATCGAAAACGACGAACTGTTTGCGTTGCTCGAGGCGTTCGTCGCCGAGGGTAAGATTCGCAGTTACGGCGTTGCGCTCGGGCCCGCGATCGGCTGGCTCGTCGAAGGCTGCGAAGCGGCTCGCAAACGCAACGTTACGAACGTCCAGATGATCTGGAACATCCTCGAACCTTTCCCCGGCGACGCCATGCTCCGCGCCGCCTACGAAGCGCATGCCGATACGGCCTTTCAGATTCGCGTCCCTCATGCGAGCGGAATGTTGGAAGGGCGGTACACCACCGAAACGACGTTTCCGCCGGGCGACCACCGGAATCACCGCCCGCGCAGTTGGCTCCAGAGCGGCGTCAAGAAGATCGAGACGCTGCGCTTTCTGGAAGGGCCGGATCGGACGCTCGGACAAGCCGCCATCGCGTGGCTGCTGGCTGAGCCCAAAGTGATGTCCGTGCTGCCGAACATCTACGATCGCGAGCAGTTGCGCGAATTTGCCGCCGCCAGCGACGGTCCGCAACTCTCGGCGACCGATATGGCGCGGATCGCCGACCTCGCGCCGACGAACTTCGGCATCGGAGAAGAGCCGATGCGGTATAAGGGCACGATGTCGTACGCCGATGTTGCGGCGGCCGCCGTGGCGATGATGTAAGCGATGCTCGAAAGCGTGCAATCAGCCGACGCGCCCAAAGCGATCGGTCCGTACAACCAGGCGATCCGAGCCGGCGACTTCTTATTTTGCAGCGGACAGATTCCGCTCGATCCCAAAACGGGCGAACTGGTTGCGGGCGACGTCGCCGCTCAGACGCGCCGCGTCATGGAAAACATTCTGGCCGTTCTCGCCGCTGCCTCGGCGACTTTCGCCAACGTCGCAAAAACGACGATCTACCTCGTCGACATGAACGACTTTGCCGCGGTTAACGACGTTTACGGAAGTTACTTTTCCGAGTCCCCGCCGGCCCGCTCGACCGTCGCGGTGGCCGCCCTCCCGCGGCGTTCACGCGTCGAAATCGAAGTGATCGCGGAACTGTAAGCGCAGTTACTGCCCCGCCAGTTGCTGGCGCGCCGCCTGCGCGACATCGGCTTGGTCGCTGTGAGCCGCAAGGCTGTACTCGCGGCGTGCGAGGTCGTGCTTGTCCTGTTCGGCATAGGTCTCGCCGAGCAGAAAGTGGAGGCGGCCTTCATCAGGATCGATGCTCAAGCCCTTGATATATGCCGCTTCAGCCAGCGAGTAAAGGTGATGCGCGTTGTAGTCGTAGCCGAGGTTTCCGTAGGCGTCGAGCGCCAGCGGCTGAATGGCGAGCGCTTTGAGATAGTCGGCGACGGCGGCCTGCCAATGCCCGTCGACGTCCTCCAAATAGCCGAGATCGATGATTGCCTCGGGTCCGTCGGGCCGCCCACGGTTGGCGCGCTCGAAGAGGGGGCGTGAGTCGGCGGCATCATCGCGTGCGATATACGCATCGCCGAGGTTCACGAGTGCCGAGTAGTTGCCGGGCTCGATCCGCAGGCAGCGCTGGAGTTGATCGATCGCCGGTCCGATACGACCGAGATCGAGATACGCGCTGCCCAGTTCCGCGAGCACCGGGCACGCCCGCGGCTCGAGTGCCAGCGCGCGTTCTAAATAGGTGGCGGCATCTTTGGGCCGCCGCAGGCTGCGATAGATCGTTCCGAGGGCCCACTGTGCAGCGGCATCGTTGGGACGCTCCTCGGCATTGCGACGAAACGGAGCGAGGAAGGCATCCAAATCACCGCGGCGGCGGTGGAGTTCGACCAGTTCGGCATACGCCGACGGGTCGGGAAGGCTTTTCTCGAACTCTGCAATCGCGTCTTGAAGGCGGTCTTCGACCGCATACACGCCGCCCAGCCGGTTGTGCGTCTCACGGTCGCCGCGCGACTCGCGCAAAATCGCGCGATACGTCCGTTCCGCGGCCGCATAATCGGAATGACGATAATACAGATCGCCGAGATACCGCGCGGGCGCTACATCCTTGGGATGCGCAACCACGTAGTCGGCGAGTTGCGCGATCGCGCCGGTGAGATCGCCTCCCGCGACTTGCTTGCGCGCGCGATCGACGGCAGCCATACCCTCGGTCGAAGCATTCACCGCCGGCGTCGCGGCGCTAGCGGCAGGCCCGCGCGCCGCCCCAACCGTCACAATCCCCGCGCTCACGGCGAGCGTCAGCAGCACCGCATGGAGAGCCGCCCGCACTGTCGGATGCCGCCGAATTGCACCCATGGAGAAGGGATTCGCTGCCGCCCGAGCGCGTCCCGCCTCCACGACTGCCGAAGCTGTGCCGTCGCGCGTTCGGGATCACCGTGGCATCGGCTGACGCGTTAGGCGTGCGTCATGTCTTTGGGGACGACGAAGCGGTCGAAATCCTCGGGCGCGACGTGGCCCAAGCCGACCGCCGCCTCTTTGAGCGTCGAACGCTCCTTGTGCGCTTTCTTCGCGATCTCGGCGGCCTTGTCGTAGCCGATCTTCGGCGAGAGAGCCGTGACGGTCATGAGCGACTCGTCCAGGTACTTCCCGATGACGTCTTCATTGGCGCTCAAGCCTTCGATGCAATGGATGCGGAACATCGTGCACGCGTCGCGCAGCAGCGTCGTCGAGTGCAGGAAGTTGTAAATCATCACCGGGTTGAAAACGTTGAGTTCGAAGTTCCCCTGCGACGCGCCGAAGCCGATGGCCGTATCGTTGCCGTAGACTTGCACGACGACCATCGTGACGGCCTCGCACTGCGTGGGATTGACCTTGCCCGGCATGATCGAGCTGCCGGGTTCATTCTCGGGCAACGACAGCTCCCCGATTCCCGCGCGCGGCCCCGAACCGAGCCAGCGGATGTCGTTGGCGATCTTCATCAGCGCCGCGCCGAGCTGCTTGAGCGCGCCCGAAGCAGACACGAAGTCATCGTGCGAAGCCAGCGCCGTAAATTTGTTCGGGTGTGAACGAAACGGAAGTCCCGCAAGGTCGGCGAGCTTTTTCGCAGCCCGTTCACCGAACTCGGGATGGGCGTTTAGGCCGGTGCCGACCGCCGTACCGCCGATCGCGAGATCGTAGAGGTGATCGAGGGTCTCTCCCACCGCGACCATAGCGCGATCGAGTTGATTGACGTAACCGGAGAACTCTTGGCCCAGGGTCAGCGGCGTGGCGTCTTGGAGATGCGTGCGTCCGACTTTCACGATGTCGTTCCACCCCTTGGCTTTGCCATCCAATGCGTCGCGCAGCGCCTTCACGGCCGGCAGCATACCGACGACGGCTTCGGCCGCCGCCATGTGCATCGCGGTCGGAAACGTGTCGTTCGAGGACTGCGACATATTGACGTGATCGTTGGGATGGACCGGCTTCTTCGAGCCCATCTCCCCGCCGGCCAGCTCGATCGCGCGGTTGGAAATCACTTCGTTGACGTTCATATTCGTCTGCGTGCCCGAACCGGTTTGCCACACGCGCAACGGAAAGTGGGCGTCGAGTTTGCCATCGATCACTTCGTCGGCCGCCCGCACGACTAGATCGGTCTTCTCGCGATCGAGCTTCCCCAGATCGTGATTGACCAGCGCCGCCGCTTTCTTGAGCGTCGCCATGGCACGAATCACCTGGCGCGGCATGATATCGCGCGGCGTGACGCCGTCGCCGATGTCGAAGTTCACGAGCGAGCGGGCTGCTTGAGCGCCGTAATATTTATCGGAGGGAACCTGAACGGCGCCCATCGAGTCGGTCTCGGTGCGCGTTGCGGCACCGT
>JAABUX010009626.1_pt1 | contig 10914 bp, 12 predicted proteins | sample 5561851 | NCBI WGS metagenome assembly JAABUX01 (sample SAMN10711883, study PRJNA513361) | rock metagenome | isolation source: Antarctica rocks | place: Antarctica: Victoria Land, Richard Nunatak red sandstone | collected 2016-01-03 | reverse complement strand
CATGAACGAAATACGATGATACTGGAGAGCCTAGTGCATCGAAAGGGTGCATGCTAGGTTCGGAGGAGGGAAGTCGAAAAAGTGTCAGGAATGGTAACTCGTCGGCTTCCTATCCTACAAGGTGCATTTTACCCAGACCTGTGACGAAGATGCTCCGCAACTGATCACTCATGTCCAGACCACGCCTGCCCCCAGTAGTGATGAAGGAGTTCTTTCTGCGATTCATGCCGATCTGGCTGAGAAGGAACTGCTCCCCAATCAGCATCTGGTGGATTCGGGCTATACCACGCTCGCAAATCTGGTCACATCACGGGGTAGCGCTACGTAAGCTGTCACCAGCCGCAAAGTAGCGGTCACCAGCAGAAGAAGGGGCATGAGATAGAATATCAGATAACAGAGGTGTCTTACTGAATGGGAAAGCGCTCCATTGCCTGGTTGTAAGAGGGCTGGGCATCAGCCAGCGAGAGCCTGGAGTAGATCTCCAGTGACTGGCGTGTCGCATGTCCAGAGTAGGGCTGGATCAACGCATCATCAATGCCCTCTTTTTTGAGCCAGGTGAAGAGGAAGTGTCGCCATTTGTGGGGAGACATTGAGCGCGTAATGCCAGCCGAAGCCGCATAGCGGGCCAACATCTTGCGCACACCCCGATCCGTATATTTGTGCTTGCGCACGGACTCAAAGAGATAGAATGCCCCTTTCTTACGCATCTGCTCCATATGCAGCGCGAGCAGTTCCCGGAACGAGTGAGGAAAGGGAACCTGGCGGTCCTTGCTCCCTTTCCCCTGTGTAATGCGAATCTGGCAGCGCTCGACATCCACTTCATCGAGGCGAATCGCTACCAATTCACTGACCCGGACACCCGTGTAGAACAAGGTTTTGATCAGCACCATATCCGCGAAGTTTCGGCAGTTCCAAATAGCCTGATAGAAACGGCGGATATCGTCCTCTGTGGGAATTTCTGGCAACCGTACCTCTTTGCGGGGGACAGCGATCTCCAGTTCTGCTCGCAGCGCGCGAAAGACACTTTTGAGATAGAGATAGTCAGGCCGCTCCGCCCTGAGCAACTTCACCAGTTCCTTGGCCTTGATCAATGGTGGTGTCCGGTTGGTCGTCATTGTTCCTGCCTTTCAGGTGAATTGCTCAGGCTAAAGCAAGCCGTTTCTCCATATCGAGCCGGAGCGTTCCATAGGGTTCGACGTGCGCATAGAACAGCGGCGTCAATCCTCGATAATCTTCTTTTGTCAAGCGATTGCTCCATGTCTCTTCTTCCAGCACTTTTTGCACCATGAGCGTGTTCACGTAGACCAGAGAGATTTGCAAGAGGTGCAATGCAAGCATCGAAATCTCCTGATCATCCAAACGGTTTGAAGCGAATTCCCCTCCCTTGCCGTAGTGAATAAATGCATTAGCCGAATTCCAGTTTTCTATGACATTTAAGCCTTCATGTATCTCACGCCGGAGTTCTTCTGATTCCAGGTATTGACAGAGAAAAATGGTCTTGATCGCGCGGCCCAACTCAGCGAGCGCCTGGTAGGTGGGATGCTGAAGATTGTTGCGGGTAAAACGCCGCAAAATTGCTTCGGTGTCCGCTGTTCCCAACCGTAAAGCTGTAGCATATTTGACCATTTCGTCATACTGGCTCTTAATCAAGTCCCAATTGATCGGTCGCGTCAAAATAGGTTGCAGGTGTTCGTAGTCCGAGGGGCTTCCTGCTTCAGGCCGATAGAGCTTCTGGGACGCAATATTCTTGAGGCGCGGCAGCAAGCGGAAGCCGAGGAGATGACAGAACGCAAACGCGACCTCGCTCTGCCCGTGGGTATCCACGTAGTTTTTCTCGATCTCCGCGCTGGTACAGTGGCGCAACAGCCCCTCTATCATCGCAGCGACTTCTGAGGACGAACAGCTTTTGATCTGCGAATAGATGCAGGTAGACTTTTTTTCGACATGCCAATAGATCATGATTCCAGGCCCGCGATAGCGAATGTGCCATTCCGTGAGCAAGTTCTGATTCCAGGCACCGAATTTCTTCGAGTCAGAAGCGCAAGCGGTGGTTCCCTCTCCCCAGATCTCTGCCCGCCTGACTTCAAAGATGGCATTGGCCACATGCGCGATGGCATTGCGGAGCTGCTCTTTGTGAATATAGCGACTGCGTGCATAGCGCAGATCCGAGTCGGTAGTGCCAGGATCTGCGCTCGGCAGGCGCTTGAACCCGGTATTGGTTCCCAGGCCGTAGAGACAGAGGATGAGCCGTCGATGCAACACCTCGCGGGGCAGGCGCTCCCGGCTGGCCACGGAGGTCAGTAAGTCAGGAAAGCCTGTCAGTAGCGCGGTTTCCTTGAGCATATCCAACAGGCTCGTCATCGACCAGCGTGTGCCGACCTCCCGCTTGAGGCTGGCGAGATTGCGCGGTTCCGGCTGGGCAGCGAGCGGCGTGATGCTAATCGGCTTCTTACGCCGGTTGGGCAACAGCCGCACTTTGTCACGAATGCGCGGCATAGCAGAGTCCAGGGAACGCAGCGCCTTGCGCATATCCTCCTTGATCTGTTCAATGAAATGTTCTGCCTCGGTCGGCTGGTGCAACGCTTCGTAATACGTCTCCCGCTTCTGGCTGAAATCGGTCGGCAAATCCTCATCCGGGTTGCGATAGCGATTCGCGCCCACAATCCAGATTTCGCGCACCCGGACTTTCTCCCGCAGCGCCTGCAACACGCACACTTCATAATTCAATCGATTGACGCGGCTGGTCCCATCGTCGTCTTCCTCCACGACGAACTCCCGCCATTTAGTCGCCACGACTTCCTTGAGGGGGATGATCTCATGGTCAGGATAATGTTGACGGGGGCTGCGTACATAGTCCTTGACCAGGTGGATCGCGCGAATCACTGGGCGGTACAGTTCATTGTTGGAGCGAAATTCAAGCATATCGAGGAGTTCCGGGACCATGCGTCGGTAATGATGGCTGTACGAGGCGCGCATGATGGTATGAACCTGCTTGCGGAACGCCGGGCTTTTCGCTTTGTACTCTTTGATCACGTCCCGCAAGAGCTTTTCACTGGCAACTTCAAACACCACCTTGCGCACCGGTTCATCAGGATGATCGACCGCAGCCTCGGCAATCCGGTAGAGAATGCCTTCTTTGTTCGCCACACGCTTAAACTCGTTGACGTATTCCTGTTCGACCCGCTTCTCGGCGCGTACATCGATTTTGTGAACGATTTGAATCAGCAGATCGACTAACCCATCGGTAATTTCCTGCGCGCGCATGGAACAGAGCGCGGCCAGCAGAGTGAGGCGAAGGGCTTGAGGATGCGCGCGCAGGCGAGACGGTTCTTCGATACTCGCGCGATTGCGATAGACCGCCAGCATACTTGCTCACGAGGGGGGTACGTATTGTTGCACTTCTTCATTGCGGAAAAACGCTCCGTGTGAAAGAGACCACCCCTTGCTTTCCTCAGAGCCACTTTTTACACTGAGAAGCAAAGCGCACATTGCGCGCAGCTCATCGAAGTCGAAAGGAGTGGCATATGCAGTCAAAAGACCTCCATCAAATTAAGGCGGCGATCCGCGATCAGGCGTTCCTCGGGAACGCGCAAGTGTTCTGCATCATGGGACCGGTGGTCGCCGCGAGGTGTCGAAAAGGCCAGCTTCTGGCGATGATTCGCGGTTGGGGGCGCTGGTATCCCGTAGAAAGTGTCAGAATCGAATATGCAGGCCGACAGCTTCTCTCGTAAAGGAGCTGGCCCGATGAAAGAGCGTTTGCAACAACTCCTGTCCGAAGCTGGGGAAAGTTTCGATTACTTAAAGAGCGATATTCGCAATCTCAGCCGATATATGGCCGAACTGGAAGAATTGATCGAAAGCTACCGCGCGTTTGCCGCGACCGCGACCCTCTCTGCACCTGCAGATCGGGCAACGCAGCGCAAGCTTCTGAAACGAACACACAAAATCATTGGCCCACCACCGGATACGCTCGCAGAGACGCGCCCAGAGCTTGCCCGGTGTGAGGATCTGGTGACATAAGAACCTTGGTGTCAGAGCGAATGAAAGGATGTGTTTGGGCGAAAGGAGGGCGCGCTCGATGCGTCGAAAAAAGCATCTGCAAGATATGAGCCGGGATGAACTCATTCAATTCGGACAGAAGCTCGAAGAGCAACGCCAACGGCGGAATGCGCGCAGCCGAGAACGGAGGCTCTGGCTCAAAACTGCGCCCCGCGAAGAGACATTTTCGATGCTGTACGCTGGTAACGGCGATTATGCCCCTGATGCTATAATCTACGATATGCTGATAGATGAGCCAGCTATTTACATGTTGGGCAGATGCGAGCAGAAGAGGTGCTGGGTATGATCCTCCCGAAAGACCGCGACCCTCGTTTCGTGACGATCCGCCGTGGTGGAACCCTCACCGATTCGGATCATCAGCTCCTCGCTCTTTGGGCGGCATTGTGCGCGGAGCACGTTCTTGACCTCTTCGAGTCGGCTCGGCCTGAGGACCCGCGACCGCGCCGGGCAATCGAGCATGCCCGCGCCTGGGCGCGTGGCGAGGTCACGATGACCCAGGCTCGCTCGGCAGGCGGCCATGCAATGGCCGCGGCCAGAGACCTGCGCGGGGCAGCCCGGCATGCCGCATATGCTGCTGGCCAGGCAGCAGTCGTCGCGCACGTCGCCGCGCACGAGCTGGGTGCGGCCGCCTATGCGATCAAGGCCGCACGTGCTGCCGCGCCGGAAGGAGAGGGCGAGAGCGCAGGGCGGCTCGAGTGCCGGTGGCAGCGCGACCAGCTCCCGGAGGCGATTCGCGAGCTCGTACTCGACGACCAGCGGTTGCGGAACGACATCTGCTGGTCGGTGTTCGACTGCTGAGAGCGCGTCGGGTCACTCGTCTCTGCGCGATGAAAGTTGCTCGTGTCCATGCCGATATGTCGAGCAACAAGGGATGGCGATCCGAGCAGCTCTAGTTGTCATCAGAGGGTGAGGGAATGACATGGAGGTAACTGCGTGGTGATGAAGCCGGGCCGATTTTATTGGCTCCCACAGCCTTTTCTTCTCGCGGGAAGTCGAACAACAACGGCTGCACGAGGCCCTCAACACGGCGTTTGCGGCGCGCGGGCGCGTAGTCGGGGGCGCGCCAGTAGAGCAACCATTCATCCGGTCCTAAATCAAACAGAGCCAGTTGAGGCGAACGAAATGGCGTCTCCACCAGGCGCGGGTTGCTCACCTTTTGAACATGCTTGCGATCATCCTGAAGTCCAACGCTGTACTGTGCAAGTATGACGGCCTGGTGCTCCACTTTGAGCGATCCCTCATAGATCCAGACGGTCACGGGAGCTTTCGCCAGCCCTCGTTCCCCGTAGAGCTTCCAGTTCTGGAAACGCAGGTATCCGTTTCGATCTAAATGGCGCGTGTAGCGGGTAGCGAACAGGATACGGTCAAGCACGGAGGGCGGGTACATGGTGCCCGTCTGCCCACCAAGTACCTCGGCGGGACTGTGACAGCCATCCTCCCGGCTCTCGTGCGCCCAGTGGCGCTGCACGTTGTAGTCATGGACAAAGCGCTGGTGGACGGCAAGGATCTCCTCCCAGGAGCGCGCCCGCGCGAACCGGGCGTCGGCCATTCTTCGGGCTATATTGAAATGAGCCTCGATTAGGTTTTGCCAGGCTTGCCGCGGCTCGATGCGCTCTTTCCTGATTGAGAGCGAAGCATACACATCCATTGCCTGATTACAGTAAAAAATGCCGCCTCCATCACTGACAATCGCTGATGGAGCGCCCCAGGTCGAGAGCGCCGCGAACAGCACTTCCAGATAGTCCCACTGATTTTGCGTGCGCGAGATTTTGCTCGCCAACAGCGCACGGGAGTAGTTCTCTAGCACGCTGATCAGGTAGATTGGTTCTGGAAAGCCTAAGTTATGCTCTTCAATGTACCGCACATCCACCGACCAGATCTCCTGCCTGAACCTGGCCTTAAATGGCATCTCCAGCTTTGGACGCGGCGCAGGCGGCGGCTTTTTCTCGATGCCATAGAGTTTGCGATTGAGGGCCAGGAGCCTTCCACAGGTCGCCTGGGAGAGATGGATGCCGATCTGCTCCAGGGCAGCCCGCACGCGGTACGCCCCCAGCTCAGGAGAATCTTGCACCAGCTTACCCACCTCATCGATTTCGCGCGTGCCCGCTTTGCGCGCGTGCCACTGCGGGATATCTTCGAGGCCCTTGTGGCCGAACAAGGCCCATCGTTTGAGCACTTCATACACCCGGTGGCGAGGCGTTTGCAAGTAGGCGCTGATCGCCGTATTGGACCATCCCTCCGCGTGCAAATCGACAATAGCGCGGCGGCGTTGGTACGGATCGGCGATCTGAGCATAGGGTGGAGAGAGACCACATCACCAATGACTTCACGCCATTGGGCAGTCCAAACTAACCAACCCTCTTGTCAACAATGTCTTCGCCACCTACACTCTTGACTGTGGGAGCCGATCCCACTCCAACAATGTTTCTAGTGTAGGAGGAACCTCTCATGCTCATCGTCAATGATAATCACCGTCTACAGGCTGGCGTGTGCAGTCTGAACGAACGGTGTCCCTACTGTGGAGCCGTTTTCGCTGACTATCCACTCATCCTGAGCGACGATGCTTCTCAAACCGTCTACCATGCCGCTTGTGCGCTTGAACTTGCCACAGACCTCCTAGTCGATCTCTACACCTTTTTTCGTCCACCAGCTCCATATACTCATCTGTTTACACTTACAGCACCAGCACCCACTCTGCACACGGAAGGAGAAAGCGATGCAATCAACAGATATTGAAGAGATCAAGGCCGCCCTCTGGGAGCAATCGCATCATCCGTGTACACGAGTGAAGTGGGGCGTGGCGCAAGTGATGGCCGTCAGAAAAAGCAAGAAGGGACACCTGCAAGCACTGCTTCGAGGGTGGGGACGCTGGTATCCTGTGGAAAGCGTCACCATTGAAAGGCCGAGGCAGTGCCCAACTGGGGCGTGCGATCTCGAAGACGCAACGAGATGAATGTTGTCTGATGATTAAAACGATTCTTACATACTTTTGGTGGAGTATGAGCTTGTCTTCCTTGTCTCTCTTGTTTCTCAAGCTCAAAGAAACCACTACGATTATGCTATTGTAGAGCTTATCACCAAGATTGTGTAAGAACCAATAACAGTAATGAACCCCCTCCATAGCTGTGGGTACTGTTACCTCGCAAAGCGATTGGTTGCAGTAATGAGTGCTGTGTCCATTCCTGGGTCAGAGGTTGAGTGGCCTGCACCAGCGACAATCACGAGTTCGCTGTCTGACCAGACCTGCGCGAGCTCCCACGCCGACTTTAAGGGGCTACCAACATCGAAACGCCCGTGTACCATGACGCCAGGAATGCCCGCCAAGTGGTGTGCTTGGGCTAGGAGTATTCCCTCGTCAAGCCAAGCACCGTGACGAAAGTAATGGGTAATGATTCGTCCACGCGCCAACTGGAAGAGTGAATCCACCCACCGACCACTTGGTGTCGTATTAGTACCCACTGTGAACAAGGCCCATTCCCAATCGTGGAAGTCGCGTGCGGCCTTAGCACAGACATCTGGATGTGTGCTGTGTAGGAGCTGGAAATAAGCTTCCACTAAATCGCCCGCACGTTCCACCTCTGGCACACCGGCGATGAACCGTGACCATTGTTCGGGAAAGAGTGGGGCAACATCACAATACAGCCAGTTGATTTCGGTTCGTCGTGTCATCGCAACACCCCAGAGGACGATTGCGGAGACCAACTGTGGGTATTCCTCGGCGTAAGCCAAGGCAAGGGTGGAACCCCAGGAACCGCCAAAGAGTATCCAGCAGTTGATGCCAAGATGCTGGCGCAACCGTTCCATATCAGCGAGCAGATGCCAAGTAGTGTTGACCGACAAATCGGTGCTCAGGTCGCTTGCGTGTGGCGTACTCCTTCCGCAGCCACGCTGATCAAACAAGATAACGCGATAGATGCTAGGATCAAAAAAACGCCGCATACCAGATGTGCAGCCTGAACCCGGTCCACCATGGAGGACGACGACTGGCTTGCCACTTGGATTACCGCATGTTTCCCAATAGATGCTATTGCTTTCGCCCACATCCAACATTCCGTGGTCATAAGGCTCAATCTCTGGATAGAGGACCGTCATGATGTGATTACTGCCTTTCTTCAAAAGCGCACTGATATGCTCAGTATACCTCCATGTGTGTGCTCGTGCAATTTTTGGGCGCATATCTTCAACAACTATCAATGACCAGGGTGGCAGTCAAACCTTCGCAGTGGGTACCCATTAAAAGGCTGCATCCGCCTGCCACTGCTCCATCTCTGGAAATCGGAGTTGCGCCACATCTGCTCTCGCTCGTTTGATCTTGTGCGAGTGTCGTTCGGGGTGCTTCAAAGCCAGAAGCCACTCGGTCTCACCGCGTTGCCACAGATGAAGCTGCGGACTCGCAAAATGAGTTTCGATGCGTCGAGGATTCTTGACCGCTTGAATCTGCTGGTGATCGGGCGAAAGGCTGAGGGTATATTCTGAGAGGGCTGTGGTCTGGTATTCGATCTTGAGCGTTCCTTCGTACATCCAGACCGAAACCTCTGAACCTGCAAGGCCATCTTCCCCAAAGAAACGCCATTGCTTGAACCTGACATACCCATGTCGGTCGAGATGGCGAGTAAATTGAGTGGCATACAGGACGCGCGAGAGGACCGCTTCGGGGTAGGTGCGTCCAAGCACCCCACGGAGTACTGCGGCTGGTGAGTGCCGTCCGTCCTGACGCTTCTGGTGAGCCTGGTGATGTTCACTGTTGTAATTGACCCACCATTTCCGATGCGTCTGCTGCATCTCTGACCAGGTACGTGAGTGAGAAAAATCATGATCTCCCAGCCTTCTTTGAATCGAGAACAACGTTTCGGCGTAGGATAGGAAGCCAGCGAGTTGCCCTACCGCTAGAACACTTTTCTGACTGTCGGGTAAGGAGGCAATGTTGCCATTTCCCCCTCCCCTAAGAACTGCTCGGGAAACTTTCGCTTCAAGCAGCTCAAGCCTTTCTTATGCCCTCGTCAGGACACGGTTCCACCTCGGACTTTCCTTGGCTGTGAACTTGTTGATGGCAGGTGGGATGTAACAACACTCGGTTCTCTACTTGGTCTCCTCCACCTTTAGAACGCCATACCTTATGGTGGTTGTGCCACCCTGTGAGTTTGGTGATCTTCTGATGACAGTGAGGGCAGAGTCCCTTTTGTTGTTTCCAGAGCAGAAGCAACTGCCTTTTCCCCCTCAACGTGCCTTCCATTTTCACGCCCAGGCGTTTCTCGAAGTACACTTCCCATGCGGGGTCAAAGGGATTTGCTCCTCCCTGAAGCTTGATGTGCCGCTTGATCGGCGTCTGGGCTGCTCGGAAGAGCCGAACAGTTCCCAACACGCCTTCTCGCCCGATCACGATTCCTGAAAAGACCCATTTCCGTCCTTCGTGGACATGGAAATACTTGTCCTTGATCCATCGTCGGGGTTTGTTGTTGTGTCTTTTCCTAGCCCATTGCCACAACATTTCAAAGATGGCACTATCGACATCTTGAAAGGTTTCTTTGCTCACGACGTACTGGTGATAGCGTGCCCAGCCCCGAATGAGCGGGTTGAGTTGCAAAATCAAATGTCCAGCCGTCGCGCCTTGGTTTTCCTTTGCAAGTTTTCGGATTTTTTCTAAGAACGTTTTCACATTTTTCTTGGAAGGCTTGATGATGAGCTTCCCATTGTACTTGCGTACATTCTGCCCAAGAAAATCAAAACCCTCCGCAATATGCGTGATGAGGGTTTTCTCTGGTGACAGTTCTAACCCCCGTTCTCTCATGAACGCCTCTACCACAGGCTTCACGCGCGTTTTCTAGCAACTCTTTCGAGCTGGCCGTAATGATGAAATCATCCGCGAATCTCACCAGATGTATTTTTGCTCTCCTGCTTGGGTGAAAGCCAGGATGGAGCGACCGTAGCCTCTCTTCCAATCCATCTAGTGTCAGATTGGCAAGCACGGGTGAAATGGGTCCCCCTTGCGGAGTACCTTCTTCCGTCTGGTGAAAGACATATTTGTCGATATATCCTGCCTTGAGCCATTTGTGGAGGATGACCTTGTTCATGGGAATATGGGCCTCCAACCACTTATGACTAATTCCATCAAACGAGCCTACAACACAATACCCTATTCAAGAACCCAGATGAACAAGAGCTAACAGAGATTGAGGTTGTTGATCCCACGCATCCTCTGTTTGGACGTCGTTTCTCACTGATCTCAGTCAGTTCGCCCTTGCAGGGTGTAAATGTCAGAATTAAATGGCTCTTACGCATCCTCGATGACGCGAAATGTGGTATGTTGAGGGATTAGAGTATTTCCTCCATTCCTCGGTTCTTTGTGACCCCTCATCTGCCGTTTCTGGTCAGTTTCTGCCTTCGTCTCTTGCATTTGGTTCTCCTTTTGTGGATGAGAAAGTACGCGTATCCGCAGAAGATCGAATTTCGCACGACCATACATGCTCCGTTTGATCAGTTTGAGGCGGGTGATCTGCCCTTCCGTTGGACCATTACTCTCTTCTCTCGTCAATCCCGCTAGGACAGCAGCTTTATCCTCAGAAACACTCTTCACAAAGGCTTGCAACTCAGCAAGAGGGCTGGATGCGACGGCGAGCAGCCACACATCCAGCTTCTCGCCTGTTCGTGTACGCAGCATCTGGGCAAATTGCTGCACGAAGAGATAGGCCATGTCAACGTTCGGATGCAGATGTCGCAGTCGCATGACGGTTTCTTGTTCTTCCACCGTCAGGTCCTCAGGACAACGCAAAAACAGAAAGGTCGCATGCCGCTTGGAAGGGAAGACAGGAGGATGCGAAGTGCTGGAAGCCTGCTTGCTTCGAGACTTGGGTGATG
>JAABUX010009625.1_pt1 | contig 10914 bp, 14 predicted proteins | sample 5561851 | NCBI WGS metagenome assembly JAABUX01 (sample SAMN10711883, study PRJNA513361) | rock metagenome | isolation source: Antarctica rocks | place: Antarctica: Victoria Land, Richard Nunatak red sandstone | collected 2016-01-03 | reverse complement strand
TTCATCCAATCCTTTTGGGCGGCGCCCAGCGCTCAGCTCCAGGCCGTGCAGTACACGACGCGGTTGCGGCCCTCGAGCGGCAGCTCGGCCACGCGGATGGCCGGGTCGGCCGCCGCCAGGTACTCGACCAGCTCCGCGAGCGTGCCCACGCGGCGCCCGCCAGCCAGGCGGCGCTCCGGGAACGCCTGCTCGCACCGGCGCAAGCGGGGCGGGTCAGCGCCGCGCGGCGCGCCCGCGGGGCGCGTCCGGTGCGCGGGCCGGGTGCGCCGCAAGGGTGTCGACATGCGAGCTGGCGTCCGCGGACAATCACCCATGCACAATCCTTCCGTGCATGATCCATCCAGGCCCGCTCCATCCATGCACAATCCAACCAGGCCCGATCCATCCATGCACAATCCATCCATGCACGATCCATCCACGCGCATGCGCGCGGGCCAGGCGCGGGCGCCCGCCTGGGCGTGCACGCAGCACGGCACGATCGCGAAGGGCTTGCGCGCGAGCTGCGCGAGGTGGAGCGCGAACTCGGTCGCCTGCGCGGCCCCGGCGCGGCGCCCGGCTCGGAGCTGGCGCAGGGTGCTTGCACACGAGATGGGCGGCCAATGTCGCTGCACGGCGGGTGCGCATGTGGGAGGCACGGACGCAGGCTCACTGGTCCCACACGCCCGGGTGAAATTCAACGAGTCAGGATGCCTTGCGGAAGACGTCTCATGCATGCATGCGGCGTGATGCAGACAAGGCTGGGTGCCGCGCCAGGGGCCGCTGGGCGCTTTGCGCCAGAAGCGCGGGTCGCGGCCTGGGGTTTGAAACCACCGCCGGGCCGGCGCGCCTGGTCGGGGTGCATGGCCGCGACGACCGAGCACTCGCGCAGCACGCGCCCAACCGTCTCCGCAGCGCCCGGCAGCCCCGCGGCCGCCACGGCGCGCCCCAGCAGCCCCGCATCGCCCGAGCTCAAAGGCTCGCCGGCAGCCGCGCCCAAGCAGCCCGCCGCAGCGTCGGCTTCGCTGGGCAGCCGGGCGTGGCCCGCGTCCTCGCGCGCGGCCTGCAATATCCCTGCTGCTGGATCGGCTGCAGCGGCTGCTCGGGCGCAGCTCGTATCGCACGCCGTATCTCCGCCCGAGTCCTCAAGCTGCAGCCGGCCCGTGCACGGAGCTCCGGCCGCAGCCGCGCCGCCGCCGGCGCCCCTGCTCGCACGCGCGGCGCAGCCACTGGCGTGTGCGGACTGGGGCGGCGCCCCGCATGCCCGATCGGGTGGCCCATCGCGGCGCGGCTCGCTCGGCACGCCGCGCACCGAGGCACCACGGGCCTCGCCTTCCTCGCCGTCGTCGTCGCTGCTGGCGGGCGACGCCCCGCGCTCGTGGCCGCGGGCCGCATGCAGCCACCTGCACGGCCGCACCCGCCGGCGTCCGGCATGACGGGGGAGGCATGCGCTGGCACCCATGCACGGCCGCACTTACCACCGACACGCACGCACGGCGCAGGCTCACTCATGTCGCGTCAGTTGGCTCCGAGTGGCCTGGCTCCAGCGATTGGAGCTGGATTGACACGCAGCCCCGCGTGACCGGCCTCCAAGCGCCGACCCCGTGCTCCACGTTTCCATGCCCTGCTGCTGCCGGGTGGCCACCGCGACTACAAACTCATGCTGTCCGAGCGGCTCGCGTCGCTGCCACAGCCTGCTCTCGTTGCACGGCCCCCCGCGCGCGTGCTCACGGACGGCGGGCGCCGCAGCGGGCCGGGCCGCCCTGCGCGGGAGCCAGGGGCCCGGGGGCGCGCCGCGGGCTCAGCGCGTCCTCAAGGCCCTCGCTCACCAGCCGCTCCGCCAGCGCGCGCGCGCCCTGGTCCGCCGCGCCGGGCCCCGCGCCGCGCGCCGCTAGGCAGGCGGCCGCCAGGCGCGCACTCGCCGCCAGGCGGAGGTGCCCCGGCGCCAGCGGCCCCGACGCGCGGCAGGCCGCGAGCGGGCGGTCCACGTGGCGCGCGTACGCGGCGTTGCGGTGCAGGTAGCCGCGCTGCGCGCCGCGCTAGGGTAAGGGCTCACACCTCACGGCGCCGCGCTGACGCGCCGCGCGGTGCCGCGCGCGGCGGCGACGCACGGCCGGAACGCGCCGTGCGGCAAGGCGGCTGGCGCCGCAGGGCGGGCGCGCCGCTCGGCGTCCCGCGGCGTGCGGGTCCCGGCGCGGCGGCGCGCCGCGCTCGCGCCACGCATCAGGGCCTCGACGGGGCTGCGCGGGCGGGGGCGCGGCCGGACACGCGCGCCTGCAGCAGCAGCGCGTGGCGGCGCAGCGCGAGCGGGCGCGGGTCGAGCACGGTCGCGGGCACGCCGTTCAGGTTGACCAGCTCGAACGCGAGCGCGCCCTTGCCGCCGGCCACGTCCAGCACGCCCGCGCCCGCCGCCAGCGCGCCCCGCCCGAACGTGTCCAGCAGCCACCTGCCGCGTCATTTGGCGTACACGCTGGTGGACAAGCCGCCGCACCGTCTGAGTTTGTCGTGCGGCCAGTTCTGCTGCCGACTCAGCAAATGTGCGGCCCCATGGCGGAACCTGCCACTGGCCTGGTGCCTCGCGCTGCCGATGCGAGCCGACCAGGGACCTGGCGACCGGCCGGGCTGGGCGCGCCCAGCCAGCGCTGAGGCCCGCACGCCGGCTGTGGCAGGGCGGTTTTGCAGGCAAGGCGGCTAGCCACGAAGAAGGTTGTGCTGGCGCAGCCAGGGCAAGGGTTGGGGCGAGGCGGGCGCCCGCACCGGCGGAACACGCCCGCGCGGAAGTCGTTGCGCGCCGCGCCGCAGCGCCGCGCGGGCGGCCGCGCGGCTGCTGCGCGCGGCCCGCCGGCCACCTCGGCGTGCCGCGGCGGCGGCGGCGTCTCGCCGCAGGCCTCGGCTGCCGTGTGGGCCGTCCGCGGCCGCACCGCCGCGCCCGGCCTGGGCGCCGAGCCCACGCCCGCGCCGGACAGCCCCGCCGCCTCGGACGGCAGCGCCGTCGCGGCCGTGGCGGCTCCCGGCGGCTCCCTCGCACCTGCACCGGCTTGGTTCCAAGCGCGCCAGGCGGTGGCGCGCGAAGCCGCGTCGGCTCGCACGGCGCCCGGCGGCGCGTCGGCGGCGGGCGCGGCGCGAGCCTCGGGCGGGTGGCGGAAGAAGCAGCGCGCCTGGAACGCGCACGCGCCGCGCCGCGCCCAGTGCTTGCACACGGGCGGCAGCAGCGGGGTGCCCGCGGCGGCGCAGTGCGCCTGCGCGCACGCCAAGTGCATGCGGCCGACGCCTTCGATGGGGAACTCCGGCGCGCTGCCGATGTCCGCCCCACACCGCCGGCACGTGCGCCGACGGCCGGCCGCCAGCTGCGCTTCGCTGCGCTGCCACGTAGGCATGGCCACGCCGCCGCCACTCTGCCAGCTGGCACCGGCTCAGGCGCTGGTGCCTGTGCTTGCCGTGTTGGCACCAGCCGATGGGCTGGCACAAGACAGATCTGTCTTGTTTGTTTTCCTGCTGGCACCTCCTAGCTGCGCACGTGCCGTCTACATCGGGGCTGCCTCCCACATGCATTCAGAATTCTCTTAAGGGAGGCAAGACAAGTGTTGTCCTGCCGTGTGTGCATCAATGCAGCACGTGGCTGTCGCTGCCAGTCATAGTGAGAGGACCTGCGACACAGGGACTCGCAGCGGTCACCATGCGAGCGTTTCGGGCACAGCGATGCTGCACGTCCTGCGGCACCTGTCATGGGAGGACCGTGCCGCCATGGCCTGCACGTGCAAGGTGCCCACCCAGCTGCGGTGCACGGCAGCAGAGGTGGCACCAGTGCTGGGGCCCTTACGGCTGCAACTGCTGTGCTGCACCGCAGGCATACACTTGGTGTGCCGTAGTTCGCTGAGCATCCTGCTCCCGTTCACCAGACCACCTGCTGTTTAGAACACCGGCCTGCCTGAGCTTGGTTCAATGACACAAGCGTCCACGTACGCAGGCAAAGCGCCACGCCTGCGCGGCGCCTGAGCAGGCTGCCAATCTCCGCCGCCTGCAGTCAGCGCTGGGACACTGGTGCAACTCTCGCGGGCGTCGCTGCCCGCGCAGGACTGGCACGCGCTCTGGCACCGCTCCCTGGACGACCCGTCGCTGTGGCGCGCGCTCAGCCTGGGCAACAGCCAGGCGCCGGGGCGCGCGCTGCGGTACGCCGCGTCGCAGCCGCGCCTGCTCGCGTCCATCCAGGAGCTCCACCTGGAGTTTGCCGCGGGCGTGACGGACGCGCTGCTGCTGCCGCTGGCCGTCGCCGCCCTGGAGGCGCTGAACCTGAACGGCTGCCAGAAGTGCGCCCCACCCGCCGGCGCCCCGCCGGCCGCGCGCCGCCGCGCGGCGCGGCGGCCTGCCGCGCGCCGCAAGCCTGTGCCGCCAGAGCCTTGCTGCCAGCAAATACACGTCCCCTGCCTGCAGCCAGCCGCGCAGCCTGTCTGCAGCGCTCGCGCACGCGAGCAGCGCGCGACCCGCCTGCGCCCGCCAGGGTCACAAACGCGGCCGTCGCGGCGCTGGCGGGGCCGCCGCTGCGCCGCCTGGAGCTGTACTGGAACCTGAACGTCACCGACGAGCTGCTGGAGGCGCTCTCGGCGCGGTGCACGCGCCTGGAGGTCCTCAACCTCAGCGGCTGCAAGGGCGTGGGCGACGCGGGCGTGGCGGCCGCCGCGCGCGCCTGCGCGCGGCTCACGCACGTCGACCTCACCCGGTGCGTGACCATGTGTGTGCAGATGCGGCCCCGCTGCCTGCGCCGCCCCGCTGCAACCACACCTTGCCGCGGGAGCCGGCCACTCGTGGCAGCGCCGCGCCTTCTGTCGTTGGCCCATGTATGGCATCCCGGCGCGGACGCTGAGGGGGCGCGGCGGGAACCGGTGTCTCTCCTCAAAGGTGTGATTGGGCAGTGCACAGACAGTGCAAACGCGTCTCTACACCTTGGCCTCTGCCCTGGTGTGTCTGTCCGCAAGCGCGCGCTCTGGCGCGGCGCGCTTCCGTGCGCTCTCTAGCGCGGCGCGCTTCACTGCGCTCCAAGCGCGCTCACCCCGAGCGGCGCGCTGATGCCAGGTGCCTGGCGGTCTCGCCGACCGGGTATGCCGAGCTGGCACGGCATTGCGGCAACCTGCGCGAGCTCCGCGCGTACGCGTGCGCGGGCGTCGACGACAGCGTGCTCGAGGCGCTGGCGGCGCTGCGCGAGCTGCGCTTGCTGGACATCTGCGGCGCGCACCTCGTGACAGGTACGCATTTGGGAGCGTCTCCATGCAGAAGTATGACGTGTGTGTATGTGTAGCGCAGCGCGTTGCTGGCAGTGGCTGAATGCGCATGCACTGCTCGTGCCTGCTGCCTAGCCAGCACCCCTGGGCCTTCCCCGCCAGGAGCGCCAGGGGTCTATCTGTGCCAGCTCACGCCGCAGCGGCCGGCACCTCGCTCAGACGGCAGCCTGAGGCGCGGTGACACGGGCCTGGCGCGCATGCGCAGACGCGGGCGTGCAGGCGCTGGCGAGCGGATGCCACCAGCTGACCTCCCTCAACCTGACCTGGTGCGGCGGCAGGCCCGCGAGCGCGTGCCATGCCCTGCATGCGGTCGGACACACCGCTGGGGGTTGCTTAGACTGAGACCCCCCCTTTCCCCCACACCCCCCCACCCCTGGCGCACGCGCGCGCGCGGCAAAGCGTGCCCGGCGTCATCGCGCGGCCGTCCACCCCGGCTGGCAGGCCGTGAGTGCCACGGGACGGCCAATGGCGGCCGAGGCTGAGCCGGGCCACCCGGGGCGCGTTGCAGCGCGCATGCCTAAGGGCGCGCCCGCTGACGCGCGCGCGCGCGCGCGCCGCGCAGGTGCGTGCAGGTGACGGACGCGGGCGTGGTCGCGCTGGCCGCCGGCTGCCCCGGCCTGCAGCTGCTCTCCCTGCACGGCCTGCGCGGCGTCACCGACCGCGCCGTGGACGCGCTCGCCGCGCACTGCGCGCCCAGCCTGACCGCGCTCGACCTCAGCGGCTGCCTGGGCGTGGCGCGGCGCGGCCGCGCCGAGCTGCGCGCCGCGCTGCCGCGCCTGACCTGCTTCGTCGTGCACCGCTGAGCCGGGGCCGCGCGCGCGTCCGGGCGCGCGCGCGTCCGTGCACTGGCGGCGCCGCCGTGTCGCCAGCGGACGGGCCCGGTGTGGCGGAACGTGCAGGGCCAGGCCCCTGTCACTGGCCGAAGTACACGCCCGTGAGCTGCATCGGGCTGGTGCCCCGCCTGCGCTGGTGTAACGACGCGCAAGCCAGCGTGCACGGCGCAGCCTCGCAGATGACCAGAAGGCATTGTTATCATTAACAGCGCAGTGTACATGGGTCTGGCTCTGTACAGGCGCCCGCCAGGAGACACGCTGACATCGTTCTCACGACCAGCACTGCAGACGCAGGCGGCTTCCACACACGCCCGGCGCTGCCATACAGCACACAACACAACAGACAGTATTCGGGAACCAATACATGCCTGCGGCACGGGGGCGCAAGCGCCTGCGTGCGAATCGCGCGGCCAGCTCTGCTCAGGCGCACGCCTTCAGGCCGCGCGGAGAGCGCTGCGCGCGGCCGAACAGCGCCGCCAGCCAGCCCGGCGGCGCGCGCGGCGCAGGGGCGGCGGGCGGCCCGGCGGAGAAGCCGCCGCCGGCCAGGCCGCGGCGCGGCGCGCGCGGCATGCACGCCGCAGCATAGTCGCCCAGCACCCTGCTCCCCGGCGCGCGGCGTCAGCGCCTGCACCCGGCCACTGCCGCCCCGAGGGGCGCGTCGCCGCCCACAACTCCTGTCCTGCAGGCGGCACAGCCAGGATACGCCTGCCCGCGCAAACGCCCCTGCCCCCGCGCTGGGCGCGCCGAGCATGCGGCAGTCAGCAACGGCCCCGCCGGCCGCACCACAGCGCGTCCGGCCGAGGCTGCGGCAACCCGCCGATTACAACAGGCCCTGGAAGCAGGCAGCCAGTGCTGCACCACCAGCTCCCAGCAGGAGCTCGCAGCGCGGCCACGCTGCGGCGGAGCGCACCGCATCGGCGCCAGCACAGCGTCCAGCAGCGCGCCCGCCGACAGCGGCTCGCCCGGCCCCAGGTCCAGCGCGAACAGGTGCGCGTCATACTCGGTGCGCGCGGCGTCCGGCTGCCGGCCGCTCCTGCGCGGCGCGCGCCCGCTCGGCCGCGGGCTGCCGGCGAAACGCCTCGCCCCAGCGACCCACCGGCTGAGCGCGCAAGGGGCGCCGCGCGCCTCGACGCGCCCGGACCGGTCACCGCCCGCCACCCAGCTCCGCACCTCGGCAGGGTGATCACTGCAGGAGGCCGAGTTGCTGCAGACCACCGAGGCGGCGCGCGCAGCCTACCAGCTTCGCGCCCCGGCCACTGCGTGGGGCCGGGGCGCTAGGGTTTGGGTTAGGGTAGGTAACCTAACCCTATCCCAGAGCAGGGCGCGCACGCGATGTGGTAGAACGCCGGCAGCCGCGCGACCTCCTGGAAGCCGCAGCGGCGGTAGAGCGCGCGCGCGGCCGCGTTGTACGTCGCCACGTGCAGGAAGATGGCGCGGCAGGCCGGGGCGGCGCCGGCGCACGCGGCCTGCGCCCGCGCAGGCCGCCTGTCCGCCCGCCGGCCCGCGCCTTTCCCCTTGGCGCACGCGCTGCGCCCGCCTGCAGCCTGCAGCGTGCCAGAAGCCAGCCACCATGCAAGAGCTGCTGCTTGATATTCACTCGCATGCCGGAAGCGCTTTTCCAACACCCTGCTTCACCCAGGAGTGCCGATCCTGGGTGGGCCGATCATGGGGACACGCCCACGCCGAGGCGGGCCGGCGCCCGCCGCCATGGCCACACGCAGATGGCCGCTGCACGCACGCAGGACCTCCCACATGCCCTCACGCATGCGGGCCGGGGCGCGCCGCCGCGCGCGCCAGCAGCGCGGCGGCCACACCCTCTCTCCGGAATGGCTCCAGAACGCCCAGCGTCAGAATGTACGCCACGCGCTGGCTGCGCGCGCGCGCGCCGGCGACGCCGTCACTCGCTGCGTCGCGTGCGGCGCCGTGGGGTGCGGCGCGTGCAGAGCGGCCGGCCGGTGCGCGCTGCGCCAGCTTGCGAGCCATGCGCTGGCTGCGCCCGCTGTGCGTGTGCGGCTTGGGGGCCGCCAGGGGGTGGCACGGAGCATGCACAGGCGGCGCTCGCCAGCTGCCGGGTCCCTGCTGCAGACGGGGCGCAGCCGGCGGCCCGCACGGTTTCCTCTGCGCCGTGGGGCTCAGCGGTGGAGCTTCACGAGCGCCCGACCAGCGCGGTGCGGCCTGCTGGCATGACCGCCATGCACGGTCGCCTCCAGGACCGCCCGAGGAAACTGCTGCCAACCCTGCCGAGGGCCCGCCCGCCGCGACGGAAGGGACCGGGGGTTTGTGGGCTGGCAGCGGGTGCCCGGCAGGCGCCGGCGCGCCTGTCCAGCAGGCGGCTGCTGAGGCCGAGCAGCGCGCGGTCCTGCGCGTCGCACTCGCGCAGGGCGACCAGCCGCAGCGTGATGAAGCCCGCCAGCTCCCCCTCCCCGCCCTCCCTCCTGCGCCGAGGTGCGTCCTGTTGCGGGGGAGCGCCGACGCGGGCGCCCAGGCGTCGCAGGGCGCGGGGCACAGGCAGGCCAGCAGTGGGGCCTGCCGGCGCGCGTGCGTCAGCCCGGACCTGCGGAAGGCCGCGACGGAGTGCACGCCATCGCTGCGGACGGCGCTCCAGTAGAAGGCGTCCTCGTAGTCGATCTGCCCGCCAAGCTCCCTCCTCAGGGACCATGCCTCTCATGCGGTATTGCGTGCAGCCGCATCCAGCATACAGGCAGGCTAGCAAGCGCACGGTATTGGCCGGGACGGACGTCCGCACCGGGAACAGGTCCTCGTGCGCCCGCCGCAGCTCAGTGTAGTCGCTCGGGCACAGCGGCCTGCACGCAGCAGAGCACAGCTCTTCCAGCCTTGGCGCCTGGGCAGCGAGCAGCTTGTGCACTGGTGCGTAGCCACACTGTTTTACTTTGCTCACTCAGGGCGTGGAGTTTTGCAAGTAAACAGTTGCGCACCTGTATGTCACGTTGCTGTTGTCCTCCAGCAAGCCAACGCTCATGGGCTGTGCAGTCCGCCGTGCTTCTCACACTGCTGCGCTCGCAGGCTTGCTTGCGACAGTAGGACAACAAGTAGATGACAAGAGAATGCACCAGAGTGCTGCAATCGTCTACTTGTTGCCCCAAATTTGGGAGGTTAGTTTAACTAAACTTTAGCACACCAGTGAGCTACATGGTCGAGCTACCATGGTCGGTGCAGAAGCTCGAGACCGTTCCGCTTGAAGCGACAACTAACGATGTAACCAAACTACACACTGCACCATGCATGCATTGCCTCATCTGTTTTTTCACTCTTGCAGCCTCACCCGCCGGCCATTGCCTCTCAGGCAGGCGGCCCCTGCAGGGCGCCCACGCAACACCACAACACCTGACCTGAACACGAAGAGCGAGCACCACCAGACAGTGTGCCCAAATGCCTTCGAGCACCCCAGGGGCAGCACCGCAGCACGCGGTGCTCCCTGGCGCGCTTCGACAGCACGGCAGCGCCATGCACTGCCGTAGACTCCCCACACACATACTCACCCGCACTGCAGGCCGCTTGAAGGGCCCGCGCACACCTTGCGAAAACATGGGTTGGGTCGCGTCACGCGGTTCCCATGCAGCCTGCCAGCAGGCACAGAAAGAAGCTACCGCTGCCGGAAGCCCTGGCCTTGCACTAGGACACGTTCCACAGGGCCGAGCGACGGCTCCCTCGTCAGGTTTGCAGCACAGGTGAACAGCCAGCGGTGCGGCTGGCTGGCACGCTGCCCTGCCGCGCCCCCGGGCGGAGCCCGGCAAACCCAGCGCCTGGCCAGGGCCGGCAGCTGCGCCGCGCGCTGCCACGAGCGCCCTGGCGGGCGCGGCGGCAGCGTCAACACCTCACCGCGGCCGGCCGCTCCGCTGGCGCCGCGGGCGCCGCCGCGGGGTGCCCGTTGGTCGCCGGCAGCGGCGCCGGCGGCTCTGGCCGCACGCCGTTGCCCGCGCTCTCGGAGCACTGCGCGGTGCCTCCGTCCGCGCCCGCTGGGTGCGCCGCCGCGGCGGCCGCCGCGGCGGGCCGCTGGCGTAGCGGCCGGCCCTCGCGCGCCTGCGCCGCCGCGGCGCGGCCGTCAGCGCTGTCAGCAAGCCAAGCCGAGGCCGCCGGCTCTCCCGAGCGCAAGCCTGCTCGACACACGCAAGCGCGCCCTGGGTGGTGGGGATGGGTTAAGGTAGGCTTGTCTCCGGGGCGCGCCTCCACTGCCTCCGCCAGCCGGCTGCCGCGCTCGCGCCTCACAGGGCCGTCAGGCGCGCGCGGCTGCGTGCACGGGCGCGCCGCCTTTGCCGCAGCCGCGTCCGCTGCTACCTGGGGCGCGCGCCGCACCACGCGCCGCCGGGCCATCGACGCGTACACCATGCCTGCGCGCGCTGCCACGGGCTCTGAGCGCTTCACAACCCTCTACTGCCAGCGTGCATTGTCAGACACACCAGCCGAAGCGCAGGCACAGACGGACAGCCCTCGTCACGACAGAACAGTGTGCTGTGTTCCTGAAACATTTGCTGAATGCACACGCGCCGACAGGGCGTGCAACTGTGTGAGGCTGCCCCCAGTGCTCAGCGGACAGAGCTGCAGGCGTGCTGCGCAAGGACGCAGGCAGAGCCGCGCGCTCAGCGCGCGCACGCCGGCGCTGCACGCTGCGGCGTGCAGCTCGGGCGCTGCGGCGGCAGCGGGCGCCCCCGGCGAGCGCGCGGCGGGCGGGGCCGTACCGACGTTGAAGCAGCAGAGCAGGAACTGGCAGGCAACGACGAGCAGGCGCTCGTAGAGCGGGAAGCCGTCCAGCACCAGCCAGAACTTGACCAGCAGGCCCGGGTAGAGCATCAGCCGCAGCGGCACAAACG
>JAABUX010009623.1_pt1 | contig 10914 bp, 5 predicted proteins | sample 5561851 | NCBI WGS metagenome assembly JAABUX01 (sample SAMN10711883, study PRJNA513361) | rock metagenome | isolation source: Antarctica rocks | place: Antarctica: Victoria Land, Richard Nunatak red sandstone | collected 2016-01-03 | reverse complement strand
CGGGAGTCGACGCGATATGTCAACTCCGTGCGTTGTACGAAGGAGAAAGAAGCCAGTGGGACGCCTTCTGGGCAGAACCCATCCACGGATAATCCATCCGTCTACCCACAAACAAAACGCTCACCCGCCAAGAAGTCCGAGCGAACCAAGGCGGCTCAACGAATCTCTTGCCGGGGATCACCGGTTCAAGCGCACTCGACCTTGCTGTCGCGCTCTCGGCGTTGGATCGGCCCGTACTCGACCCGGATCAAGGCGTTCGGGTCGATGTGCGCCCGGGTGGCGTCTCGGACCTGCCGGGGGGTGACGGCGGCGATCCGGTCGGGCCATCGGGTCGGCTCGTCCAGCGGCAAGCCCCACCACTGCAGCTCGACGATCCGCTCGGCGCGTTGCTCGACGGTCTGGTAGTCGAACACCCACGACCCGGCGAGGTATTGGCAAGCGCGGGACACTTCGTCGTCGCCGAACGCCCCGGCCTGGACCAGTCGGATCTGCTCCAGGGCCGCCATCACGGCCCGGTCGACCTCGTCAGGCCCGGTGCCGATGCTGACCCGGAACATCCCGGGCTCTCGGTCGGCCGAGTCGGTCATCCCGCCCCCGACGGAGTAGGCCAGGCCCATCTCGTCGCGGATCACCCGGCTCAAGCGGTCGGTGAAGCCCGGCCCGCTCCCGAGGATGTGGTCCGCCACGGCCAAGGCGTCGAAGTCGGGGTGATTCCGGGCGACCCCGAGGTGCCCGAGCAGGATGTGGACCTGCTCGCCGTCGGCCGAAACCCGCCTCGACTTGGGCCGACAACCTCGGATCAGCCGAGGCAAGGCGTCCCCCTCACCAACGCCCGATCCCGACCAACCCCCGAAGTGCTTCGTGACGAGCTTGTGGAGGGATGACGGGTCGAAGTCGCCGACGGCCACGAGGAACGCTCGGTCGGGGGCGAAGAAGCGTGCGTGATGCTCGACCACGTCAAGACAGGTCAGCTTGGCGATCTCCCGGGCCGTCCCCCGAGGGTCCCGAGCGTAGGGGTGGTCGCCGTAGACCAGGCCCCGGAACAAGAGGTCCGCCCGGAACGATGGGTCGTCGCGGTCGGATTGGAGTTCGGCGGCCATCTTCCGGCGGACCCAGTGGAACTCCTCGGGGGGGAACGCGGGGCGGATCGCCAGGTCGGCCAGCCACTCCACCGCCATCGGCAGGTCCTCGGCTCGGACCCGGAGCGAGGCCCCCGTCGACCCGACGTCGAGGGCACCCCCGACGTCCTCGATCGCCTCGGCCATCGCCTCGGCACTCCTCCGGGTCGTCCCTTCTTCGAGCATCCGACCGGTCAAGGCGGCCAAGCCCGGCTTGGCTTCCCGGAGCATCCCGGCATCGACGAAAAGCTCCAGGGCAACCACCCCCGTCCCCGGGCGGACCTCGGTCAAAACTCCCATCCCATGAGCCAGCCGCCGCTTCTCCGGGGCGAATTCGGCCAATCGAGCCGGGAGTTTCGGCAACCGGAGGCTGATCGCCTTGGGAGCGGGGGTTGGGGGCGCGACCGCCTTGAGTGAGGGCTGGGTGGTCCGGTCGTCGGACAAGCGGACCGTCGCCGAGGAGTCGACCCGGGGGATCGACCAGCCGACGGTGAGGTTGTCGAGCATCAGGTAAGTCGAGGCGACCCGCTTGAGGTCCTCGGCCGTTACGGCGATGGCCGCCCGGTGGTCGGTTTGCCAGTCCCGCCAATCGCCCCCGAGCGCGAAGTGTCCCAGTCCCGCCGCGAGCCCGGCCAGGTCCTCTTGCTCCCAGCGCCAGGCGGCTTCGAGGCGATGCCTCGACCGCCGCAACTCGACCGGCGTGGGGCCGTCTTCGGCCAAGGCGTTCAGGGCTTCGAGGATCGCCCGGTCGATCCTTTGGTGGTCCACCCCCGGCATCGCTTCGACCTGGAGGAGGAACTGCCCCGCTCGCTTCGCCCCTTCCTGCCCGGTGTCGATCCAGGTGGCCAACTTCTGGTCTTCCACCAGGCCGGCCCAGAGCCGGGACCGACGACCGCAGGTGAGGATATCGGACAGGACGTCGAGCGCCGGGCCGTCGGGGTGGCCGATCGGGACCGTGTGCCAGCCGAACAGCCCCCGGGCGACGGACTCATGCTCAATCAAAGTGAAGTCGCGGCGTCCGACCTGGTGAGGCTCGGCGATCTCCGCCGGTTCGAGGGGAGCCACCGGGCCGCCCGCCAGCGGCCTGAACCAGTTTTCGGCCGCGTCGAGCGCCCGATCCGGGTCGACGTCGCCGACGATCACCAGGACCGCCCCGTCGGGCCGATAGTGCCGGCGGTAGAACCGCTTCAGGTCGCCGACCTCGATCGCGGCGAGGTCGTCGGGCCAGCCGAGGATCGGGTTGCGGTACGGGTGGCGAACATAACTGTGGGTCAGGTGGGCCGAGTCGAGCCGGGCCATCGGTGACTCGGCATCTCGGGCCCGCTCCTCGGCGATCACCTGGCGCTCGGCCTCGACCTCCTGGGGGTCGAACGCCGCCCCTCGCATCCGGTCGGCCTCGATCGCCAGGGCGAGTTCCCACCGGTTCGAGGGGAAGGCGAACCAGTAGTGAGTCAAGTCCTCGCCGGTCTCGGCGTTCGACTGCCCCGCCGCGACGAACGCGAGGCGGTCGATCTGCCCCTTGGGGAACCGCTTGGTCCCCTTGAACAGCATGTGCTCGACGAAGTGGGCCAGGCCGGTCTTGCCCGCGGGTTCGTTGAAGGAACCGACCGGGTAATAAAGGTCACAGACCACGACCGGGGCGTGGTGGCGAGGGAGGACCAAGGCCCGAAGGCCGTTGGGCAAGAGCCGTTCATGAACGGCCAAGGTGCCCGACCAAGCGGGCGAAAGGGTGGCGGTCGACCGTCGGGCCATGACTGCCCTCCTTTTCGCAACCATTGGACGCAACTCGGATCGACCGACTGGTCGCAAACCAGCCGAATGGAACCGAGCTTGGTCGATGACACTCGGCGAACGTCGTTCCGAAGCCCGACCCTCGCCAATGTTCTCCTCAGTGTACCACTCGGATCGTCGTGGTCGACCCGCTTTCTCCAAAGATCATCAACTTCGGCCGCGTAAACCCCAAGCGGACATGGAAAATCAAATATTAAAATTTTCCGATCTTGATTCTTGCTTTTTCTCTGTTCTAAGCCGAAGATCGTCATCCGGCTCAAAGAAAGGGAGATAAGCCGGTTGCAAGAAGTGTTCGCCTTCTCGGCGTTCGCTCGCGGTATACGGTCAGTTTGCGATTGCCGTTCATGACGAAGATACCCCCTGCTTCACCCCCGATGAATGGACACCCGATGAGCAAGCGATCCCGACCCAAGCGAAAGTTCCAGCCCCACACCGACGGGCTCGAAAAGCTTTCCGGCACGTCGACCTTGAACCTGGGCATCCTGACCCCGGCCTTGCTTTCGGCCCTCGATGTGGCGATGCCGGGCGGCACCGCCTCGGCGGCTCGAAGCGGCGGACCCGTCGCCCCAGAAGTCGGCCCCGGGGCGTCGGCCAGCGGTCCCCCCGTCCCGCTCGATGCGAGCCGGGCCTTGGCACCCGCCGCCCCGATGCTTCCGAGGTCAACTCCAGCCGCCTCCTCGTCGGGGTCGGCGATCACGACGACCTCCGCGACGTCGCCATCGTTGATTCGCCCTTTGACCCTGGCCCCGATCGACGTGGCGGTCGCTCCGAACACCATCTCCATGACGCCGATCGCGCCGCCCGCCGCCGCCGGAGGGGCTTCGCAAACGCTGGGTCTGGGCAACGGCGTGTCGAGCGTCCTGAATCCCGGAGCCGCGCCGAGCACCGGGGCCAACTCGTCCGGGCTTGCCGCCACGGCCCCGTCCGGCATGGTCGACGCGGCGTCGCAGTTTCCCGAGTTCCCGTCGGTCCTGCCCGACACGAGCGGCACCACGACCCACCCTTCGGGGGTTCTCGGGCAACACCAGGTTCTTTCCCACATCCCCTCGACCACCCATCGAGGAGGGACGACGCCCGCCGCGACGGCTGATCATGCCGCCGGGTCGCGGCATCGCCCCGGCTCGAGTCTGACGGCTGGTCATTCCACCGCCGGCGCGACCCATAGCCCTCCCGGCGGCACGCCTCATGCGTCCAAGCACCACGACCTCGCGGCGTCCAAGGGGCACGTTGGCGCGTCGAGCGAAACCGCCTCGACCCCCGGTGCCGCGATCCGGCCATTCGTGGGGCCGGTCGCGTTGACCGGCGTAACGCATGATCCCGCGAGCCGGTCGTCCACGGCCCCGGCCGCCCCCCACGATCCGCAAAGCGGCCTGGCTTCGGCCCGGGTCGGCTTGGCTGCTTCGGCGAACCCGATGTCGGCTCAACCGGGTAAGCACGCGGGTTCGGTCCAGGAGACGGCCCTGACCACCACCCAGGTCGGATCGGATCAGAACGAGGCCGCCGATCTCGCCAAGAACCGACGCAAACCGATCCACGTCACCCCGACGAGCGGCTCCGGCTCGGGCGGCGGTTCCGGCAGCGTTTCCGGCAGCGGAAGCGGCAGCGGTGGGTACTCGGGGAGCGGCTCCGGCTCCGGCGGCGGCTCCGGCTCGGGGCATGGAGGCGGTGGCGGCTCCGGCTCCGGCGGTGGGGGCGGTTCCGGCTCCGGTGGTGGCGGGGGATCGGGGCATGGCGGTGGGAGCGGCTCCGGCTCCGGCGGTAACGGCGGCAGCGGATCGGGCAGCGGCAGCGGGTCGGGCAGCGGCAGCGGGTCGGGGTCGGGAAGCGGCTCGGGGTCGTTGGGTGTAGAGATTACAGGGGGGGCTTGGATTGGGGAAGGACAGGACCCCCTGGCCGGGACAAGCTCCGACTCCCTCGACGACCCTCCCCAGGTCATCCAGGGTATGCAATGGAACGGCGGGCTCAAGATCACCGGCGCCAACGCAGACAATTACCATATCGACAGTTACACATGGACGTTTCCGGAAGGGGCGCTGAAGGGTTACGGGACATTCACGACGAAAGCGGATGGTGAGGCGATGCCCCATGTCGAGTTCGCGGGTGGTCCCACCAAAGACCCGAACACCCAAGTTCAGGCACTTGGGTTCGATCCCGGCGATCTCTCCTACAGTTCCGGCGGGCCTGACCCTGACTATGTCACGAACACGTTCTACTGGGGGCCTCAGTCACTCGGCGAATCGACCGTTGAGGTCTCTGCGACGCTTTACGATGAGACGACAGGTGAGGACGTGGACAAGACGTTCACGGACAGCATGACCTACGATGTCGTGCAGCCGACCGCCTCCATCGATGTCCCCATTTTCGGGACGCCCGGGGTCGTCGGGCCGCTGGCGAGTTCGTTCTACTACCTGAACATGGCTTCGAACACGCCTCGCAACATGGAAGGTAGGATCAACGGGACGCCGCCGGGCATTCAGTGGGCGACGCAGGTCGAGGTGCCGCAGGGGTTCGGCGGCTCGTTCATGAGCAACCAGACGGTGACTAGCACCGAGATGCGATCGTTCAAGAACGCGGCGGGGGTCGTCATCAACCAGAACATGGGGCTGACGCCGGACGGTCAGCCTTATGACATGACGAATACCATGCTCGATAACGATGTTAGTTATATGGGCCGGTCTGTACCGACGATGGGGCCAGGTGCCGGTCCGACATACTCGTCCTTGGCCGTGGGAGGCGGGAACACATTCTATTCCAACGATAGCCCTGACACGCCGTTGAACCCGAATACGTTTCCGGTCCGTGCGACGCCGATCTCCTGGTTTCGGACGGACAACTTCACCATCACGGCGATGTACAACCCCTTCCCGACCAACCCGAACCAACCGACGAACGGTGCCCCACACTCAATTTGGGTGCCGGTCGGTGAACTGTTCTGGAGTTGGGGTGCGTTCGCTCAGTACCAGGGTGGCGGGGTCTGGGGAACCCCGGCTAACGCCGCTCAACAGGGATTCTTGCCCTTCTCTACGAAGACCGGGGACGGGCCCTTGAAGAACTTTCCCACGTGGAGTTACCGCAAGCAGGATGTGGACGGGCTTCAGAAATGGCATTGACCGACGGCCCCCGAAGCGGCGGTCCTGCGGCCGCTGACAACGGCCCGAGCAACACGCGCGCAAGGCCCGGCCGAAGGCCGACGGTGGCCCTGCTGATGGCCCTCGTCGCGGCCTGCGGACTCGCCCTCGGGGGCGGTCTGTGGGCCACGGCGATGTGGTCGCAGGTGGAGGCCCGCCGCGCGAAGGCCGCTTACCACGCCATCGCCGCGCTCCAGTGGCGGACGACGGCCCAACTCAGCGCCCAGCGCCGGGTCATCGTCCAGCGTCGCCCAATGTCTGTTTGGCGAGAAAAATTGGGAGAGTTGGGGTATGACGTGAGCCGGCCCTACTTCTATGATTGGGAGATCGATCACGTCGACGGCTCAATCTCGCTCGACCTATCGCAGGAACAGTACCGCGACGAGTTGACGGCGGTTTGTTGGGAGCGGGCCGATTATCACGAGCGGATGCGACGGAAATGGTCCCGCGCCGCCTGGCTCCCCTGGACTCGCGTCGCCCCCGACCCGCCGATGCCCCCAGTCGATGGCCGCGTGACCGACCAGTCGTATTGAGACGCGGCGGCTGAGGCGTTCCTCCGGGGGAAATTGGCGGGGGAAATTGGTTGTCAATTCGTTTTTCGATTGCGTCGGGCGTTGGGGGCTGGAAAAATAAAATGATACCAATTTCTCACGGTTTGGAGTGAAGTGAGAGCGGTCGGAACGGATGAGTGGGAGGCAGTCCGGACATAGGCTGTTGTCTGTTTTCGACCTGCGTCGCGTTGCGATGATAATCATTGAGCGAGGTGAAATCCTTCGGCGAAACCCGAGGTGATCGACACCTTCACTTCTGACTAATGCGACGCAGTTTGTTGATGTGCGGCAGTTTGATACCGGATTGCCTTTAATTCAGATTGTTTCCGGCAAATCAACCGCCGGGCATGATTAGAAAAAAATTGGCTTACTCTCAGGTAATTGGCGTAGGAGTTACGCAGTTGATAGAATTTTGTCCAGGAGTGCAATTCGGCTCTTGCACAGCTTAGGTAAGCTGGCATCAAGGTGGTCGACCGACGATTCGCCCAAACAGTGGACATAATTCTATCAACTGCGTAACTCCTATGGCGATGAAATCAATGCATTTCTCCATTTCGCGTCTGATGACTGCGGTATCCATGTTTGCTATGATATTCGCTGCCATCGCAAATCGGAATGAATTGTGGGCGAGTTTGATCTACACGGCGACATTTGGATTATTATTGTTTTCTCTTTTGGGGGCGTGCTTTCAGCAAGGAAGGAAGCGGCTGTTTTGGGCGGGTTTTGCGGTGTTTGGTTGGGGTTATCTCGCGCACATCTTGGCAACAGGTGTACTAAAGCCTCCATTCCTGCTGACTACACTCATCATGATCAGATTGCATATTCGGATCGCGAGCCCTGAACCCGGAACGATCATCGGCTTCTTTGATGATGATCACTCTTGGGATTTCCCCACCCAGATCAGTCAATCGTTGGCGACATTGGTGATGGCCCTCCTCGGCTCCGTGCTGGTCCGCATTTTTGGAACGAGACCATCGGAATCAGACCGAGCCGAGAACCAGTAAGAAATCAAGGGGTGATCGAGTTCCGCACCTGGAAATTCATTGATCATGCCATTGTCAAACTCCCGCTTGCTCCTGGTTTCGCGCTACTGCTACCTGGACGATTCCAGCGGCGCGGCCGTCGCCTCCAGGTCGCTGCTCAAGGCACTCGTCGGCTGGGGGATGCGCTGCGAGGTGCTTTGCGGCGGCATCCTCGACTTCGACCGCGAGGTCGACCTGCTCGATTGGCTCACCAACCAGAAGTCATTCCGGGCCGACGCGATCGAACGCTTGGGCGAACCGGCTTCGTCGTTCCGGGTCGAGCACGACGGCGTATCGGTGACGATCTGTTCGGGGACTTCGACGCGGCCTCATCGCCCCGACGACTCGGAACGATTGGGCTTCCTCGCCCACTTCGACGCGGTCTCGGAGCGGTTCGGCCCCGACTTCGTCTTGACTTATGGCGGCGACAAGATCACCGAGGAGGTCATGGCCCGTTGCCGATCGTCGGGCGTCGCCGCCATCTTCGCGCTCCACAACACGAACTATCACCACGAAAGCCACTTCGACGCCGCCAGTCGCATCGTCACTCCCTCGCGGTACGCCGCCGAGCATTACCGGGCGACGCTGGGCCTCGACTGCGAGGTCCTGCCCAGCCCGGTCGACGCGGCTCGGGCGCGGGCCGAACGAGTGGCGCCGGGTTATGTGACGTTCGTCAACCCGTCGCACGAGAAGGGGGTCTTCGCGTTTGCGAGGATCGCCGACGAGTTGGGGAGGCGGCGGCCCGACATCCCGTTTTTGGTCGTGGAATCCCGAGGCACCGAGGAAACCCTCGCCGCCTGCGGCCTCGACCTGCGTCCGCACGGCAATATCAGCCTGATGGGCATTACCGCCGACCCTCGGAATTTCTGGGGGGTGACGCGGATCTGCCTGATGCCCTCGCTCTGCGACGAGGTGCAGGGCCTGGCGGCGGTCGAGGCGATGGGCAACGGCATCCCGGTGATCGCTTCGAGCCGAGGGGCGTTGCCCGAGACGTTGGGGGACGCCGGGATCGTCCTGCCGCTCCCGGTCCGGTTGACGCCCGGCACCCGGCTGCTGCCGACGGCCGAGGAGGCCGCCCCGTGGGTCGAGGCGATCATCCGGCTCTGGGACGACGCCGACTTTCACGAGCGGCACAGCAGGCTCGCCTCGTCGGAGGCTCGCCGCTGGACCCCCGAGGTGTTGCGACCGCGCTACGAACGGTTCTTCGCCGCGATCGGATCGCCTCGGGTGGGACCCGAAGCGGCCAGACGCACCCAAGGACTCGAAGGGAAACCACGGCTCGACGGCTTGGAAGCGCGCCCGCCCGCCTTGTCGATCGAGGCCGGGATCGCGGCGATCGGCCGCCGCTGGCCCGGCCTCAAGAGCACCAGCGACGACGACCCCATCTTCGTCTTGTCGGCGGGCTGGCGGAGCGGTTCGACGATGCTCCAGCGGCTCATCGTTCGGAACTGCTTCCTCTGGGGCGAGCCGTTCGGCCACTCGTGGCTCATCGACTCCCTGGCCGCGCCGCTCCGCTGCTTTTCCGACCAGTGGCCCGAGCCGCACCACTTCCACAAGGGGGCGGACGCCGACGCTTTGAGCAAGAAGTTCATCGCCAATCTCAATCCGCCCGTCTCGGAACTCCTCCGCGCCCACCAAGCCTATTTCGACCAGTTGTTCGCCCGTCCGGCCCGCCGCGAGGGGGCCAAGCGCTGGGGCTTCAAGGAGGTGAGGCTCGGCGTCGACCACGCGATCTACCTCAAGTGGTTGTTCCCGCGTTCCAAATTTCTCCTGCTCATCCGCGATCCTTATGATGCCTGGAAGTCCTACGCGGCCCGAGCGGCGAAGGGTTGGCGGTGGTTCGACCGCTGGCCGGACAAGCCCGTCACGGCGCGGAGCTTCGCCGAGCACTGGCGGGACCTGACGACCAGCTTCCTCGATGATCACGCGAAGGTCGACGGGTTGGTGGTCCGCTACGAGGCCCTCAAGGCGGGTGATTACGCCGCCATCGAGGAGTACCTCGGCTTCCCGCTGAGCCGGGAGGCGGGCGAGGTGAACCCGAGCGATGGCGGGCCGCCGCCGATCCGCGAGATCGCCGAGGCCGACCGGGCGATCCTCGACGATCGCCTCGGGGTGTTGGCCGGATCGCTCGGCTACCACCGATATAGATCCCCAACAAACGGTCGATCCGAAGGCGATCAACCGATGACCACCGCCAACCCGGTGCTGGCGCGGTCGGCTTCAGTCCTGCGGTCCGAGGGGGGCGACCGGGCCGGTTCGCTCAGGAATATCGGCCCGGTGAGAGTCGGGTCGCTCGACGCGACCCGATGCGTCATCCTCGTCCCGGTCGGCCATCACATCGAACCGGCATGCGATGACGCCTTGCGATCCTTGGAGCGTAGGGGCTATGCGGTGCGTCGGGTCCGAGGCTACTCGGCCATCGATCAGGGACGCAACCAGATATCGACCAACGCCTTGGCCGATGGCTTCGAGGAGTTGATGTGGATCGACTCGGACATCGCATTCGAACCCGACGCCATCGATCGCCTCCGCTCGCACAACCTGCCGATCTCGTGCGCGGTATATCCGAAAAAGGGAAAGCATGCGTTCGCCAGCAACTTTTCGGGGGCGACGAAGCAGGTGGTTTTCGGCAAGAGAGGCGAGCTGGTAGAAATCCCCTATGCTGGGGCCGGGTTCCTCCACACGCGCCGGGAGGTTTACGAAGCGGTCCGGGACCACTACCGGCTTCCCGCCTGCAACGAGCGATTCGGTCGCCCGATGATCCCCTTCTTCCAACCGATGGTCGTCCCGGACGGGGCGGGTCATTGGTATCTGGCCGAAGACTTCGCGTTTTGCCACCGAGTCCGGGAATGCGGCTACCAGATCATGGCGGACACGACGATTCGGCTCAAGCACATCGGTTCCTACCTCTATAGTTGGGAGGACGCCGGGGGCGAACGCGATCGTTTCGCCAATTTCACATTCAACATCAAAGAATCATAAATTAAATTTAAGATTGATGTGCTTCGCTGCTTACCGGCACGAACTGTTGCTGGGGCCTCAGGACAATGAGAGCGGCGGCGATGAAGCCGGAGAATCGGGTGGCGTTCGGGACGGCGGCGGAAGCCGAGGCGCAGGCATGGTGGCGGATCGTTCACCGGGTGATTGGGCTTGATCGGGGGACTCCGTTCGCCGATGATGATTCCGCCTCCCGAGGGATCGCAATCCCGGCTCGGGGGTCGAGGTGAACCGGGGGGGACCCGGGCAATGGGGGCATGCGAACCTGGTCAGGGCGGGAACGCAGCAGCCATAAGCACCGCTTTCA
>JAABUX010009620.1_pt1 | contig 10921 bp, 20 predicted proteins | sample 5561851 | NCBI WGS metagenome assembly JAABUX01 (sample SAMN10711883, study PRJNA513361) | rock metagenome | isolation source: Antarctica rocks | place: Antarctica: Victoria Land, Richard Nunatak red sandstone | collected 2016-01-03 | reverse complement strand
CGGCGTCGTTACGCTGCTTCAGCTACAGGGCATGCTTACCAATTCATAACCTCATCGAAAACCCTCATCATTCAGGACGAGGATGGTAAACCATGACAAGGAGGTGTATAAATCTGGTGTCAGATGGAGGTGCGCATTGTCTGAACACTATGAAAACCAGCCTTTTGGGGAGAAATACACCTGTGCGCGCAGCGCCTCCTGTTCCGCGTGGGCTGTCATGAAGGCGCGGTCCTTGGCGCCAATGGTCTCCCTCAGGGACTGCGGGCGGCAGCAAATTGGCGATCACGGACATCGTAAAGAGTCCTGCGAGGCCGATGGTGGCTGGACACACCATCGGATGCGCTCATTTCGCCGAATTGACGGTAACATGCACGTGCACGCGTGTACACGTTATCGCTCCACATGCAGCTGAAAGACGGGCATGCGGCGTTGAGTGCCTTGCCGTACTCATCGTGTCTGAGCCCCATACAGAAGCCGGCCAAAGGCGTGTTGCTCCACATCAGCACAGGTGGACACCCTTAGCGGAGGCCTGATCGGGATGTAGGGTGACGGTAGTCGCCTCTGGCGCACATACATCCAGGCGACGGCAGGCCTTTACCTTGATCTCGGCATGAACGGTGTGCATCTGCAAGGTTGCGTCGCGCTGTACATCTTCCGCCCACGCCCGCGTGACAACCTCCTGCCGCTTTGCCTCGGCCAGCTGCTCTGCGAGCTCCTTGTGCGCCCTGCACGTACCCGTTGTCTGTAAGGTCTTGCAGCACATGCGATATGCACCGTCCTGACAACCATGCAAAGGTAAGCGACCGGGTTGATAGGATCACAGTCGCACTGGTCCAGTGTCGCGTGGCGCTTCTTGAGAGGCAGATACTTCTTCTCGTGCAGCGTGCCCCACTGGAGCTTGTAGTCCGCCTTTGCCGCCAGCACCTGGCCAATGCAAGACGCTTGGTCAGGGGCAGCAGACTGACCGCAACACAACGGCATGCCGCGCGGTTATCCCTTTCTTGATGCCAAGATAAGAGCAGGAGACAGCTGCTACCCGTGAAGCAGCCAGGCAAGAAGATTATGCAAGAAATCTCCAAAAGCACCGGGCCCGTACCTCATCGTGGGCTGCGAGCAGGGATGCCATCTCCTGCGACATCTTCTGCAGCTTTGCGTCCCGCAGCGCGACCTCCGTGCGTCGCTCCACCTGCACGAGGTGGAGCACCAACTGCTCTCAGACTCTCAGAGCCGCACTGCATGACGGGCCTTACTGTCTACATACACGCAAGGATCCAGTGGCCTGGACGCCTGGGTTCATTCCAGGACGAGCGCTTGACAGCCGCAAGCAGCAGTGTGCCGCATAATTACACTCTGCGCGACAAGCAGATGGTCTCCAGCCGGCAGCAGCAGCACACCTCCAGCTTGGAGATGCGGTCCTGCATGGCCATCTGGCGCGCATTTTTGGCATCTGCATCGGCCAGCAGCACGTCGCGCTCCGCCTGCATCGCGGCAGCCGCCTCCTCCGCAGCAGTGCAGCGCTCCTGCAGCACGCAGCCGCAAGCCGAGTCGCGCAACACAGGCATAGTCACAGAGCAGCATAGCACGTGCAGTTCGATCGCCCCACGCGCTTACAAATGCAGTGTATATGTCTCAACTGTGTTTTGGGCCGGTGCCGAAAATACGTCATGGGTGCAGCCTCTCGTGGCCTGTGCATGCAGGACCGGGGGATCACCCTGAGGGCTGCGCTCTCCGCCTGAGCCGCTGCGAGGGCGGCTTGCCAGTGCGCCGCTGCCTGTTCCATTGTCCGGTCACGCTCCTTCCTGTGCTCGTCGTTGCTGCGCACAGACCAGAGAGAGGTGCTGCTGATGAACGCCGGCTCATCAGCAGCTTCCTTATCTTGTGCAACAGCCTCAGTGCTGCAGCATGCTGGAGAATATAGACCGACAAGCCGCAGAACGGCAATGCGGCTACATGTTGCGCATCTAAGATGCCAAAACATAAGTACAGCAGTACAGTGAACCTCTCGTGAAGCTTGCTCAGTCGCGCAGCGCATGACATGATTGCAGCAGGTTCGCACCATATTTGTCGTGGCTGCTTTGCCTCCAAGCCGATCTCACCCTCGGGTTCACTCATGCCTGCCAGGCCCTCCATGCTGGCTTGAAGCGCAATCACGTCCGCTCCAAAGTCCACAGTGACGGTGGGACTGGCTGCATTGCCGCCCTGCGCAGCTCACTGTAGCATCGATACCATTACGAGCCATAGGGCTGCGTACGTGCTGCCAACCTCTACAAGGGCTGTCAAGGTTCTGCCACGCAGATGTCAGGACTATGATGTTTGTGTCTTTCCGAGAGCATTTAGTGGATGACGATGAGCCTGCTATTGCCAGATGCGCACAGCGGGTCGAGACAGCATGACGCGGCGCACCCTGCGCGGGGACAGCTCCAGCCGCATGCCGTGCGCGCCGGGCGTCAGCTCTGGCAGGACGAACGACGCCGTGAAGTCCTGCAGCACCGCGGGGCCCAGCGGCAGCTGCGGCGCTGCGCCGACGCCGGCAGCTGCTGGCCAATTGGACCCGCCGTCACGCGGGCTTGTGGACTTCAGGTCGTCGGGGACGCGGCTGGAGCTGAAGGCCTGCGGATTCCGTCTGCTGCTGTTACGATATGTGCAGCATGTGTAGCACGGAGGTGTAAGGGTCAACAATGTTTTCGCCCTCCGCCGTGTCATGTGAGTCAGGCTTGCACTGGGTTGCACACTGCTGGCGGTAGCCTGTGCATTCCAGTTGTAGTTGTTAGTCCGTAGAACAGGTACGGATGGCGCAGCGAGCGGGCTTGGTCCAACGGACCGTGCATGTTGCAAGAACTCACCTCCGGAGTGTGCTCGGCGTCCATCATGATCATGCTGGCCCTGCGATCCGCATTCGTAGGCGCAGCGCTGGCGGGCTCATCTGCTGCCTCCGGGCTCTCACGGCGAGCCGCAACCACCGCGGGCAAGCCCGGCACCCTGAGCGCCAGGCTGCCAGCGCCCGGCACGTCATCTTGGAGATGATCAGCTGCCTGCTCTGCTGACTCGCTGTGCGCTGAGGCTGATGCCGGCGTGTCACCCACAGTCACAGCCGTTGGCGCTGGCTCTGCCGCCAGTGCCAGGGCAAGCTGCATGGCGCCAGCAGCCATCTGGTCTGCAACCAGAGATGGTGGCTGAGGTTCCTCCAATTGCTCGTCAGCCTGTGATGGCTTCCCCGCATCCTGACTTTTGCTAACTGATGGCTCAGCAGGCGGCGTCTCTGTGCCAGGCGATAACCGGCGCAATGGAGGCAGGCTGCCCGGGGTCTGAGCTGCACTGCCCTCCCCATGCTGCCCGGGCGGGCTGAGTGGCACCTGCTTGGCCGGTGCGGGCTGCGGGTCTTCCACCGGCACCTGAATGCGTTGTTTCCAGATGCATCAGTCTTGGGCAGCGTCTGAAGTTGGGGCCGCCTTGCATCCAGAGAAACCTGCAGTCTGGGCCTGTATATGGCAGACGTATGCAGTGTCATGAGAGCCTCGGCAGGATCTTGCCAGGGAGACAGCCAGCTCACCTCGTGCAGAGGCGGGCCAGTAGGCGTGCCGATGTCATTATGCACCGACAGCGGCTGCACTGGCATGTTGCTGTGCTGACGGGGTGACTCGAGCAATGCCTGCCGTGCCGGCTCAGGGACCAGCAGGCTGACTGCCACATGCTTGACTGGTGCGGGCTGTGGGTCCTCCACTGGCACCTGGTTCGCGGCATGTCAAGGGACTCATCTGACTGTCGTGTGATTATTTGTTTTGAGGGCAGATGTGACACGATGAATGCGCACTGCATTGACAAGGATCAGCAACTTGGTTTCTGTGGTTACTAACCCAAATGCACATGGTTATGTTGAGAGATCACAGTATTGGCCGTTTTTGTCACAAGGACAGCCAGTTTACCTCGTGCAGAGGCGGGCCACCAGGTGCGGCAATTCGATCAGGCGCCGGCAGCGGCTGCACCAGCTGTGACGGCTGCACCGGTGTGCCGCTGTGCTGACAGGGTGACGAAAGTACCGCCTGCCGCGTCGGCTCGGGGACCAGCGGGCTGACTAGCACCTGCTTGACTGGCGCAGGCTGCGGGTCCTCCACTGACACCTGGGTCGCGCATGCCAAGGAACCATGCGATTGTAATTGAATCGATTGCCTTGGGGTTAGGGTTTACAGAGAACGCGCACTGCATTAGAAAAATGATCAGCAAGTTGGTTCTGTGTGTTGTAGACCCGACCGGACGTGGTCAGGCTGTGAAAATACAGCTGTGTGCGTTGCTGTCACAAATACAGCCACCGCACCTCGTGCAGAGGCGGGCCACCCGGCGTGCCATTGCCATCAGGCGCCGGCGGCGGCTCCACTGGCTGCACCAGCATGCCGCTGTGCTGAGAGGGCGACTCAATTATGGCCTGCCGTGTTGGCTCGGGGACCAGCGGCTCGACCGGTACCTGCAAACGAATGGGATTGTAGAGTCGGGCTCTTTTCGGCACAAGAATGTGGTGGCACAGATGTCACACGGCAGCATTGCGGCTTCTCAGGATGGCACCTCACGAAGTGCTGCCGCGTGATTGCCATGCTCGCGCCCGTCATTAAATATTACCACCGAGCGCATGTCCTCTGGCATGACCGCAGGGAGTGACGCTGACTGCTGCCCCTCTCCGGTCGGCTGCGTCGCTGTCAGCGTCTCGTGTGCGACGGTCTGCGCTTGCTCCGCGTGGCCGTAGGCGCTGTGCCTGTTGGCACTGCCAGTCACGTGGTCGTGAGGCTCCTGGACAGCCTGAGAGATCGCGGAAGCGGCGCTGACGTGCAGCAAGACCTCGAGCTGCTGACGCTCCGGGATGCCCTGTCGCTGTGCGTCGGCAGCCGTGCTGACCTGGCACAGCAGCGGCACGGTTGACAGCAGCACAGCATGCTTTGCATCTTCAATGCTACACCAGGAGGCCTCGCACGCATCATTTTCTCCCAGACACTGGGCAAAAGGGCGGCTAACGATGCAATTCAGTGGAGCGAGTTTGCATCTGGTGGGCATGTGTTGGCTTGTTCAAAGTGTTGGGCGCAGTGCCACAGCAGAAGGCAGACCTGAAGCTTGGATGCGATGCCGTCCGCGACCGCGGCGATCATGGCGGCCGCACTGCTGTACAGGACGTCTGCGCCGGGCTCCCCTGACGCATCTGTGACCAAGCCACTAGCAGACACGAGTGCAGCAGCTTTTCCGGCCTCCAAGACAAAGTCGGGGTCGTCAGCGGCCGCCGTCAGGACACGTTCTTCGGCGGCAAGCGGCGCATAGACCGCTGCTGCAGCTGCTGTGCCCACGGCCGGTAGAGCTGCCAGGTTCACTGCGGCCGACTGCGGGCATGCGCCGCCGCAGCCCCTTTCAACGGCAGCTGCACATGCGGCCAGCGATGCGACCTCTGTGTCAGGCCCGCAGACGGCTGCGCTGACGCTGCACTGCAGCTGCTCGGCGACGGTCGATGTCAATGCCGACGGCTCGACCATGCAGGTCTCATCACCTGCGGCGGCCTGTGCCGACAAGGTTCTCGATGCCGTCTCCGCCTCGGTATTGCTGTTGTCATTGACAGGCCCGAGCGCCACAAGCACCACCGCTGTTGCTGCTGCTGACTCCCTCGCGCTGTTGGAGCCTTCGGTCCACTGCAGGTCAGGCCCGCGGTCCGCCCGCCCAGCAGGAGTCTGCACGGCCGGCGTAGGCGACAGCAGCACCTCCGCGGTGCCCGGCGTCGGGACCGGCTGCGTGACCGCGGCGACCACCAGCGGCGGCGTCGACTCCTGCGCAGCCGCCTCAGCATGCAAGTCCTTCCCTGACCTGACATGAGAGCTGCGCGTGGCCCATTACAACAGTACCTGACTGCCATTGCCGCCCATGACGCTCACTGCACACAGTGAGAGGATGTTGGCTGCTCGTGGAGGCGGCCTTGCAGGATGCGAAAGAGGCCATCGGGAGAAACGCGTGATCAGCACAGAGACGCGCCTGGTCATGACGACTCCAGCCACTAGAGCAGTCCGCTGCAGCATCACGGACGCCTCCCAGCTCCGCAGATACCGTGGAGCGCTCGTCGGAGGGCGTCGGGCTGGCGCTGTCCGGCGGCCGAGCCTTGGGCGACGGGGTCGGGCTGGCGGGCGGGCGCACCGGCGGGGACGGCACCTGCAGTGCGGGGTCGAGACAGCGCTAGCTTCTAGGTTCAAAGCAGGCGCCACACTTTGGGAGGCGAGAACGCAGGGTTTGCTAAATCAAGGACATAAGCGCTAGATGCGCTGTGACGCTGCATGTCAATGAGACGAATGCATGTTAGACGATATAGCTAAGCCGAAGGCATAAGGATGCTCGATGCAGGCTGAGGTGCCAAAGGATTATGCGTGGCAAAGGGCAAGCGGCGCACCTCGTCTGGCTGCGGCGCTGTCAGGGCAGATGTGGGCCCTGCATCCCGCTCGCCCGCGGCTGAAGTACCGATGCTGCGTCCCGGGCTCCGCGCACCCGAGGCTGAGCCGTGCCGCGCACTCTCGTCCGGGACAACCTTGCTGCCGACAGCTGCCGAGGCTGTCACTGATGGAGGCTCCGGACCATTAGCATCCTCCGCGCCTCCCGTCATGAGCTCGGCTGCGTCCTCTGACAGCATGACATCATTGACCTCGTCAAGCGGCTGCCATCCAGACGAAGGCTCGGCTGCAGCGCGGTCAGCAGCGTCGCGGCGGCTCGGTGTCACACCGAGGCTCGTCTCCAGGGATCGCACGGCGTCCTCTCCACCACCCTGAGCTGCGTCTGCATCAGCTGCGGCTGCCGCTATGGAAACATGTGCCACCGTGTCGGCGGGCAGGACCCCGAGTTCACAGGACGGCGTGCCCCAGCGCTCGAGCTCAGGCGAAGTGCTGCTCCCGGAGCTGCTGCTGGAGTCCGAAGACGCCGTGCCGTCGCCAGGCATCGTCGTTCCTGCGCCATGAAAAATGTTCAGTGCTCCCTTGATGCGTGTTCATACATGCCCTCCCGCAAGGCTGTGCAGGCATCGACACCCTTGCAGTAATCCTGTGTGATGGTGATTGCACGCACATGCTTGATGCCCTTGAAATGTGCGCTGCAAATCGTGAGCAGGTTTGAAATTCGCACCCACATGATCCACCCTGCGATTGACATGAATGCACCTGAGTGAGCTGGACCCTGCGACTGAAAGTCGTTGAAGCCCGGCCCCGTAGCATCAGACGGCGATGTGCTCCACCGATTCCAGACGCGCTTCAAACTGCCTGCAATGCGCCACAGCAGTCTTCAGCATGGACGTTTCAACGAGCAGCTATGGCACGGCTCCAGGCTGCCATTTTTGCACAGGGATGCATTGGCATGTCGCTGATAGCCTGATGTGCCAGTTACGAGCAGTACCTACGTGCGCCTAGTGATGATATTCAAAAGATGCCGGAAAGGACGCGCCAATGAGACTGCGAGTGACGGACGCCTCGTCAGAGTCCTGTGCGCTGCCGCCGGCATCCGCGGCCTTCTGAGGTGCCGGCGTAGGTTCTGGCGACAGCGACATCTGCTTTGACGCCCCCGCCGTGTTGTACGTGGCGGCGGCAGCGACCGTGGCCGTGGCCTGGCGACATGCACAGCGATGTTTTCCTGCTGTCTGGGTCTCGCTATCTTCAAGGACAGACGCTCACATCAGATGGCAAGCATGATGCCTGCTCGAATGTTGAAGGCGGTAAAGGGCAGGCAGACAGGGTGAAGGCAATGATGCTTGAACAGGAGCCCATGTATGCAGCCAGGCCTATGACACCTGTGGGCGCAGCTTGCCGTCCGGTGATCCGAAGGGAGCCAAGTCCGCGATCGAGAAGGGCAGCTCCTCCGGCTCCCGCTCGCGGTCCTCGGGTTGCGCCTCCACGGGCAGGGTCGTGACCGCCGCTGTGCCGCGACCTCCATGCGCCTACGCTTCACAGAAGCTGCACCTCGTTCATGTTCAGCTTGACCAACGCCTCGAGTTTTGATCCTTCACCTACGTGCACCTGCTCAGCCTCTGTGAAACTCATCAATGCCATCACGACCGCACGCAGCCAGGGTCTGAGACACGTGAACAGAGCGACGCCGGGGCCGCAGCACCGCGGCAAGAACATCACCTGGGGAACCTCAGCATCGAGGGGGCTGGAGCTCCGCCGCCGAGGAGGGGGCCGCAGCAGCGCGAGGCTCGCGGCGGCGTCTGCAGCCAGCGCAGTGGATCGCCCGGGGCCCTCCGGCCCTGCTGCACGGTCATGAGGCAACCGTTCCGCAGTGTTGCTCGTAGCATTGCAGCTGACACAACTTTGACTAAAGTAGGCGACCCGTCTGACCGCAGTGATGATGGATAGAGAGGCGGTCAGCTGCGTACCCGCTTCCGCAATGCTGGTGAGGCTGTTCCTCAGGCCTAGTGGCGGCAACGCCGGCTGCCGCTTGAACGCCGGGGGCAAACCGCCAGTCACCGGCGCTCCGGCGCCTGCATGAGTCATGTGCTCTGTCCCATAAGGTGCAGCTTTGACCCAAACTGTTATTCACAGATGACATCTGGTGCTGAAGGTGGACCCCAACCCACCGTGCTCCTCCTGGTCTGACTGTGGATGAGGGTCACACCAGAAAAAACATGATGCCCATGCTCGTGTCGTGCGGGCTGGGCAGTAGTGAGGGCTGACGTGCAAATGCTGTGTGCGCTGCAGCGCGGGATGAGGGTCCATGGCATGGCTAGACAACTAGACGGCATACCGGTTGGACACGGAGCACCGCCAAAAGCCCTGCGCGCCCCGATCTTGCTGTCTGGCGCGGCCGGCACGCCAGGCACTGCGTACAGCGCCACATTGCGAGGTCAGAGCACGGTCGGATTGCTGCCTCAGGGAACGCACAGTTGTGGCGTGTCTGCACCGGATACAGCAAATGCTCGCATGCGTGATGACATGGATGAGGTGCTGCAAACCCTCATGAGCCCATGATCCTCGTGCCAGGCGCTCGGAACATGCAAGCCGGCCGCAGCGGAGCCGGGCGCACGTGGCTGCTTCGCAGTCTCCCACATGCCAATCTTGCTGCGAATCCCGCTGAGCTGCGCCAGGGACTCCCTCCTCTGAGCAGCCGACGTCGTGGCCTGCGGCGAGCGCAGCGCGATCAAACCAGCTTGCTTGCGTCAGAGCGACCAGTGCGCAGACGAAGGGACAGAGCACGGTCAGGGTGGCGAGGCACACGCCAGGCCCAACGCGGATGACGCGGGAGGGGGAGGGGTTGCACGCGGGGAGGGGAGGAAGGTGCACGGCGGCAGCATCGCTGCGAAACGGGCAGGCATAACGTGGTGCAACACACCTGCTTGGCACCGAAATCAAACGACGTCGCCGGCTCGAAGGCGAACTCATCCGCCGCCTCAGCCTGGTCGGCGTCCATTGCTGGGGTGGGCACGGTGTGCTACTGAGATCTGCTGTCGGGGCAGGTACTGTTGGCGCTTTCGACTGGCAACATGCGTGATACGGTATGCACAGCAAATGCTCGGCCGGCTGAGAGGCACTGATTCGAATGTGGCAGGCGGGTTTCGAGCCAGGCCCTCGGGCAGATGAAGTGGTCAAATCCTTGTCTGTCAATCGAACCACCATGTACGTGGCGAATCAGCGGATGGCGCTGACATCGAGGCAACAGGAGAATGCGCTGGCGAATGCATCCTCATCGAAGCCCGGCCTAAATGCACTGCCAGCACGGAGGCCCTTGGCAGCATTCAGGCGAGACTGCCGTCGAGCTGCTCTTGCAAGTGCGTGCCTGGCGTCCTTTGATCGAGCTGGACACACCGCTGTCAAGCCGGCTCGGACCGCCCAGGGCCAATGCTTGCAGCAGGTCCGCGGAGGCAGTGCCCCTGAGGAAACTGGCGCGCCAGCTGCAAGGCCAGGCTCGTCGGGTCGAGAGCGCCGTGCAGCATGCTGCAACCAAGGCCGCACACCTCAGGCAGGCACTCGAGTCCCTGCTTCAGCCTCATGTGCGCTCGTGTATCTGCCATGTCACTGCCCACCGACCGGGCTACCATGCCTGACGCTGAGGGCATGGCTACGAGCAGTGTGCCGCCATGCAGCAAGCAGCGTAAGCCCACTAATCGCGTTGATCAGTATAGGGACCCGCATGCGGACTCGCAGCCGGAAGCGGAGGCGGAGACGGCCCTGCATGCGGCCGCACGACGGCTCATTAATGCAAAGCTGGAGCAGTTCAGCACTGCCGCTCGTCTTGCAGCACAGGTGCTGGTTCATTCACATGCGCGCCGTTGTCTTGCGGGGCAGTAGCTGTGCCACTGAGGTATGCTGCATGCGCTGGCATCACTGACTGTCAAGAGGTCCTGTGCGAGTGTGCAAGCGTTGCCTGTGCAAAAGCTCATGGCTGAGCTCGACGACACGCCGGGCCTGCTACTATAGCACATAGTCGCATCGAGGCTGCGCGTCGCAATGCGGTGCGTCACAGACCAACCGTGGCGGGTCATCAGAGACAGCCAGCATATGTGTCGAGCGTAGGAGAGAGCGCTGAGCGAGGAGGTGGCCGCGATGGAGCAGAGGCTGAGGTCTACCGCCCGGGCCCTGCAACCTGCCCATCAGCCGGCCGGTCAGCGCAGTGGTGGCTGCCGCAGGACGCTGACCGGCGCAGCAGCGGACGACAGCGACGGCGGTGAGACAATATGTTTGAGGGAAACTACTGGGGACCACGTCACAGAAGTGATCACATCGACAAGTACATGTATGACACCACCCATGGCTTGGTGTAAGCCACAGGCTGGAGTCCGCTACAGACCCCGACTGCCAGGCATCACTGCAGGCGGCGTGGTGCCAGAGGCAAAAGCGCACGACGACTTCTTGGTGAAACACGGGCCCTGCGGAGGATGGCACCCCGACGATGCTGCGACATTCGACCAGGCTTTGAGGCGCGCGTATGG
>JAABUX010009619.1_pt1 | contig 10922 bp, 11 predicted proteins | sample 5561851 | NCBI WGS metagenome assembly JAABUX01 (sample SAMN10711883, study PRJNA513361) | rock metagenome | isolation source: Antarctica rocks | place: Antarctica: Victoria Land, Richard Nunatak red sandstone | collected 2016-01-03 | reverse complement strand
TGATTGACGCCGTGGTGACCCAGGAAATTGGCCCAAGCCACTGCCCGCAACCGCCCCGTGGCGAACTCTGGATTGGGTGCCGGACGGAGGACGGGGTGTATAACCGCGCGGTCGAATTGCTGGACAAACACGGCTAGTGGATCGAATCCCACGCTTGGTGCCCACGCCGGACGGCGGCGATGGTTTGATCGGGGTGCTTGGTCCACTTGAAGGGGCGCGGGGTGAGGCTTGCCTCGGCGAGGCAGCGTTTGATGGCGGTCTGGAGCGACACCAGCAAGGGAAAGGAGACAGCCAAGCCGATTGAATCGAAGATCGTCTGCGCGACGCTCACCCGGCTTGCGATGGCCTTTCCCGAGACAAGCGCGGGTTGGCGGGCAGAACTGCTGCCCTTGCGCAAACGACGTGGAACATGAAGGTCAGTTGGCAGGTCGAGGCCCGCCATCCCAGCAGCGATGCGAAGACCGCGGAAGGCCAGCACGCCAAGTGCCGTTTTGCCAGAACCCGAAGCGGGCCTTGCGTTTCACCCACGGCCGCCGGCCAACCGTGCAGCCATTGGGCTGTAGCCGAGGCGGAGCATCGCCACGCAGCCAAGCGCCGGGCCAGCCGCCAACACCGCAAACGCACTGCCCCAACCCGCATGCCGCACGAGCAGGGGCATCAGCTGGATCGTCGCCAGCGTGAGCGCGAAGCCCAGGCAGCTCTGCATCGTCAGCATCGTGCCGGTCAGGCTTGGATCGGACAGCTCTGCCACGCTCGCGGAGAACTGCGCGGAGTCAGCTACCACTGCCACGCCCCAGACCAGGCACAATGTCGTAGTCAGCGCCGGGTGGAGTCCAAAGGCGGGCCCGGCAAGCAGGCAGCACACACCGGAGGTCGCCATCGCTCCGACGGTCACCCGCACCCGTCCGAACCTGTCGGCGAGCAGGCCTGCCGCGACGCAGCCGACGGCGCCCGCCGCGATCACGGCGAAGGTGGCCAGGGCGGGCTGCCCGGCTTCCGCCTCGGCTCGGCCGCCCCACGCGGCGAAGCTGGCGGTGAGATAGATACCGACCCAGGCCCACATGGCATACAGCTCCCACATGTGTCCGAGATAGCCGAGCGTCGCGAGGCGCGTTCCACGGTTTTGCCAGAGTTGCAGCGCGGCGCCGGGCTGGAAGCGCGCTGCCGAGACGTGTCGCGGGCCAAGCCGCGTCAGCCCGATCAGGCCAGCGGAGGTGACGGCAGCGAGCGACGCGGCCGCCAGTGTCACGCGCCATTCCAGTCCACCCAGCGCATTGGCTAAATGCGGCAACGCCGATCCCAGGGTCAGGCCGCCCACCAAGAGCCCTACCACCAGCCCGGCGTCACCTCGATTGGCCCAGCCCACCGCGAGCTTCATGCCGACCGGATAAACGCCCGCTAGGGCCATGCCCGTTGCGAATCGGGCCGCAATGATGGGGGTTCCAGGGGGCAGCAGGAGGATCGCGGCGTTCGCGGCTGCGCCGGCCAGGGCCGCGGCCGCAAATAATCGCCGCGGATCGAAGCGGTCAGGGAGGGCAAGCGCCGCGCTGACCAGTGTGCCTATGACGAACCCGCCCTGCACGGCACCCGTGAGCAGTGCCTGGAAGCCGGAATCGAGGACAACGAACTCCCGTGCCATCGCTGGTCCGGCCGCAGTGCCTGAAAACCACAACGCCAGCGCCAGCACCTGGGCGGCAACGATCAAAGCGAGATTGATGGCTTTCCCGGACATGCAACAAGCGTCCCTTGCTCTGCTTCCCCTTCCTACCCCAACCCTAAATGCAGCGGGCTGGCTGGCGAGGAACACGACCGCCCGCTATGTCGGCCGATCCATAATATCCATGAGGTTGAGCGCAAACGATTGCGCGAACAGGGCATGGTTGCCCGGAGTTCGACGTCAGTAGCCGCGCACCCGGTCGTACAGGTTAGGCAGGGGACGTCCTTGCTCGTAGGCGCGGAGGTTCTCGATCAGCACGTCGAGGCTTCGTGCGTTATAGGCCAGCCGGTCATCGCTCGACACATGCGGCGTCATGATCAGGTTCGGCGCCGTCCACAGGCGATGGCCCGGCGGCACCGGTTCCGGCACGAACACGTCCAGCACGGCGCCCGAAAGCGCCCCGGCGTCGAGCGCGTCGCACAACGCGTCCTGGTCCAGCAGCGCGCCGCGGCCGATGTTGACGACCCCGGCGCCGGCCGGCAGCAGCCCGATACGGCGACGGTCCAGGATATTGCGCGTCGTCTCCGTCAGCGGACACGCGAGCAGCAGGAACTCCGCATCGGCAAGGGCAGCATCGAGGTCAGCCGTCGGCAGCACCCGCTCGCAGGCCGCGTGCGGCAAGGGCCGGGCGCGCACGCCGGTCACCCGCATGCCGAACCGCGCTGCGTGCTCGGCCACTGTCCCGCCCAAGCTACCAAGGCCGATGACCGTCAGTCGGCGGCCGACGATCACGCTGCTCGCCTGCCGCCGCCATACCCCCGCGCGCTGGCTGGTGACCAGGGCAGGCAGATGGTTGGCCAGCATCAACAAGGCCATGATGCCGTACTCGCCGGCCTTGGGTCCGTGGACGCCCCGGTTGTTCAGTATGGCCACTCCCGGCGGCACGCTTTGGAATGGAACGGGATCAAGCCCAGCGGAGGTGCAAAACAACAACTTCAGTCGGGGTGCATCGACCGGAAACAGCTTCCTCGTGATCCCCGTTGCGGTCACCAACACCTCCGCTTCGGTTATCGCGCGGGCGAAGTCATCTAGCGTCTCGCCGATGCTCAAGCCGTGCCGATCGTTCGGCCATCCCGCGCGAGACGCGGCATGCTGCCATTCCGACCGGGTAATCGGTTCGCCCAGCATGCCAGGCAGGTTCTGGATGTGAATGCGCATGCCTTCCTCCTTGCGGTGCCACCGGGTTGCGCCTCCTACGCCTTCAGCCTTCCGTCGCGCAACCGGGACACTGCAGCGAGCATCGCGTAGTCTCACGATGGTATGGCTCGGCTTGCAATGCGAGCCGCGTGCCGGTTGGCACCTCATGCTAGCTTATGAGGCCTACGAGTACGAACCGGCGCGCTTCCCGCGCATCGACCACTCGACGATGGTTGCCGCTGCCAAAATCGCTGAAACGCTCGCAAACCACGCGGCTTTCCGCATCCTGCTAGGAATCATTTCGTACGCTCTAGCAGTCCGTGCAACAACGCCATCATTTGTTATTCTCGCAGACTAGGTAGGCTTCTTGGCTGATCGTTGCTCTCCATATGTCGGGATGAACGTTGATGGATGTGAACTCGTGGATGTCCTGACCGGCCCACTTCCGGACACCCTGCATGCCGACCGACCCAGCCGGCAGGAGGCGGAGGAAGCCGTCCGCACGCTGCTTCGCTGGGCTGGCGAAGACCCGGCGCGCGAGGGCTTGCGCGACACTCCAGCCCGCGTCGCCCGATCCTACGAGGAGCTGTTCGCTGGCTACTCCGTCGATCCCGTAGCCCTGCTGGAACGCACCTTCAGCGAGGTCGAGGGCTACGACGAGATCGTGCTGCTGCGCGACATTCGGCTCGAAAGCTACTGCGAGCACCACATGGTGCCGATCATCGGCCGCGCGCACGTGGCCTACTTGCCGAACCGCCGGGTGGTGGGGATCAGCAAGCTGGCCCGCATGGTCGACGCCTACAGCAAGCGGCTGCAAATTCAGGAAAAGCTGACGGTGCAGATCGCGAACGCCATCAACGACGTGCTGCAGCCGCTCGGCGTCGGGGTCGTGATCGAGGCCGGGCACCAGTGCATGACCACCCGCGGCGTGCACAAGCCCGGCGTCAGCATGGTGACGAGCCGGATGCTGGGAGTGTTCCGCACCAATCCGGAAACCCGGCGCGAGCTGCTGGCGATGATCGGCAACCGCGCACCGATGGAGTTCGGCGGCTGAAACCCTGACGAGCCGCTCGTGTTCCCTCCCGGCATATTCGGGAGTCCTGACATGGCGCGCATCCACCTCAAGCCCATCGCCGGGCAGACCATTGTCCTCACTGGCGCCACGTCCGGGATTGGCTTGGCCACTGCCCGGCTTGCGTCTCAGCGAGGCACGCGGCTGTTGTTGGTCGCCCGCAATGAGGATGCGTTGCGGACCGTGCGCGACGAGCTTCGGGCGGCAGGTGGCCAGGCCGAATACGCGGTGGCCGATGTGGCTGATCGCGCGCAGGTGGAAGCGGCTGCGGCCAAGGCGCACGCCGTGTTCGGCGGCTTCGACACTTGGGTGAACGACGCGGGCGCCTTCGTGTATGGCGCCCTGGACGACGTGCCGCTGGAGGACCAGCGACGCGTGTTCGACGTGGTGTACTGGGGGGTGGTGCATGGCACGCTGGTAGCGGCTGAGACGCTGAAGCGGTCGGGCGGGGCCATTGTCAACGTCGGCAGCGTGCTGGGCGAGTTCGCAATTCCGTTCCAGGGCGCCTACTGTGCGGCGAAGTTCGCCGTGAAGGGCTTCACCGAGGCGTTCCGGCGGGAATCAGATTTCGGGCGCCTGCCGATCTCGGTTTCGCTGATCAAGCCGGCTGCGATCGACACGCTGTTCATGGAGCACGCGCGCAACCGGATCGGCTCGCCGGGCACCCGCAATCCGCCGCCGGCCTACCACCCGCATCTGGTCGCGCGCGCCATCGTGCACGCCTGCGGGCATCCGGTGCGCGATCTCGTGGTCGGTGGCGCCGGCGGATTGTCGCTCGTCGTCGCCAACCGCATGGCGCCGCGCTTGATGGACTGGACGTTTGCCCGCGCCGGCCGCTTCACCCAGACGAGCCAGGATCCCGGCGTTCCGGCCCGCCGCGACAGCCTGTATGAGCCACGCGAGGACCTCGCCGAGCGCAGCAGCCTGCATCCTTTCACCCGCAAGACCAGCCTTGCCCTGGAAGCGCAGCTCAACCCCGGTATTTCGCTGGGCGTGCTGGCCGGTGTCGCCTTGGCGCTGGCGGGCCTCGCCCAACGGCGCGGGCGATCCGGCTAGGGCGCGCCGATGCCGCCGGTCCACCGCATCCTCGAAACGTCGCTGTATGTCGCGGACCTGGACCGGTCGGAGGCGTTCTACCGGCAATTGTTTGGTTTCGAAGTCCTGTTGCGAGACCATCGCATGTGCTCCCTCGCGGTTCCTGGACGGCAGGTGCTGCTGCTGTTCGTGCACGGCGGTTCGACCAAGCCGAGTGCGACCCCGTTTGGCTTGATTCCGCCGCATGACGGACGCGGCACGCAGCATTTGTGTTTCTCGATCGATCATGGCGGCGTCGAGGGTTGGGAACAGCATTTGCGGGCGTGCGGCGTGCCATTGGAAAGCCGCCTCAACTGGTCCAAGGGCGCTACAAGCCTGTATTTCCGCGATCCCGACGGGCACTCGCTGGAGGTTGGCACCACCGGGCTATGGCGGAATGACCCAACTCCGTAATCAAGCGAGCATTCGCCGCAGCATCGCGATGGACGCCGGATCGTCCCAGGCCGCGGCCCCCTCCAGCCGGCCAAGCTCGCGCCCGGTGCGGTCGATCACCAGCGTAGTCGGGATACCACGCAGGCCAAGCGCGTGGGAAGCGGCGCTTTGCGGGTCGAGCAGCACCGGCAGGGTTTTGATGCCGCGGTTGGCGTAGAATTTCTCTATCACCGGCACGCCGCCGCGGTCGGACGAGAGCGGCAGCACGTCGATCCGGTCGGCGGCGATCATGCGCGCCAACCCGTCCAGTGCCGGCATCTCCGCCACGCACGGCACGCACCACGTCGCCCACAGGTTCAGCACCACCCCTCGCCCGGCGTAGTCGGCCAACGTCCGGCGAACGCCATCGGCCGTCACCCAGGCGATGTCGGCCGGCGGCGACGGCGGGGCGATGGCGTGCAGCGACGACAGCGGTTGCAACGCGGCGGCCTGCGAATTGCCCCGCGCCAGGCCCGCGGCTAGGGTTCCCCCGGCCATCACCAGGGCGCGCCTGGTGATCCCCCGACCGCGTGAGATGGACATGGATGGAACTCCCTTGACCGAAACACCGGACCGCCGGAACGAGGCTGCGAACGCCCAGTGGGGAGGCCGCTTCGCCGCCGGGCCGTCGGCAGTGATGCAGGAGATAAATGCGTCGATCGGGTTCGACCACAAGCTGTGGCGGCAGGACATCCGTGGTTCGCTGGCACATGCGGCGATGCTGGCCCGCGCCGGCATCATCAGCGTCGAGGACGAGGCGGCGATCCGCGCCGGGCTGGAGCGGATCGGCGCGGAGATCGCCGCCGGGCAGTTCGCGTTCGACGATGCGCTTGAAGACATCCACATGAACATCGAGGCACGCTTGACGGAGCGTGTCGGCGAGGCAGGCAAGCGCCTTCATACCGGGCGCAGCCGCAACGACCAGGTCGCGACCGATTTCCGCCTGTGGGTGCGCGGCGCGATCGATGGGCTGGACGCGGCCATGGCCGACCTGATGCGCGCGCTGGCCGACCGCGCGGCCCAGCACGCCGCCGACCCGATGCCGGGCTTCACCCACCTGCAAACCGCGCAGCCGGTCACGTTCGGGCACCACCTGCTCGCCTATGTGGAGATGCTGGCGCGCGACCGCGGCCGTTTCGCCGATGCGAGGCGGCGGCTGAACGAGTGCCCGCTCGGCTCGGCCGCCCTGGCCGGCACGTCGTTCCCGATCGACCGCGACGCCACCGCGCGCGACCTTGGCTTTGACCGCCCGGCCGCAAACTCGCTGGACGCGGTATCCGACCGGGATTTTGCGCTGGAGTTCCTGTCGGCGGCGTCGATCTGCGCCGTCCACCTGTCGCGCCTGGCGGAGGAGATCGTGATCTGGTGCAGCGCGCCGTTCGGCTTCGTGCGCCTGTCGGACGCGTTCACCACCGGCAGCTCGATCATGCCGCAGAAGCGCAACCCGGACGCGGCCGAGCTGGCCCGGGCGAAAACGGGCCGCATCGTCGGCGATCTGGTGGCGCTGCTGATGGTGATGAAGGGCCTGCCGCTCGCCTACGCCAAGGACACCCAGGAGGACAAGGAGCCGGTGTTCGACGCTGTCGACACGCTGGCGCTGAGCCTGGCGGCACTCGCCGGCATGATCCGCGACCTGCAGCCCGACACCGCCCGGATGCGTGTCCTGGCCGGCAGCGGCTTCGCGACCGCGACCGACCTCGCCGACTGGCTGGTGCGCGTGCTGCATCTGCCGTTCCGCACCGCCCACCACGTGACGGGGCGGCTGGTGGCGCGGGCCGAAGCGCGTGGCGTTGATCTCGCCGGGCTGGACCTGGCGGAAATGCAGGTGGAGGAGCCAGGCATCACCGCGGACGTGTTCGGCGTGCTGACGGTCGAGGCGTCGGTGGCGTCCCGCACCAGCTACGGCGGCACGGCCCCGGCCAATGTCGCGACGCAGGCACGGCGCTGGCAGGAGCAGTTGGCATGAGGATCGCCCTGGCCGCGCTGCTGCTGCTCGGTTTGGTCGCGTGCGGCAAAAGGGCGTCGCCGCGAGCGCCGGGTCCGCCAGATCAGGTCACCTTTCCCCGGGCCTATCCGACGCACTGATCGCCTACTTAAGAGCGATGTCATACCTGACATACTTAACGGATGAGGCTGGTTTCCGGTCGTAGGAGAGACCGATGGCCCGGTGTGCCCGCATTGCGGATCGTGCGAGCGCATCGGCAAGATAGGCGGCAAGAGCACCCGGTTCGGCATTTGCAAGTGCTACGCCTGCCGCAAGCCGTTCACCGTCAAGGCCGGCGCCGTGTTCGAGGCCAGCCACGTCGCGTTGAAGCTTTGGCTGCAAGCGATCCACCTTCTCTGCGCGAGCAAGAAAGGGATCAGCAGCAACCAGCTACATCGCACATTCGGTGTCACGCTCAAAACCGCCTGGTTCATGTCCCATTGCATCCGCGAGGCGATGACCACCGTTGGCATGGAACCGATGGGCGGCGAGGGCGCGGTTGTCGACATCGACGAAACCGTCATCGGCCCGAAGAAAGACATGCCCAAGCAGCGCGGCTACGCCCACCAGCACGCGGTCATGACCTTGATCGAGCGCGGCAAGAGGGCGCGGTGCTTCCACGTCTCCGGCACTGCGGCGGCTGACCTTCTGCCCATCATCAAGGCGCACGTCTCATCCGGCACTCACCCCATCACCGACAAAGCGGGGCAGTATACCCATGTCGGCAAGCATTTTGCCGCGCACGAGTTCATCCCGCACGGCGTGGGCGAGTATATTCGCAGGATCGTCCACACTGACACCGTTGAAGGCTTCCACAACGTGTTCAAGCGCGGCATGAATGGTATCTACCAGTATCGCAAAGACCGTCAGCTACACCGTTACCTTGCCGAGTTCGATTTCCGCTACAACAACCGGGTGCGTCTGGGCGTCAGTGCGTGGCTGAGACAGATGCCGGGTTGAAGGGTATCGTCGGAAAGCGGCTGACCTGTCGAACGCGACTGGTGCGCGGGTAGAAACGTGAACACCATGTTGAGCACCGGCCAACAGGCTTTGGCCCTATGCAACGCAGGGCGGCTGTAACCTTGGAAGTGCGGAAAGCTTCATTCGAAGACATGTTCAAAACAGAGTTTTAATTCCACAAAGTCATCGGCAAGGGCTTCCAGAAGCTAAGGGTTGGTTGGGGAAACCTGCCTAAGTAAAAGCTGGCCCATGGTGTAGCGTGACCTTTCGTTCTGAACTGCTGTGCGAGATCTCCTGCCACTCCTTATTCCGCTTCAATGACGGAGACGGTTGGGGATTTTGCGACGGTTCGGGCTGGATGGCCTGACGCACGGGTCGTGACAAGCGGCTGAGCGGCTTTGCAAGCCGGGCCGAGATGCGGTTGCAGGTGCGGTGATCCGATGCACGGGGCTGGACGATACCGATTGAAAAGCCGCCCTCGCTCGAGGGCGTCCACCAGCGGCGGAGCAGAAGCGTGGGATAGCTCTGGAAAGCCTGGACCCGAGCACGACGCCGACGGACGTGGCCCGCGGCTAGGGCATCAGCAGCAGCCTGCTTTACCCGTGGCGGCGGCAGCTGCGGGAGGGCCAGCTTGGGTCTGCGCCGCAACGTATGCCCAGGTTCGCGCGGGTGGACCTGGTGGCATTGATGCCGCAGCTGGACGTCCTGGAACTGGCCCAACCTATGTCTGTCCCGTCTCCGCCAGCCTCATCTGCGCCAAGCTCTCCGGCACACACGCCGCCGTGTGCGGGTGACCCGGCGACCGCGCTATGGCTGCCGCGCCTGCGAGGGTGCGGTCGTGCAGGCGCCTGCGCCGGACCGGCTGCTCGATGGCGGCATGGCGACCGAGGCGCCGGTGGCGCACGTCATGGTCGCCAAGTTCTGCGACCATCTGCCGTTGTATCGCCAGGCCGGGATGTTGGCGCGCCAGGGTGTCACCCTGGACCGCTCGACGTTGGCCAACTGGGTCGGCTGCGCTTGCTGGTGGCTGACGCCGTTCTATGAGCTGGTGCTTAGCACCGTGCTGTCGTCGCCCAAGCTGTTCGCCGACGACACGACGCTGCCGGTGCCTTATCCTGGCCGAGGCCGGACCAAGATCGGGCGGCTGTGGCGCTATGCGGTCGACGACCGGCCCTGTCAGCTTCGCTGACATCCCGCCGGGGGATCGCTACACGATGGTGTGGGCCCACCTATCCAGCGGTGGCCTACGTCTACTCCCAGGATCGCCGCGGCGAGCGTCCGGCCGGACACTTGGCCGGGTTCCGCGGCGTGCTGCAGGTCGATGGGTATGCCGGGTTCGAGCGGCTGGCAGGCGATCGTGCGGACGCCTTGGTGCGGCTGGCGTTCTGCTGGGCGCATATGCGTCGGCCTTTCTACCAATTCTTCATCTCGACGCAGTCGCCGCTGGCCGCCGAGGTGCTTGCGCGCATCCGCGCGCTTTATGCGATCGAGGCCGAGATCTGCGGCCACCCCGCCGAACACCGCAGGCAGGTGCGCCACGACGAAGTCGACCCATCGTGGACGCCCTGCACGGCTGGCTGCACGACCATCTGGGCCGCGTGTCCGCCGCTTCCGACCTGGCGAAAGCCATCCGCTATGCGATCGCGGGCGAACCTCTTGGTTCGACCCGGCACTAGGACGGGCTGGTCGTGTTCCTCGACGATGGCCGCGTCGAGATGGACACCAACGTCGTCGAGCGCGCCATCAGACCAAACATCCTGACACGCAAGAACGCGCTATTCGCGGCTTGGACGGCGGCGCGCGGAGCTGGGCGATTGCGATGACCTTGATCCAGACCGCAAAGCTGAACGGCACCGAGCCGACGGCTTAACTTTCCGACGTGCTCGAACACGTCGTGTCGGGGCAAACCAAAGCGCACGAATGGCACAGCTTGCTGCCCTGGAATTGGCGTGCAAACAACGATGCCGACCTGCCTGCGACGGCCTGAGCCACGACCGCCAGCGCTCAACATGGGCCAGCCGAACCTGGTCAGATCAAAACGCTCGGGTAGAGAACTCAACCATCTATCTATGGCCAAGCTCCCGTGACTTCGACGGGTTCCCTGCCCGCTAGAACGCCATGGGTCGATTGGCTACGCCCTCCTCAGGTGCAATCAGCGTGGGCACGGCCGCCGGATGATTGCGATCTGCTACACCTAAATAGATCATTTTCGGGGAGTGTTGCTGGGTGGTATCCGGCGCAGAAGGTTTGGCAGGCTTTCTCCCGCGGCTACCAGCTGAGCCCAAGCGTTGCTAGCCTCCCGCCAAGGCGGCGTGGCGCTTTGGTCGAATGTGACAGTACGTGCTGCCACGTTGGCCATTGTGACAAGCAATCCCTCGCCGCTGGATTGTTCGACCCAGGCTCCCACCTCGAATTGAGAAGTGGAGAACATAAGAAACAGGCTTTGCACAGGGACGATGACTGCCTCGATACCAGGCGCCAAAGTCAGGGCACAACTCAGCCGGAACTCGTCGCCATAAGCTATACCGCAACTTAAGGGGCCTGGC
>JAABUX010009618.1_pt1 | contig 10923 bp, 21 predicted proteins | sample 5561851 | NCBI WGS metagenome assembly JAABUX01 (sample SAMN10711883, study PRJNA513361) | rock metagenome | isolation source: Antarctica rocks | place: Antarctica: Victoria Land, Richard Nunatak red sandstone | collected 2016-01-03 | reverse complement strand
ACAAGGACCCTCCGTTGGGGGAGGAGAGTGGCGCAGGCAGCAAGTGAAGCCTCAGCAAACCTGCCAGGGAAGCTTGGGTAGAGGGAGAAGTTTGCCAACAAGACGGGGTCACGGGGTGAGGGCGACACCTGGCGCAGGCGTGGCAGAGCCCCCAGCAATCGCAGCGTCGCGGTGCTCGTGCCATGGATCGCGACCATCGTCCCTCCCAGTCGCAGGTCCTCCAGCCTCGACGCTCCTGGAGGAGCATGCTGACAGGACGTCATGCCGATCAGCTTCTGATGCAATACTCAAACACAAAGAAAGGCCAGTCATGTGGTGAACTGGACTTGCATAAACGAGTCCTCTCTCCTGCCTGTCAGCAGCAGGCATGTCAAGTGCATACGTAGGACGCGCATGTCATATATGTCATATATCCGCTCCGCACCGCTGAATTGTGCCGGTAGTCTCCTGATGGGGCAAGCTTCCAGGTTGAGGGACTTCAGCGAGCCTGCATGGACACACCGTGACCCGCTGTCACTGGCAGCCCAGTGCTACTCAGTTGGGCTGGTTTTCAGCAAGCCTGGATGCGAAAGGGGGGTCGCGTCCCTTGTCCATCCATATGGATGTGGCGCGGCAAGTTGTCCCGTGGCAGCTCTGAGGGAATAACGCACCAAGGTACGGGCCGGGCGGCAGCACGCTCAGCGCCGTGCCCCTCAGGTCCAGGTCGGCAAGGCACGCCATGGCGGCCACCGAGGCCGGCAGCGCCTTCAGCTCGTGGTTGAGGGCGAGGGTGAGCCTGGTCAGGCGCGGCGCCGCCTCCAGGTGCGCCGCCTCCAGCTGCTCGGCGGCGATCTTGTTCATCGACAGGTCCAGCGACCGCAGCGCCGTCAGCCCCGCCAGGCTGGACAGCACCGCCGGGGTCCTGCGGTGCGAGCGTCCTCAGCGCAGCTCAAGCCAACCGTGCAGGAGAGCGAGACGAACAGGTTTGCAAAGAGGCGGAGGCTATCTGGCCCTCACAGGCAAGGGCTGTTTCTCTAACAGTCACTCCAAGCAGGGACGCACTTGCTTCTGCTCAGATCGATGCTCGTGAGCTTGACGAGCGCCGAGAGGTTGACGGGGTTCCCGGCAGCCACGTGGAAGCCCTGCACCAGCGCAAGCTCCTGCGCGAGACACATCACGCGGGCACGGTCACGACGGTGTGCCCTCGAACAGGGGCACACTTGCCGTCCACTCGAGCATACATTGCAAGTCCGCTTGTCCGGACTGAAGACAAGTCACCCAGGTACTTCCATGACATGGCACGGACTCTGTTGCCGATATGCTGCGGAAAAAGAAACCGCAGGTGTACGCCGCCCTTATGTCAATGCCCGACAGGACTCGCAGACCACAGCGTTCCAAGGACGCAGGGTGTGGTCCGGATCGACGGCAAGGACCAGATGGACATACCCGCAGCTCGGTCAGTCCCAACAGCCCGGCGGACGGCTTCATGTGCGACAGATGCAGCGACGTGAGCGCCCTGAGCCCGGGGGGTGCCAGCCAGTCTCGGTCCGTGTGCCACGACCAGTTGTCCCTGCAATTGGCGCCACAGCCATGCCGACGATGAGTGCTTTGGCCAGCATGACATCTTCCGTGCACCATCATCAACGCCCAACACATAGCGCACATTGCTGGCTGGTACGGCATTGCAGAAAGCACGAAGACCTGAGCCTGGCAGCCGACCGCAGAGCAGAGCATCCCTGTGCGGCAGTTAGTTTGACCGACTGCAACGCCTGCCGCGCGGCGCACCGTGGGAAGGACATCTCCAGCGAGACCAGCTGCGGCAGGTCCGCCAGCATTGTCATCAGGGCGTCCGCCAGGCTGCGGCGCGCATCGTCCTGGAACCGCGTCGCGACCAGCACCAGGTGGCGGAGGCGCATACCTCCCAGGGCGGCAAGGTGACAGTGCCCGTTCGCCGCCAGCGGGAAGTCGAATCCCGTCAGCTGTAAGATCTTCAAATGGCGCGCCGCCCCGATCAGGCTGTACATGGACGTGTCGGAGATCTGGGGGCAGCGCGGAGGCGCGTCAGGGCTCAACAAAAAGGCACCGCCGCTTTGCTGTCGGCTCTGGCCCTGGACGTTTGCCCATGGGGCGCCGAGTTGGCGCAACCTGCATTGCCGCGACTTGGCGCATGAAACCCGCATTCGTCTGTAGCAGGCCACTTTATCGCTGCAGCAGGTACCCAGCCTTCCCCGGCGTCTGCAAGGCCCCCTACTCTAAGCGCTGTGGAACGCGGTGCCAGGAACGTGAAGCACATCATCTGTCAGAGTTACTCACCTGCAGCATGCCGTGCGACGCCCTCTCGCCGAGCACGGTGATGCGCTCCAGGCTGGCGTGCAGCAGCGCGATGATCGCTGACACCGCCGAGGACTGCATGTCGTGCCGCGCCGTGACGTGCGCGAACGATCCGAAGGTGATCTCCCTCACCCGTCCGACGCGAGCAGCGAACCACCTGCCAGCGCAATGTAATCACAACATCTGATGGCAGATGACCTCGGGAGTTGCAGGTGTTAGGGCTTATGCACAGTCCCCGTCCAGCACCTGTCAGGCAGGTTAGGCAATCACAACTCTGGGCCCAGCGCGGACAAAGTGCTGCATGGCGGACCTCGGGCCACAACAAGCGCCTGCCCATGAGGGGGAGAGGGCCTCACCGGACCACCGCAGACCATCGCAGCACGCCCTGGCCCCTGCCGGCGCCCCTGAGGCGCTGCGCCGGATGCGTCAGCTCGCAGGACTCCCAGATGGGGCTGCCTGGTGCGAATGATAGTGAGCTGGTCAGTCCTGATCTTGCGAGGTCATCTGCGTGCAGGCTGAACCACGGCATGCAGACAGATAGCGCCATGCGATCACGCACTTGTGTTAGCATTCAAGGCCTTTGTACATCACGCTCACAGCGTCCAGGATTCGGGCACTGATGAGCCGTGGAAGGAAGCGATCTGCTATGATTCCTGCCAGATTGCCCCAATACTGTCGCAGCTTGCCAGGCTCACCTGGTCCGGATGCCGCCCTCCATGCTTTGCATACCGCTGGCACCACCTCACGCCTACGGCACGACCCAGGCTGCATAGGTCAGCCGGTGCCTGTTGCAGCTGCGTGCGCTTGCTCTGTCACGACCGAGCAAACAACAGTTGCAGCAGCAACATCGTCGCAGCCGAGATGTGCCTGGCACGACCAGACTGCGACCTCAACAACCGTCTTGCGAGGTGGGGGGGGCGACGTTTCACCTCGTGTGGAAGTCGATATACTTGAAGATGTTCGCCAATGACTGGGCGTCGAGCCTGCTGATGTGACAAGCTTGTTCATGGCGACCCATCTGGCAGCAATTTCCTGTGTAGAACGCTACAAGCCGGCTTTCGACAGGTGGGAAGCCGCTTTGCCAAAATATGCTGCAGGTGCTAACGCCGTCTGTTTTTAGGGAGGTGAGGGTAAGGGAGGTGTAGGATGGGTCAGGTGGCTCGCACGATGCTGGAGCTAGGGTCTGCCCAGGGTTTAGCGGAGGGCCAAGTCAGCGCGGCTGCCCTAGTCTGCATTAGATGCCGTGCCTCCAGACGGATGCGGCCGCGATCCCCAATGGCTCCTGGGCGAGCCTGCGGTAGCTGCAGCACAGTCAATCAATGACGGTCGAAGGCCCGGATGTCGTCTTCCGGCACCGTCCTCGGTTGCACGTTCTCGTTAGCAGCGGTACATCCATGAATAGGGATGTGTTGAGTAGTCTTGCTTCACATGCAGACTCGTCTCTAGGTGACACCTGAACAGTCAAAACCACTTGGCACCTGTCCTACGCATGGGCTAGGGCAGTGCAAGGACCCGCTTCTATATCTGGCAGTGCGGGTCAGAAAAGCACATGACAGGGGCAGAGGTGCAACACCAGGGACGACGAAAAATGTAAACTCAGCTGCAAAACCTATGGAACGACGTCATTCAACATTCATCAGCATACTGTAAAACTCAAACTACTCGCCCGGGACGGGTTCCTGCAGAGGCAGCTCGTTGATGCAAATTTACGCTGCGCCATTGACTGCAGCAGCCTCAGTGCCAGCTGCTGCCTCCACGCCGGCTGCATCAGTGGGACGCGCTACGCCATTGGACGCCGCTGAAGCGGCCGCAAGCTGCTCAGGAGCCGCAGCGTGGAGGTCAGGCGCTGCAACGCCGTGGGAGGGCCGACTGGGCGGGGCATGCTTGCTGTCCCAGCTGCCGCTGCCGCCGGCGCGGGCCTTGCGTTTGTCAAAACCATTGACGTGCTTGCCCAAGCTGTTAGGCCGCTCGTAGCTGCCGGCTGGCGTGTTGCTGTTGGAACGACGGTGCTTGTCCTGCGTAGGCTTATGAGCACGGTCAACAACGCCACTGAGGCCTGCCGTACGGCACAAGTCACAACTGTGACACATGATGGAGCAAAAACAGCTGGCCTCAGAACAGATCTTGGTTGTAAATATGTTTCAGCACAGGCCGCAGGGGTCCTCTGCATTAGCATGGTGTGGACATCACAGGCCGGCTGCTGTCACAGGGCAGCGCGCAACACAGGGCGCACCGCCTGCGGCTGTTTCGCCGCGGCGGGCTGCGCGAGCCTGAAGTCCTCCAGGGTCCTGAACTTGGTATCCAACAGCTCCTTCAACTGCGGGGCAGACCGAATGGTGATCAGTGGAAAGCCGAGCCGCTGTGACATGACGGAGCCCACATGACAAGTATGGGTACAGGTGCCATGTCATGTGCGACGTCAAGCTGACGTCAGGGATGCTCACGCTGGGAACTCTCACCGTGGGGTGGACTTCGATGTCACAGTACGGCGGCACGTTGTGCGCGTAATGCAGCAGCGCCCAAAACTTTTCCAGCCCGTACAGGCGTGGACCTCCAGGCGCCAAGTATTCCTGTGCTGGGCAATATGCAAGGGTCAGGATCATGGAGGCGCCTGGGGTCGACAAGTGTGCACGCGGTGACCGTGTCAAGGATCTGACCACACTGACCGTTAGGCAATTTCTGCTGTCGAATAGATGCCTGCACATGATACAACAAAGTCCAGATGTCTGATGCAACCTTGCAGCAACCACTCCCAGGGGGGTCAGTATTGATCGAAGACAGAGGGTGCGCCTGCAGCGTGGTGGCCTCGAAGTCGCGGAAGAGCTGCTCGCTGAACTGCTTCTCCAGGCCGTAGCTGTAGAACCGGAACAGGCACTCCATGCCGTACTGGTAGCCGGCCGCGCTGTCTTCGAGGGCGTGCTGCCGGAAGTCCTGGTACATCGTCTCATTGAAATTCTCTCTTAAGAAGAAGCTCCTGCGGAGGGGGTGACAATCCTCTCAGTGCCCCGGTAAAGGCCCCAGTCGACCAGTAAGCAACTACTGCAGCAGGTGCACATGTGTGGGCTGCCGCTTTGCTGACCACCCGCGTCGTGTCGGTCTGATGCTGAGAAGGCCGGTTCTGCACGGCCTGTGTGGCGAAGACGCACCAGAAACGGAACAGCGTGTTCATCTCGTCCGAGTTGCCGACGCCGAGCTCCTTGCGCTCGGCCAAGCTCTTGTCCCTGTACGCTGTGTACTTGATCTGCGTCCGCACATTTAGCCAATCGGATGGTTCTCGCAGCAGGCGACTTGGTGGGCTGAAGCTTGTGGCTCGAGTGTCAGCACATCCTCGTCAACACACTGCCGCGAACTCGAGATCGGATGCAGCAAATTTAGCCTGACCCTGCACAAGACGAAATGCTATGCTCGATGCGCACAACACCAGACACACGACAGGTGAAGCTGGGGCAGAGCCACGCGGAGCACAGCGGACCTGTGTGAAGTTGTGCTGGTCCAGCAGCGCGTAGCTGGGATGCTGCCCCTCCGCTCCCGCCAAGCTGCCCGCGGTGCCCATGGGGCTCCGCTGACCCGGGCTCGCGCCCTGTTTGACCCCAAAAGTGTATTGGTCAGCACCCAGTTGACATGGTCCCACTTCGCTTAGACTATCGGCGTCTGTAATGCAAACACGCGTTCCATCCGCTACGCTTGACGTTGTCCAGCGCCGAAACAACGTAGCGGTCGACAGCGAGCAGCCACCGTGCGTTCTGACAACGGCAGCCAATACTCGAGCTGTTGGCCGCAGATGCCACCTGCCAAGTGCACACCTTGGGGTGACGGCGGTGGCGCTCGGCGGCCGCGTGCACCATGGCGCCGTTGGCGTCCGGGGAGCTGCCCAGGATCCAGCCGACGCCCTGCGACGGCGGGGACCCGCCCACGCTGCCTCGCAGCCTGCGGACGCAGCGTGCTTGTCAGCTTCAGAGACGCTCTCGGTCACGGCTTGGCATGGATCCTGTGCATGGTCAGGATGCAAATGATGAACAATACATGGGAGGGCACACTCCTTACGGCAGCAACGCAATGGACGCATACCTGCCAGTGCGACCGATCGAGCGTGGAAGGCTGCCGGGATAGAAACCGGCGCCGCCCTTGCCGCCCTTTGCGCGTGCTGGCAGCCGGTTACGCGGCTGCTGCGCTGCGGCGCCAGTCTGGCCACCCTGCAAAGGTCAGGGGTCCCTCAGTGACACATCCCGCAAGTCCATGCCTTTCAGATGCTGAATCCATCTCGTGAATGACTGGGTGGATGTGCATTGTGCACGTAATGCAGGAATGCCGATTCCAAGTCTGCGGACGCATTACCACCTCGGCAGCTTCCTTCATGTACATAGCTGCCAATACCGAGGGCCTCACAACTTCCTCACCTCCGCAGCGAATAGGTGCTTGGCCGGGTGATCCAGCTGGTCTGCCGGCACAGGGCCGCTGCTGACGGCGGCCGCAGCAGCATCCGCCGGCACGGGCTCCGCGCGCTCCGCGTCGGGGCGGCGGGCAGCGCGGGACGGCGTCACCAGGATGAGCTTGTCCACGTCGCGGTCCGACATCTGCTGCGTCGGCGACGCCGGTGGCTCCGCCGCCTCGTGCTCGTGCTCCTGTGCCGTCAGACATAAGGTAGGTCAGCGCCCGCCTCAGTGGCTGGTACAGCAGCTGCCATGCCAGAAACGATGCACCAGGGTGAATGTCACAGGCAGTCGACCTTGGTCAGCGAGACCGCCTCATTACCAAGCTGCCTGGCTGGCGCTAGCGCATCCGGAATGCTGTGGACCACAACTGACACGCAATGCGAGCATCCTCGTACCTCGTCCAGCTGGAACATGTCGTCCTCCAGATCCTCCGAGGTCCGGGGCCCAGACCCTGCAGCGGCGACAGGGGCCACCGCCGATCCGGCTGCCGCGCTCGCTGTTGCTGCGTCCGGTGCAGGTGCCGGAGCGTCGCCGGGATTGGCCATTGCTGACCCGCTGTCCGTTGTTGCAAGCCCTGCGCTGCCGGCTGACTGGCCCGCTGGCCGAGCAGCATGCGGCTCATCGGCCGGCGCTGAGGCAGGCAGTCCAGACGCCGCTGACACAGGCGCAGCCTGCTCATTCGCTGTGCTGTCCTCACCAGAGGCGCAGTGGTTATTGACAGAGCTAGCGACAACATTCGGCTCCGCTGCGTCCACTGCGCTCGCCAGTACATCGGGGGCAGCGGATCCTGGCACCGCTTCCTCAGCGGGCTCGGTGCTTGTGCCGGTCACCTCAGCAGACTGCACTGCTGCCGCCGAGGTTGCTGAGGGCTGCAGATCCGCCTGAGCAGCGACGCTTGGCTCGTCTCCTGCTGTCGAAACTGGCCCTGGCACCGTGACGGCTGGCTCAGCTGCAGCGTCCGTCGCAGCGGTTGCTGCGCTGTCAGCAGGCGCAGGCTCTTCATTGACTTGCGGCGCGGTCTCACCTGCGTCTCCTGCCGTCGTTGCGGCCGGACGCACGGTGTCTGCGGCAGGCGTAGCATCTTCTGCCCGTGAAGGAGCATCAGCAGCACTGCTGTTGTTGCTTGGCATCGCCAATCCCGACAGTGAGCTGTCGACGGGCCCGTTGGCGGCTGTATGCGCCGTGCTGGACGTGTCGGCGACTGTGCGCGGTCGCTGCGGGCTCTTCAGGGGCGTCTGCGCCGCGGACACGGCGGGGCTGGGCGCCGCGAGGGGCGCGTGCACGGACTTGTCGCGCTGATCTGGAGGCAGCACCCAATTGGCCCAGCCCTCGCGGGCGCGCAGCAGGGCGCCGCCGGCGCCGATCTCCACCACCGGCGACCCGGTCAGCGCCTCCACGATGACCCCCCAGTCTTGCGTCAGCATGCGGACCCGGTTGAAGGCGGCGATCACCTGCGACGCAGTGGCAACAGTAATTGCTGCATGAGGCTGAATTTCTTCCCACATCGACGAAGGGCTCATTGAGCTCGCCTGGACCCTCATCATCCGCCTGACCTGAATTGTGTGTCCTCTAGATACCGCGGCCAATGTATGAAACCGAGGAGCAGCCACAGACATGTTCTGCATGCACTCGTCCTCTGCCCAGCGGACAAAACCTGCAGCGTCGGCACGGGCAACATGCACCGACGCTCACCGAGGTGGCGATCCAGCCCTGGTCGTCCATCTTGGAGCGCAGGAAGACGTCCTTCACCAGGTTGTCCACGCTGAAGTAGTACTCGATCTGCAGCCGAACCTGCTCCGCCACCTGCGGTGCGATGACAGTTGTCAGGCTACACGCGAGCGCAGCACAGAGTTGCCACTACCGAGAATTCGCTGCAGCAGGGTTGAGCAAGCAAGCCCTCTGGTACGCCAGAAGCTCTTCAAGTCAGGATGACGTGGCTGGCAGATGCTGGGAAGAAACATGTGATGGTGGACACGGATCTATGCAGCAGCCGCGCCTGACTGAGCGCCGGGACGACGGCTGTCGGCATGGCCATGCCGTATGCTGCGGCTGGGTAGTACATGGGCAGCACCGCCACGTGCGGGTAGTACATCTGCTGCTGCTGGGCGAGCTGCGCGCCGGCATAGCGCTGCTGGTGTTGCTGCTGCTGCTGCTGGGAAGCTACGTCATACGCAGACCGCCCGCCCCCACGCCCATTGCGCGCTGTGCGCCCAGACCGCCCGGCTTGTTGCTGCGGCTGGTGCTGAACCTGCTGCGCGTCGCCGTTGCCGCCAGGGCCGCGATGGGGGCCCTGGTCTGACACGCTGCGCAGCCTGCCGCCTCCGTTACTGCTACCATTATTGCGCCCATTGCCGGCTTGCAAGGCGCCGCCGCTGACCGCGCGGGAGGGCCGCTGCGAGGACCCGTTGCCCGCCCAGGACTCCTGCTCGGAGCCGCTGAGACTGCTGCCGGCGACGGGGGCGTCGGATTGGCTCGCTGATGCCGAGCCACGCCCTGCAGTCAGGGTGCTGCTGTTGTCGCCCTCGCTCCTGGCCCTGTCCAGCGCCAGAGCCTGTTGCTGCTGGGCGTCCGCTGGTGGTCGCTGCAGCAGCTGCGGCGGCGCGCCGTCCCTGTAGCTGCCTGAGCTGCCGGCTTCAGGCCGGTGCTGCTGGAAGCCCTGGATCATCGGCGCTGCCGGCGCGCCCTGTCCCAGCGCCCCCTTGCCCGCGGCGTGCGCGAACGACGTCGGCAGGGGCCGGTGCAAGGGCTGCTCCGCGGCGCCCGCGTCCGGCGGGAGATGCCGCGGGCCCGCGGGGGCGCTGGCCGGGTGTGGGGGCGGCGGCGGGTCCCGCAGAGCAGCAGCTGCGGCGGCGGCGGCGGCGGCCGCTGCGGCGGAGGTGGTGGAGGAGACCGACCTCAGAGCGGGCGCCGCGGTCTCGCCGGACACGGTCCGCCGCACGATGCGGGACCGATCATTCGTGCGGTCGCTGCTACGACGCAGCAAGGACGCTTGCGGCCCGCGCTCCTGCGCCGACGTGAGTACAATGGCTCAGTCCTGCAACATCATGTGGTGCTGAGACCACCTCAGCCTGCTTGTCCTCCTGTTTGCTCGTAAGCTGAGCATTGCAGTACAATGGTTCGTTGCAGCGAGTAAAGAAGTGGCTGGCATGAACATCCGGCCAGTCTGCAACGCCATGCAATCCAGCAATTGGGGGCATGAGGGCCTGGCGGCACCCACCTCCGCGGCTGGCAGCAGCTCCGGCGTCGGCGGCGGCACGCTCTTCTTCTTATGAGGGGCCGCGGCGTCGCCGAGGGTGGGCCACCCCTGCTGTACCGCCGGAGTGTCGCTGATCGGGCCATTTGCAACCGCGCCATTCATTGGCTGCGAGCGCCGGAGCATGCAGAGCTTCAGAAACGGCTTGCGATGAAGTCCAACACGGTAGTTGACCGAGAAACTGGCAGCAGTCTGAGGCAGACCAGCAAGTCACCCAAGTCCTATGATGTCAGTTCTGCACCATCTCGGTGAGGACGAGGCAGGAAGTGTAGGGCCTCACCCTGCCCCAGGCAGGCTTCTCAGGCGTGACCGGCTTCCGCGGCTGGGAGGGCTGCTCCGACGCCGCAGCGGCCGTCGGCGACGCAGCTCCGTTCGCGTGCGGCTCCTCTTCCTGCCGGCTGGCCATATCAGCAGCGGCTGTGTCCGCCTGCGGCGCTTCCTTGGCTGCTGGGGGCGCAGGGGCGGGGGCTGGGGTCTGCTGAGCTCCTTTGGGGCTGCGAGGTACACCGCTGCTGCCCGACGCCGGCGCCCGAGCTGGCGCGCTGGGTGCTCTACGCTGGCCCCAGCTGGTACCAGGCGCTGGGGAGCGGCCCCACTCGCCGAGCCGATCCCCACCGCCGGAGACGGAGCTGTTCTGATCCTTCTGAGCTGCAGGCGATCCGGCGACACGCGGCGAGCCTCCGGATACCGAGCCGTTCCTGGCCTTGGGGCTGCTCTGCGGCGAGAGCGTGCCCGCACGCGGCGAAGAGCCCGGAGGATGGAGCTTCACGACGTTCGCCCACCCGCTCATCAGCTTCGGAGGGGAGAGCGTGCTGTCCTGAACCTGCACAGCGCCTCAGTTTAGGATCCAAAGGCTGCATATGCAAATGGCACGGCCCGCGACATGCGTTGCCCTTCACGCCACCTCGGCTGCGCGACAGTCCGACT
>JAABUX010009617.1_pt1 | contig 10923 bp, 6 predicted proteins | sample 5561851 | NCBI WGS metagenome assembly JAABUX01 (sample SAMN10711883, study PRJNA513361) | rock metagenome | isolation source: Antarctica rocks | place: Antarctica: Victoria Land, Richard Nunatak red sandstone | collected 2016-01-03 | reverse complement strand
CGGCGACTCGCGCAGCGGACCGAGGTCGGCGAGCAGTCCGGGCACGGGGGGCCACGCTAGGGGCCTACGGCGAGCCGCCCTGGACGCCGCCCTCCCGCACGGCGAGCAGGTAGAAGTAGAGCGCCCGGGTGGTGGTCACCTCCGCCGGCAGGGGGTGGGGCGAGGCGCAGTCCCAGGCCAGCGTGGTGCGCAGCCCGTGGGCACGCAGCGAGCGGCGCGCCGCCCCGAGCGTGCTGAAATGCGCCAGCAGGCCGAAGTCGTACGCCGGGATGGGTCCGACGCCCCACTCACCGGCATCCGTGCGCAGCCGGGACAGCCGACGCCAGTTCATGACGGTGCGTGCCAGCCGGGCGTCGCCGGTTGCCGTCGAGGTGTCGGCAGTGGCACCGGGAGACACCCGCCCGCCGTGGTCTGCGCCAGCACCGTCGACGTAGCCCTGGATCAGTCCGGCTGTCCACGCGGGGGTGGGGACGCTGCCCGGCCGGCAGGTCCAGAGCGGCCCGTCGCGGTTCAGAGTGCTCAGCAGGAAGGCCCCGCCCGGGCGCAGCACCCGCGCCACCTCCCCGAGCACTCGCTCCCGGTCGTCATGGCCCACCGCGTCGATGCCGTTGTCGGCGAAGTAGACGAAGCCGATCGAGCCGTCGCCGAGCATCGACAGGTCGCGCGCGTCACCGAGCCTGACGTCGGCGCCGGGGTGCCGCTGGCGGCACAGCCCCACCATCTCGGGCACGTAGTCCAGCCCGAGGTAGTCATCCGTCAGCAGCCGAAGGAGGGGCACGGTGCGTCCGGCGCCGACGCCCAGGTCCAGCGCGGGGGTCCCGCGGACCGACCCGGCGGCCGCGACGAGCGCGGCCGGCTCGGCCGGGTCGAGCCATCCGTCGACCGCGAAGTCCCACCGGTGGTCCGCCCAGACGGCGCGGTTGGCCGCGTGCTGGTCGTCGGCTGCCACAGCACCCCCGGTTGTCGTCGTTCGACCACCATTCTCCCTGCCGGCAGGGAGAATGGTGGTCGTGCAGCCGGGGGACGCGCAGCTCAGCGGGGGCGTCGTGCTGGCGTTGACGCCCGACTGGCTGCCGATCGACGGCGGCCCCGTGCTGGCGTGGCGGACCGGACCGGTGCGGCCGTCGGCGACCACGGGTGTGGTGATCGTGGCACCGCTGGCCTATGAGCAGTGGACGACCCACGCGACGTTGCGTGAGCTGGCGTGGCGGTTGGCCGAGGCGGCCGTCATGGTGCTGCGCTTCGACAGCCGCGGCACCGGCGACAGCGGCGGCGACTCCTGGCAGCCGCTCGACCTTGCCGACCGGGTCGCCGAGGTGGCAGCCGCAGCCGCGACCCTACGGTCGCACGGATGCGAGCGGGTGCTGCTCGTGGGCCTGCGATTCGGCGCGAGTCTCGCCCTGCTCGCCGGCGCCGAGGTCGGTGCCGACGCGATCGTCGCCGTCGCACCGGTGGTGCGGGGATCGCGCCTGGCCAAGGAGCTGACGCTGCTGGGCTCGACCGTCCCGGACACCGACCCCCGCGACTGGGCCAGGGGGTCGCTGGTCAGCGGCGGCGTGCCCTTCCCCGCCGAGACGCTCGCCGGGGTGCGCGGCATGGACCTGCGCGGGCTGACCGCGCCGCCGGCGCCGCGCGTGCTGCTGGTCGCCGCGGAGGCGAGCGGCGAGACCGACGCCCTGGCGGCGCGGCTGACGGAGCTGGGGTCCGCCGTCGACCGGCACGCCGCCGTGGGGCTCGACGGGATCCTCGGCATCAGCGCCGAGCGGGCCGTCGTGCCAGCCGTGCTGCTGGCGGAGATCACCGACTGGCTGTCCCCCGGCACTGCCGGCGAGTGGGCAGGCGCCCCTCGGCTCGGGGTGGACGGCGCGGCGGTCGATCTCCCGTGGAGGGGCGGCCGGGTGCGGGAGCAGCCAGTGGTCCTGGGACCGTCGAGGCTCGTGGGGGTGCTGGCCGAGCCGGCAGACGGTGGGCACCCAGACACGGTGGTGGTGTTCCTCAACTCCGGTGCCGAGCACCACGTCGGCCCCGGTCGAGCCTGGGTGGAGCTGGCCAGGCAGCTGAGCCTGGACGGCATCGCCAGCGTGCGGCTCGACTTCGCCGGATGGGGCGAGAGCGTGCTGCAGGCCGGCAGTGTGGCGGCCCGCCCCTATGCGGCCAGTGGGGTCACCGACGCGGTGGCGGCGGCGGAAGCGCTGCACGCGCGCGGGTTCGACCGGGTGCTGCTGGTCGGGCTGTGCTCCTCCGCGTGGGTGGCCCTGCGGGCGGCCGAGTCCCCCCACGTCGACGGCGTCTATGCCCTGAACCCGCAGCTCTACTGGCAGCCCGGAGACCCGGACCAGATGAACGTGGCCGAGGCGACCAGCTGGCGGGCCGCCAGCATCCGTCGGGAGGCGAGGGGCCGGCGCCTCCACCTGTGGTCGCTGCTGGATGTCGTCGGCGTGCCCACGCGCGCGCGGGGGCGGCTCAGCGACCTGGGCCGGCGTGGCCGGCCGGTCCGGCTGGTCTACGCCGATGGCGACCTGGGGCTGACCTACGTGCGGGACCGGTTGAGCCGCCAGCTGCGGCGCGTGCTCGACGAGGGGATCGTCGAGCTGGCCGTGCTGCCCGGGATCGACCACCAGATGCACCTGGAGTGGCGACGGCACGTCGTCGCCACCGATCTCGCCGGCTGGGTGCGTGGGCTGCCACGCGCGGCGACTCCGACAGAGGTGGATCCGTGCACCTGCTGACGGCGATCGAGCACACGGGCCCCGATGACGGGGCGTCGTGGGCGACATTGCAGATGGCCGAGGAGCTGGTGGCCCGCGGGCACACGATCGACCTGCTCTATCGCCGGGAGGGGCTGGCCCTGCGGCGCTGGGAGGCCATCGCGCGCACGGTCACGCAGGTGACCAACATCGACACCTTCGGCGTGCGGGACTTGCTGACGGCGCCGACCCGACTGCGCCCGGCTGTCGCCGCGGGCCGGCGCACCCACCCGGACCTGGTGTGGGACGCGAGGTACTGGACCCTGCCGCTGTCCCGCGGGGTCGCGGGCCGCAGGGTGCCCGTCGTGTGCCACTGCCACGCCTTTCCCGATCCTCCCGGCAAGGGAGACCGCGTGTTCACCAGGCTGGCCGACCGCTACGTCGCGGTCTCCGGCTTCACCCGCGATGAGCTGCTCCTGCGCGGCGCCAGACCAGGCGCCGTGCGGGTGGTCCACAACGGCATCGACCCGCGCACCTACCCCCGCGGCGGCCAGCAGGAGCGGCGCGCCGCCCGGCAGGCGCTCGGCCTGCCGGCTGACGCTTACGTCGTGCTGACCTATTCGCGGCTGGTCCCGGGAAAGGGCGTCGAGGTCGCCATCGACGCGGTCTCCCGGCTGGACCGGGACGCGGTGCTCGTCGTGGCCGGCCCGCACCTGGACGACGGGTATCTGCGGACACTGACGGAGCGGGGCGGGCAGCGGACCCGATTCCTGGGCTTTCTCGGCGACGTGGTGCAGGCGTTGCACGCCGCCGACGTCGTGCTGGCGCCGAGCCTGCTGCCGGAGACGTTCGGGCGCACCACGATCGAGGCGCTGGCGACCGGACGCCCGGTGGTGGCGACCCGGGTGGGTGGCGTGCCGGAGGTCCTCACCGGCCAGTTCGTGCGCCTGCTGGTGGAGCCGGGGGACGTGGCCGGCACGGCAGCGGTGCTGGAGTCTCTGCGGGGCTGGCAGGAGCGCGAGCCGGGGCTCGCCGGCGCCTGCGTCGAGCATGTGGCCCGGCACTTCACGTTGGCGCGCACCATCGACCGGCTCGAGGGTGTCTTCGACGAGGTCCGGCCCGCAGCGTAGCCGGCACGCGCGGGTGGCACTCGCGCGATCGCGCCGTTCGTCGTTGGATGTGAGCTGGCACCCACCGCGTGCCCCAAAGGATCAGCCAGGAGGCCTTCCGTGCAGAGCACCATGCAGGACGTCCCGCTCACCATCTCCGCGGTGGTGCGGACCGCCGCCACGACGTTCTCCGACGGCGTGGTGGTCACCTGCACCGGCCCCGGCGGCGCGAGCAGGCGGGCAAGCTACGGCGAGGTCGCCGAGCGGGCCGGCCGGCTGGCGAATGCGCTGCGGGCACTGGGGATCACCGGCGACGAGCGGGTCGCGACGTTCATGTGGAACAACCAGGAGCACCTCGAGGCCTACCTCGCCGTGCCGTCCATGGGCGCTGTCCTGCACACGCTGAACATCCGGCTGACGCCGGAGCAGCTCGGCTTCATCGCCACCCACGCCGACGACCGGGTGGTTCTCGCCGACGCCAGCCTGGTGCCGATGCTGGCGCCGGCGCTCGCACTGATGCCGACGGTCACGCACGTGCTGGTCGCCGGCGAGGCTGACCTCGCACCGCTCGAGCCGGCCGGCAAGACGGTCCTGTCCTACGCCGAGACACTCGCCGCGGCGTCCCCGGTCTTCGCCTGGCCGGTGGTCGACGAGCGGTCTGCCGCCGCGATCTGCTACACGAGCGGCACCACGGGCGAGCCCAAGGGGGTCGCCTACAGCCACCGCTCGATGTACCTGCACTCGCTGTCGGTCTGCACTGCCAACGTCGGGCAGCTGACCTTCCGGGACCGGGCGCTGCCCGTCGTGCCGATGTTCCACGCCAACGCCTGGGGCACGCCGTACGCCGCCCTGATGGCCGGGGCCGACCTGGTCATGCCGGACCGGTTCCTGCAGGCCGAGCCGCTGGTGGGCTTCATCGAGGCCGAGCAGCCGACCATGAGTGCAGCCGTCCCCACCATCTGGAACGACATGCTGCAGTGGCTGCGGGCCAACCCGGGGCACGACATCTCCTGCCTGCAGCGGGTGCTCTGCGGGGGGTCCGCCGTGCCACGCAGCCTGATCGAGGCCTACCGCGACGAGCTCGGTGTCGAGGTGCGGCAGGCCTGGGGGATGACCGAGACGTCACCGGTTGCCACCTCGGGGCTGCCTCCGCGGGGCCTGTCCGGCGAGGCCGAGATGGACCTGCGGGCGACGGCGGGACGCTTCATCTTCGGCGTCGAGGGGCGCCTCGTCGACGAGGCGGGAATGGTGCTGCCGGACGACGGCAAGGCGGTCGGAGAGGTCGAGGTGCGGGGCCCGTGGGTCACCGGCTCCTACCTCAAAGGCGCCGACCCGACCCGCTTCGACACCGACGAGGGGGGCCGCACCTGGCTGCGCACGGGCGACGTCGGGACCATCGACCCGCGGGGGTATCTCGTGCTCACCGACCGCGCGAAGTACGTCATCAAGAGCGGCGGCGAGTGGATCAGCTCGGTGGAGCTGGAGACCACGCTGATGGGCCACCCGGACGTGCGCGAGGCGCTGGTCGTCGGCGTACCCGATCCGCGGTGGGACGAGCGCCCACTGGCGCTGGTCGTGCGCGCGGAAGGGTCCACGGTCGGCGCCGCCGAGCTGCGGGAGTGGCTGGCGCCCAAGGTCGCCAAGTGGTGGCTGCCGGAGCGATGGGCCTTCGTGGACGCAGTGCCGCGCACGGGGGTCGGCAAGTTCGACAAGAAGGTCGTACGCCGGTCCTACGCCGACGGGGAGCTGGCCGTCGAGACGCTCTGAGCCCACCCCGCTCAGGGGTCGAAGCGGTAGCCGGTGCCGCGCAGCGTGGTGACCCATGCCTGGCCGCCGTCGCCCTCGACCTTGACCCGGACCCGCCGCACGTGCTCGGTCACGGTGGCGGGATCCTGGTAGCGCGTGCCCCAGACCGACTCCAGCAGCTGCTCGCGGGTGAAGACCTGCCGCGGGTTGCTCGCCAAAAAGGCCAGCAGCTCGTATTCCCGCGTCGTCAGCTCGATCCGCCGACTCCCGACGAAGACCTCGTGCGAGAGCGGATGGATGTGCAGGTCACCGTGCTCGATGACAGCGGCGGAGGCGGGCACCGGGCTCGACGGCGACGCCCTCCGCAGCCGGGCCCGCACCCGGGCGACCAGCTCGCGCAGGCTGTAGGGCTTCAGGACGTAATCGTCGGCGCCGAGCTCGAGGCCGACCACCCGGTCCACCTCCTCGGCGCGGCCGGTGAGGAAGATCACCGGTACGTCGGAGGTCTGCCGGATCTGCTGCAGCACACCGAACCCGTCGAGCCGGGGCATCCCGACGTCGAGCACCAGCAGGTCGACGCGGTGGGCGGTGAAGACCGCGACGGCCTCCTCGCCGTCGGCAGCCTCCAGCACGACGTACCCGTGCCGCTCCAGGCTGCGTGCCAACGCCAGCCGCGACGCGTGGTCGTCCTCGGCCACGAGGACGGTTGCGCCAGCGGCGTGGGGGTTCGAGTCGGTCATGGCCGGCCGAGCGTACGGCGGCGGCGGCCCGTCGCGTAGAGTCGACCGCGCCCGACAGCGCCGCCTTAGCTCAGTCGGCAGAGCGATTCACTCGTAATGAATAGGTCATCGGTTCGATTCCGATAGGCGGCTCCACGCTCCGCACAGGCGGTATTGCCCTCCTCGTCGTCACCCTGCTGCCTGCGTGAGCTGCGAGACCACCCACCCGCTCGGCGTCCGTCGCCTACCGTCGGCGCGTGGTTGTGGCGGTGGCACCCGAGGTCGGGCAGGTCGTGCGGGTCCGCGGCCAGCAGTGGGTTGTTGCCCAGATCAGCGCGAGCCGGCTACCCGAGGACGAGTTGGCCGCGAGCCGCTCGCCTGGTCGGACGATTGCGACGCTGACCTCTGTCTCTGACGACGACCTGGGCGAGGAGCTCTCGGTCGTCTGGGAGATCGAGCCGGGTCGGGAGATCGTGCCGGCGGCGGACCTCCCGGACGTGATCGCCGGGGAATGGGCGGACCCACAGGAGCTGGGAGCGCTGACGGACGCCGTGCGCTGGGGCACGGTTGCCTCGGCCGACGTCAACACGCTGCAGTCTCCGTTCCGGTCCGGCATCCAGATCAAGGACTATCAGCTCGAGCCCGTCGCTAAAGCGCTGCGCATGCCGCGGGTGGCGCTTCTGGTCGCCGACGACGTCGGCCTGGGCAAGACCATCGAGGCCGGTCTGGTGGTGCAGGAGATGCTGCTGCGGCATCGCGCCCGCCGGGTGCTGGTCGTCTGTCCCGCGCCGCTGACCCTGAAGTGGCAGGAGGAAATGCTCGGCAAGTTCGGGCTGGACTTCACGATTCTGGACACGGCAGCCCTGAAGTCGCTCCGCCGTTCGCACGGCCTGCAAGCTAACCCCTTTACGGTCTTCCCGCGGATGATCATCAGCCTCGCGTGGCTGCGCACCCCGCGGGTGCAGGGCCTGCTGCGCGAGGTATTGGGCGACCGCTCGCGGCAGGTGGCCTTCTTCGACCTCTTCGTCGTCGACGAGGCGCACCACTGCGCGCCGCCCGCGCCCGTCCGTCGCCGCGGCTATGCCGTCGATAGCAAGCAGACGGTGGCGGTGCGCGCGCTCTCGGAGCACAGCCAGCACCGGCTGCTGCTGTCGGCGACCCCGCACAACGGTTACCGCGAGTCGTGGCAAGCGTTGCTGGAGCTGCTCGACCCACATCGCTTCGCCCGGGGCGTCGACCCGGACCCGCAGGCGCTGCAGGAGGTGCTCGTGCGGCGGCTGAAGGACGAGATCGTCGACGCGGACGACCGGCCGGAGTTCGCGCCGCGGCTGCCCCCCGAGGTCATCGAGATCGGCTACGACGATAGGGAGCGGGAGGGGCACCGCCTGCTGGCGGACTACGCGCGCCTGCGCACCGGGTCGCCAGTAGCCAACGACCTCGTCACCCTGCTGCTGAAGAAGCGCCTCTTCTCCTCGCCCGCCGCGTTCGCACGCACGCTGGAGCAGCACCAGCGGTCGGTGCGCGAGGCCGGGCGGGACGGCGAGATCGAGGGACTGGACGACCTCGACTACGACCTGGCCGACGAGCCGGACGACGTGGTGGGCTCCGAGGGCGAGGGGGCCGCGCTGCTGCGGACGGCCACCGCGCTCTCGGCGCCGGCGCAGGCCGCGTTGGAGCAGCTCGCCGCCTGGTCGGCTCGGCAGGGGACACGCGCGGACAGCAAGGCTGAGCGGCTGATCGAGCGGCTGGAGTCGCTCTGCCGGCCGGGGGGAGCCTGGTCGGATGAGCGCATGGTGATCTTCACCGAATACCGCGACACCCAGACCTGGCTGGCGTCGGTGCTGAGCAGCCGCGGGCTTGGCGGCGACCGGCTGGGCCTCCTGCACGGCGGCCTGGACCCCCGCGCGCGTGAGCACCTCAAGGCGGCCTTCCAGGCCGCCCCCGGGCGGCACCCGGTGCGGATCCTGCTCGCCACGGACAGCGCCAGCGAAGGCATCGACCTGCAGGACCACTGCCACCGCGTCCTGCACTACGACATCCCCTTCAACCCCAACCGGCTCGAGCAGCGCATCGGTCGGGTCGACCGCTTCGGCCAGCGGCACCCGGTGGAGGTCATCCACTTCGTCGGCGCCGGCTGGCGGGACGCTGGCGCGGGCTCCTACGAGGGGGACCTCGAGTTCCTCAGCAGGGTCGCCGCGAAGGTGGCGACCGAACGCCAGGACCTCGGCCGGGTCAACCCCGTGCTGGCCGCGGCCGTGGAGGCTCGGATGCTCGGCCGCCCGCTGCTGGAGGACCCGTTCCGCCCGAGTACGGCGCCCGCACCGCTGCTGCGGGCGGAGCGGGACCTGCGCGAGCAGGTGGTCCGGCTGCGGGAGCAGCTCGCGGATAGCACCAGGGTGCTGCACGTGGCGGCGCCGAATGTGCGCCGGGTCGTCGACACGGCCCTGCGCCTCGCCGGCCAGCCCGCCCTCGTGGACCGGGACGCCCGCCTGGTGGAGCCCCCGGAGCTGCGCCGCGGCTGGGAGCGCACCCTCGCCGGGCTCGCTGACCCGCTGGATCCCGAGGTGCTGCGACCGTTGACGTTCGAGGCGTCGGCGGCGGGTCCCGACGTCGTACACGCCCATCTCGGTCACCCGCTGGTGGCGCAGGCCACGCGGCTGCTGCGCAGCGCGGTGTGGGGCGAGCGCAGGGTGCTCGGTCAGATCGCGGCCACGAGCGCCCAACTGGGCGAGGAGGTGCGGGCCGGCGAGATGCTGGTCGTGGTCTTCACCCGCCTCGTGGTGATCGGCGCGGACGGTGCGCGCCTGCACGAGGAGATCCTGCTCGGCGTGCGGGCGGTCCCCGAGGCCGGGCGCAGCCGCCGGGTGGCGATCGAGGAGCGGCGCTACGGCGCGCTGCGCGACCGGGTCGAGGCTGCGCTCGAACCGGCCGCCTGCCACCCGGCCCCTGCGGCGGTGCGGGCCAGGGTCGTCGCCGCATGGCCCGAGCTGCGGGGGCAGCTCGCGGAGGACCTGGACCTGCGCGTCAACGCCCGCGTCGGCAGCCTCCGGCGCGACCTCGACCGTCGGCGCGACGACGAGCTGCACCGCATCGACGGCGTCACCGAGCACATGCGCCGGGTGCTCACCGACGCCCTCGCCGAGCCGGGCGCGGTGCAGCTGCGCCTGGATGAGCTGGATGCACCGGAACGGGACCAGCTGCAACGCGACCTGCACGCTTGGCGCACCCGGCTGGATGGCCTGGACGCGGAACGCGACCGGGAGCGCGCGGCCGTCGAGGCACGCTACGGCGCGACGCGTGAGCTGACGTTCCCCTTCGCGGTCCTGGTCGTCGCCCCGGAGGAGCCGTGAGCGCGGGCTCGGCTGCCGCCCGCCGGCACGCCTGAATCGACCTGCTCCAGACCTCCGGTCCCTTCCTGACGGTGCCGGTGGCCGACCGCGTCTGGCCTGCCGGGCTGCCCACGGTGCCGGCTGCGACGCGCGCCACCGTGCGGGCGGCCATGGGCGAGCTCATCGCCAGCCGGGGAGCGCGAGCGCAGTCCGTGACCGACCTGGTCCTGCGGGACGTGCTGGGCTGGCAGGACCTGGCGCTCACGGGCGCCGACGTCCCCGCGGTGCTGTCCGCCCCCGTGCCCGAGCACGGGCTCACGGTCAGCGCCGACTTCGCGCTGCACGTAGCCGAGATCCAGGAGGCTGACGAGGTCGAGATCGACGACCTCGGCGAGGGCGACGAGTCCGATTCCGACGAGGCGGCGCCCACGGCCACGCGGTCGGCAACGACCGGCGGCCCCTGGCGGCTGCTGGGTCTGCGGTCCCCCTGGGGGACGCACCCGCTCACCCGCACCGTCACGCACGGCTGGGCCGCCAGTGCCGTCGACCGGTTGGCCGTGCTGCTGCGTGCCCGCGACGTTCCGCTCGGCCTGGTCACCGACGGCCGTTGGTGGGCGCTGGTCTGGGCGCCGCGCGGCCGCACGACCGGCGCCGCCGTCTGGGACGGCAGCCTTTGGAGCGAGGAACCCGAGTCGCTGCAGGCGTTCGTCGCGCTGCTCGAGCGGCGCCGCTTCCTCGGGGTGGACGACGCGGACCTGTTGCCCTCGTTGTTCGACGAGGCGTCGCGCGCCCAGGAGGAGGTGACGACCGAGCTCGGCCGCCAGGTCCGGGCCGCGGTGGAGATGCTGGTGACCAGGCTCGACGAGCTCGACCGTGAGGCCGATGGGACGCTGCTGGACGGCGTCGACGACGACGACCTCTACGCCGGGGTCGTCACGGTGATGATGCGCCTGGTCTTCCTGCTCTTCGCCGAGGAGCGACGGCTGCTGCCCAGCGACGACGCGCGCTACGACGCGTCGTACTCCGTCGGCCGGCTCCTCGATCAGCTGCGCGAGCGGGCGAGCCTCGCCGGCGAGCAGACGCTGGAGCACCGCACCGGGGCGTGGCACCGCCTGCTGGCGCTGACCAGGGCGCTGCACGCCGGGGTCGCGCACGAGGACCTGCGGCTGCCGGCCTACGGCGGGGGGCTTTTCGACCCGGCCCGTTATCCGTGGCTGGAGGGCGGCGCGGACGGGCGGCCGCCGCCGGTCGACGACCTGACGGTGCTGCGGATGCTGCGGGCCGTGCAGGAGGTGGAGCTGCGCGGCGAACGCCGCCGGCTGTACTTCCGTGC
>JAABUX010009616.1_pt1 | contig 10923 bp, 13 predicted proteins | sample 5561851 | NCBI WGS metagenome assembly JAABUX01 (sample SAMN10711883, study PRJNA513361) | rock metagenome | isolation source: Antarctica rocks | place: Antarctica: Victoria Land, Richard Nunatak red sandstone | collected 2016-01-03 | reverse complement strand
ATTCGAGACGGCAATCAAGAAGATCACGGCAGCTATTTGCTGCGTCGGTTGCAGGCACACGCACGTCGCGGTCGCGCCGTTCAGAGCCGGGGTACAGGTATGAAGTCACTCTTGAACTGGCCGCTCATCTATGGAGAGCCGAACTGGGTTCCGCTGGAGGCAGCGCTTGCTCCTGAGCAGCGCGAAGACTACATGTACATGGGCCAGGCTGGGCCGATCGTCCTCTATAAGCACCGGTGGACGAGACGCTACCTCAACATCGGGCTGGACGGAGTCACCTTTTTCCGGCACTCCGATGCGGGTTATGAAGAGATTGACCGCTCGGAAGCTCTGGACTACGCAGGTACTTGAATCAGGAAAGGAAGAGGCAATGGCGAAAGGTATCAACAAAGCAATGCTGCTCGGGCATGTCGGCAAGGACCCCGAAATCCGTTCCACCACGGGTGGCACACTCGTCGCGACGTTTTCTCTTGCCACCGCCGACCGGCAGAAGGACGGACAGGGCAACTGGTCCGATCGGACGGAGTGGCACAATGTTGTGGCGTTCAACCGAACTGCTGAAGTCATTCGGGATTACGTGAAGAAGGGCACCCAACTCTTCATCGAGGGCAGAATCCAAACTCGTTCCTGGGACGACAAGGCGACTGGCGAGAAGCAATATCGTACTGAGGTGTTGATCAATGATCTCACTCTTCTCGGAGGGAAGCCGAACCAGGAAAGCGGCACTTTGCCATCTGGCAGTGGAGCAAGATCGACACGCAACTCCGCCAGCGGCGGCTATGGGCGCACTGCGACCTCAGCTGTCGAGGAGTACACGGATCAAGGCATCAGAGACGACGACATCCCGTTCTAGTTAGAAGCTAACCCGGCTCAGAGGCGCTCTGCGGAGCGCCTTCTGCATTAAGGAGAATCAAAATGGCAGTTGAGGAATTTCAAACCGCAGCTAACCACGAGGCGCTGTTCGCAGCCCTTGCAGAGCCCTTCGATCCTTCTGAGATCAAGTGGCGCGTGACGCACACCACACAGGATGGACGGCGTGGGGCAGTTGTCGCCTTCGCCGACCCGCGAGCCTACACGGACCGCCTAAACCATGTCTTCACGCCGACAGGTTGGACACGTACGTATAACGTCACCACGATTTCGGCGGTGAGTCGCCAGAAGCGTGACAAGCTGATCCAGACAGGCAAGGTGCTGGTTACATGCACCGTGACCATCCACGGCCTCGGATGCCACTCTGGAAGCGGTGAGGGGTGGGCAGATGAACAGAACGCGATGACCTCAGCGGAAGCACAGGCCTTCAAGCGTGCCTGTACCTGCTTTTGTCTCGGACGTTATCTGTACAAGTTCGCCGAGATGTGGGTGCCGCTCAACGAGCATCGCCAGCCCCTGGAGTATCCGTCGTTGCCGAGGTGGGCGTTGCCAGGCAAGGCCACGGACAAAGGCCAGACCATTGCAAGTGAGCGGATGGCAGCCGCACCTCGTGGCCCCATCGACCAGGAGCTCACCGCAAGAATTGAGAGTTTTCCTCAAATTCTGGGTGCCTTGATCTATGGCGAGATTCTCTGGCGGGTCGCACGGGTACAGAAAGCAGCAGACATCCCCAATGCACAGCTGCAGATGAGTGTCGTTGATGCCGGCGAGAAAGCCGCTCGTGGAGTCCGAAAGGCGAACGCGCTAGCGGAGGTAGTCGGCGAGACGCGATTCATCGCAGTCCTTGACGACCTGCAGATTGGTTCGATGACTAACATCCGCAATCTCGAGACGCTCAAGCGGTTGGTGCAGAACTTGGAGGGTTGGGCGAGCAAATTGGCAGCATAACTACGGGCTCGGGAGGCGTGAAAAGTGACGCCTTCCGAGTGGGAGATCTCAATGTGCAATGTACAAATGATTCGGAGAGAACCTGGGCTCGTCGCCATTCCGTTTAAGAAAGCCATCTACTGTCACTCTTGCGAGCAGATCACTAACTCATCCTGCCTCCGCTGCGGCCTGTGCGGGTCTGATCACATTCTGAAGCTTGTGCATTTTCTCGGCAACCCGTGTGACCCGGAACCCCCACCACCAGCTGCTGTTGCTGGCGGATTACTCATGGCAGCATAGAAGTCCAGCTCTCAAAGCTGAGCTTCAGTAGGCCATGCATCCATATAGATGACGCGAAGCGAGTCTGAACTAAGCCGCTGGCGCGGCGGATACTGCAGTGTTGGTGGTGTGGGCGGCGGCTGAGTTTAGGGTTTGGGTCACAAGGAGGATTCCCCTGTGACCCATCTTCGTCAGCTGATGCTCGATGAGCTCCAGCGCCGCAACTACTCGCCCGCCACCGTCAGGTCCTACATCCATGCGGTAGAGGAGTTTGCCACTTACTTCCACCGGTCACCTGAGCAGCTTGGGCCGGAGCACATTCGCGACTACCAGGTGCATCTGTTCCGCGACCGCAAGCTGTCGCCCCGCACCATCGAAGGACAAGCCGCCGCGCTGCGGTTCCTTTTCGTCAAGACGCTTGGCCGACCTTACCTGCCCGATGTCATTCCATTTCCGAAGCACCATCGCCGTCTGCCAAGGGTGCTCAGCCAGGAGGAAGTATCGCGGCTGATCGACTCAACCGGCAACCTGATGCATCGTGCGATGGTGATGACGCTCTACGCGACAGGCGTTCGCCGAGCCGAGCTGTGCCGACTGAAGGTGGCGGATATCGACAGCGAACGTATGGTGCTTCACATTCAGCAAGGCAAGGGCGGACGTGATCGGGATGTGCCGCTGAGCCCAAGGCTGCTTGAGACCCTGCGCGAGTACTGGCGATGGATGAAGCCGAAGACCTATCTCTTCCCAGGCATGCAGAACAACTGGCGAGCTGATGTGCCGGTCACCGATAAGGTGGCATGGATCGCCGTCACCGAAGCCGCCAAGGCCGCCGGCATTACCAAGCGCGTCTCACCGCACACGCTTCGGCACAGCTACGCGACGCATCTGCTCGAAGCCGGTGCCGACCTGCGCACGATCCAGCTTCTGCTCGGACATGCCAAGCTCGCCGATACCACGGTCTACCTGCATCTATCGCGCCGTCACCTGCAGGCCGTCGCCAGTCCGCTCGAAGCGATCCAGTTCTCGGAGACGAACGAGACGAAGCCTCTGAGGAGACGCGTACAGCGATGAGCCGGCCCACCCTTGAGGTGGCCGACATCCTTCGCGCATCGGGCAGCAGATTCTGGGAACGGCACGGATCGCACTACGCCTGGCAGCACCGCAAGGTGATGGACGCCATCGTCCGTTGCCGCACGGCGGCTCTGGGAGGTCATCGCGATCAGTGCTCCGGCTGCGGACATCAGGCCATCTCTTATAACTCGTGCCGCAACCGGCACTGTCCCAAGTGCCAGGGCAACGCCCGCGCCAGGTGGCTGGCCGCGCGTTCAGCCGAACTGTTGCCCGTGCCTACTTCCACATCGTCTTCACGCTACCCCATGAGCTCTCCGCTCTCATGCTTCAGAATGAGCGGCTGCTCTACGACCTGCTCTTCCGCACCAGCGCGGCAACGCTGCTCGAAGTGGCTCGCGACCCGAAGCACCTCGGAGCCGACATCGGCCTGCTCAGCGTGCTCCACACCTGGGGACAGAACCTGCAGCATCATCCTCACGTCCACTGCGTCGTTCCAGCCGGAGGTCTGGACATCGATGGTTCCAGATGGGTTGCCGCCTCGCGGAAGTTCTTCCTGCCTGTCCGCGTTCTCAGCCGTGTCTTCCGAGGCAAGTTCACCGCTGCACTCAGACAGCTTCTGCTCGAAGACAAGCTCCAGTTCCATGGCTCGCTTGAGCAACTCGCCGACCCCGAACGCTTCCGCAAGTTCCTCAAGCAGCTCTTCACCAGGGAGTGGGTCGTCTATGCCAAGCCGCCCTTCGGTGGAGCGGAACATGTTCTGAACTATCTCGCCCGCTACACCCATCGCGTCGCCATATCCAACCATCGCCTCGTAGCCTTCAAGGACGATCGCGTCTCTTTCCGCTGGAAGGACTACGCCGGCGACAGCAAGCAGAAGGTCATGACGGTCTCGACCGACGAGTTCCTGCGACGGTTCCTCATCCATGTCCTGCCGAAGGGTCTGGTCCGGATCCGCCACTTCGGCCTCTTCGCCAACCGCAAGCGCTCCGCCTCGTTGTTGCGCTGCCGCTTCCTGCTCCGCGTGACAGCTCTGCCTCAAGAGCCCACTCCTGCCGCTCAGCAGATCCGCTGCCCACTCTGCGCGGAGCCGATGCTCGTCGTCGAACGGATTACGAGCCACCAGCTTCTGTCCGCGCCGGCGATGTCACCGCTCAAGCCCCGTCTCGACAGCTCCTAACCCGATATGACCAACGCCGCTTATAACCCGCTCGCCCCAAGCCATGCTCACGCACGCAACGCGTCGTCGCGCTCGCTTGTCCGCAAAAGCCTTCATAGAAGCTTCGCCCAGGCTACCGAGCATGCCTTTCCAGTCATGGTGACTCAACTTGCCGAGGCTTCTATGCTCTTCACTGCTTCTGCAAAAGCCCTCTGCATGTCGGATCGCCCGATCCAAATCCCATAGCTCCCCACCGCATCCGCCACGCCAGCGGCTTCCTTCAAACGGCCCTGTCAAAACTGCCCCGGTAAACTCCCATGCAGCAACCCAGCCTCATGCGCGGGGCAGCCCTGATAGGGTCCTAGCGTTTCCCGCTACGAACTTGATCTTTGCTCGATAAGTGCATTGGCCTGTTGTCAGCAGTTGAGCATTCGTGAGATTGGTCACACAGCCTACTTCACTGGACAGATTAACGCTGCGGTGTCCCGATCGCGATATTTCAGCCTGATCCGATGCTCATCGGACTTTCGTCGGACTCAAATCATTGCCGCTTCTTCCGTCTCACATGATCCTGATCGGTGCCTTCGCCAAACGAAGTTTGATTCCGGAAGGATCGGTGAGCTCATAGCCGTCGCCATTTTCGACGGCAGTCGGGTTCGCCGCGAGTGCAGCCTGAAGACGCTCAGGAGTATCGAAGCGCATTTCGAAGTGACGCATCCGAGCCGAACCTGCGGGTGATGGTGGAGCACCGAGCCCTTGCCAGGTATTGATCGCAATGCGGTGCTTGAAGGCACCTCCAGCACCGAGATCCGCGACCTGCATCGGTGGCCACCATCTTGCCGTTTCCATGCCGAGGCTTTTGTAAAACTCGTTCGCTTTCACAAGGTCCGCAACATACAGATGAAGGTGGCCGACCTTCGTGCCCCTCGCCGCAGACTCCTTCTCAGAACCAGGTTCATAGGCTTGGAAAACTTTTTCAAGATCCAGTGCAAAGGCCCCAGGCCGTTCGCTTCCATCGGCACCGATGAAGATAAGTCGATTTCCAACACCGGGCTTGACACCGCTAAATCGCTCCGGCGTTTCCAGGGTGAACTCGATATTGATGCCGTCCGGATCATCCAGATAAATAGATTTCGAGAAGGTGTGCTCGGTCGGGGAGATGGGATGGCGCAGGTCGATAAACCGCTTGAGCATTCGAGCGAAGTCTCTCTCATTCGGCGCGTGGATGGCGACGTGGTAGAGGCCGCTGTGTCCCTGCAGGTATGGTGTTCGCGCGCCGCCATGCAGCACAAGGAGTGTCTCGTCCGTCGTGCCGACCTCGATGTTGTCGATCTCGATGCTGCCGCCATGACTCGCGCGCCGCTCAAAACCGGCAAGTTCCTGCCAAAACCGGGCCGTCCGTTCCGGGTCTCTGACCTCAAGATGAACTGGACCAAACGTGATGAAATCCTGATCTGCCACATCGACTCCTTGCTTCACCTACTGGGTTGAAAGGCTCACCGACCCCGAGAATGCACCTCACGGATTCGGTGAGCTTGAGTGGGCCTAGTTGACGTGCGTATGGACTGCCTGAATATGAGGGGCCAGGAACTCGTTCCGGTCCTTGCCCTGGCGGAGCGCCATGGTTCCACCGGCAGTCAGGAACCTGGCATCTTTGACGCCGAGAAAGCCAAAAACAGACTTCAGATACGGCTCGACATGATTGAAAGAGGCCATCTGCGTCCCAGAATCGTACATCCCGCCGGTCGCAACGATGAAGGTCACCTTCTTCCCCGTGAGCAGACCCTGCGGCTTGCCGTCAACATAGGCAAACGCCTTTCCCGCACGGCAAATCTGATCGATCCAGAGCTTGAGTACGGCCGAAATTCCAAAGTTGTGCATGGGAACGCCAATAACCCACTCGTCGGCTTCCTGAAGTTCCCTGAGGAATGTGTCGGAGAGGGACAGGAGGTGCTTCTGGTCTTCCGTATGCGAGGCCTCCGGTGTAAACGCGGCAGCAACCCATGCGGCTGTCAGGGGTGGGATCTCGATCGCATTGAGGTCGCGATCGATGATCGTCCCGTCCGGGTGTGCCGTCTTCCATTGGGCAACAAAGGTGGCAGTCAGTTCTCGAGAGACTGACATTCCATAGAGGGGGCTGGAGTCGATATGAAGCAGTTTGGGCACGGAGTTCTCCTGGGTGTCGGATGGCTAGTAATAGACAAGTGTCTATACAACTAATATACAGATGTCTACCTTCTCTCAGCGGTTCAAAAAAGCTATGCTAGAGGAATGGCAGTGCTGTCAGTTCAACCCGAAATTGCCGATCACACCGATCGCCGCGCCCTTCGTAGTCGCCAGGCGTTGATGGATGCTCTGGCCAAGCTGCTTCAAAAGAACGATTTCGATGACATCTCGATCCAGGAGATCGTGGACAGGGCGGACTTGACCAGGGCGACTTTCTACCTCCATTACGCGGACAAAGCCGCACTGCTGCAAGCGATGACCACCGTTCGTTTAAGCGAAATGCTGAAGAAGCGCGGGATCACGTCGCCAGAGTGCGCTGGCGGCCTCAAAGCGATCGCTCTCGGTGTCTGCGAATACCTCGGCAAAGTCCTCGACTGCCAAAGCTCCAGCAAAATGCCGCTTGAACGCTCTGTCATTCCCGTCATCGAGGGAATCTTTCGCGAGGGCGCGGAGGAACTCCAGCTTGCGCCTGGGGTTGACCCGGACACCTATGCAACGACGCTCGCATGGGCAATCTATGGTGCCGCAAGCCGTTGGGCTCAGACGCCAAACCGCAAGCCAGCGGAGCAGATGGCGCAGGTGATCGAGGCCCTTGTGAGCCCGCTCTGCAGACCGTTGCGTGAAATCGATCGAGTCAAGAAGTTGTCGTGAGATCTCAGGCGAAGCGCGGTCTTAGCAGTTTTCGGAACGGGAACGCGCTCTTCTCGATCTAATAATTCAAATTTCTCCCCGCTCGAAGAGTACGAAATCGCCGAGTCACTCGTCGATTCGCGGCGCGGATCTTGAAACGCGCATTGGCCTGTTGGCATCAGCTAAGCTTCCGGACGACCAGAACTTGTCCGTTCCGGGGGTAATCGAGCGGTGGCTGTAGCTCGGAGGAGGCCACCGCCTGAGTAGCCTGCTCGGAGATTCGTTCGCAGTCGGCCGCCTTCGGAGCGGAGGACTGGGTAATCGTGTCCTGTTCGTTAGTCGAAATGCGCGCGCAGCCGATGAACATGGTCGCGGAAAGGGATCGCGGATGACTTTGCCACTGCGATACCTTTTGCAAGTGAAAACGTTGGGGTTTGGGCCTGTCGGTACATCGTTGCGCAAACGAGGCGTTTGCGCAACGCGGGGCGGACTGCCTTCCTGCTAGCCAACCTTCCTAAACGATGGAATCTTGGCTAGATCTGAACCATCCCGCCATCGACGAAGAGTTCAGCGCCGTTCACGTAGCTTGCATCGTCTGAAGCGAGGAATAAGACGGCTTTTGCAATCTCTTCCGGCTTTCCAGCGCGACCTAGAGGTATGTCTTTCGCCAGTTCTGACAAGAGTCGCTCGGTATTTTCCCGACCACCTGTCGCCTTCTCGATTGAAGGAGTATGGACTGGACCTGGACTGACGACGTTTACGCGTATGCGACGCGCCCTGAGTTCATTTGTCCACGTCCGCGCAAAGCTCCGCACCGCGGCCTTGCTTGCGCTCAAGACACCGAATCCAGGTATCCCCTTGATCGTCCACATGGAAGCATTCAGGACAACGGCTGCGCCATCGGGCATCAGCGGCAAAGCCTTCTGCATGCAGAAGAAAACGCCCTTGACGTTCGCGGAGAACCCGGCTTCAAACTGACTCTCAGTGGTTTGCTCGAGGGTGACGTGTTCCGCCGTGCCGGCGTTCGCGAACAGGATGTCCAGCCTGCCCTCTTGCTCTCTCACCGCCGTGAACAGTCGTTCAAGATCCTCGAGCTTGGAAACGTCGCCTTGAATACCCACGGCGCCATGACCGATCTGCTCGACAGCCGATGCGAGTTCCTGACTCCTTCGCCCTGTCACAAAAACCTTGGCTCCCTGCGTAGCGAGCAATTTGGCCGTGGCCAATCCTATTCCACTTGTGCCGCCCGTAACGACCGCGATCTTGTTTTCCACTCTGCCCGACATGATGACTCTCCTCAAGGGCCGGCTTCTACCGGCCAATGTCCAACGTTTCGGTTGGATTGCAATCTATCAGATTCCAACCGCATCGTTGGCGATGCAATAACATCAGGGCATGGCTTGGGATACGCAGGAAACACGCCGCCGTCTGCAGCAAGCAGCGTGTGCAGAATTCGCTGCACATGGTCCTGACGGTACGACCATGGCACGGATCGCCGCTCTGGCGGGAATCAACAAGGAGCGGCTCTACAACTATTTCGGGGACAAACGACTTCTCTTCGAGACTGTGCTGATCGAAGAGTTGGAAAAGCTCGCTGTTTCCTTGGGAGCGAATGCTCCCGGTCTGGAGGATATCGGTGAATTTACAGGGTGCATCTTCGACTATCATGCGAGACATCCGCATCTGGTCCGGCTCTTGCTTTGGGAGGGTCTAGCCGAGGGTCCAGCCGTAAACGAGGCGGCCCGTACTGCGCACTACCAGCGCACGGTGGCAAGGTTCGCCGAAGCACAGCGGAACGGCATACTGAATGACGATCTCGATCCAGCGAAGCTGGTCTTCTTACTGATCGGCCTGGCTGCATGGTGGTTTGCCGTACCCCAGTTGGCGCGCATGGTCACTGGCTTAAATGGCGACGGTGCAACGGAGCGAAACCGTCGTCGTGCCTGTGTAGTGAGCGCTGCCCAGCATCTGGCGTCCCCACGCCTATAGAAGTGGCTGCCGGGAAGATGTCGTCGAGAGATGGCGTGACGGATCGCTGCATGCTCGCGTTTCAGAACCATGTGTCTCAGCCAGGTGCCGGAGCATGCGCCCTGAGGAATGCATTGGCGGGATTGGCTGCGATCATCCTTTGGGCGCTAGCGTACGCCTCTTGACCACTTTGTGTGGGGACCCCGTACTGCTCGCGGGCGACTGCGATGAAAACGCTCTTTCCACCAGTGGTGACTTTGGACTACCGATTATCGCCAATGCGCTCAGGGACAAGATTAGTATCGATATGTCCGCTTAAAATCAGTAACGGCCCGATTGCTTCCTCCGAGGGCATTTTCCGCAGAAACCACATCATCGCGTCGGGAAAGATAATGGAGTGCATGAAAGGTGGTCTATGAGGGATGACAGACATCCAGTGGCAGGGATCAGCGACCGCCTGCCCGAGATACCGCCCGGTGCCTTCCTCAAGGAGGACGGAGGCGACGACGCCGATTTCTACGCGCCTGCCCGGCTGGTCACCCACATTGACGAGGCGGCAACACGCGCGCTCACCGCCTACTACCGAGCCATGCTACCGGCTGGAGGCGTGCTGCTGGATCTGATGTCGAGCTGGGTCAGCCATCTGCCGCCGGAGGTGGCCTTTGCCGAGGTCATCGGCCATGGCATGAACGCCGAAGAGCTCAGGGCCAACCCCCGGCTGAGCCGGAGTTTCGTGCAAAACCTGAACCGCACCCCCATCCTGCCGCTGGAGGTCGGCAGCTGCGATGCCGCCCTGTGCTGCGTCGGCGTCCAGTACCTGCAGCGTCCCCTGGAGGTATTCGCTGAAATCTGCCGAGCCCTGCGGCCAGGCGCGCCCTTCATCGTCAGCTTCTCCAACCGCTGCTTTCCGACCAAGGCGGTGGCGATCTGGCGGCCGCTCGACGCCCGCGGACAGGCCGCCCTGGTGCGCCTGTACCTTGAGCGCGCCAGCTTTCGCGACGTCAACGCAGAGGTGCTGCGGGACGGCTCCGAGAGCGATCCGCTGACCGCGATTACGGGGCGGCGTTGAAGGAGCTACTACAGCCGAGCTTCTGCTCCTGGGCGAACGCGTAAGGTGTGGGTTACTCGTCCCTCTCAAAGATGATGGAACTCGTGAAGTCGCGTCACCCTCGGCAGAGATCCCATTGGCCGTTGATGTTGATATAGAGCTGGTGCTCGATAGAAGATATGCCTGTCCTTTGGCCGCACAGGTGTTTCCTAGGCCCTTGCTGCTTCTGAGCAGCGCCGGGCGATCTCCGCGACCCGCGCGCCGTACGTCCTGCTGGTTTCGAGATCCCCAGACGACATTTCTTCGGGACCGGCATCGGCATCCGGCTGCGCCATGGGTCCAATATAGGATCCCATCCTGTTGGGATCATCGTGCTCTGAGGCTTTGACGTTGGCTGGCTTGATTGCAAGCGAAACCCACAATCCTCCATGCTGACAGGCAAGAAGTACGAAGTATTGAAGCGTGTTGAGCTTGTCGCCATTCAGGCTTGCACTGTTTGTGAAACCGCCAAATACCTTATCCTTCCAGCGGAGTTGGGACCAAGGCTTCGAAGTTTCATCGGCGAACTTCTTGAGCTGCCAGCTTGGTCCGCCCATGTACGTGGGTGATCTGAAGATGATCGCGTCTGCGGCGTCTAGGGCACTCCAGCCTGCTTCGGGCAGAACACCATCGGCAGCTATCGCAAAGAGCGTCGCTCCTGCACCTTCTGCAACGGCTTCCGCCACCCGCTTTGTGTGGCCATAGCCAG
>JAABUX010009614.1_pt1 | contig 10926 bp, 4 predicted proteins | sample 5561851 | NCBI WGS metagenome assembly JAABUX01 (sample SAMN10711883, study PRJNA513361) | rock metagenome | isolation source: Antarctica rocks | place: Antarctica: Victoria Land, Richard Nunatak red sandstone | collected 2016-01-03 | reverse complement strand
CCGAAGGTCTCGATCGTCATCTCGAACATGGCGGGTGTGGCTCGGCGTGATGCGGTGAGTGGAGTGGTCTCGACACCCAATCCATAAACAAAATCAACGCTTTACGCGACATCCGCCAACGAATCCCGGCCATGCGCTGAATAAGACAGGCTAGATCGTGGTGGCCGGCACATATTCCGGCAGGCAGTCCTTCCATCGGCAGCCCGAAGGCATCACAGGCATGGTCTCGCTGATGACACGGCGGCCATTGACACGACGTGTGCCCGGTCGCCTCCTAATCAGCGCAGCGATTTACCGACGCCTCACCAGATAATATATTGGTCACGTTGTCAGCCTGAGGTTTCAGCTCCCAGTGCGGGACCACATGGAAGCGGATATCTTTTGTGGCAAGACGATTAAGCGCCTCCGGGACGAATGGACTGATCATCGCCAGTAGGTAGAGCAGGCGCGGAAAGCCGATAACCTGCTTATTGCGCGCGATACCGGCGGCAATCAGTCGGGCGGCGGTTGCAGCGCTGATCTTGCCGGGCTGCTGGCCAATATGGCTGTCCGTCATGGCGCTTTCGACATAGCCCGGGCAGACGACCGATACACAGACACCGGTCCCCGCCAAGGACGCGCGTAGCGCTTTGCCGTAGGCCAGAAGGCCGGCCTTGCTGGCACTGTAGGCGGGCGCGTCAGCAACAGGCGAGAGGGCTGCCAGGGAGCTCACCAGGACGATATGGCCACTGGACCGGCTCACCATCTGGGGCAGAACAGCGTGCACAGTGTCGATGGCGCCAAGAAGATTGATGTCGATAACCCGCCGCGCCGCTTCGCAATCCTCCAGGGCACCGTCGGCCCGCCGGCCGTCAAGGATTCCGGCATTGACGATCAAGAGCTCGACCGGCTGGAGCGATTGAAGATCAGTCAGATAAGTCGCCAAGGCCGAGCGGTCGCGCAGATCGAATAACCCTTCGTGCACCGTGGCTCCGACCGTCCGCAGTTCAGATCCAACGGCATCGAGCCGAGCGGCGTCCCGCCCGACGAGACCAAGCGTGACGCCCGGGCGGCCATAGAGCCGCGCCAATGCCGCGCCGATGCCGCTGGACGCACCTGTGATCACGACAGTGCGGAAGGGCGGGCTGGATGCGGGCAAGGCCAGCTCTACGACCTGTTCGCCATGCCCGGCATGCTGCCGCCCGCCTCGATGATAGACAGTTCCTCACGGATGGCAGCGACCGCGCCGTCGAGTTCGGCCCGGGTATGCTCGGAGGAAATGAAGAACCTCAACCGGGCGGATTGTTCCGGCACCCCGGGCGGGATAATCGGGAACGCATTGTAGCCGCGGCTGAGCAGCAGGTCGGCCAGGGTAATGGTGCGGAGAGAGTCACCGAGTACGATTGGAACAACCGCGTAGCCCCAACTCGTGCCGACATCGAGTCCGGCCGCTCGGGCCGATCCAAAGAAGTGCTGGCTGTTGGATTGCAACCGGGCGACGCGGTCCGGCTCGCGGAGCATGAGGCGGATCGCCATGAGTGCGGCAGTCGCGGCTGGCGCGGATATACCGACGCTGTAGACCATGCCAGGTGCAGTGAGCTTCAGGTAGTCGATCAAGGCGCGGCTTCCGGTCACGTAACCGCCACAGCTGACCAGGGTTTTCGACAGCGTGCCGAGCCAGATATCGACGCGCCTCGGATCGACGCCGGCCATCTCGAAGATGCCGCGCCCGGTCTCGCCGAGGCACCCGAGTGCATGGGCATCGTCAACCATCAGCCAGCAATCATACTGCTCCTTGATAGCGACCAGGCGCGCAAGGTCCGGACCATCGCCGTCCATCGAATAGAGTCCTTCGGACACGACCAGAACACGATCGAACCGTTCGCGGCTGGAGGCAAGGATTTGAGTGAGCGCCTCCATATCGTTATGGGCGAAGGATCGCCTGGCCGCACCGCTGAGCTGGGCGCCGACCACGACGCAGTTGTGGATCAGGGCGTCGTGCAGGATTAGGTCCTTGGGCCCCAGCAATGCCGCAATGGTCGAGACAGCCGTTGCATGACCGCTGACAAAGACCAACCCTGCTTCGGAATTGTAGATGTCGGCGAGGGACTTCTCCAGCTCATGATGGAAATCACGCTCGCCAGCGGTTATGCGGCTGGCAGAAACGCTTGTACCCCACTGTGCCGTTGCTTCCGCTACGGCAGTTGTAATCTCCGGATGGCCGTTGAGGCCGAGATAGTCGTAGGAGGCGAAGTTCACCACCGGCTTGCCGTCGATGACGCTGCGCGCGCCGGCGCGGACATCGTGGGCGTGGTAGAATGGGTAGCGAATCCCGATGGCGTCGGCCAAGGCCCGTTGGCTGCGTAAATTCTGGTAGGCTGGAAGACTTTCGAACGACATGTCGCGACTGCTCTGATCGGCGACCACATGGGCGACTTTCTCGGCAGGCGCGGCGCGGCGCATGGTGTCCAGCATGGCGGCCCTAGCACCCACGCTCAGACGGCCGCCGACAGTCGCAGCTGTCATAGCAGGGCCACCGCGACATCGAGCTGGCTGACGCCGTTCCCGAGTGACGCCAGATCGACGGGCAGGCTGGTATGATCGGAGCCGTGCTGCTGCATCAGGAGCAAGCCGGCATCGTCCTGCTGACGGTCGCCGGTACGTAAGCCGGTGATCAACCTTTTTGCCAGATCATTGACAGACACGCCGGCGGTGATTGCGACAACAGGCAGCTCGACACTAAAGCGCTTTTCGATATTCATCCGCAAATCCAGGCTCATCATGGAATCAAGTCCTAGTTCGTCGAGCGGCCGGCCCAATTCTATTTCCTCGGTTGGCAAATGGAATATTCGCGCAACTTCGGCGGCGACGAGGCTTGCAACCAGGGCACGGGCGTCGCCCTCGCTCTTTCCACTGATGCGGGTGGCGAGGTCCATTTCGGTCGGGGCGATACCAGCGGTGGCGACAAACAGGTCGGCGAAGGCCGGGGTCTGCAGCAGTTTCAGACCCCGCAACGCATCGCCGGGCCGCAACCGCGCACAATAGATCGTCGCCGGAACGCCGCTCGGCCGGCAGAGCAGGTCGTCGAGGTGGGACAAGGCTGCGCGGGATTGCATCCCGTCGATCCCAGTGAGACGGGCAAGCCGGTCCGCGACCGCTTCGTCGCGGGCGAGAATGCCAACATCGGCGATTGCTCCCCAGCCGACCGCGAGACCGGGCAGACCTGCGGCATGACGTCGCGCCATCAGGCCCTGGAGGTAGCCGTTCGCGGCGACATACGCGCCCTGGCCCGGATTGCCGACCATCGTGCTAATCGAGGAGAAAGCAACAAAATAATCCAGCCTGGATTTGCGTGTTGCGCGATCGAGGTTGTCGGCGCCTGCGACTTTGGGTGCGAGAACCGCTCGTGTACGGGCAGGGTCCATGCCCGCGATCATGCCGTCGTCAAGCACCATCGCAGCGTGGATGATGCCCGCAACACGTCCATGAACCCGTGTCAGGCGGTCGATCAATGCCGCAACGGCGTCGGCGTCGGTAACGTCCAGCGTCTCGACAATGAGTGCCGTCCCGTTGGCCTGCAGTGTCGCGGCGCGGGCTCGGAGATCAGGCTCGATCGCGCCACGGCGTGACGCGATGACAACGGTCCGGGCACCGCGTTCAACGAGCCACGAGGCTGCCTCGAAGCCGAAGCCGCCGGCGCCACCGACCACCAGATGCGCGCCGCTGCCGGCCTGGAATGGCCGGTGTGCGACACGCGTGGCGAGCGGACGTGCCGATGGGCGCACGAGCAGCTTGCCGATATGCCGGGCCGACTGCATGAGGTGGAAGGCGCGGTCGACCTCGTGCCAGTCGAAGACCCGGTGCGGCAGCGGCGACAACGAGCCGGCCGCGAAATGCGTTGCGAGCTCTGCCAGCAGACGCTCGACCAACGGCAGGTTCGCGGCGAGAAGCTGATCGAGATCGACGCCGAAATAGCTCAGGTTGCGGCGGAACGGCCGCAACCCGAGTGCCGTGTTCTCCACGTAATCGCGCTTGCCCAACTCGATGAAGCGGCCGAACGGCTTAAGACATTTGAGACTGGCCTTCATCGCCGCCCCGTTGAGTGAATTCAGCACGATATCGACCCCGCCGATCTCCGCGCGGAGTTCGTCGAGAAACGCGGTGCTGCGGGAGTTGTAGATTTTCTCGGCACCGAAGGCCGAGACCAGGGCGCGCTTTTCGGGCGAACTGACGGTGGCGGCGATGCGCGCGCCGCGCAGGCGGGCGATCTGGAGCGCTGCAAGCCCGACGCCACCGGCCGCGCCGTGGATGAGCACCCATTCGCCGGGCTGGATCCGGGCCACGTGGACCAGCGAATACCACGCGGTGAGGAACGCGACCGGTATGCTTGCTGCGGCCACGGTCGAGATGCCGTCGGGAACGCGGGTGAACACGCGCGCATCGGCCGTGCTGTGGGTGGCGAAGCTCTCCCGCCCGAAACCCATGACCGCGTCGCCCGGCTGCAGATGAGTGACGTCCTGCCCGACCCGGAGCACGTGGCCGGCACATTCGAAGCCGAAGACCGCGCCGGCGAGGCCGTCATCCAGCACATCGTCGTCGAGCAGGCCGCTGGCCAGCATGACATCCCGGAAGTTGAGGCCGGAGGCGGCGATCTCGATTTCGATCTCGCCGGCTTCGGGCGCGCGGCGTGTGGCCTCCACCCAGTCAAAACTGGCCGTGGCACCCTGCGCGCCGGGGCGCAGGCGCGCGGCGTCGACGACAGCAGTCGGGGGCGGGGTCGGAATCATGCGCATCGCCGCGATCCCAGTTGCATCCAGCAGCAACTCGGCCTCTTCGCCAGGCCGGGCGATAAGGTCCGCCAGGCCCCTTGCGGCTTCTTCGGGCCGCAGCTCGAGTGCCAGATCGACCAGCTTCAAGGCGATTGCCGGATATTCATTCATGGCGACTCGGGCGAATCCCCAGACCGCTTCTGAAAGCGGATCAATCGCGTCTGAGTCGCTGGACCGCAGACCGCGCACGACGACCCAGAGGCGGCATGGCGTGTCCTGGACCAATTCCAGCGTGGCTGCGAGTTCAGCGATCGACCGATCGAGGCCACCCTGGTCGGCGCCATAAGCAAGGAATACCAGCTCGATCGGACCATCGGATGTCGCAGCAATATCCATCCAGACCCGCCTCAGGTCGCGTGGCGAGGAAGATCGTGTGGTACGGCTTGCGGCCAGCAGGGCTTCGTCGAGAAGCGGCCAATCTAGCAACAGCACCACCGGTGCCACTCGGGTCAGGTCATCGGTTACGCGTTTCGCGGTGCGGGACGGCACCTTGCCGATCAGGATGCTGCCGACATCCTCACCCAGCTGATGCGCGCGAACATCCCTGAACGCAGTCATCACGGCCATCCGGCTGCCATCCTGTGTCGCCGCGATACGACCCAGCGAAGTTCGCACGTTGGCAGTCTGCGTGAACCAGTCTTCGTCCATGCCAAGCAGGCAATCGAAGACAGGATTGTCGGGTGGCTGCAGGACGCAGAAAGGCGCGCCTGGGACGAGGCGGTCGGCCATCGCGCGGCCGAGCGCGGCGTTGCCCGCAAAAAGCGGACCTAGTGCAAGGCCCAATGCCAGATCGAAGGCCGGGCCGGCGGCCGGCGGCGCATCGGGCCCGGCGGCCAGAAAGGTGATGCCTGCAGCAATGCCGTGCCGGGCCGAGATCGCATTGAGCGGCTTCGCATCGATGCCGATGACGGTGATCGTCACCCGGCGATCCTGCAGCAGCAGCGTCAGCCTCTGCAGGATGGCCAGACAGAACGGCTCCGCGACCAGCACGCGAAGCGGCTCGGGTGCGATGCGGGCGTGCAGGTCGGTGCAGAGCGCAATTGCGGCTTCCAGAACCGGCACCAGCAGGAGTGCACTGCTTTCGAACTGTTCGAGCGTGCTGGCATTGCGCTGCGGTGCCTCGCCCGTCTTCAGCGCAAGGTCCAGCCCCGCCAAGGCCTGTGCGGCCAGGGCAATTTCGGCGCTGGCGCCGGGATAGTCGGCGGCGAAGGTCTGGAGGATCTCAAGCGGGTCGGGTAGCCCGCTCTCTTTGGCCAGACTCCAGACAGACCCGGCTTCCGTGGCGAGGCCAGCACGCCGCAAAGCGGCAAGCATGGATGTGAGCAGCGGTCGGGAAGCCGGGGCAACCAGACCGGCGGACGGCCGGACAGGCGTATCGCCGAACAGGCTGCGCAGGCTCTGGAAGGCAAGGGATCGGGCGAATGCCCCGAGGTAAAGCCACGAATCGGACACTGCCATTGCTGGACGCCGTTCAAGCGTTGCGATCGCGTCCGCGTGGAGGTCGACCCCGGATTTTTCGCGTGACAGCCGGATCGTTTGCTGCTGGAAGAAGACGTTGTCGCCCGAACGCCGCTCCAGGACCACGGCCCGGAACAGCCCGCCGGTCAGCCCGGCGATGAAATGACCGTCTCTGTCGTAAAGGGTGACAGCGATCGAGAGCGACTGGTCGGTTTCACGATCGATCACCACGCGTGCGCGCGCGGGGACGCCATGATCGCGTTGCACGCGCAGAGCAGCGAACCTAACCGGAAGGTAGGCATAGCGCTCGTCCGCGCGCGGCTTGATGTTGTCGAACATCGCGTGGAACGCAGCATCGAGCGCGATCGGATGCAGGATCTGGCGAAGAGCGGACAGGCCGGCTGCCTCCTCGTACGGCGCCAGTTCGACCTCCATCACCGTGTCGCTGCGATCGCCGCCGAGCACGCGGCGGAACAACGGTCCGTAGGTCACCCCGCTGGCGGTGGCACTGTCATACACTTGGGCGCCGGTCAGATGTTTGGGCAGCGGCGCCGTCCGTGGGATGAAGGCAGGTTCCGGCGAGGCGACCTGGACGATGCGGCCTCTCGCATGCAGGACCCAATCGCTTGTGCCATGGCGCGGTCGGCTCCAGATCTCCACCGTATTGGTGTCGCCGTGCAGCCGCACCGACAGCTCGCGCATCTGATCCGGCTGCAATGTCATCCATTGCAGCAGATCGAAATCCTCCAGCCCGATCGGACCGGCCGGGAACACCTCCCGAGCCACTGCCAGGGCCATCTCCGTGAAAGCCGTCGCTGGCAGCACGATCTCGCCGTCGATCCGATGGTCCGCCAGGTAGGGCACGATGGTTGCGTCGATCAGATTGCGCCATTCGGGGGTCCCCGAAAGCAGCCGGCTGCCGATCAGCGGATGACGCGGCGCGTCGCCGGCCAGATCCATCGCTTCGCTGGTGTGGGCGTGCTGGTAGCTCTTGCGTTGCCACGCATAGGGTGGGAGGCGGACTCTGCCAGACGGGCGGTTGCCGAACAGGCGCGTCCTGTTCACAGCGCAGCCCAGCACCACGGCGCGCGCCAGCACGTTGTTCAGCGGATCGCCGCCCGCGGCTTTCTCGACCAGGCTGGGAACAACCGAACCAATCAGACCGGCCTCGCGCAGCGTATCGGTAATACTGCTCTGCAGAATCGGCCGCGGACCGATCTCTACGAAGACGGTCGCACCCTCACGACCAGCGGTTTCGATCGCATCGCGGAACAGGACCGGCTGGCGAACATTCCTCCACCAGTAGTCGGTATCCAGTTGCTCGCCCGGCGTGATGGCCCCGGTGACCGTCGAGATGAACGGGACGAGGCCAGGATGCGTCGTGATCGTGCCGAACGCCTCACGCAGCGGTTGGCGCAATATCTCCAGGAGGCTGGAGTGGAACGGATAGCGGAGTTCGAGAACCCGGGCGGCGATCCTCTGCTTGCGTGCCAGCCGCGAGAAGGCCTGGATCGCCTCCATCGGTCCCGAGATGCTTACGGATCCAGGGCTGTTGACGGCGGCAATCTCAAGACCTTGCAGGTCGTCTGCCGCGAACAGCGCCTCGGCGCCTTCACGCGAGACATTCGCCACGGCCATGCCGCCCAGGCCGTGAACCGCTTCCTGCTGGCTGCTGCGATGGAAAATGACGCGCACGGCCTCATCCAGGCTCAATGCACCACAGGCTTCCGCGGCTGCGACCTCGCCGACACTATGGCCCAGGACCATGTCCGGTTTCCAGCCGAGCGCCGCAAGGCCGGCGGTGAGCGCGGACTGCACCGCGAACAGCAGCGGCTGTATCAGTTCGGCCTGCCTGAGGGACGTCGCGAGGTCCGGGTCGTGCAAGGCCTGGACGAGCGACCAGTCGGCATATCGGGCGAAACTGGCATCCACGACCTGGAACCGGTCACGGAATGCCTGGCTCCGGGCAAACGCGGCTCGGCCCATCCCGATCCACTGGCTGCCATTGCCCGAATAGACGAAGCAGGTTTTTGGTGCCTGAGAGGGCGCGATGCCTTCCGCTCCGCCAGCCAGGCTGCCGCTCTCCGCGAAGTTTCGCAGCACGGCCGGCGTTGCCTCGGCGAGCGGCAGCGCAATGCGATGGCCGGCGAGGTCACGCTCCCAAGCCAGAGCAGCGGCAAGCTCGGCTGTGTCACTGCCGTCCTCGATCAGCGCGGCATAGGCCCGACTGGTGTCTCGCAGCGCCTGACGGGAATGCGCCGACAGCACCAGCAGCTCAGCCGTCAGGCCCCCGACCGTGTCGACGTGGGTGCCGGGCTGTTCGTCGGGTTCAGGCTGGCGGATCAGGACGTGGGCGTTGGTGCCGCCGAAGCCGAACGAGGAGACACCGGCAAGCAAGGTGCCGGAGGCCGGCAATGCGACGGCCTGCGTCGCGAGAGTCAGGTTCAGCGCCTTGAAATCGATAGCCGGGTTGATCGTGGCCAGATGCAGCGATGCTGGCAACCTGCGGTGCTCGAGCGCCAGGATTGCCTTGAACAGACCGGCGAGACCGGAGGCCGGCTCGAGATGGCCGATATTGGATTTGACCGAGCCGATCAGCAGCGGCGCATCGCGGCGTTGTCCGAGGGCCCGACCAATGGCGGTGGCCTCCGCCGGATCGCCGACGCGGGTGCCTGTGCCATGCGCCTCGACGAACGCCAGACGGTTCGGGTCGATCCCGGCATGCCCATAAAGCCTGTCCAGCAGGACCTTCTGCCCTTCGATTCCGGGCAGGGCGATGCCGTTGGTGCGGCCATCGGAATTCACTCCAGATGCCAGCGCCACCGCACGCACCCGATGGCCGCGTGTCATGGCTGTATCCAGGCGCGTCAGTACCATCGCCACCACGCCCTCGCCGCGAACATATCCGTCGGCCTCGGCGGAAAACGGGCGGCACAGCCCAGTGGGCGACAGCATCGAGGCGCGCGAGAATCCGATGAACGGAAACGGCGACAACAGGAGGTTGACGCCGGCTACGATCGCCGTGTCGATCTCGCCGGAGGCAATGGCTGCCTGAGCCTGCGCAAAGGCCACCAGTGAGGAGGAACATGCCGTGTCGACGGTGAAACTCGGGCCGCGCAGGTCAAAAATATACGAGATGCGATTCGACAGGACCGAAAGCGTATTGCCGGTCATGAAATGGCTATCGATCGAAGACGGATCAGCGGTCCTGAGGTTTCCGTGGTCCAGACCAGATGCACCGACATAGACGCCGATGTTTGTGCCAGCCACCTTGCTGGGTGGGATACCACCATCCTCCAGCGCACTCCAGACGGATTCCAGCAGCATCCGCTGTTGCGGATCCATTGCTTCAGCCTCACGCGGCGAAATGCCGAATACAGCCGGATCGAAGCTCATCGGATCCGTGATATAACCGCCGGCAAACGAATAGCTGAAGCCTGGTTCGGACCTGCGCGGATGAAAATAACGTCCAGGTTGCCACCGACCACCTGGCAAATCACCGACCGCACAACGTCCACCATCCAGCAAGCGCCAGAAGGCGCGCTCGTCATCCGCACCGGGAAGGCGGCAGGCAACCCCGACTACAGCAAGACCTACTGTCTCGATTCTCGTCCGGACACTCGAGGAAAACATTCGCGTATCGATCTCTCAAGCAAAACCAGTTATCGTGATATCATAGTTAGTTGTCCATGCCGAGCGCCGACCAAAGTACTCCCGCCCGGCCTTGGGGCTAGCGCGGAGCCGCCCTGATGGCAGCGGAGAATGATACTCACATTTCTCCTTTGTAACTCTTAATGCCAAAGCCTGCCGTCGGGCTGCTGCCTATCGCTGGATTTTGTGCGCGTATCACATCGCGCTGCGCGAAATCTGGGAAAAGTCGCCGAGACTTTCCCCGGATATGCTGCACTCCCTGGACAGGTTGAGCGGGTCCGTGCCGCGAGACCGAGCTAGGAAATCTTGTGAATGAGAGGGCGGGGCACTGAACCACCGCTCTGCGCTATAGCGTGCACTGCCGCCGGTGCCCCGGATCAAGCTGAGCGAGCCTTGAGGGTAGTCGCTAAAGCGTGCCAGGGCGGCCAGCAGGATGGTCCGAGCCGTCACCAGGCGCACTGGTTTCGTTTCCGACCAAGGTTTCGGCAGCAGTAAATCCTCTCGGGACAGGTCATGCAGGCCGGTCACAAAGAGTTCAGCCATGCGGTGCGGACCAGGCCAGCTGGCGTCGCCGTCAATCACATCTTCAGGTTGTGCCTGGCTCAGGCCAATTGACTTGGACATCAGGCACAGGATCACCACGGGCGACAGCGCTGTGCTGTGTGGCCACCGCGCGAAGGCGTGGAGCCGGTCGGCGCCAATGCAGGCGCCTCGGCGTATCTAGGCTAACCAGTGCGGCATCTCGCGCGCCGGGTTGTACTGTCGAAGCCTGGGGCCGCCTGGTGACGAGAGAGGGGTGCGACAGTGCCCGCATTCGATCTCCCAGAACTCGAACCAGGCCTTACTCAGCAGTCGGTAATGTAGGCGACACTTGGTGCCTTGAAGAACGCTCTTATTGCAAAGCCTGTTGCGATCTGTGACGCTGCGAGGCTGCGGGTGGGAGAGGTCGGCCATGGATTCATCGACATTCGCGACTTGGTTCGGTGGCATTCGGCACCTGGACGCGTCG
>JAABUX010009609.1_pt1 | contig 10928 bp, 11 predicted proteins | sample 5561851 | NCBI WGS metagenome assembly JAABUX01 (sample SAMN10711883, study PRJNA513361) | rock metagenome | isolation source: Antarctica rocks | place: Antarctica: Victoria Land, Richard Nunatak red sandstone | collected 2016-01-03 | reverse complement strand
GATAGTCAGGTCATCGGGTCGTCGCGATTCCACGGATACGACGAGGAAAAGGGCGAGATCGAAATCGGTTGGACGTTCTTAGCCAGGTCCCACTGGGGCGGCGTCTACAACAGGGAGATGAAACAGCTCATGCTCCGGCACGCTTTCAGGTTCGTCAACACCGTGATCTTTCTTGTTGGCCCACAAAACATGCGTTCGCAGAGAGTCGTGGAAAAAATAGGCGGAGTTCGTGTGGGGTCAAGGTCCGACGGGGGCGGCCGAGACAGTTTTGTCTACCACATCACTGCTTCAACGTTCGCGCAAGAAGGACGTCCCTGAAAGGGCAATCCGCGAGCGCAAACGTTGAAGCAGTCCGGCAACCTCAGCGGTTTCACGTCACGAACGCCGTCAGCTTTTCCGAACGTAACGTATTGAGCCGCTATGCCGCGCCGCCGTGTCGCGCTAACCAGGACAGGAGGTCGGCCAGCGGTCGAGCGGCGATCGGCCGGAAATTGTCGTCGATGGCGTCGCGCGCGAACCCCAGCGTATGGCCGAGGCCCGGATACAGCTTGAGGGTGGCGTCCCGGTTGCCGCTTGCAATCAAGGCCGCGCGCAACTCGACCGCCCCCTGGAACGGGACGTTGGCGTCGTTACGTCCCTGCAGGATCAAGACGGGCAGCTTCAGGCGCGGCGCCGCGACGACGAGGCTGGGCAGGGCTCGATCAGGGCCATAGATGCCCAGGGGACCGAGCGGACCGAGCAGGTAGTCCATGATGCGCGGAAGCGCGGGCAGGAACTCACGGCTTATGTCAACAGCGCCATCGCGGTTCTGATCCAGCATCGGGTTGATCGACGGCGCTCCCGCAACCTGGCTGGGCTGGGCGAAGAAGGAGATGGCATCGCCACGCGCCACTAGCCCTCCGTTGCCCGTGACCGCCCTCCGCAGCACGGCGTTGGTGACCCGCCCGTCAGGAGCGAAGCGGCGCAGGTAAGGCACGACGACGTCGACGACTTGATGGGTGAACGTGGCCCTCCAGGAGCGGGCGACCGCCCCCTGCACGATGAGTCCTGCCACCTCGGGATGGCGCGCCACCAGAGCCGCGGCGACGGTGCTGCCCTCGCTCCAGCCATAGACGAAGATATGCCTGGCGTCCACACGCGGGTCGCGCTCCGCCGCCGCCAGCACTGCCTCGGCATCCTTGCGCATGCCCGGCAGGTCGAGTTTGGTATAGTAGCTCTGATAGTCGACCTGACGCAGGCTCGTCACGTAGTGCTTGTTGTAGCGCAACACGGCCACGCCGCGCGGGGCCAGGTAGCGGGCGATATCGAGAAAGATATGCGAGAGCGGAGGCCCGCTCGCGCCGCCGACGATGTCGGTGTTCATATCCTCGGGCGTCGAACCGGGGATCAGCAGCACGGTGGGATGCTTGCCACCGCCAAGGGGATAGTCGAGTTGCGCCCTCGACGTGAAATCGCCGAAGTTGATGCGCAGCGTTTCATGGCCTACGTCGCTCGCCGAGGTTGCCGACGGGGTCATACCGGACCTGCCGGATATGGCGCCGGAGCCATGGGCTATCGCCGGAATCGACGAGCAGGTCACCACCGCGACGAGCGCGGCGACGGCAGCGTGAGATAGGGCAACGTACCTTCTAATCATCTCTCCAACCCTCCCATTTGCTATTTGTAGACGCTGTCGATACAAACATAGGCAGCTATAGGGGATATACTGCTGCCTGCGGCCTGTCCGTCCTCCATTGTAACGTACTGTAGGGCGGCTCCAGCACGGGCTACGGCCTGTAGGGGTGTGCCCAAGCCGAAGCGGTTGCCGTGGGACCTGGAACGGGTAGATCCCGACGCGGCGGCGCTGCTGCGGGCCTACCTGCGCGAACCGGACCTATCCCGGCGCTACGCCCTCGCGGGCGCCCTGGCCGATCGAGCAATTGTCCCGCTGCCGCGCGCGTTCTTCGCCTGGGAGTCGGAGCCCGAGGAGATGCCGCCCGATTGATTGCTCCGTGCCCCAAGGCACGCGACCAGCAACAAACGCGCGCTGACGTCGGATAGCAACGGTCTGCCAGCGGCGAACGGCGCCATGCGGTATCGTGCAAGCTGAGGCGCGCAATGGGGCGCGGCTGAAACAGATGGGGTTAGGCAAGACAATGGTTGAGCAGAGACGGGAAGACGACGGGCAGCGGTCCATATCAAAGGCGAAGACGCCGGCCCGATTGGCCATCATCGGGGTGCCGACCGACCTGGGATCGGGGCGGCGCGGCGTCGACATGGGGCCCAGCGCCATCCGCTACGCCGGCCTGCAGGCTGGACTGGAGCGGCTTGGCCACGACGTGGCGGACCTGGGCGACATCCACGTGGCCGTGGTGGAGCAACTGGCGGTTGGCGATCCCTGCCTGCGACACCTTGATGGATGTATCGCGGCGGCGGAGGGGTTGGCCGAGCGCGGGTGCGCGGCGCGGGCCGATGAACGCATCCCCATCGTACTGGGCGGCGACCACAGCCTGGCTCTGGGCTCAGTCGCGGTGGCCGCGACGGACCGCGAGAGGCGTCTCGGCCTGTTGTGGGTCGATGCCCACGGCGACTTCAACACGCCGGAGACGACGCCCTCGGGCAACATCCACGGCATGCCGCTGGCGGCGCTCTGCGGCGTCGGCGATCCGCGCCTGGTCGACCTGCTGGGGCGGGGTCCCAAACTCGACCCACGTCACGTCGCCATCGTCGGCGCGCGCGACATCGACGAGGACGAGAAGCGCCTGCTGGGCGAGGCCGGCGTCGCCGTCTTTACCATGCAGCAGATCGACCGCCAGGGTCTGGTTAGCGTGATGAGCCAGGCCCTTGAGATCGTGCAGACGGACACGGAGGGCTTCCATGTCAGCTTCGACCTCGACGTGCTCGATCCGCGCGACGTTCCGGGAGTGGGCACGCCGGTCCACGGCGGCCTCAGCTACCGCGAGGCGCACCTCATCATGGAGATGGTCGCCGAGACGGGCGAGCTAACCTCGCTCGACCTGGTCGAGGTCAATCCCATCCTCGACCGCCACAACCTCACCGGCCAACTCGCCGCCGAGATGGCCTGGAGCGCCTTCGGCAAATCCATCTATTGAGTGATTAGTGGCTAGTGGTTAGTGACGAGTGAGGTGGGACGAGTGAGGTGGGACGAGTGGTTAGTGATTAGTGGCTAGTGACGAGTGAGGTGGGACGAGCGGTTAGTGACTAGAAGGACTTCTAGCCACTAGCCACTAGCCACTAGCCACTAGCCACTAGCCACTGGTACCTTCCAGGCGCGCGGGAAGATCACGTACGTCGTGCCGCCCGAGCCGGCGAGCCAGGCGTGCTCGAAGGCGGCGTGGGGGTAGATGAGGCGTACCGCGTCGTCGTCGGGGGCGGCGGGGTCGTTGACGATGGGATCGCCCGCGGGCGTGAAGCCGCGCAACACCAGCAGGTGACCGGGCGTGGAGAGCAGCGGCGCGCCGGGCAGTTCTCCTGGTCCGAAGGAGACGCTCAGGGCAAGTGGGACACCCGCGGCCAGCCATGGCCGGAGCGCGGCCAGTGAGGGGAAGCGGGCCACGTAGCCGTCCATGCCCGCGAACGAGGCGGCATAGGCCACGTTGAACGGCCAATTGCCGCCCCCGTCGTAGGTCCAGTCGTAGACGCCGCGCGCCGCCGCGGGCACGGAGACGCCGAGGTCCGGCCGTCCAAGGCGGTGTGCCCAGTAGGCCAGCAGCATCGACGTGCTGGTGGGGCTGCACCAGGCCTCGCCGTCCCCGCCGTAGCCCAGTCCCTGGTAGGCGGCCAGCATTTGTGAGCGCGCCGGCACGGCCAGTTCGCCTGCCCAGCCAGCCGCGGCGCCCTCCATTAGTGTCGCACCCGTTCCCGTGCTCGCGTCGGCGGCGATCCTGGAGTTGTGCGACAGGGCGATAGAGAGGCGGCGCAGCGCGGGCGATACCCGTGAGTCTGGGCCAGAGGGCGTGCCGCTGAAGAGAGTAATGGATAGCTGATAGGCGGTGGCCGTGGCAGCGCCATGGAGAGCGAGCGTGTCGGTCTCGATAGCAACGCCATCACCGTCCTGGCCGTCGACCGAGTGGCGGCGTACCGTGGTCGCGTCGGAGGCCCACACCGGCAGGCTATACCAGCGCGACCACGAACTGGGAGCCAGGAGGACGCGCAGGTGGGTCTGCAGCCAGGTTCCGACCGGCGTATCCGCGGCCCACGAGACGGTAGCATGGTCGAACGGCGCGACGTGACGGACCAGCGAGAGCAGCGTTCCGGCGTGGAACGGGCCGCCATTGTAGTAGTCGCGTCCGTGGTAGGCGCCCGCGGGGTAGGGATCGTGGCCGGCGCAGAAGCGGGCATGCGCGTCGTACATCGCGACGCCATCGTCGACGGCGACATCGTGGCAGTCCAGCGGCGAGACGGCCGGGGCCAGGGTCAGCGCACCATCGCGTCCCGGCGCCACGCCTCGCAACGTCCAGCCATCGGTTGCCGTCATGGCGTTGGGCGTCGCGGTCCAGAATCCTGTCGTCACTCTGGTCGTCATAGGCATAGATGTAGGAGATGTAGAGTTAAGTATAGGGAATATAGGAGATATATAGGCGCCTGTGCTTCCATGTACCGACGCCGTACAGACGAGTATCGCCGAGCAGGCGGTCGAAAAGAGGATTGCCCGGCGCCTACCAAAGTGTACGCGCCCCGCGCGATCGGTCGATATGGTCATAGACGTTCCTTCTTCGCTCTCAGCGCGGAGTGTGGGAGACGCGGGACGCGGGACGCGGCGGGAGGTCGGGACAGGGTCATGGTAGCACAGGGCGAGAGTATCCGGTTTTGCAGGGTCGGTATCGGCGACGGAACGCCCGTTATAGGCGAGCGATGGCAGAGGCTACCTCCACTTGGCGAACGGGGCCGCCTTGTATCATAAAGATGGTAGGCGACGTGATGACGAGGATGAGTTAGGGCAAGGAGGATAAGGAGGCTAGGGTGGTGCGCGTTGACTCAATTGACCATGTGGCGTTCATCGTCCGCGACCTGGATCGGTCCATCGCATGGTATCAGGACCTATTCGGCATGGAGCGCCGCTACCAGGACGTGTGGACGGGTAAAGGGGACCCCGCCCTGCTCTGTGTGAGCTCGACCTGCGTCGCCCTTTTCCGCTCCGATCAGCCTGAGCCCATGTCCAGCCATCATCGCAACGAGCACCTTGCCCTGCGCGCCGATCGCGCCAACTTCGAGCGGGCACAACGTGAGTTGCGCGAACGAAATATCGACTTCAGCGTCCGTGACCACACCATTTGCCACTCCATCTACTTTGCCGATCCCGACGGCAACAACATTGAGTTGACGACCTACGAGGTATAGCCCAATATGACTCTACTGGAAAATAACGCGACCTTGGCCGGCGCCGTGCAAGCATACGCCGGTCGGGAGCACGAAGGGTCACAGGCATGGTTCTGGACTCCGGAGTGGCAAGAGGGTGAGCGCGAAGCCGACGAAGACATTGCCTCCGACCGCGTCTTTCGGCAAAACAGCACCGAGGAGTTCCTGGCTTTCCTGCACGCACGCCCTTCGCCCGATGCCCATGCAGAGGAGATCGATAGATAGTGCTGGTGATGAAGTTTGGCGGCAGTTCGGTGGCCGATGCCGCGCGTATCCGGCGGGTGGCCGAGTTGGTCACCGCCGCGTCCGGTCCGTCCGAGGCCGCCGCGCCGATTGTGGTTAGCAGCGCGATGGGCGGCGTGACCGACCGCCTCTTCGCCATCGCCCGCACGGCGTTAGGCGGCCGCGCCGCCCAGGCCGACGCGCTGGCGCGAGTGGCGGCGCTGCAACGCCAACACGAGGAGGCCCTGGCCGGGCTGGAGACGGTGTCCGTTGACGGGGAGAGGACAGCGTCTGTTGACGGGGAGAGGACAGCGGGTACGGTGGATACGGCGCGTGGGCGCTTCGACCGTTACTCCGCCGAGCTGCGCGACATCGTGATCGGCGTGTCGCTGCTGGGCGAACTCTCGCCGCGCTCGCTCGACGCTATTACCTCGTATGGCGAGAAGCTCGCCGTGGAATTGGTCGCGGCGGCCCTGCGCGCCGAGGGCACGCCTGCCGAGGCCATCAGCGCCGAGGAGATCGTCGTTACCGACGACGTGTTCGGCAACGCCGCGCCGGACATGGCGGCCACCGCCGCGCGCGCGGCCCGCCTATCTGACCTGACGCGCGCGGGGACGGTCCCCGTCGTCACCGGCTACATCGGCGCCTCTCCCACCGGCGCGACCACCACGCTGGGACGCAACGGCTCCGACTACTCGGCCGCCATCATCGGCGCGGCCGTCGGCGCCGACGAGGTCTGGATCTGGACCGACGTGGACGGAGTGATGAGCGCCGACCCGCGGCTGGTTCCTGGAGCGCGCTCGCTGCCCGCGCTCAGCTACGTCGAGGCGTCGGAGCTGGCCTACTTCGGCTCCAAGGTGATCCACCCGCGCACTATCGTGCCGGCGGTGGCGGCGGGCGTGCCCATCCGCATCAAGAATACGTTCAACCCGGCGCATCCCGGCACGTTGATCGGCGCCGACGCGTCGGGCAGCGGGGCCGTCAAGGGGGTTACGGTGATCCGCGATCTGGCGCTGGTCACGGTCGAGGGGCTGGGCATGCTGGGCGTTCCCGGCATCGCTGCGCGCACGCTGGGAGCGGTGGCCACGACCGGGGCCAACGTGCTGATGATTTCTCAGTCGTCGAGCGAGAGTAACATCGCGCTAGTCATCGCGCGGTCCGAGGTCGCGCCGGCGTTGCTGGCGCTGCGCGAGGCCTTCGCGCCCGAACTGCGCCGCCACGACGTCGACGCCATCGGGGCACAGGACGGCATGGCCATCATCACGGTCGTCGGCAGCGGGATGCGCGGTACGCCTGGCATGGCGGGCCGCTTCTTCAGCGTCCTGGGCCGCGTGGGCATCAACGTCAGCGCCATCGCCCAGGGCTCGTCGGAGTACAGCATCTCGTGCGTGATCCACGACGGCGGCGCGGACGGCACAGGCGGCGCGGGCGGCGCGGACAGGGAGCACACCGTGCACGATGCGTTGCGAGCGGTGCACCGTGAGTTTATCGAGACACAATGATACTGCAATGTTAGAATCAGCCTGCTGACCCAAGTCGCATGGTACAGAACGACGACTGAAGTCGTGGGGCGCTGCACGTTGAGACACTTTAGTGTCCGTGATTTGCCATGCGACTTGGGTCAGCAGGCCGTTGGAGGGGGGTACCGAGGCATGATTCCGGTTGCGATCTTGGGTGCCACGGGCGCGGTGGGACAGCGTTTTATTCAGCTGCTGGATGGGCACTCGCTCTTTGCCGTGCGCGAAGTGGCCGCCTCGGGCCGCTCGGCCGGACGGGCCTACGCCGAGGCCTGCCACTGGAACCTGCCCACTACCATGCCGGCGCGTGTCGCTGAGTTGGTAGTGAAGAGCCTGGACGCGGAGTTGAGCAGCCCGCTGGTGTTCTCGGCCCTGCCGGCCGAGGTGGCCGGCGAGCTGGAGGACCGCCTGGCCGACGCCGGTCACGCCGTCTCCACCAACGCTCGCAACCACCGCATGGACCCCGACGTGCCGCTGCTGATCCCGGAGGTCAACGGCGACCACCTGGAGGCCCTGGCCGTCCAGCGGGCGCGCCGCCGCTCGGGCGGGTATATCGTGGCCAATGGCAACTGCTCCACTATCGGCCTGGCGCTGGCGCTGAAGCCGCTGCACGACGCCTTCGGCCTGCGGCAGGTCATGGTCACCACGTTGCAGGCGCTGTCGGGCGCCGGCTACCCGGGCGTCCCCTCCATGGACATCCTGGACAACGTAGTCCCCTTCATCGGAGGCGAAGAGGAGAAGCTGGAGAGCGAGCCGCGTAAGATCCTGGGCGCATGGCGAGATGGACGCTTTGCCGATGCGCCATTCGCCCTCAGCGCCGCGTGCAACCGCGTGGCCACGACCGACGGGCACCTGGAGTGTGTCTCGGTCCGGCTGAGCGTGACGGCCGCGCTCGACGAGGTGCGCGACGCGCTGGCGCTGTTCCGCTCCCCGCTGATGGAGTTAGGGCTGCCCAGCGCGCCCGACCCCGTCATCGTGGTGCGCGACGAGCCTGACCGTCCGCAGCCGCGCCTCGACCGCGACGCCGGTCGCGGCATGGCGGTCAGCGTGGGCCGCCTGCGCCCGTGCCCGCTGCTGGACTACAAGTTCATCGCCTTGAGCCACAACACCATCCGGGGCGCGGCCGGCGGGGCCATCCTCAACGCCGAGCTGCTGCACGCGCGAGGGTACCTATAGGAGGACTGCTAGATGAGCAGAGCGATCGAACTCTCCGACGAGCAGTATCGGATCATTGAGCAGGTAGCCGCGACGCGTGGCCAAACTCCCGATACATTGCTCACACAATGGATTGAAGAGTTGCGAGATCGTGACCGTAACCCCCATTACTTGGAGACAAATGAGTGGTTTCGCCATCTCGGGGTGAGCGACGCCGTGATCGAAGAAGTCTGGCGGGAAGTCCGTGCAGAGGCAGAAACGGATGCCGACACATGACGAACTCGACATCGTTTGGCGTCGAATCGGCGGACACGATATTCTCGACAATCCATAGCGTTACGTTGTGGATTGCTGGGCGCCAATCAGAGGAAGCTATAGAGAAATATAGGTGTCTGCCTCAACCGACTCCTCAATATAACCAGGCGGAACCACCTCAATTACTAGGTATCCCTATAATCCTCTATCGTCCGATGCGCTGCAGGTGGCGCCAGGAGAGTAACCATTCCAGGTCTCCATAGGGCGGCTCGAAAGTGAGTACCGTGATTTGGGCGAGCATGGCTTTGCGCATGTGGACGCGGCCCCCGGTGAGGTGAAGGGCCAACTGGGATAGCTGGGGCTCATGCCCGACCAGCAGCACGCGGTTGCTGCCGCGCCTGCTCAAGTCGTCAAGGACCTCGCCGGCCGTTTGCCCGCTCGCCAGGGCTTCGACCTGTTCAATAGAGAGGCGTAGCGCCGTGGCCACGGGATTCGCGGTCTGGATGGCGCGGGGCAAGGGGCTGCACAGCAAGGCGTCCAGGCGCGGCGCTAGCGCGGCTATACCGGATGCAACGGCGCGCGCCTGCTTGTGCCCGTGCTCGGTCAGTTCGCGGTCTTCGTCGCGTGGCGCCTCGCCCGCCTCGGCGTGGCGTAGTAGGTAGAGGTCCATGGCATTCCTCCCAAACAGATTGTGCGGTAGCATACAAGCAGTAGTCTGAGCATCAGCAGGGATTGAGCCGTGCGTGGACGTCGGGGTGAGGCGCCGCGGACGCGGCGGCGTGAGAGGGGAGATGGTGGTAGGGCAAGCAGGCGGCGGCAAGGAGATCAAGATCGCCATCTTTAGTGGGGGCGCGGGCTCTCGCTTGTGGCCGGTGAGCAGGCGCGACACGCCGAAGCAGTTCCAGCCGCTCACGGGGCCGGAGTCGCTGTTCCAGCACATGATCGGTCTATTGGAGCGTGGCTTCGGGATCGACAACCTGTTCGTTTTCACCGGGCGTTCCTACATCGAGGCGATCCAGGCTCAGGTACCCCAGCTTCCCGCCGCCAACATCGTCGCTGAGCCGGAGATGCGCGACACGCTGGCCGCAGTGGGCTACGCCGCCGCCGTGATCGAGCACCGCTTTCCGGGGACCGCGCTGGCCACTCTGTGGGGAGGCGACCACATCATACGCCACGGGGACACGTTCCAGCGCTCGCTCGAGGCGGCGCGCGCCCTGGCCGCCGCGCGCGACACCGGCGTGATGCTCGACGTCCGCCCCACTTTTCCCAGCACGCAACTTGGCTACGTCGAGATCGGCGCGGCCGTGGCCGATCAGGATGGCTTCACGGCCTACGAGTTCCAACGCTTCGCCGAGAAGCCCGACCTTGAGCACGTACGGGAGTATCTCGCCGATGGCGCGCACCTTTGGAACACGGGCTACTTCGTCTGGAGCAGCGCCACCATCCTGGACCTGTACCGTCGCTACGCGCCTGAGACCTACGAAACGTTGCGGCGCATCATGGCGGCGATGGGTACCCCGGATGAGGAGCGCGTGACCGCGCAAGAGTACGCGCGCATCCCCAAGATGAGCGTGGACTACGGAGTCTTCTCGCACATCGCGCCGGGCGAACTGTTGGCCATCCCGGCCGACCTGGGCTGGGCCGATGTCGGCGCGTGGGATGTCCTGCGCGACGAGTTGGCCACGGCCAGGGGCGAGAACGTGGTGCTGGCCGAGAATGCCATGACCGTAGATACCCGCGATACGCTGATCTACAGCCGCGGCGGCCGCCTCATTGTGACGTTGGGATTGGACGGCATGGTCGTGGTCGACACGCCGGACGCCCTGTTGGTGGCGCCGGCCGACCGCGCTCAAGACGTCAAGCGGATCGTGGAACGCCTCAAGGACGAGGGCAAGACACACTATTTGTAGCGACTCGGTCGTCGTTCGTCATGTTGGCAGCGGACCCGCCAGCGGCCGCTTCGCGGCGGCGCCGCCATCCCAATGACTCGGCTGATGTCGCGCGTCTAACAGACAAAGGTAAAAAGAGGAGAGAAACCATTATGCGTATCGGACGCGTGGCCATCATCAATGCGCTGGGCTTGGTCATCATCATCCTGATCGGCCTGATCCTGTTCTACGTCTGGCATCAGGGATACTACTTCTACTCGACCGACGATGCCCAGGTCACGGCCACTACCGTCAACGTGGCGTCGCCCGCGCCGGCCATCGTGGGCGCGGTGCAGGTCACCACCGGGCAGCAGGTGTCGCAGGGCGCGACGATCGCCACGCTACGTCCGGTCCCCGGCGGTAGCGCCGCCAGCGGCAGCGCGGGCGCCACGGGGGCGAGCGGCAGCGGGACGGGCGGCGGGAGCAGCAGCAGCGGCAGTTCCGGCGGGTCGGCTGGCGGCACGTCGTCCGGCGGGTCGGGTAGCGGCGGCAC
>JAABUX010009608.1_pt1 | contig 10928 bp, 8 predicted proteins | sample 5561851 | NCBI WGS metagenome assembly JAABUX01 (sample SAMN10711883, study PRJNA513361) | rock metagenome | isolation source: Antarctica rocks | place: Antarctica: Victoria Land, Richard Nunatak red sandstone | collected 2016-01-03 | reverse complement strand
CGGGCGCAGGCCGAGCAGGGCGGTGACGCGCGCCTCGCCCGCCATGCAGCGGACCATGTTGCGGATGCGCGCCGGGCGCTCGGCCGCCGCCTCCAGCAGGGAGATGATGGCCAGTGTTTCCAGCATCGGTTCCGTGATGGCGGCGGCGATGCTGGCCGGCAGGGTCCGTTGCTCGTGCGCGAACGGCTCGCCGTCGAGGAAGCGCAGCCGCTCGATGCGCTCGATGGCCTCGGTCGGCCGGATGCCCAGCGCTTCCTGCACAGCCGCACCCGGCGCCAGCGTTTCGCGGCTGAGCACCTCGAAGCGGACGGCCTTGCGGGCCGCGCGCATCTCGTCCTCGAAGGCAAGGCTGACGTTGTGGCTGAGGCGTTCCGGCGCCACGAACGTGCCCCGGCCCCGCCCGCGGGTGATGAGGCCGCCATGGGCGAGCTGCGCCATCGCCTGCCGCACCGTGGGGCGACTGATGCCGAAGTGCTGCATCAGCTCCGCCTCGCTGGGCAGCACGGAGCCGACAAGCTCGGTCCGGCGCGCTCGGATGGCAGCGGAAAGCCGCTCGGCGACCTGGGCGTAGAGGGGCAGCGGGCTGGCGGTTTGCAACGGGGCCAGGCTGCCCAGCGACACTGCACTGTCCGGTGCGGCGGCCAACCCGCTCAAACCTTGGCCAGGTTCAGGGTGGAGGGCACGAACAGCTCATCCAGCGCGATGCGGCGGGAGGTCAGGCCTTGTTCGTGGGCGTAGCGGGTGACTGCGTCCAGCGCGAGCCGGTTCGCCCTGGCGCCGTAGCTCCAGAAGTCGTGGCCCATGAGGGCCCGGGCGCGCTGCAGCTCCTCGACCGGCCACGGCAGCGTGGTGAACAGGTGGCCGATCTTCTCCATGTTGCGGGTGTTGAGGTCCTTGGCGCGCGCATAGGCCATGAACACGCTGACCGGGAGCCACGGGTGCGCCTCCACCAGGCGCTTGCGGATGCCGACGACGTGCATGATGGGGAATATGCCGGACGCCTTGTAGTAGGCCTCCTCCGCCGCGCGGTAGTCCGGGAACAGGCGTGCGATGCCGGGGTCACGGCCGAAGCAGGACGGGGCCAGGGCAGACACCAGCGCATCGAGCTGGCCTGAGGCGAGTTGGACGGACAGGGTTTCGGAAGGGGGGATGGGCGCGAGGTCGAGCCCCGGTATGGAAAGCCTGGACTTTTCCTCGCGCCCGGGCTCCTCCAGGCCGCCCGTGCGCCAGCGCATGGCATCGGGTTGCAGGCCGTACCCATCCTGCAGGATGCCGCGGATCCAAAGGGCGGCCGTCATCTGGTATTCGGGGACGCCGACCAGCTTGCCGGCCAGGTCTCCGGGCCGCTCGATGCCACGGTCGGCGCGAATGTAGATGGCCGAATGGCGGAATAAGCGCGACGGGAACACCGGGATGGCGGCGTAGTGGTCGAGCCCGCGGTCCAGCGCGACCATCTGGCTGGACAGCGACAGCTCGGTGATGTCGAACTCCTGGAAGCGGAACGCGCGGTGGAAGGCCTGCTCTGGACTCATAGCGACGGGGATCGTGGTGCAGCCCTCAATGCCGACGGTGCCGTCGAACAAGGCGCGCGTGCGGTCGTAGTCCACGCCGGCCAGGCTGACCGTCAGCTTCGTCATCGGTGCCTCCTCCGCAACGGGCGGGGCGCAATGGACGCCAAGCCCGTTCCGTTTTCAAGCCGGTCGCCAAATCTGGCATAGAGGGCCGGTCAAGGAGCGGACATGCGGTACGACGACATCGGAAACCGGTTGAAGGCGTTCCGCCTCGGCTCCGGCCTCAGTGCGGAGGAGGTGGCCCGGCAGGCCGGCATCTCGCGGACTGCGCTGTACCGGTCGGAACGGGGCGAACTGGTCAAGCTCGAGACGTTGGAAAAGCTCGCGGACCTGCTGGGAGTGTCGATCACCACGCTGCTGGGCGTGGGCATCGAGTACATCGCCTCGGCCGTCAGCTACTTCGAGCGCATCCGGCAGATCGAGGAAACGGCCGAGCACATCACGGTCATCGCCGGACCGATCTCGTTCCTGCTGGCGTCGCCGGTGTTCGAGCGGACACTGAACACGACGCTGCGGGAGAGCGTGCCGGAGGACCTGGCCGACCGGGACCGGGTGCTGGGCGACATCGGCCGCATCACTGAGGTGCTGCGGGAGCGCAAGCTGAACTACCAGGCGCGGCAGCCTTCCATCGTGAACCTGATGTCGGCGCTGGAGATCGACAGGTTCGTGCGCAACGGCATGATCGGGCGGCACGACCTGCCGGAGGAGGTATGGCGTGAGCGGCGGGCGCGGGCGCGGGAGGAAGTGGCGCACTTCGCTTCGGTCATCGAGGAGGCAACGATCGGCGTCCAGATCGGCATCGTGCCCGAGACGCTGCCGCACACGGGGTTTCAGATATTCCGCCAGCCCAGCCGGCAGGTGCTGACCATCAGCCCGTTCCGGCTGGGGGAACACCCGAACGTGCGGGTGGGGGTGGCCATGATCACGTCGGCGCCCGAGGCGCTGGCGCTGCACCGAAAGGCGTTCAACGAGATGTGGAAGCGGGCGATGAAGGGCGAGGCCGCGCTGCGCTTCCTGCGCGGGCTGCTGGACCGGACGGAGGCAGAAACGGTGCCGACGCCGGGCCGGCTGCGGGTCATACGCAAGGCACCCTGACTTCAGCGTGCCCAATTCTGGGTAAGCGTGCCGATTTTGACCCATTTTCGGCTTGCGGGCCGCCGGGGCCGCCCCTAACGTCGCCCGATCAGCGGTCGGAGAGCGGGATGGAGTTTGACAACGCGTTCGACGTCCCGCTGCCGCCCGACCAGGCCTGGCGCGTCCTGATGGACATCGAGCGCATTGCCCCCTGCATGCCCGGCGCCGAACTAACGCAGCGCGTGGACGACCGCACCTACAAGGGAAAAGTCGGCGTGCGGCTGGGACCGGTCGCCCTCAGCTTCGCGGGCACGGCGAAGTTTGAGGAGGTGGACGACACCGTGCATAGCGCCCGGGTGAAGGCATCGGGCACCGACGCCAAAGGCCGCGGCGGGGCGAACGCGGTGGCGACATTCCGGGTGGAGCCGGCGGGCGCCGGGTCGAAGGTGATGGTCCACACGAACCTGACCTTGTCCGGGTCTGTGGCCCAGTACGGGCGCGGCGCCGGCATGATCCAGGAGGTCGCGGCCCAGCTCATCAAGCAGTTTGCCGCCAGCCTGCATGCGTTGGTCGGCGCGGACGGCGCGGCGGCCGAACCATCAATGGCCGAGCCTGCCGCCGGAGCGCCGGAGCCGGCCCCTGTCCCAACCCCGGTGCCGCCCGTCGCGGCGAAGCCGATCTCGGGCTTCTCGCTCGTGCTCCGCGTCTTGTGGAGCTACGTCCGGCGGCTGTTCGCGTCGAAGCAGGGCACATGACCGGCATGGCCAACACGGTGCTGAGCCTGCTGAACCGGACGACGCTCGACGCCTACACGAAGGCGGGCTTCTGGGCCGGCGACACGATCTACGCCCTCGCCGCTGCCCATGCCCGCATGACGCCCAATGCTTATGCGGTACGCGATGGCATGGCGCGGGTAAGCTACCGGGACTTGGTCGATGCTGCCGACGCTTTGGCGCGCGACATGGTGGCGCACGGTGTCCGGCCCGGGCAGCGCGTGGCCGTGTGGCTGCCCAGCCGGATCGAGACTGCCGTCGCGCTGCTGGCGTGCTCGCGCAACGGCCATGTGTGCTGCCCGTCCCTGCACCGGGACCACACCGTCGCCGACGTGGCGGCGCTGTGCGAACGGATGCGGGCCGTGGCGCTGGTCGCGCAGCCCGGCTATGGCGCGGACGGCGCGCGGATCGACGTGTTCGAGGCCGCGAAAACCGTCCCGTCCCTGCGCCGCCTCTATCGCATCGCGCCCGGCGTGCCCGGCGGCTTCGCGGCCCTGGTCGATCCGGCAGCGCCTGACGTCCCGCCCAGCACCGACCCCAACCGCATCATCTACCTGCCCTTCACCTCCGGCACCACGGGCGCGCCGAAAGGCGTGATGCACAGCGACAACACGCTGCTCGCCAACGCCCGCGCGATGGCGGCCGACTGGGCGTTCGGGCCGCGTTCCGTCACATACACGCTCAGCCCACTCAGCCACAATCTCGGGCTTGGGGCGCTGATCACGTCGGTCGTCGCGGGCGGGGAGCTGGTGGTGCATGACATCCCGCGCAGCGCCAGCCTGCTGGACCGGCTGGTTGAAACCGGGGCCACGTTCCTGTTCGGCGTGCCGACCCACGCGATCGACCTTCTGGCGGAACTGCGCGCCCGCGGCGCCGGGCGGCTGGGCCGGGTGACGGGCTTCCGCATCTCGGGCGCCGCAGCGACGGCGGAGGTGGTCGGCGCGCTGATGCAGCATGGCGTCACGCCGCAGAGCGGGTATGGCATGACGGAAACCTGCTCCCACCAGTACACCCTGCCAGGCGACGACCCCGCCGACATTACCGGCACGTCCGGCCGCGCCTGCCCGGGGTACGAGGTGAAGATCTGGCGCCAGGACGACCCGGACATGGAAGCGGCGCCGGGCGAGGTCGGGCAGATCGGCGGGCGCGGCGCCAGCCTGATGCTCGGCTACTTCGGGGATCAGGACACGACGGAGCAGTCGTTCAACGCCCATGGCTGGTTCATGACCGGCGACCTGGGGTCCATGGACGGGCGCGGGTTCCTGCGCGTGTCGGGGCGCAAGAAGGACCTCATCATCCGCGGCGGCCACAACATCTACCCGGCGCAGATCGAGGCGCTGGCGATGCGCCACGCGGCGGTGGACAAGGTGGCGGCCTTCCCGGTGCCGGATGCGCGGCTGGGCGAGAAGGTGTGCCTGGCGCTGGTGCCGCGGCCCGGCCAGCCCATCGACGACGGCGCGCTGCTGGCGCACCTCGATGCTGCCGGGCTGTCGCGCTACGATATGCCGGAATACCTGCTGACGCTGGACGCGCTGCCGATGACGGCGAGCGGCAAGATCGTGAAGCGGGACCTGTCGCGCCTGGTGCAGGACGGTGCCTTGCAGCCGCGCCCGGTGCGGTTCGCTGGAGCCGCGACCCGTGAGTGACACCATGCGCGCGGCGGTCGTGCGCGCATTCGGCGCGATCGAGGGCATGGCAGTGGCTGATATGCCTCGGCCCACCCCTGGACCCGGCGAGGTTCTGGTCACGGTCCGCGCGACGCCCGTGAACTACGTGGATTTATACGTCGTGGGCGGCACCTACCAATTCCTGCCGCCGCTGCCATTCGTCCCCGGCAAGGGGCCGGCCGGGGTGGTCGCCGCGTGCGGTCCCGGCGTGGGGGCATGGCAACCCGGCGACCGCGTGCTGGCGATGGCGGAGCAGGGCGGCTACGCCGAGCAGGCTGTCGCCAAGGCGGACCAGTGCTACCGCCTGCCGGACGCCATGGGCTTCACCGAGGCGGCCTCCATGAGCCTCGCCTACGACACCGCCTGGTTCGCGTTGCGCGAACGGGCGCGCATTGCCGGCGGTGAAACGGTGCTGGTGCTGGGCGCGTCGGGCGCGGTCGGGCTTGCGGCCATCCAGCTTGCCAAGGCGATGGGCGCGCGTGTGCTGGGCGCGGTCAGCCGGCCGGAGCGGGCGGCGGGCGTGACTGAGGCCGGGGCGGACGCGGTGATCGACCTGTCGGTGCCCAACCTGCGCGATGCGGTGCGGGACCAGGTCAAGGCGGCCAATGGCGGGGCGCTGGCCGACATCGTCATCGACCCCATCGGCGGCGATGCGTTCGACGCGGCGTTGCGCGCGATGGCTTGGTGCGGCCGGCTGGTGGTGGTCGGCTTCGCGGCCGGGCGGATCCCATCGGTGAAGGCCAACTACCTGCTGGTGAAGAACATCGAGATCAGCGGCCTGCAGATCAGCGACTACCGCAAGCGCCGCCCGGAACGCGCCGCCGAGTGCTTCCGCGAGCTGTTCCAGCTGTTCGACGCGGGCAAGCTGCACCCGCCGTCAACGCTCGAACTATCGCTGGACCGCGCGGCCGAGGGCCTGGCCATGCTGCGGGACCGCGCGACCGGGGGGCGCCGGGTGGTGGTGGTGCCGCTTCCCGGGGAGGCCCGTGCATGAAGCTGCCACATCACAACCGCTTCCCGCACAGCTCCATCCCGACGCGCCAGACTTACGACTGGCCGAACGGCGTCCGGCTGGCGGTGCTGGTGGTGAACAACATCGAGCAGTTCGCCTACCGCGCCGGGCTGGGCAGCGACAGCGCGCAGCACGGCGCCATCCAGAACCAGCGCAACTTCGCCTGGCGCGACTACGGCAACCGTGTCGGCCTGTGGAACCTGCTGGACACGCTCGACACGCTGGGCATCCCCGCTGCCCACAACGTCAACAGCGCCGTGCTGGATGCCTGCCCTGACATCGCGCCGGCGTTGCTCGCGCGGGGCGACGAGTTCGTGGGCCACGGCCGCACCAACGCCGAGCGCCAGGACGTGCTGTGGGAGGAGGACGAGCGGCGGCTGATCGTCGAAAGCCGCGACGCCATCGCCCGCCACACGGGCCGCGCCCCGGAAGGCTGGATGGGGCCGTATATCTGCCAGACGCCCGTCACGCTCGACCTGCTGAAGCAGGAGGGTTTTCGGTATGTCATGGAATGGCCGGCCGACGACCAGCCGTTCTGGATGCGGACGAGCGACGGCCCGATCCTGTCCGTGCCCTACTCCATCGAGATCAACGACAGCCCAGCCATGGTGTTCCGCCACCACACCGGTGCCGAATTCGAGCAGATGATCGTGGACCAGTTCGACGAGCTGCTCGAGCAGTCCGCGAAGTACCCGCTGGTGTGCAGCATCGTGCTGCACCCGTTCGTCGTCGGTCAGCCGTTCCGCTTGCGCGCGTTCCGCCGGGCGATGCAGCACGTGATGGCGCAGCAGGACAAGTTGTGGGTGACGCGGCCAGGCGAGTTGGCACGGTTCGTGGAAGGGCTACCACCGGGCACCGTGCCCGGCTGCGGCGAGTGACGCGGCGCGTCGAACGAAGGGGACGGCTATGGCACGGTGTGGCGCTTTCCTGGTCCGCCTTCTCGCTGCCGCCACGCTCGCAGCCGTTCCGGCGACGGCTAGGGCGGCAGACCCGGTTGAGGTTCCCGTAGTGCTGCCGCTGACCGGCGGGGCGGCATTTCTGGGCCAGGGCGAGCGCACCGCGTTGCAGATTGCGGAGAGGGTCGCGAACGCGGCGGGCAGGGTGAACGGGGCGCCGGTGCGCTTCGTGTTCCACGATGACCAGTCCAGCCCGCAGGTCGCGGTGCAGTTGGCCGCGCAAATCACGGCGCAGAACCCGCCGGTGATCCTCGGGTCCGCCATCGTGGCGATGTGCAACGCGATGGCGCCGCTGATGACGGACGGGCCGGTGCTGTACTGCCTGTCGCCAGGCATCCATCCCGCGTCAGGCAGCCGGGTGTTTACATCATTCATCTCGACGCACGACTTGGCGCGGGCCCTGGTGCGCTACTACCGCGGGCGCGGCTTCACCCGGCTGGCGCTCATCACCAGCACGGACGCCAGCGGTCAAGACGGGCGGCAGGGCTTCGAGGAGGCGCTGAAGCTGCCGGAGAACGCCGGGATGGCCTTCGCGGCTTCCGTGCAGTTCAACCCCTCGGACGTGAGCGTGGCAGCGCAAATCCAGCAGATGAAGGCGGCGAACCCGCAGGCGGTGGTGGTGTGGACCACGGGGTCGCCGTTCGGCACGGTGCTGAAGGGGATCATGGGAGGCGGGCTTGACGTGCCCGTAGGCACCACGGACGCCAACATGACGAACGCGCAGATGCGGCAGTATGCGGCGTTCCTGCCGACGGAGATGCTGTACATGTCGTCGGAATGGCCGCCGCACGGGGCGGAGGTGGCGCTGGACCCGAAGGTGTCTGCGGCCCAGGGGCCGATGTTCGCCGCCTATGCCGCGGCCGGGACGTCACCCGACATCGCGGCGGCGCTGGCGTGGGATGCGGGGATGCTGGCCATCGAGGCGCTGCGCAGCGCGGGGCCGCACGCGACACCGGATCAGGTGCGCGCCTTCATCGCCGGCACGAAGAGCTGGGGCGGCATCAACGGTGTCTATGACTTCGAGAAGGTTCCGCAGCGCGGGCTGGACGAGAACGATTCCGTCGTGACCCGGTGGCAGCCCGACAAGAAGATATGGATGATCGTCAGCAAGCCCGGGGGGGCCCCGCTGTGATGCGCCCCGCCCTGGCGGCGCTCGCGGCGCTCCTGCTGGCAGACCCCGCATGGGCCGAGCCGCCCCCGGTCGAAATCCCGGTGGTGCTGCCGCTGACCGGCGGCGCGGCCTTCCTGGGGCAGAGCGAACGCGACTCGCTGACCATTGCCGAGAAGGCCATCAACGCTGCAGGCGGCGTGAACGGGGCGCCGGTGCATTTTGCCTTCCACGAGGACCAGTCCAGCCCGCAGCTCGCGGTCCAGCTCGCCTCGCAGATCAAGGCGCAGAAGCCGCCCATCATGCTGGGGTCCGCCATCGTCGCGATGTGCAGCGCCATGGCGCCGCTGATGGTGGACGGGCCGGTGACGTACTGCTTCTCGCCGGGCATCCACCCCGCGGCGGGAAGCCGGATGTTCTCGGCGTTCATCTCGACGCACGACCTCGCCCGCGCCCTGGTGCGCTATGCCCGGGACCGCGGCTTTACCCGGCTCGCGCTCATCACCAGCACGGACGCCAGCGGCCAGGACGGGCGGCTGGGGTTCGAGGAGGCGGTCAAGCTGCCGGAGAACGCCGGCGTGTCGTTCGCCGCTGCGGTGCAGTTCAACCCGTCGGACGTGAGCGTCGCGGCGCAGGTGCAGCAGGTCAAGGCTGCGAACCCGCAGGCGGTGATCGCCTGGACGTCGGGGTCGCCGCTGGGGACCGTGCTGAAGGGGCTGGTGCAGGCCGGGCTGGACGTGCCGGTGGCGACGACGGACGCCAACATGACGAACGCGCAGATGCGGCAGTATGCGGCGTTCCTGCCCACCGAGATGCTGTTCATGTCCACGGGCTGGCCGCCGCACGGCCCGGAGGTGGCGCTGGACCCGCGCGTGAGGGCTGCGCAGGCGCCGATGTTCGCCGCCTATGCCGCGGCAGGTGTCACGCCCGACATCGCCGTCGCCCATGCGTGGGACCCCGCCATGTTGGCCACCGCCGCGCTCCGCAGCTTGGACCGGGACGCTACCGCGGACCAGGTGCGCGCATACCTTGCGGGCGTGAAAGGTTGGGGCGGCGTCAACGGGGTGTACGACTTCGTGCGCGTGCCACAGCGCGGGCTGGACGAGAACGACGCCGTGGTCGCCCGCTGGGACCCCGCTAAAAAGGCCTGGGTGATCGTCAGCAAGCCCGGCGGCACGCCCCTGCCATGACCGAAGCGGTCCAGATCATCATCGGCGGCGTGCTGCAAGGCTGCATCTTCGCCCTGCTGGCAATCGGGTTCTCCCTGGTCTACCGCATCGCTTCGGCCATCAACCTCGCCCAGGGCGCGTTCTGCATCATCGCCGCCATGCTGACGAGCACGCTGGGCGACACGCTGGAACTGCCGGTGATCTGGGGCGGGTTAGTGGCGACGGCTATCACGGCGGCGCTGGCCGGCGTGCTGGGCGCGCTGGTGTTCGTGCCGGGGCTGCAGCGGCTGCCGACCAGCGCCATGTTCATCCTGACCGCCGGGCTGCTCACGTTGCTGGAAGGCGGTGCGCTCGTGGCATGGGGCAGTCAGTCCTACACGCTGCCAGCCTTCTCGGGCGAGCGGCCGGTCGCCGTGGGGGGGCTGCTGCTGCCGTCGCAGGGGTTCTGGCTGGTGGGGCTGACCGTCGCCGTCACCGCCGCACAGGGCATCCTGCTGGCCCGCACACGTATCGGGCGGGCGTTTCGGGCGTGCGCCGAGAACCCGCTGGCCGCCAGCCTCATGGGTATCGGCGTCGCGCGGATGCAGTGGCTGAGCTTCGTTCTTGCCGCGACGGTGGGCGCGCTGGGCGGCGTCGTGATCGGGCCAATCACGTCGTTCCAGTTCGATACCGGGCGGATGTACACCACCTTCGGTTTCATCGCCGCGGTGATCGGCGGCATCGGTTCGCCCCTGGGCGCGGTTGCCGGCGGGCTGGTGCTGGGCGTGGCGACGCAACTGGCGGCGGCCTACGTCTCGTCGCTGTTCAGCAACGCGCTGGCCCTCTTGCTGCTGCTGGCCGTGCTGCTGTGGCGGCCCGCGGGGCTGTTCGCCGCAGGTCCGGCGCGCAGGCAGGACGTGCGCGAGGAACCGCGGGTTCACCGCGCGGTGGTGCGGCTGCACGGGCGCAGCGGCCCGGTGCTGGCCGCGGTAGGCGCGGCCATCCTGCTCGTCGTGTTGCCGTGGGGGGTGGCGGGCAGCGGGCTGATGAGTTCGGTGACGATCACGCTGATCCTGTTCCTGGCGGTGCTGGGGCTGGATGTGCTGATGGGGTATGCGGGCCAGGTCAGCCTGGGGCAGGCCGGGTTCATGGCCATCGGCGGCTACACGGCGAGCGTGCTGGCGGTCGGATACGGCGTGCCGCCCGTGCTGGGGACGTTGGCCGGGCTGGCGCTATCCCTGCTGTGCGCGGCGGTGCTCGCGCTGGGCACGATGCGGCTGCGCGGCATCTACCTGGCCATCGCGACGCTCGCGTTCAGCCTGCTGGTGGACTCGCTGACAGTGGGACTGGAAGGGTTCACGGGTGGCCCGTCGGGGCTGGTGGGCATCCCGGCCTTCTCGGCGTTCGGATTCGCGTTCGACACGCCGCTGCGGGCCTACTACCTGGTTGCAGTGCTGCTGGTCGTCGTGTTGGCCGGGCTATGCGGCCTGGTGCGCGGCGGGTTCGGCCGCGCCCTGATGGCCATTCGCGCGGACCCGCTGGCGGCGGCGGCCCTGGGCATCAACGTTCCGCGCCACAAGCTGGCAGCGTTCTGCATCAGCGCGGCGCTGGGGTCCATG
>JAABUX010009606.1_pt1 | contig 10929 bp, 9 predicted proteins | sample 5561851 | NCBI WGS metagenome assembly JAABUX01 (sample SAMN10711883, study PRJNA513361) | rock metagenome | isolation source: Antarctica rocks | place: Antarctica: Victoria Land, Richard Nunatak red sandstone | collected 2016-01-03 | reverse complement strand
GTTACGCCGTGAGATAGTGCCTGCAAATCGCAGGATTGCAAATCGCAAAGGATTGGAGAATCTCACTTTCCGAGTTTTTTGCGATTTGCAATCCTGCGATTTGCAATCCGAATCTCCAGATTCGAAAGCTATACCCGAAGCTGTGGCCCGGTTCCGCCGATCAGCCTTCGTCGGATTGGCCGGCCAGGTCGGTCTTTTCGTATCCGAGGTTGACGAGGACTTCGAGGACCTCGCTCCAGGTCGGGAACATCCGCCCGCTCTTGTGCTTGTAAGTCTGCATCGCGTCCATGAATTCGCATTCGGCCAAGGAGTATTCCCGCTCGCAGGTCGTGGGGTCGATGAAACGCCGACGTCCGCTCGACTTCCGCGCCGAGGCCGCTCGAACGGCGAGGGCGGTGGCCCGTCGGTCGGTCCAGGCGTTCGAATCGAGGGAAATGTCCCCGAGGACGACATGATTCGGCGGGACTTCGCGAGCGATGATGGATTGGCTCATGGTGTGTTCCTCGTCGAAGGCCGTGACCGATCGTGGTCAGCGGCTGGTAGGAATCGGGCGTTGGAGCGGATAAATGGAGAAGGCAGCGATGAATCAATATTCCGGCGAATCCCCAATGCGTCGATGAGCGATCTGGGTTCGAGGAAATCTTGAGGTCGATGACAACCCGACGTCTACGTCCTTGTGGGCCGCCTCAATCGTCGATGGCAAGGCCCAGTCACAAAAGCAATGTAAGACACGTGTCGGCTTTTGGTACCGGAAACTTGAAAAAAAAAGGGAAACACCAACACTTTTCCACTTTTAAGCGGTTACTGTTGGTTTCGAGTGGGTTTTTCGAGTCACTGTCCCAAAGTTCGAGTTATTTTTGGCTCATTGGTGTCACGCCGGAATTGACACTCGGGCTCGCCGGTTCGAGCCGACTGGCCGAGCAATGCATCGATCCGGGATGTTGGTCTTGGGGGGTGTCGCGTCGAGTGGCCGGCTGCTCGGCGAAAATGGGTTCGTTTTGTCGATTCGGGCGTGCGCCGAAGACGAACCAACGGGCCATCGAGAAGCTGATCCCGGTGGCGGCGACGATTCCCGCGACGGCCGCCGCCAGGCGATGTCGGGCGAAGAAGCCGACCCAACCGGGCAGGAGCAGTCGGATCGAGAGGCTGACCCCAACCCCGACGAGGTTGCTCAGGACGTACCGGAGATACTGGCGGGCGATCGACCCGCGCCGGGCGTCGTTGAAGGTCAGGCGGCGGTTGAGCGAGAAGTTCCAGGTCATCGCCGTGACGATCGACAGGACCGCCGCGACCGCGACCGCCAGGCTGATCGAACCGCCTCCGCCGTCGGCCCCGAACAGGACCCGGCCGCCCAGCGGTGTCGGGGCCAGGATCGCCTGGAGCGCCGCGTAGGTCGACAGGTCGACGACCATGCCCGACGCCCCGACGAAGCAGAACTGGAACAGCCGCGAGACGTTCCCGAATCGGTCGTCGGCAATTCGCTTGCCGTGGCGGACGTCGTCGATCGGCGACCATCGCCGGCCGGACGGACCGACCGGGGCGGCCTCGACCTCGCCCTTCTCGCCCTCGACGCGCGCCAGCAGCTCGCAGACGAACCGGGAGCCGACCGGGGCGAACGAGTGGCCGGCGGTCCGGGCGGCCCCTCGGGTGACGCCAACCAGGCCCGAAGCGAGGTCGGACGTTCCGGTCAATCGACGGGCGGCCGAGCCGAACCATCGCCCTCGGCGAGCCGCGACGACCAGGTCCAATGATCCGGTTTCGAGGCGTTCCACCACCGCCAGGACGTCGCCCGGGGTATATCCCATCGCCAGGTCGACGACCACGAGGTAGACCCCCGAGGCCGACCGGACCCGCTCGACGACCTCCGCGACCAGGCCCGAGCGTTGCTCGACCGTCGCCCGACCGGTTTCGTCGACCTCAACGCCGACCGAGTAGCCGGCTCGTTCCAACTCGGTTCGAAACGAAGCCAATCGCTCGGTCGGCCAGGGCGAACCGAAGGGGATCAACGGGATCAAACTGACTCGGGGCATGGACGAAGGAACCCTCTTCGAGATGTCGACCGAACGGGCCATTCCCTTGGATTCGGCGCTCAAACTTTCAACAATCCGCCCGAGGGTGTCCGGTCGAGCGGCGGGACGAGTCTTTCGGCCAACCAACCTGACAACCTTATACGCATCACAGGAAATTTCAACGCATTTCAAATTGCATATCGCAAATTGCAAATGGTTAATTCTAATGGCTTTGCAATTTGAAATCTGAAATCTGCAATGAATTTCTGGGATTGGTATTACTTGCCGAAGATGGCCCGAACGATCGAATCCGTTCGACGCGGGCGAAGCGAACCCCACCAGGCATTCTCAAGCAATCTAGATGATAGAAGGAAGCTCGTCAATTCTCGTTGCGAACTCGGACAAGTTTTCATCGAAAAGTCAAGCGGGTCGACCGCCAACGTCTTCCGACCGAGGGTAAATCTTGTGGCGAGGCGGGTTGCGCAAGACCCCGGCGCGGCCCCAGGCGGTCACCTGGTGGAAGGCGTCGGAGTGGATGAAGTCGTGGAACGCTTGCGGGTCGCTCCACTCGCTCAAGATGGCGTACGAGTCGGGGTCGTCGACCTTCTGATATAAGAAACTCGAACGATGGCCGGCGGCCCCCTGGAGCGAAGCGACGACGGCGTTGAACTTGTCGCGGAACGCGGCGCCTTCGCCCGGGACCACGTCGTAGTACATCCCCACGGTCACCATTCGAGCATCCCCTTCGAGGAGCCGGTCGTTCGACATCCGAGGCGGTCTGATCTTCGCACAAGCCTCAAGCCACGTCGATCGACCGGTCGATCCAGCCGCCGCCCATCACGAGATCATCGAGATAGAGCGTCGCCACCTGGCCGGGGGTGACGGCGGGTTGCGGGGTGTCGAAGATGACCCGGACGCGACCGGGTTCGAGGGGCGTGGCCGTCGCGGCGACCGCGTGATGCTTGGCCCGGATCTGCGCCATGCACCGGGTCGGACCCGCCGGCTCGGCGACCTGCCAGTTGAACTTCGAGGCGATCAGCCCCGGTCGGTCGAGGCTAGCCCGGCCCCCGACGGTGACGACCCGGGTGGTCGGCTCGATCTGGACGACGTATCGAGGCTCGCCGACGGCGATCCCCAGCCCTCGACGCTGGCCGATCGTGAACCCTTCGATCCCCGAGTGATCGGCCAAAAACGTCCCGTCCTCGTCGATGATCGTCCCGGCGGTGTCAAGCTCGGGTCGCTTCGAGCGGATGAAGGCGATGTAGTCGTCGTCGGGCACGAAGCAGATTTCCTGGCTGTCGGGTTTGTCGTGGACCGGCAAGCCCCGGTCGCGGGCGATGGCCCGGATCTCGGCTTTGGTGTAACCGCCGACCGGGAGCAAGACGTGCGGGAGCAACTCGCGTCGAAGCCCGAAGAGGACGTAAGACTGGTCCTTGCCCGCGTCGACCCCTCGGGCGATCCGGTGCCGCCCCTGGTCGTCGAGCATGATCCGGGCGTAGTGGCCGGTCGCGACGAAGTCGGCGCCAACCTGCTTGCCGTAGCCCCAGAGCTTGCCGAACTTGAGCCAGATGTTGCACATGACGCACGGGTTGGGGGTCCGGCCCGCAGCGTATTCGTCGGCGAACTGGTCGATGATCCGGGCGAAATCCGGCTCGAAGTCGAGGGCATAGAACGGGATGTCGAGCCGGTCGGCCACCTGCCGGGCGTCGACGGCGTCGGTTGCCGAGCAGCAAGTCTTGGCCCGGCGGTCGAGGCGGTCGCCGTGGCTCCCGGTGCGCATGAACAAGCCGATGACCTCGTGCCCCTGCTCTTTGAGCAGGTGCGCGGCCGCGGAACTATCGACACCACCACTCATCGCCAGGACAACCCGGGCCATCTTGGACTCGCTCGGCTCGACAATTCGGCAAGATTCACGAAACGATGCGACCGACCGACCGTTTCAGGATAGGCGAAACGGGGGTCGGTCGGCAAGTCGAGGCGACCGGTCGGGCGATCCGAAGGGTCGGTTACTTAGGCGGGGCGCCGGTGCCGGGGCCGCCGAGGTTGGCCTTGGGGACGGCGGTCTCGACCGTCGCGTCGGAGCCGATATTGCCTTGCTTGCCAGCAAGTTGGCCCGAGTTCGAGTCGCCCGAAGCCATCCCACCCTTGGACGGGCTGACGGGCGGCGAAGCGCCCATCCCGTCGCCGCCGTAGGGCAAGCTCATCCCGGGCTTCGTCGCGGTATCTTCTTTGATGACTTTAGGCGATCCAGGCCCTTCGAGGGTCACGTCGGTCGCGGTGGCGTTGGTGCCTTGCGACCCCGAGCCTTGGTTCGGGAGCTGGTCGCCGGCCCCTCGACCCGTGCGCTGGTCCTGGGTGGGGTTGATGTCGTTGCAACCCGCGACGAGGCCGATCGCGGACAGGAGCAAGGCCGAAGAAACCCACCGGGAATATCGAGACATCGCGAAAGCTCTCCTGGAAGTCGAACAAGCGAGGGCGGATGGACGATCCCGGACGGTCTGGGCCGAGGCTTCGAGGTCCGGGAATGCCATTGATCTGGGAGGACTGGTTGCAAATCCCAATCCAACTTCGATCCCGACCCCCCTGAAACCCTACGGGTTGGGCGGCGAGTCGCGGCGAGCTTTGCGCTCGGCCCTTCGTTCCTGGCGGAGGGCTTTGCGTTCCTCGGCGGTGGGTGGGGGCGGGGCCGGGGCCGCGTTGGGGTCTTTGGGGCGGGTAGCCCGCATCAAGAGTTCGAGGGCGCCTCGGGTCGCCCCTCGGGTCAGCAACGACTTGCCCAGGTCTTTGAGGCCGGCGGTGAATGCTTCCCGGTCGACCTTGGGGTTGCTCAGGGTCCCGCCGATCGGCAGGCGGACCTGCGTCCCGGCGGCGATGTCGGACAGGAGCGGGTTGTTGCCGAGCATGGCGGCGGTGACGGGCAAGGTCGCGGTCAGGGCGAGGTTGCGGTCGAAGTCGACCCAGCCGGCGAGTTCGATCCGCGTCAGGCCGCCGACCGGGATCGCCAGGCCGCTCTGGTTCACCCGGCCGTCGGCGATCGTCAAGGTCACGGGCCGGTCGAGCTTGAGGCTCGCGTCACGCCGGCCGATCGCGCCCAGGAGGTCGTTGGCGAGCGGGCCGGGGGCGAACGCGACGTCGTCGAAGACCACCAGCCCTTCGACCACGGCGGAGCGCGACCGGCCCGACTTCAAGGGGAACTCGGCATGGTCGAGGTCGACCGAGACCCGACCGCCGACCCGGGTCGCCCCTTCGAGCACCGGGGCGACGAACGCGAGGACCCTCCGGGAAACGTCGTCGTTGATCTGGGCGTCGCGGATCGAAGAGTCCTTGCCGAGCCGGAGCAAGGGGTCGCCCTTGGTGTCCTGGAGCACAATCTCCGGTTCGAGGCGGATATGCCCCTCATTAAGAGTGGTGCTGATCGGGTCGACCAGGACCTGCCCCCCCCTGGCCCGGACCACGATCGGCGCGGGGCCAAGCTTGATCCCGTAGACGTCGGCTTCCGTCAGATCAAAGCCAACCTCACCGATAATCGACCGGAGCGGGTCCGAGCCTGACAAGACTCCGCCGACGCGAAACGACCGAGGGTGGCCCGCCAGCTTGGCCCCCGGCTCGACCTGGCGAGTTAACCAGCCGTTGATCGCCTCGAAGTCGGGCTTCATCTCCCCCTGGAAGTCGAACCGACGCGAACCGTTCAGGTCGTCGACCCGCCCCGACCCGCTCGCGCTCAGGTAAGGGACCCGCGCCGACATGGTCTTGATGCTCAGCGAGTCGCCCGATCGCGCCACCTCGGCGGAGATCGACATGGGGTCGCCGAGATCCAATCGGCGGTCGCCGTCCCGCGCCACCAGGTCGGCCGCGGTCGCCTCGACGCTCCAGGTGGACGGGTCCTTGCCGGGTTCGGCGGCCAGTCGGGCCGATCCGCCTTCGACCACCAGACCCGGCTTAAGCCCGAGCGTGTTCGGGAGTTGCCGGGCGACGGCGGCGAGGTCGAGCCGCCCTTCCACCCGGCCCGGCTCCCCCGCTGTCGAAACGAACCCAAACTTCGAGTCCAATCCGCCTTCGAGCCGGCCCGAACCGATCGAAGATTCGACCGAGGCCCGGCGGATCGTCCACCCTTCGGACTTTTGGGTCAAGCTCCAGGCGACCGACACCGGGCCGGGCCGCAAAATGTCTCCCGACAGGCGGTCGCCCGCCACGCTCAAGTCGGGGAGTTGGACGGTTCCTTCGAGGTTCCAGCGCTCGCCTCGTCGGGCGATCGCGGTCGAGCCGTCGAGAGAACCAATGGTGGCGAAGCCTTCGGCTTGGGTCGCGATCGGCCAATGCTTGGCTTCGAGGTCGAGCCGGAGGTCGGCCAGGCTCGGGTTGTTGTCTCGGGCCGTCCAGCGGTTCGTGTCCCCCTTCGCGACGAGTTCGCCGCCGCCCGAGTGCTTGAGGTTGAGCCTCCAGCTCAACCCTTGAGGGGCGGGCGGAATCCGCAGGTCGAGGTCGGCGGCCTGGGCGGCGAAGGGGTCGGTCAGCCCGTCGGCTCGGAACTCCAACGAACCGTCCCTGATCCGGATCGTCAGGTCTCGATCGGGGTTGGGCTGGTCGATCACCGCCTGCAAAGCCGCGACCAGGTCGAGCTTTCCGTCGGCGTGCCGGTGGATCAGCAGGGTCGCGTGGTCGAGGCTCAGGACGGTGGGACCTTTGCGGCCCAGGATGAGCCGGCCGAGCGATCGGCTGATCTCGGCGACGGGCGCATCGGCCACCCGGGCACCGTCGGGGGCGATCAGCTTGAACCGGACTAGCCGAGTGGGACCAGTCCACGACACCTCGAACCGATCGACGTCGAGCCGACCGGGCGCGAGGACTTGGTTGATCTTGCTCAAGATCCGAACCCGGGCGAATTGGGTTCCGATCAGGAAAGGCAACGCCGCGACCACGACCAGAAGGGCGATGAGGCCGACCCCGAGGAAGACCCAGCGGCGAGTTCGCCTCCGGGGGGGAGCGGCTGGACTTGAAGCCATCGGGGGCGACCTCTCTGCAAATGATCGGCGATAATTCCGGTTGGATCAGGGTTGACCCCCTATCATAGCGACGACCGGCCGAGGCTCGATAGCCGGGCAGTCTTGTGCCTCGATCCGACTTCGAGGCCCCGGCCCGATCTGGTATGATCTGGTCGAGAAAACGCGGATCGGCCTGGACCTTTTGAGGGCTCTGATGGACGCGGACGCTCGGATGAGGCTCCGGCTGTCGGTGATGATGGCGCTGGTGTGGTCGGTCCAGGGGGCGTTCTGGCCGGTCCTGTCGATCCACCTGGTCGACCTGGGGATCTCCGAGCGGGGACGAGGCTGGATCTTCGCGACGATGGCGATCGCGGCGTTCGTGACGCCCCTCGGCGCCGGGCAACTGGTCGACCGCTTGATGCCGACCCAGCGGTTCTTGTCTTGGAGCTTCACGCTCGGTTCGATCGTCCTGGCGATCATCGCCTCGGGCGTCGAGTCGTCGGCCCTCGGCTTATTTTCGCTGTTCCTGGCCTTCTGGCTGATCCTGGCGCCGAGCTATTCGCCGAGCAACTCGTTGGCCTTCCGGAACCTCAGCCATCCCGACCGCGACTTCCCCCGGGTCCGGCCCGAAGCGAGGGGCGGCCGAGGCGTTCTGGATCGCCGCCGGAATGTCGATGACCACGGCGCTCTATTGCCGGACCTTGCCCAACACCCCGCCGGTCCGGTTGACGCCCGAGGGGAGCCGGTGGCCGCCGCCCGGGATTGATCTTCGGTCGAGCTTCGATCGAAAGTCCGACCGGACTTGGTCACACGTCGTCGGGCTTCGACCCGGTCGAAGCTTGCTGGGTCGCGAGCTTCTTGGCACGAGGCTTGCGCTTCTTGGGGGCCGGGACGGGCGGAGGAGGCGGAGGGGCGTAGTGATCGTCGTCGAAGGCGTCGGCGGATTGCTCCAACTGCGCGATCATCAGGCCCAGGAAATGCAACCGGGTGCCCTGCGTTTCGAGGAACTCGTTGAACAGTAATCCCCCTTCGACAAAGTCTTCGGCTTGATCCAAGATGTCGTCGGCGAGCGTCTGGATGAGGACGTCGCGACCGCCCATGAGGACGTCGATGGCGGCTCGATACTTGTTCTCGGGTCCGATCGGCATGGTTTGAGGTCTCTCGGGGAGCGGGAGTAGTCGGTCAAATTAGTTATTTTGACGAAAAATCACAAGTGGTTTGTGACGGATTCGCCTCGACCCCATCGGGCCGCCAGCCAGTGGGCGATCCGAACGTCGAGCCAACGACGGCCGCCGTCCCACGGGTCGCGGCTCCAGAAGCCGAGGTGGCCGCCGTGCGGGACGAGTTCGCACTCCAGATTCGGGGGGATTCGGATCGAGGCGAATGATTCGACGGGGATGAACGGGTCATCCAGGGCGTGCACGATCAAACCCGGGATCTCGATCCGCTCGATCCACCCCTTGGCGCTGGAGCGAGTGTAGTAGTCTCGGGCGTGGAGGAATCCGTTCCGGGGGGCGGTGTAGAGTTCATCGAATGCGAGCAAAGATCGCGCCGAGGACAGGTCGAGCGCGCCTAATTCGGGAAATCGTCGGTGCAGCCGACTCACCTCGCCTTTCAGGAGCCGGAGGAAGTTCTTGTCATAGATCCGGTTCCGGGGTTCCTGGATCGCCCGGCAGCAGGCTTCGAGGTCGACCGGCGGGTTGGCGGCGACCACGCAATCGAGCGCCTCGACCGGATCGCTCGCCGCTTCCCCGGCCAGTTTGAGCACGAGGTTCGCCCCGAGCGAGAACCCCACCAGGGCGATCGGCGAACCGGGCGCCCTCCGGACGAGCCAGGCCGCCACTTGCCGGAGGTCCTCGGTCTTCCCGCTGTGATAGTAGGACCTCGACAGGCCAAAACCCGAACCGGCCCCCCTCAGATTCATCCGGACGACCCGGGTGCCGCCGCGCCCGGCCAGCCGCTTGGCGACCCGGACCATGTAGGGCGACCGGGCGCAACCGCCGAGGCCGTGGACCAGGAGGCTCGCCGGGTCTCCGGGCCGCCAGTCGCGCGGGATCGATTCGAGGACGCTGACGGAGTCGCCCCCTTGGACGTCGACCTCGGCATAGGTCGAATCGAGCCGAGTCTTGGGCCACGGCCAGAACCGACCGACGATCGTCTGCCGGTGGCCCCCTCCGAGCCAGGGGTGGGGTACGAACGGCGGGACCTCGCCCAAGTCCGCGGTCTTCGCTGGTTGGATTCGCGTGAGCGGCATCGGCTTGGAGGAAGAAGAGATTGTCGAGGGGGTAGAACGGTCAAGAAGGTCGACCGATCCGAACAGTCACCATCGAGTCAGGATAGGCTCGAAGTCGGAGGAAGTCGAGAGGTGTTCAAAAACTTCCTCCTCGATCCGAACCGCGAGGGTGTCGCTTTCAAATCTGGAGATTCTTCGGGATCAAGAATTGCAGATCGCAGAATCGCAAAGGAGGAAAAATCTTGGTTTCTGGATTTTTTGCAATTTGCGATTCTGCGATCTGCAATCCGAATCTCCAGATTCGAAGGCGACACCCGAACCGCGATCCGAGGGGGCCGAGGGCCAACCCGTCGGGAAACGGTTTTGTTTTTGCTCACGAGTTCTAGGTTTTCGGGCAGGGAGGCTTTATGATCCAAAGCCTCACAAAATTGGTCCTCTCGGCGAGTCGCCCTTGGAGACGGTTGGGTCATGGCTGACATCGTGTTGATCAACCCTCGGTTCGAGGTCTCGTATTGGGGCATGGAGCACGCGCTCCCATTCTTCGGCAAGCGCGCCAATCTCCCGGTCGCTTGCCTTCCACTCCTGGCCGCCCTGACGCCGCCCGAGCATACCGTCACCTTGATGGACGAGAATGTCGAGGCGATCAACTACGAGCGGTGCATGCGGGCCGACATCGTCGGCGTGACCGGGATGAGCGTCCAGCGGTTTCGGATGAAAGAGATCCTGACCGAGCTGAAGCGTCGGGGGTGCTTCACCGTGGTCGGCGGGCCCCTGGTCACGGTCCAGGAGGAATACTTCGACGGCATCGCCGACGTGATCTTCGTCGGCGAAGCCGAGGACACCTGGCCCCGGTTCCTCGGCGAGTTCAAGCATCGGCTCCACCAGTACCGCTACGAGCAGACCGACAAGACGGACATGAGCAAGGTCCCGACCCCCCGGTTCGACCTGCTCAAGATGCGGCACTACGCCTTCGGGAGCCTGCAGTTCTCGCGCGGGTGCCCGTTCCAGTGCGAATTTTGCGACATCATCGTCACGTTCGGCCGCCGCCCCCGGCTCAAGACGACGGAGCAGGTGATGAAGGAACTTGACGCGCTCTGGGAACAGAGGATGCGGATCGTCTTCATCGTCGACGACAACTTGATCGGCAACAAGAAGGCGATCAAGGCGCTCCTGAAAGACGTCGCCGACTGGCAGGTCCGCCACGAATACGCCGTGACGTTCGTCACCGAGGCGTCGATCGACCTGGCGGACGACCCCGAGCTGATGGAGTTGATGGTCGCGGCGAACATCACCGCCACGTTCGTCGGGATCGAAAGCCCCAACGAGGCGTCGCTCCGCGAGACCAAGAAGTTCCAGAACGTCCGGTCGGGCGGGACGATGCTCGAGAAGGTCCACCGGATTCAGGACGCGGGCCTTGAGGTCTGGTGCGGGATGATCATGGGGTTCGACAACGACGACAGCACGATCTTCGACGCGCAGATCGACTTCGTCCAGGAGGCGCAGATCCCGCACTCGATGTCGGGGATGCTCCACGCGATCGCCAAGACGCCGCTCCACGCCCGGCTCGCCGAGGAAGGACGGCTCGACCCGTCGGACACGCCCGAGTACGGCACCAACGTCATCCCGCTCCGGCTCGGCCGCGAGGAGTTGCAAGAAGGCTACGTCCGGGTGATGAACGAGATCTACACCACGGAAAAGTATTTCA
>JAABUX010009605.1_pt1 | contig 10930 bp, 20 predicted proteins | sample 5561851 | NCBI WGS metagenome assembly JAABUX01 (sample SAMN10711883, study PRJNA513361) | rock metagenome | isolation source: Antarctica rocks | place: Antarctica: Victoria Land, Richard Nunatak red sandstone | collected 2016-01-03 | reverse complement strand
CCTTCGCGACCTTGTGAGCGGCCTTCGCCTCCGCGAGTCGCTCCTCCAGGTTGGAGTGCCACTTGGCCAGCGTCTCGTCTGTCATGCCCGGGAAGTGCTGCCGCATGCCCTTCTCCACCTTCTCGGCGATCGCGTTGCGCCCCTTCACCTCTGACAGCGGCACCGGCGGCGCCGCCGGCGCGACGGGCTGGCTTGGTGGCGCGGCGCCCGGCAGGTCATCGGCTGGGGTTTGCACAGCCGCCAACGCTTGCAAAGCTGCCATGTCATCAGCGGGGGGCACGGGAGGTGCGGGAATGGGATTGACAGGGGCGACGCCGGCTGGCATGACGGGGCCGGCGTTGCCAGCCTCCTCTGTGGCGGTGCCGTCAGCCTGGACGGCGTTGTCGACGGCCTGCGCGCCCTTGTCAGGCGCGGGAACGTCTGGCGCGGCCTCCGCTGCAGACTGTGCCGCTTTGGCTGCTATCCCAGCTGGGCCGGCCGTCTGAGATGCCGTAGCGCCTGACATGGCTGAGGCCGCAGGAGCATTTAGCGCGGCTGGCCTATGTCGGGACGACGCGCTTCCGTCCGAGGCAGCAGGTGACACACGAGGAGGGGCTGACTCCGCATCTGCAGGCTGTGCAACCGCAGCAGGCTGGACAGGATCCTGCTGCGATGACACCATCTCGGGACGGTCCCCCTCGGAGACCTTTCCACTCCTGGCTGCACAAGGTGGGCTTCCGAGACCCGCTAGCGACGTCTAGCAGAGGCGTTTCGCGCTGACGCACGTCCTGCGACGCGGCGCACGCACGCAGGCGCGGACCAGCGCTCGAGCCCCCTTCTCGGTTCACAGCGGAGCACAATGGCTTTATGTCATGCAGCTAACAGCGAAAATTTTGCAGTTTTCGCGCTGTCCCGCTGTCCCGAAAGTTCCACATTCTCGTACTTCTCCGCCTTGGCGGGCTTTGGCATGCGCCGAGAGAAACAGGTGCTGCTGAACGAGGTAGCATCACAGGCTCCCGCCCGGCCCCCAAGGCCCCCAAGGCCCGGCGTGTCACCGTTTAGCTCAGCCTTTGAGCCTGCGGCCAAGGCAAGAGGGCAGCTTTCGACGCGCTGGTAGCCCCGTTCATCACCTCGTTGAGCATTGCTTTGTTGTTTTATCAGCTCTGCAATCCGCTGCTCAAGGGCAACAGCGTGCGCAGTTGTGATCAAGGACTTTGGCGTGCGTCCTGGCTTCACCTTTGGCCATGACCTGTCAACAGCAATGACATGGTCACCACACACAGTGAACCAGCAGATCCGGCATTGCCAGCAGTGCTGCAGCTGGAGCATGCACTAGTCTTCGGCCTGCTGTGCTGCATGGCGCTTTACATCGCAAAGGTACGAGCAAGCCTAGCGCCCTGTGCCACAACAACGCATACGCCGTGACGTCCTTAGAATCCGCGACTGACGTCATGTGGTTATGACATGTCAGGAGTGCTTTCGCATCCGTCAACGCGGCCTCCAGCTGGCCACACCAGACGCAGGCGACCATCTCAGCGTGCACGTCGAGAGCGACGCCGAGAAATCGGACTGAGGCGGCGGGCAGCTCCTGCCCATGCGGCGTGTGGCCTCGCTGCGAGAGCGGCGGCTGCCGGTGTGGCTGGATCAAGGTGATTGTTGCCCACTGTTTGACGGTCGCCACTCGCTCGCCAGGAGGAGAGCTCGCTGATCCAGAGCCGCTATGACGTGTAAATGACGCCACTGGTGCTCACCTGCGATAAAGCGGGCATTCGACTCAGACACATGACGATCACAAGACCACCGCACGACGAAGGCGGCATCAGAGTGTTGAGGCCCGTCAGCGTTCGCAAGGAGAAGCTGCCATTACCATCGACCGGCCAATGAATCCGTGAACGACACCTCGTTCGATAATGTCCACAACCGTGCCACTAGGTAAAGAGCTGGTCATTGCGCCAAAGCGGGCAGGGCGGGGGTGAAGGTGACCGGGGGCGCGCAACACGAATTCACTGGCAATGAGCGTGCAGTGCCAAATTGATGCTAACGACAGGGCGCACACCGAGGGGAAGGGGGTACCTTATTTCAGCACGGCGAATAGCCTGGGCGCCGCGCATTTGTCTATACACTGCCAGTAGTCGAAATACTGTCCTGTGCAGTGCGCCTCCCCCGTGCTGTCCGCCTTGATCCGCTTCGCGCACGCCTGGTACTCGAGCAGCTGCTTGATGCAGTCCGGCTTGCAGCTCTCTTCCAGGTTATGTTTTGGATCGACGACCTCTTCCTCGTCCGACATCGTTCTGTGTCTTGACGAGGAGCCTTACAGCATCTACGATCTCAGAGTGTAAGTGTACCACTGACGGCGATGCCAAAAATGGCCCAATGCACGCCCCATCGAGGGCTTATATCCGGGACATTCGAATCATCGTGATCGTCGGGAGACGTGAAAGGAAACGAGTGTTATCGCCCAGCATGCACGCGAGCACTGCAAGGCGACGCAGCTCCCGCCGTTTGCTCACTATCCTGGCGCTGATGCTTGCCTGCGCAGGCAGATGATGGTCAGTCAGAACTCGCACCGTGCTGGCTCCTTTGGCGGGCAATGAGCATTGATTTTTTATGCAAGTATATCATTAAATGGACCACAAGACATTCAGATTGCATTTGCTCCGGGTGTAGATTGCATCACGTCCCAGAGTTGGGAGTCTCTTGGGACCTCTGCCAAAGAAGAGTTGACAGCGACAGTTTTCGGCAAACTCTGCATTCTCAAGGCTTGTTTTGCGACGACTTGTCTCATGTGATCATCGAGCGTTCCTCACCGGCAAGGAGGCCTACGCTGTTTGAACTCACGCGCTGTCAGCAGGTAAGCTCCTCGTCTTGAAGGTCTGCAAGCCCCGCTGTCTCGGGGGTCGCATCCGTGTTCAGGTGCCGTTCAAAGGCCTGACCGTGCGTCAATACATGAGCGTCCCATGCACAACGATGGGACGAGATGCCTAGCCCCCTCCCTTTCCCCCCACCAAGCTGATCCAACCGGACCGCTGCCTTGCAGATCGTCGCAGCCATGGCTGAGGAGGAAGCAGCACCAGAGCCACGACCCTGCGCATGGTGCTACGCCGCTATCGGCCCCGACGAGGAGGCCATCGAAATAGACTGTTCTGTATGCAACCACTACTTTGTCCACCGCGAGTGCGTCCTCTCATCCATGTGCTGCATCAGCAGCTTCGCAAGGCCTGAGCACAGAGTGGCAGTGCACGAGGCATGATTCCTAAAATTGCCGTGCCTGCTGCGACAGGTGTCTGTCAGACTATTTGATCAATCATGACGCGAATTCGAAGAGCACGTTGATCAGGCGTAAGGGCCACCACCTCAACGACCACCTCAACGTAAGGCGTCCTCCGACCAGCTCCGCCGCTGCTCAGCGGTGAGGCCGTGCGTGTAAGGCTCTGCAGGTTGCATCAGCGGATTACGCTGTTGTGTGCAGGTGCGGAGCAAAAGATCGCCAGTCAGTCAGGCCCGAGGGTCCTTTTGTCTCCGAAACAAGCGCGCACCTGATGGCAAGCGTTGTGAGGATGAGGATGCGGCGTGTCACGGCAAGATGCGCGACGTGACGGTGCATGAGCCGGAGTTGGTCATTGCTAAGCGGGCCAAAGCAGCTCAGATCCAACAAGACAAGCAGAAACAGGACATGGAGAAACAGAAGCACAACAGGCAGGACAAGGAGAAGCAGAAGCAGGCGCGTCCTGGAAGTGATGCCCTAATGTTGATGCGCTGCGTGCTCTGTGTGCGCTGTGCTTTTCTGGCTGACCTGCAATGTGTGTGCACATGCCAGGCAGCAGCTCTGCGCAAGCAAGCGAGCGGCACTCGGCGACATCCGCAGGCTCCTCAGCACCAGAACGCACGCGACCCTCAGGGCCTGAATGGCGGCGGTGCCGAGGACGGTCCACTGCCTGCCGCTTCCGCAGCGCACAACCCTCACGACCTGCAGCTGTCTATCTCCAGACCGGAGGTAACATTGTGCATGCTGTCTTGCCATGTCATTTGTATCCGCACAGACTTTTCTGCACCGTCTGGCTCGCTCTGCTGGCGCCTGACATGCTCCGCCATGCGCAGGAGATCGAAGCCGCTGTTCACAACAAATTACTGCCCGCCACTTTCCGCACATCGCTGTGCAGCACGGCACTGACCGACGGGGTGGCATGCCCGCTCGGCGAGCGCTGTTTCAATGCTCACAGCCTCGACGAACTTCGCGTCAATGCCGCCATCAATCTGAAGCTCTTGCCAATGGACTACAAGCTGACGCTGTGCGAAGCGTACTGCAACTCCGGTGCGCATCTGCTTGTCGAGTCATCATGTGGGTCATGCGCTATGATTCCATGTGCATTGACCGTCGTGTCGTTTTCCCTTCCTCACAGGGAAGTGCGAGCACGGTCTCCTGTGCAACGCGGCGCATGGGGTGCATGAGCTGCGCGTCAATGAAGCAATACAGACAGGGTGGCTGAAGCCCGACTTTAAGACACGCTTCTGCGACCAGTGGAACGCCGGAGACTGTCCCGATGGTGGTAAGGTTCCGACCCTGTCAATGTTTGTTTGCACCAGAAGTCCCCATCAGGTACTTCGCAAGTATGGTCTCGTCTGTGATTGCTTTATGTGGATGCAGAGTTTTGCACGCACGTGCACGACATATCAGAGCTCCGGAGAGAGACGGCAGTGTCACTAGGCCTGCTGCCGGCAAACTACAAGTGTGGCCTGTGCACATACGATGCCTGCGGAACGTGCGGCAGAGGCGATATGTGCAACTATGCTCATGGCGTGGCAGACCTGCGGTGACGAACCATGCTTCCTATCTTATCAGCGTGACATGCTGCTGCTGCCACCTGCGCCTCATTTCGCCCACAAAGGGCTGGTTGCATACTCGCTCCAACTGCCGTGTGTTGCTCTTGCCGTGTTTCCAAGCCGTTGAACCCATCGTGCTAGCCGTTAACCCATCGTGCTTGCTGGTTACTTTCGCTCAAGAGAAGCGCTGCATTGTGCAGATTGCTGGAGGCGGTGCGCCATGGCATACTGAAAGCAGACTTCCGGACGGAGCCTTGCACAGTACACCACTCCTCTAAGCACGAGCGCGCGACCTGCTGGTGGTACCACACGGAAGAAGAGCGCATGTCCCGCCTCGTGCCCAAACAGCACATCTGCTCCTTCATCAAGGCGAGCTTGTGCCTCCTGTATGCACGCGTCATCCTGTGCAGGCTGTCGATTTTGCGCTGAGTTTGCTGACAGCATGACATCATTTGCTGTGCCTCATTCGATCGGCAAATGCGTCACACTGATTGTGATATGACCCGTCTGCAGGAGGGCTTACCATGCCCTGACGGCGAATACTGTGCGTATGCGCATGATGTCAGCGAGATCGACGTCCAGCTCATCAACAAAGCCTCTACGGTGAGCCTGCGTATGCGCTGCAGTTTGGCAAGTGCTCTGCGGTCCACCAGAGGCAGTTGCTGCACACTAGTCCGTGTGAGGCTCATAACTATCATTGCTCAAGTTGCACATCTGCTTGGTCTTATGTGGTGTTGAACATACACTGAAAACTGAGTGTTCAACTGAGCACCATTGACCCTGCGTGCAGAAACGGCGCAGCATTGAGAGCGACAGGGAGTCTGTCGTGAGCCGCCGAAGTAGCAACACATGCCAGAGCCATGCATTGTCCAACGGTGCAGCGGGCGGACTCAAATTTGGCAGGACACCCTCCGAGTGCGTTTGTGCACATGTCTCATTGCAAGCTTCGCTGACAAGTGATGCGCTTTGAACAACCGGCATCCTGACATGCCAAGTCAAGTTTGGTTCTCACATGTTGCAGAGCTGCGGACCATCTGGTGGACAGCCTTCCTGCGTCAGTCAGGAGCGGGCGCATGCCAGTTGCACCTGGCCGCAAGAAGAAGCGCCACCAGGCAAGCACTTGTCCTCCTTACCCTGGTATGAAAGCTGGCTGAGAGAATATGCTGACATGTTTGTGAATGCAAGGGCTGGCGTCACTCAGCAGGCAGGATTATGTGGAGGTCGACTTGCTTGCAGTCAGTGCAACGCACTCCTGCTGATCGATTCCTCCAAAAAGCTCAGCATTATGGTCACAATGACTTTGCTTTGCAGGGCGCCCGGGCGGAGGAATTGATGCTGTGCAAATACTTCACCGAGATGGGCCGATGCCCGCTGATGGACTGCAAGTTCGCGCACGGAGAGGAGGACCTGGCCCAGCGAAAATACGAGTTCGAGTGCGCTCCTTTGGCTATCTGGCCGGCTTCAATGGCTCCTCCGAATCCTTCATGGCTTGCATGTCATTGCCCTTTAGCTAGCTCCGCCCCTTTGGCTCAGTGATGCAAGTCAGCAAGAAAGCAGCAGTGCAACTAACACAGATGATCGCAGCGTGCAGGCTATGACAGTTATTCTACATGCTTACAGCTTGGTGTGAGCCTGACTACTGGTTGCATGCAGGACTGCCAAGCGGGCAGAGCAGGAAACCAAGCTGGAACATGAGACCAAGGCTCGCGAGGAACTCGCGGCGACGAGTGCGCCTGAGCGCCCGTCATCTGCGGCGCAGGATGCCATGCGCGCTTTCAAGGTGGGTTGGACTCCGTGGTGGGTCGCGTGTTTGAGCATCTTGCAGGCTTTGATGACGCATATCCTTAGTCAAGGCATACGCAGCATTGTGGTCACATGTGCTACCCGTGCGCAGGTTGCTGCTTGTACCAAGCAGCTGCGCAGCATGGGCTTCGCGCCCGACATGTCGGAGCGCGCTGCGCATCAAGCACGTGGCGACGTCGAGCTCGCCACTTCCATGCTCTTCGACGGTGCGTGTGGTTTGGTTGGTGTGCAAATACCCTTGCCACCTTACCTGCCTCAACTGCTGCAAGCTACAGTCTGCGGATCGTTCGGTTGAGTTTTAGCCAAGAGCTGGCAAAATGTGCATCCACCTGATTGAAGCTCATTGTGTGTTGCTTGCCGACGCCAATGTGACAATTGCTGACCCTTATGCTGGTGCAGGCGGCGGCGAGGCGGGCAGCAACGGCACGGAGGTGGACGTCGAGGCGGAGGAGCGCGAGGTCCTGTCGATGGCGTGCGCCATGGGCGTCGGGCGGCAGGACGTGGAGCAGGCTCTCCTGGACTCTGCTGGCAACTGGGAGCTCGTCTTGCAGGTGTTGCGCCGTCACCTGCCATGGGCTCTCTCCCCGGGATGCACTGTCAAGCTTCTGCATCTTCCAACCGTTGCTAGCCGCGCGCTCAGCTGATATCGGATGGTTGCATATCTATCGCCTGATAAGCTTTTCCCTCCGCTCCCCAGTCGCACTCCCTAGTGTGCATGCGGAGCTGCAACCATGGATGCACCTCAACCTCGGCCTTGGCTGCTACACAGAAGTTCCAGGGCATATCGCTGCAAGCGGACAGCGCCGCCAACGGCGGCGACGTCTCGCCGCAGATGACCGGCGGTGTGGCGTCTGAGTCGGTGCAGCTGCCGAATGTCAGCGACGCGCAGGATGCCATCCCTGAAGACTTCTGGAACCCCGTCGAGACTACCCCATGTAAGTCCACGTCTTGTCGTGCGATACGCAAGGTTGATGCTGCATACATGACCATTGCATGTGCTCCCTGTAGCTGCTGAGTTGCTAAATAGAGCATTCATGTCACTGTCGCTGTCGCTTCGTTGCATGTCAGCGCAAATGCCGAGACTGTGGTTCCTGGTATCTGCAGCGGACTGGATCACTCCCTCCACGAACCCAGAGTGGTTTGGCCCAGCGACGGTGGCAGCAATAGCCGCGTCTGTGCCAGCAATGGCTGCGTTTGCCGCGGCGCCCAGTCAGATCGCGGCTCCTGCCAGCACGCTGCCTTCAACCAATGTGTACGGTGTCGGAACTCAGCCATTGCAGCCCGCATTGGCCCCGGCCGCGGTTGCTACATCGACGGAGCACCCAACGGACGCGTTCCAGTTCGTGCTCAGCGATTTCGCGGAACTGAACGGCATCCACAGCACTGAAGATCTAGTGGCTCAGCAGCCGCCCACCCCCGCCCAGGCGGTGCAAGACCGAGGTTCCGGTCAGCTTGTCGCCAGCCCCACCGCCAACGCAGACGACGACACGGGTTTTGATGATCTTCTCGCCATGCTCACGGCTTGACGTTTGATCTGTGGCCTGCGGACAGCGAAAACTTCGCGAGACGCACGTGTTCCCGAAGGCAGCGCGCAGGTCAGGCTTGACGACCATAGGTGTTACGACTGCCTTTAAAGTGCATCAGCTGCGATAATCGACGCATTAGCATCGGTCCGGGCAAGTTTTACGCAATGACGGAAAACCTCGATCACGTCCTGTATGAGACAACTCTCACGGTATAAGACCTTCTCAAACCGCCCGTAGTACACTACGATTCATATCAAGTGTACGAGGCGAAGGCTTGTCGGGCAAGCCTGGTCATCTCTTCGAGCGTTTGAAAAATCCGGCCGTGCTTGGCATCCAAATCATTATTTCGATCCGATCGAGGCTGCTGTCGGCGCTGACGTCGTGGTTTTTCACGCAAGCTGGCGGTCCGTGATTAGACCGACCATCATCACTAGCAGACTGCAATCAGCATCGGCGCAAGCCGTCGCGAGCCGCTGCGCCCTCGTACCTTCCCCTCCTGTCGGGCAGCCTCACCCCAGGTGACGCAGCAAGGGGCCTACCATGGGCGCCAAGCCGGCGGCCCCGCCGACTGTCGTCCCACAGAAGTCGTCCAAGCTCAGCGACATGATACGCGACGTGGAGAAGCCCCTTGAGGACGTGGAGCCGCATGCGGCGCTGGGTCAGCTGCAGAAGTACATGGCGGAGCGCGCGGCGCTGGTCTCGGCGCACCATCACCGCGAGCTGGCAGCCGCGCAGGTGCTCCACGCCGCCTGCCTCGGGCATGTCACTGCTCCCTGCGTCATCTGTGATGGTTTGCCAGCCGCGGAGCTGCAAGGTCCCCGCGGTGTTTTGATCCTATACTCTGCCTGACAGAGGAAGACACAGCTGCCGGCAGATTGGCCCTGACAACAATGCACGACTCTCCTCGCTGGCCCCGCGCAGGCGGCGATGGACGAGATGAGCGTGCACCAGGCGCGGCTGCAGATCGCGGCGGCGCGCGAGCGGTCCGCCAAACTGGATCTGGTGCAGCAGCTGGAGGAGCAGCGCACCGAGAAGGAGGCTGCTCTCGAGGTGCGAGGCTAATTGTCTGAGGGCTTTTCACGGTGGGCAGCCCAATCACGCTGCTCGATGGCAGAACAGTCTTGTGTCCGTAGCTGTTGTGAGCTTGCAAACCCGCAATGCTGCATCTGACATGTGTGCAATCGCAACCTGAGCAAACGGTAGATGCGGCCTGTGACTCTGTATGTGAATCTGGCATTACCCTGGTTGATAACAGGCCAACGACGCGCTGTGGCGGGAGCTGGAGAAGCTGAGCGCGGCGCGCGGCGCGGCGGCCAAAGCGGCGGCGGAGGCGGAGGAGGCCAAGGCGGCGGTCATGCAGGCCGGGGAGGTGCTCATGGCGGAGCTGGACGACCTCCACGACGCGCGCGACCACCTGACGCACCGCCTCGCCCGTGCGCGTCTCGCTCGCCGATGTCACCTGTCAGGGTGCTGTGCTGTGGTTTTGCCCCAACCTCCTCGCTGTGAACAGGAGCTCATCGCAGCCTGCCTGCGGCGCAAACTTGCTTTTGCCACATGATGAGCTGGAGGCTCTGAGCGCGTGTGCACTGCTTTCACTCCGCTTTTGGTCTGCGAAATTTTATTAGGCTCATCGTCAGCAATTGCATGCCCACCAATGCATCATCTTTGAACATGGGCTCTGTTGCGGTATGCAGAGGAAACAGCAGCGAAGGAGGCAGCCCTGCACGAGGCAGCACAGCAGTCCGCCGAGAAGGTTGAGGCCCTGGCGACTGCGGCGGCCGCGCAGGCGGCGAAGGAGGACGCCCTGGGGCGGCTCGCCGCCGCGGACGGCGCCCGCAAAGCCGCCATGCGCCGCATCGCGGTGCTGCAGGAGCACAACAACGCCCTGCTCGCAGTGGTGCGCACAAGGGCTGCCTTTCTGCACCGCACATCTCCACGGCACGGTGCAGCTGCGGGTGAACTCCTGCGGATGTCTTTCCCATTGCAATGCTCGAAAGTGCTGCGCCTTTGCGTGGGCCGGCAGTGATGCTCGTCCGCACAGCAATTCAATCGCAGCTCTGTGAGAGTGGCTGACCTGCTGATAAAAAGCGAGGTCTCATACGTCGTGCATTGCTGACAAGGCCGCTGACGATGTCTCGCCCGGCACTGCAGCATCAGGGCGATGCGTTGGACGTGCCGGACGAGGCGTCGGTGACGTCGTCCGACGCCGGCTCGGAGTCGCCGATCGGCGCCGGCCGCCGCGGCGGAGCGCTGCGCACCCAGAGCGCCGAGATGATGGCGGTCGCGGACGCCATGGCCAACGTCGCCGAGGTTAGCCGCGTGCCTTGGTCGCCAAGCAGATCTCCTTGTCGAGTGCTTGCTGCAAACACACGCAATTTCACGACATGTGTGGCCAGGGAGCAAATACGTCGGTGCAGATGTAGAGGGCATGTCCAGTACTTTCATCAGCATCCATTTGGGCATCTTTATTGCCGCCATGGCGAGGGCTTGTTGATTTCTTGACTTTGTAGCTGAGATCCATTGCACCCTGCGCGCACAGGATCTGCGCAAGAGCGAGGAGGCTCGCAAGGAGGCGCTGCGGACGTCGCAGGAGGCGCGGGTGGCGCGGGACATGGCCGCCGAGCGCGCCACGCGGCTGGCCGAGGACCTGGAGGCGTCCCGCGCCGCGGAGGCCGCGGCCCTGAAGCAGCTGGCGGCGGAGACCGCGGCGCGGGAGGATGCGGTGCGGCGCCTCGCCGGCGAGTCGACCGCCAAGGCCGCCGCCCTCCGCTCCGCAGCCACCGAGAAGGTGCTTTGCTGCT
>JAABUX010009603.1_pt1 | contig 10930 bp, 13 predicted proteins | sample 5561851 | NCBI WGS metagenome assembly JAABUX01 (sample SAMN10711883, study PRJNA513361) | rock metagenome | isolation source: Antarctica rocks | place: Antarctica: Victoria Land, Richard Nunatak red sandstone | collected 2016-01-03 | reverse complement strand
CGAAGACACCGAATCGACCTCCACACAACCGACCAGCCATCGATTCAAAGAAAGCGGTCTCTGTCAATGACGAGAGGTACTAGGAAGGCCAGCAGCGTGTCGTCCGGGCGTTAGCGGCCCGGCGCGGTTTCCGGTGTGACGACACGAGACAGGGCCTGCTCCTTTAGAGCCTGATGACATTAGGGTGGCCCGTATCCTGAGTTTCTGAGGTAGTTTTTACATTCGTCTGGGGTGTAGCTGCGCAGTAGCTCAGCGACCGCGTCGGAGACGGCGTGGCGGCTTCGGGTGGCGGCCTTGCGTAGCAGGTGCTTGAGTTTGGCGAAGACCTGCTCGATCGGGTTGAGGTCGGGCGAGTATTTCGGCAGCAGGATCAGCCGGGCTCCGACCTTGCGGATCGCCGCACGGGCTGCCTTGTTCTTGTGGCTGCCGAGGTTGTCGGCGATGACGATATCGCCCGGCTTGAGGGTAGGCACGAGTTCATGCTCGACATGGATGCGAAAGGCCTCACCGTTCATGGGGCCGTCGAGCAGCCAGGAGGCCTCGATCCGGTCAATCCGCAGGGCAGCGATGAAGGTCGTGGTGTTCCAGTGGCCCCAGGGCACCTTGGCCATCAGTCGTTGGCCGAGCGGAGCCCAACCGCGCAGCGGCGCCATGTTGGTCTTGGTCCAGGTCTCATCGATAAAAACCAAGCGAGCCGGGTCAATCAGGTGCTGGAGGCTCCTCCATTGCCGCCGCCGCCGGGCGACGTCGGGACGATCCTGTTCAGCGGCGACGAGACTTTTTTTTGAAGCTGAGCTTCTCCGCGTGCACGAAGGTCCAGACGGAGCGGTAGTCGACCTTCAGTCCTCGCTCAGCCAGCTCCAGGACAAGGCTGCGCAAGGTGAAGTCCCGGCTGTTGCAGCGCTCGATCAGCCAGTCCCGGTGTGTGCCAATCAGCGTCCTGGGCTTGTGACCGTCCATCTGTCCCGGCGCAGCACTCCCGGTCAGACGCAAGCTCCGCATCCAGCGGATCGCCGCGCTGGGTGCCACACCATACCGCTCGGCAGCCTCGTGCCGAGACAGACCGTCACCATCGACCGCAGCGACCACCCGGTTGCGAAGATCCATCGAGTAGGGACGTGCCATGCAGGCTGGCCTCCGTCCAGCCTGCACGTTGAATCCGATCTCAGCCGATTCGGGAATCCCTAATCTCGATTCGGACCAACTTCATCCCGCTCTAAAGCGAACCATGTACGGACGCGCTGGCTTCCAACTTCTCCGTGCTCGCGTGCTTCAAGCTGCGTAGCGCAATGACAGCACGCAAAGTGCGGGAGAGCCCAGAATTCATTGTCACAGCCAATACGGTTACCGAGTGGTGAGGATGATCGGGCTGACGGGCGGGATGCGGATGAAGGTGCCCAGGGGCGGAGTCGAACCACCGACACTGCGATTTTCAGTCGCATGCTCTACCAACTGAGCTACCTGGGCCCATGACCGGCTGCCGACCGATGGACGTCGCGTCGGCTGGTCGCCGGTGCGGCTGGTGGCGGAGGCTTTAACTCAGCTTTTCCGGATGATCAAGGCTGGGATCGAGACCGAGGATCATGAGTGCGGATCGAGCGGCGGCAGGCGATCCTCATCGTCCTCGTTGGTATCGATGCGCAGCGACGGCGTGCGGTACTGCCCGGAGAACCAGCGGCCGAGATCGACGTCGGCGCACCGCCTGGAGCAGAACGGCCGCACCTCCGGCACGGTCTCGCGCCCGCAGATAGGGCAACTGGCAGCGGCGGTGTCAGCCATTCTCGATCATCCCATGCTCGGTCGATCCGTCCTCGATGGACCAGGAAAGGTCACCCAGGGCCGGGTCCATCCGCAGCGAGATGGGGACCGCGGCACGTCGCGTAAACTCCGCCAATGCCTCCGGATCGGCACGAAGCGCGGTGATGACGTCGACGCCGCCGCGGATCGACGGCCTGCGGGGCGTGTGCAGCGGCCCGCGCGCGGCCAGTGCCGCACGCAGCGCGGCGAGCCCAGCCCCGAGCGGGCTGTGCAGGAGTTCATGCAGGGGCGGATGGATGCGCGGACGCAGGATCTCGGCGAGCCCGAGTGCGGTGAAGCCCAGCAGGCGCGGCCGCAGCGGATCGCGCGCGAGGGCGGTCTCGATGTCGGCGGCCAGCGCGCCGCGCTTGCGCGACGCCAGCCCGGCCAGGTCGAGCAGGATCGCCCCGGAAAGGTTGCGTAGCCGGATCTGGTGCATGAGGGCGGGAATCGCGGCGCGGTTGGCGGCGAACTGCACCGTCTGCTTGGGTCGTCGCTCGGCGCTGGTGCCGGCGCCGTCCATGTCGATGGCGACCAGCGCCGGTGTCGGATGGATGCTGGCCCGCAGGCCGCCGGGCAGGGCCACGTCGTGTTGCGCGAGACCGTCGACCGCCGCCTCCACTCCGTCGTCGAACGCCTGCCGGACGGTCCGCACGCGGCCGCCGAGCGTCACGTGCAGCCGGGCCGCGAACGCCGCATCGTCGCACTCGACCGGCGCATCCGGCCAGGCGGCGGCGAGACGCTGCAGCGGACCGGGGCCGCGCGCGATCTGCCCCTGGCTACCGTCGTGGCGGGCGAGCCGCTCGCGTTCGGCCGGCGAGAGCAGCGCGGTCAGCCGTGGTCCCTTGCCGCCCTGGGCGCTGCGTGTCACCCGGACTGCGATCAGGCTGCCCTCGCTGTGTCCGGACGCGCCATCCTTGTCGGGCAGGAAGCCGCTGTCCCTGCCGATGGCGACGAAGGCGCCCCCGAGTGCGGGCAGTACCGCGCTGACGCGGCCGAGATGCAGGTCGCCGACGCCGTCCGGGGCGGCGGGACGATAGAGCGCATAGTCGAGCAGGCCCGCGTTGCCGGCTTCCGGGTCGATGCCTCCCGTCTCAACCACCGCGATCCGGATCTCGCCCGGGCTGCAGGAAGCCAGGATGCGTGTGCTCAAATAAGTCCGCCATGGCCACGCAGCAGTTGCGCGGTCTCGAACAGCGGCAGGCCGACCACGTTGGAGTAGCTCCCGGAGAGAAAACGCACGAAGGCGGCGGCGTGGCCCTGCACCGCGTAGCCACCGGCCTTGCCGTGCCAGTCGCCGGCTTCGATCAGCGCGTCGGTCTGTCGCGCGGTCATGCGCGAGAACGCGACCACGCTCTCGACCACGCGTACCGAACGGCCGCCCGGGTGAAGCAGCACGACCGCGGTGATCACCCGGTGACGCCGTCCGGACAGCAGGTCCAGGCAGCGCCGGGCGGTGGCCTCGTCCTCGGCCTTGGGCAGGATCCGGCGCCCCAGCGCCACCACGGTGTCGGCCGCGAGGATCAGCGTATCCCCAGAGGGTGCGGCAGAGGGTGCGACCAGGGCTGCGGCCCGGGCCTTGGCGTGCGCCACGCGCTCGACATAGGGACGCGGCAGTTCGTCGCGAAGCGGCGTCTCGTCGATCGAGGGTGCGAGGATCAGTTCCGGCACCAACCCGATCTGGGCCAGCAATTCACGTCGTCTGGGCGAGGAGGAGGCGAGGATGAACGGCCGCAGGGAGGTGGGCGACGAGGTCCCGCGCGCCTGCATCCCTACCTGAAGCGGGCCTACCTGAAGCGGGCCTACTTGAAGCGGGTCTACTTGAATCGGAATGTGATGCGACCCTTGGACAGGTCGTACGGCGTCATCTCGACGTTGACACGGTCGCCGGCCAGGACGCGAATGCGGTTCTTGCGCATCTTGCCGCTGGTGTGCGCCAGGATCGTGTGCTCGTTGTCGAGCTTCACCTTGAACATTGCGTTCGGCAGCAGCTCCATGACGGTGCCGCTGAATTCGATCATGTCCTCTTTAGACATCTTGTTCTTCTGTCGGGCGACGAAGCATCTCGGTTTCCTGTTCAGACGTGTCGGCGCGTCCCGGGATGGAACCCGCCGTTTCGCATGGCATACGGGATTGTGAGGGGCGGAACATGATGACTGCCGCCGTCACGGTCAAGCTTGGGGTCAGCCGCCGGGTGCGGCGCCTGCTCCATCGAGCCTGACCGCGACGCTGCGGGCGTGCGCGTCGAGCCCCTCGGCCGTCGCCAGCAACACCGCGGCGGGACCGACGCGGCGCAATGCCTCGCGGCCGGCCTCGATCCAGGTGGTGCGCTTGACGAAGTCGTAGACCGACAGGCCGGAGGCGAAGCGCGCGGTGCCGCCGGTGGGCAGCACGTGGTTCGGGCCCCCGACATAATCGCCGATAGCTTCCGGGCAGTCGCGCCCGATGAAGATCGCGCCGGCATGACGGATTGCCGCGAACACCGGGGCCGGGTCGGCCAGCATCAGCTGCAGGTGTTCGGGAGCGAGGCGGTTGACCAGACGGACCGCCTCCTCGAAGTCGGGCACGAGCAGGATGGCGCCGTGGTCGCGCCAACTCGCACCCGCGATGGCGGCACGCGGCAGCGTGCGCAGCGCATCCCCGACCGCCGCCGCGACTGCGTCGGCGAGCGTAGGGCTGTCGGTGATCAGGATGGACTGCGCGAGTTCGTCATGCTCGGCCTGGGCGAGCAGGTCGATGGCGATATGCGCCGGGTCGTTCCGCGCGTCCGCGACGATCACCACCTCGGACGGACCCGCGATGCTGTCGATGCCGACGGTACCGAACACCTGCCGCTTGGCCTCGGCGACATAGGCGTTGCCGGGACCGACGATGCGGTCCACCGCGCGGATGGTCGCGGTGCCGTAGGCCAGAGCCGCCACCGCCTGCGCGCCGCCGATGCGGTAGATCTCGTCCACGCCAGCGCGCCGCGCCGCCGCCAGCACCAGCGGGTTCAGCACGCCGTCCGGCGTCGGGACGCACATCGCGATGCGCGGCACACCGGCGACGCGGGCGGGCAGGGCATTCATCAGCACCGAGGACGGATAGGCTGCCTTGCCGCCGGGCACGTAGAGGCCGACGGCATCGAGCGGGGTCCAGCGCAGGCCGAGCGTGAGGCCGGCCTCGTCGCGGTGGGTGATGTCGCCGGGCCGCTGCAGCCGGTGGAACGCCTCGATGCGCGTCGCCGCGAGGTCGAGCGCCTCGTGCAGCGCCGGCGGCACCGCGGCGCAGGCGCTGTCGATCTCGCCCGCGGTGATGCGCAGCCTGTCGGCGCTCAGCTCTAGGCGGTCGAAGCGGGCGGTGAGGTCGCACAGGGCGGCATCGCCACGCGCGCGGACATCCTGCAGCAGTGCCGCCACCGGCTGCTCGACGCTGGCGGCGCTGCCACGGCGGGCAGCGAGCAGGGCATCCAGGCCGGCCTCGAAGTCGGTATCCCGCGAGTCGAGCCGCTTCATGCCACGGTCTCCACCGCGTGTCGGAACCGCGCGACCCAGGCGGCGATCCGTTCCGGCTGGGTCTTGAGAGCGGTGCGATTGACGATCAGCCGGCTGGTCACGTGGGCGATCACCTCGGTCTCGCGCAGGCCGTTGGCGCGCAGGGTGGAGCCGGTCTGCACCAGGTCGACGATCAGCCGCGAGAGGCCGAGGCCGGGTGCCAACTCCATCGCACCGTTGAGATGCACGATGTCGGCCTGGATGCCGCGGGCGGCGAAGTGGCGGCGGGCGATGTTGGGATACTTGGTGGCGACCCGGACCTCCGACCAGCGCGCCGGGTCGTCGCCGCCGGCGCGCTCGGGCGCCGCGACACTGACCCGGCAGCCGCCGATGCCGAGGTCGAGCGGGGCGTAGATCTCCGGATAGTCGAATTCCAGCAGCACGTCCGCGCCGCAGATGCCGATCTGGGCGGCGCCGAAGGCGACGAAGGTGGCGACGTCGAACGGCCGCACCCGCACCACGTCGAGCATCGGGTCGGTGGTCTCGAAGCGCAGCCGGCGGCTATCCTCGTCCAGGCAGTCGGCAGCCGGCTGGATGCCGGCGGCGGCGAGCAGGGGCGCGACCTCGCGCAGGATGCGGCCCTTCGGCAGGGCGAGCACGAGCGGCGTGATGCTCTCCGCGATCAGGGCGGCGGCGGTGGTCAGCGCGGTCATGGATGTGCGGATGCTCCCGTGGCGACCATCGGATCTGCCGGGCCACTAGCACCGCGGGCGCGTTGCCGCAAACCGCCGCGGCATTCAGTCGGCCAGCCGCTCGATCATGGCGCCGCAGCCGGAGAGCTTGCGTTCTACCGCCTCGTAGCCACGGTCCAGATGGTAGATGCGGTTGAGCATGGTCTCCCCGCTGGCCGCGAGCCCGGCCAGGATCAGCGAGAAAGACGCGCGCAGGTCGGTCGCCATCACCGGCGCGCCGGACAGCCGGGCGACCCCCCGGATGATCGCCGAGGCGCCGTGCACGTTGATCCGGGCACCCATCCGGTTCAGCTCCGGGACGTGCATGAACCGGTTCTCGAAGATCGTCTCGGTCATCATCGAAGCACCTTCCGCCACCGAGAGCAGGGCCATGAACTGCGCCTGCATGTCGGTCGGGAAGCCCGGATAGGGCTCGGTCATCACGTCGACGCCGCGCAGTGGTCCGCTCCGGCGCACGTGCAGCGCGTCGGCTTCCTGGGCGACCTCGACGCCGGCTTCCTGCAGGCTGTGCGCGACTGCCCCGAGATGCTCGAGCTGGCCGCCCGCGAGGCGCACGTCGCCGCCGGTGATGCCGACGGCACAGGCATAGGTGCCGCACTCGATGCGGTCGGGCAGGATGCGGTGCGTGGCGCCGTGCAGGCGGCGGACGCCTTCGACGGCGAGCTTGTCGGTGCCGGCGCCTTCGATGCGGGCTCCCATGGCGATCAGGCAGGCCACCAAGTCGCCGATCTCCGGCTCGCGCGCGGCATTCAGGATCTCGGTGCGGCCATCCGCGAGGCTCGCGGCCATGACCAGGTTCTCGGTGGCGCCGACGGAGGCGAACGGCAGCACGATGCGCGCGCCGCTCAGGCCGCGCGGCGCGCGTGCGTCGATGTAGCCGCCTTCGAGCGCGATCTCGGCACCCATCGCCCCCAGCCCCTTGAGGTGCAGGTCGACCGGCCGCGTGCCGATCGCGCAGCCGCCGGGCAGCGACACGCGTGCCTCGCCGCAGCGGGCGAGCACCGGGCCGAGCACCAGGATCGAGGCGCGCATCTTGGAGACGATCTCGTACGGCGCCTCGGTGCAGGTGATGTCGCCGCCGATCGACAGGGCGAGGGGCTCGTCCTCTCGATCCCTGGCGCTGACGTCGTCGACGGCAAGGCCGTGCCGGGCCAGCAGCTCCGTCATCGTGGCGATGTCGGCGATCCGGGGCACGTTGGTCAGCACCAGCCGCTCGGAGGTCAGCAGGCCGGCGGCCAGCAGCGGCAGCGCCGCGTTCTTGGCGCCGCCGATGCGGATCGTGCCGTGCAGCGGGTTGCCCCCGCGTATCAGGAAACGGTCCATCTCGTTGTTCCTACATGCGGGGCATGGCGACGCCGCGCTGGCCCATGTACTTGCCAGCGCGGTCGGCATAGCTCACCTCGCACGGTTCCGCTCCCTGCAGGAACAGGAACTGGCAGATGCCCTCGTCGGCGTAGATGCGGGCGGGCAGCGGCGTGGTGTTGCTGATCTCGATCGTCACCTGGCCTTCCCACTCGGGTTCCAGCGGGGTGACGTTCACGATGATCCCGCAGCGCGCGTAGGTGGACTTGCCGAGGCAGATCACCAGGACGTCGCGCGGGATCCGAAAATACTCGATCGTGCGGGCGAGCGCGAAGCTGTTCGGGGGGATGATGCAGACCGGAACGTTGCGGCTGACGAAGCTGTCCGGGCTGAAATCCTTGGGGTCGACGACGGCGCTGTCGACGTTGGTGAAGATCTTGAACTCGCTCGCCACCCGCGCATCGTAGCCGTACGAGGAGAGCCCGTAGCTGATCACGCCGTCCCGCCGCTGCGTCTCGACGAACGGGTCGATCATGGCGCGCTCCACCGCCATGCGCCGGATCCAGCTATCGGGCATCACTGGCATCGTCTGCCTTCCTTGACCAGGCCGCGGGACGCGGCGGATCGCTTTCAGGCCGCGGGACGCGGCGGGGCGCCACGCATCCCTAGACGCCAACTGGGGCCGACCGCAACGTGCATCGCGAGGATCCGTGCAGCCATCGTCGGCCAGCCGGGGCCTAATCCGGCAGGCTCGGAGGATCGGGGGGTGGATGATCGGCGGCAGCGTCCGCCGCGTCGGGCTGTCGACGCGCGCGGACCTGCTGCTTGCGGCGCCGCAGGTTCTCGCGGAGGGCGGTCGCCTCACGGGCCTTGCGCAGGAGCGTCGCCGCATCGGCCATGCCGGTCGGAGCTGGTCTCGGCGGATCGACGGGTCGGGCCATGGAGCTCCCGCAGGCTGGTGCTGCTGCAGGGACTCGAACCCTGGACCTCTCCCTTACCAAGGGAGTGCTCTACCACTGAGCTACAGCAGCCTGTCGGCTTGAACCGCCGTGTCCTAGCTTCTCGCCCCGGTTGAAGCAAGAGGGGCCGACGCAAGAGGATCGGCGCCGTAGCCCCGGAGGAACAGGCGGACGGCGCCCTGCACGACCAGCTCGATGTCCTCGTCGCTGGTTGCCTGGACGATCTGCAGCCGCCGCTGGGTCGCGATCCGCGTTTGGCAGAGCGCCAGGAACTGCTCCGCGGCAAACGCCGGGTCCGACACGTCGAGCCGGCCGACGGCGACCTGCCGCTCGATCCACTGCGTCATGTAGGAGATTGCCCGACACGGACCGGCCTGCCAGAACACCGTCGCCAGGTGGGGGAACTTGGTCGCCTCGGAGACCACGATCCGGTACAGCACCAGGCTTCCCGGAGACATGATCATCCTGACCATGCGCAGGGCGATCCCGTGCAGGGCGGCGGCGGGGTCGTCGTCTTCGAGAACCTGCTGGAAGATGTCGGCGAGATTCTCGCTCGCCATCTGCTCGACGAGCACCGCGAACAGCGTGGATTTGCTGTCGAAGTAGTTATACAGCGTGCCTTTGGAGACGCCGGCCTCGGCGGCAATTCGCGACATGCTGGCGCCCTCGTAGCCGCACTCGGTGAAGACCAGTTCCGCACCGCGAATGATCTGCTGGCGTTTCGCAGCCGGTTGGTCGCCTTGGTCGATCACCTCGATCTGTCTCCGGGCGGCCGCGCAGGTCTGGTTGGCAAGCGACTTGGCCGAATGTTGACGATCAGACCAAAGCGGATAGGTTGTCAACGCTGACCGAACGGGTCGGTCAGTGGTGGAAGGGGGCCTAGTGCGCAGCAGAACCATCTGGCCGGCGCTGTTGGCTTCCCTGGTCGCATCCGGCTGCACGGTCGGACCGAATTACAAGCGGCCCAGCCTGTGGTCGCCGGCGAGCTGGGGCGGTTTCGACAGGCATGAGCCGGTCGTGGCCCATGCGGGTCGAGGTAAGCCGGCCGTGACGGTCAAGAGCGTGACGGTCGAGAGCCCGCCGGACCCGCGCTGGTGGGACCAGTTCAAGGATGCCGAGCTAAGCGCGCTCGAGGGGCGCGTCGCGCGCAACAATCTCGACGTGCGGCTGTCGACGATCCGCCTGATCGAGAGTCGGGCCCAGTTGCAACAGACCACTGCGAGCCGGTACCTGTCCCTGAACGGGACCGCCAGCTACACGCGCGAACAATTCAGCGCCAAGGAGTTCCAGCGCGGCCTGCAGAACGCGAACACTCCCAATGGGCTCGGCAGACTGTTCGGCTACAACTCCAACTTCAACAGCCAGGGCGTCCGCCAGGAGCTGGGCTCGTTGCAGATACCGCCGGTCGATATCTGGCAGGACGGCATCGACGCATCCTGGGAGCTCGACCTCTGGGGCCGGATCAGGCGGTCGATCGAAGCGGCCAAGGCGACGTTGCAGGCGTCCCGGGAGGACCAGCGCTCGACGCTCGTGACCGAGTTCGCCGAGGTGGCGCGAGACTACATGACGCTGCGCGGCCAGCAGGCGCAGCTGGCGATCCTGCGCGACAACCGGCGCGTGGCGCAGGAGTCGGTCGATCTGACCAGGACCCGGTATCGCGGCGGCCTGACCACCGAGCTGGATGTCGAGAACGCGGTGTCGCAGCTCGACAGCGTGGTGTCGCAGATCCCCGATGCTGAGCAGCAGATCGCCCAGCAGATCAACGCCATCGGCCTGCTGCTGGGCGAGCCGCCGCAGGCCCTGCGCACCGAACTGGAGAGTGCTGCCCCGATCCCGCCGGTGCCGCCGCGCGTGCCGGTAGGGGTACCCTCGGAGCTCGCGCGGCGCCGGCCGGACATACGGGAGGCGGAAGCGCAGCTGCATACGGCGACCGCCAGCGTCGGGGTGGCGGTGGCCTCGTTCTATCCGCGCATCACGCTCAGCGGCGCGCTGAACTTCAATGCGCTGTCGCCGCGCGATTTGGGTTTCTGGAGTGCTGCCGCCTACAGCTTCGGGCCGTCGATCAGCCTGCCGATCTTCCAGGGCGGGCAGTTGAGCGGCCAGTTGCAGCTCAACGAGGCGCGCCAGCAGGAGTCTGCCGTCAACTACCAGAGGACGGTGCTGCAGGCGTGGCGGGACGTGGACAACGCGCTCACCGCCTATACCGCCGAGCAGCGCAAGCATGACGCGCTGGAACGCTCGGTGGCCTCGTACCAGCGCGCGCTGGTGCTGGCGAGGCAGCAGTATGCGAGCGGGCTGCAGACCTTCCTGAACGTGCTGGACGCCGAACGGGGCCTGTTCGACGCCCGCGGCCAGCTGGTCAGCAGCACCACCTCGATATCGAGCGACTTGGTGCAGCTCTACAACGCGCTCGGCGGTGGATGGGAGACGGCGTTCCCGGAAGCGCCGACCGCCAACGCCGACGGGCCCGGCGCCGACGGGAAACGGGCCGGTCTCTGAGGAAAAATCGGCCTCGGGTGCTTTTCCTGATTGACCCTTCCCTGTGTCGGGCCTAAATCCCCGTTTGTCCGGCGGGTGGTGCACAAAGTGCTTGGCACGGTGCGCTAAGTTCGCTTGGGGCTTTGGCTCCTGATCCGGCTGTTCATTG
>JAABUX010009599.1_pt1 | contig 10935 bp, 10 predicted proteins | sample 5561851 | NCBI WGS metagenome assembly JAABUX01 (sample SAMN10711883, study PRJNA513361) | rock metagenome | isolation source: Antarctica rocks | place: Antarctica: Victoria Land, Richard Nunatak red sandstone | collected 2016-01-03 | reverse complement strand
GGCGTTGATGGCCAGGTTGAGCAGGGCGTTCTCCAACTGGTTCGGATCGCACAGCGTGCCCCACAGCCCCGGCGCGAGGTCCAGGTCCAGCGGAATGCCAGGGCCGAGCGTGCGGCTCAGCAGGTCCTCCATCCCGGCCACCAGCGCATTGGCGCCCACCGGGCGCGGGTCCAGCGGCTGCCGGCGGGCGAAGGCCAGCAGCCGCTGCGTCAGGGCGGCGGCGCGGCTGGCGCTGGTGGCGGCGATCTCCACAAAGCGCGGCGCCTCGTCGAACCGGCCCGCCGCCACCCGCCGGGCCAGCAGCTCCAACGCGCCGGTGATGCCGGTCAGCAGGTTGTTGAAGTCGTGCGCGATGCCGCCCGTCAGTTGCCCGACCGCCTCCATCTTCTGCGACTGGCGCAACGCCTCCTCCGCCCGCTGCAGCTCGGCCGTGCGCTGCTCGACGCGGGCCTCCAGGGTGGCGTTCAGCTCGCGCAGCTCGGCCTCGGCCCGGGCGCGCTCCATGGCGTCCCAGATTAGCGACGCCACATCCTCCACCAGCCCGGTCTCGTCCGGACGCCAGGCGCGCGGGGTGCTGTGGTTGACGAACAGGCTGGCGCGCACCCGCCCGGCGCGGACCAGCGGCACCGACACCACGGCGCCGATGCCCAGGGCCGCCCAGTGCTCGCGGTTCTCGTGCGGGGTGGTACAGTCGTGGACCACCATCGTCAGCCCCGCCCGCTGCCGGGCCTTGTGGGCGCCGCCGAACCTCTCCAGCGAGTACTCGCCCTGCAATGCCGGCAGGCCGTTGTGGTAGGCGGTCTGCATCACGGTGGTCTCGCCATCCGGCTGCACCAGGCCCCAGCCGACGCGATGGACCTTCAGGTGCTGGCCCAGCGCCATGGCCGCCGCCGCGACGATGGCCGGGGCGTCGGCCAGGGTCTGCAGGTGGGCCGACAGTCCCCACAGCATGTCCTGCCGGGCCTGGGCGGCCTTGCGCGCGGTGATGTCGATGGCGACGCCCACGGCACGGGTGCAGCGCTCTCCACCGGCATCGTCCCGGAACAGCCCCCGTCCCTTGGCCGCCACCCAGCGCAGGGCGCCGTCGTGCTTGCCGAGGATGCGGTACTCCACGTCATAGGTCAGGCGCTGTGCTGGATCGATGGCGGCGGCGAAGGCGGCAGTGGTGGCGACCCGGTCGTCCGGATGCAGCCCGGCGTAGAAGTCGTCCATGTGGCACGGCTCGTCCGGGTGCAGGCCGAACATCGCCTTGGTGCGGGCCGACCATGTCAGCACGCCGCCGGGCACGCCGGCATCGAGGTCCAGGTCCCAGGTGCCGACCTCCGCCGCCTCGGTTGCCAGGCGGAGGCTGGCCTCGCTGAGTTCCTGGGCGCGCAGGCGGTCGCCCAGTTCGGCGAGCAGGGCGGCGTTCTCGGTTTCCAGGCCGGCCAGCCGGTCGCGCTCCAAGGTCACGTCCACCTGGCTGGCGCAGAAGTAGGCGACCTGGCCGGCGTGGTCCCGCACGGGGGCGATCAGCAGGCGGTTCCAGAACGGCGTGCCGTCCTTGCGGTGGTTGCGCAGGTCGATCTGGATGCCCTGGCTGGCCTGCACGGCGGCGCGGATGCGGGCGATGGCGGCCGGGTCGGTGCCGGGTCCCTGCAGGAAGCGGCAGTTGCGGCCCACCACCTCCTCCCGCGCATAGCCGGACAGGCGGCAGAAGCTGTCGTTGACGAACACGATGGGGTTGTCGGGCAGCCGCGCATCGCTGATGGCGATGGGCATGGGGGTGGCGCGGACGACGGCGGCGAAGGGGTCGGCGCCGTCGTCCATATGCAGCAGCCCGGCCCGGGCAGGGCCGACCGCGGCCCGGACCTGGGCGGCCCGGCCGGCGCCGTCGTCCATGTCAGTGCCGCCCATGCCAGGAAGGAGAGCGTCCGTCATGGGGAGGGTATAGCGCAGTCCCGTCGTGGCGCCAGTGACGGCATATGACGGAAGGGTAACAGAGCGTGCGTAGGACGGTGCGCCTGTAACCGGTCCCGGGGGCGATCAAACTCCCGCGACCATGAAGAACAGGCAAGGCGCACTGCACGGCTGCCGAGCACCACGACAAGGGCGACCACGCCGCCGGCCACGCGCACGGCACGAAGGCGCATGAGGAGAGCACCAAGGCGCACACCCACTCCACCACGGCGCACAGCAAGAGCACCGAGGCGGCGAAAACGTAGGCTTCGCGGCCTTCGGCGGGCGGGGTCCGGGCCCCGCCCGCTACTGCGTCGGCCGTGCGGCCAGGTCCGGCAAGGGCGTGGAGCCGTCCGGCGTGCCCTCCCGCCCCGCCGCCAGCATCATGGCGACCGTAACGTAGGTGCCGGACACCGTCACTAGGTCCACGATCTGCTGGTCCGACAGCACCGTCTTGGCCTGGGCGAACGTCGCATCCGACACTGCGTGTGTCGCCGCAAGCTCGGTGCACAGGTCGTACACTGCGGCCTCGTCGGGCTGCATCGCCGCCGGGCGCCGGCCGGCCAGCAGGTCCGCCGCCACCGCCTCCGGCAGCCCGGCCTTGATCGCCAGCGGGTGGTGCGCCTTCCACTCCACCTGCGAGGTCCATTGCCGGGCCTGGATCAGGATGGCGAACTCGTTCAGCCGGCGCGGAACGGAGGTGTTGAAGCGCAGGTAGTCCAGCAGCGCCACCATCCGCGCCGCCATTACGGGGCTGCGGAGCATGACGTTGTAGGGGCCCTGCAAGCCGAGGCTCGACACCTTCAGCACCTCGTCGGCGACCTGGTGTTGTGCCGGCGTCAGCTCCTCGACGGTCAGTTGCTTGAAGCGCTTGTCCAGCATTGCCGCCCCCGCCAGGGCCGGCAGCAGCAGCACGCACCCGGCCAGCATCATCCTGCGTGACATCCCTGCCTCCCGTGTCGGCGCCCGTTGAGCCGGGGCCGTGTTGCCGGAGAGCCTAGCGTCGCGGATGCAGTCCTGCCAACCTCAGCCTTCGCCGCCGCCGATGCTTGCCCGGTCAGGCCATATCCGTCCGGGCAACGTCATCGCCCTCGTGGGCCCAGTGACCGCGAGAATGTGCGCTTTGGCCAGCTAGCATCGCGCAGCGTCGCCAGCCTTGATCGCCGACTTCGCCAACAGTGTCCGCTCGTTGGCGGATCAATAACCTGGACGCAGCTCCTTCAGAGAAACTGTGCGTCCCGTAAAAGTGTTTCGCCCATGCCGGATATTTGCGTCTATGTGAGAGCGGCCTCAGGTGGCCAGAACGTACGCTTTCGTGGTTGCTGAGCCTTCTAAAGCAGCCTGGCTCCGTTGGAACCGCCCAGCGCCGTCATCAGGGCGCAGATGTCGGCCGCCATGGTGCGCTTGTCGTAGCCCCTCGTGGGCTTCTCCGTCTCGCCTTGGCCGCGCAGGTATGAGGCGATCAGCACTCGGCCAGGATGGGAATTCGCTTGCGCCGGGTATACCAAATCTCAGGAAAGCCGTGCAGCAGCACGGCCGGCGGCCCATCTTTCACCCCCACCCAGTGCTGCTTGATGCCGGTGCGCAAATTGTGGTGCTGAAGTTCCGGCATTGGACCGGCTTCCGTACGGTGCAGAGCCCGAACGCCGCCGGGCGTCGGACGCCGCCGTCACGGTGACGTTACCCGTAGGCAACGCCGCCAAACCGCCCGCACCCCGTGCCGTTCACCCGGCCTGATCCATACACGGGGGCGGCACATGAAGGCACTCACCTGGCACGGCAAGGGCGACATGCGGTGTGAGACCGTGCCCGACCCCACCATCCAGCACCCGCGCGACGCCATCATCAAGGTGACCGCCTGCGCCATCTGCGGCAGCGACCTGCACCTGTACGACGGCGTCATGCCCGGCATGGAAAAAGGCGACGTGATCGGCCACGAAGCCATGGGCGAGGTCGTCGAGGTCGGCTCGGAGAACAAGAAGCTCAAGATCGGCGACCGCGTGGTGGTGCCGTTCACCATCTCCTGCGGCGAGTGCTTCTTCTGCAAGAACGGCTTCTTCTCGGGCTGCGAGAACTCCAATCCCAATGCCGAGGCCGCCAGCAAGCTATGGGGCCACTCCCCAGCCGGGCTGTTCGGCTACTCGCACCTGCTCGGCGGCTACCCCGGCGGCCAGGCCGAGTACCTGCGCGTGCCGTTCGCCGATGTCGGCCCGGCCATCGTCCCTGACGGCCTGACCGACGAGCAGGTGCTGTTCCTGTCCGACATCTTCCCGACGGGCTACATGGGCGCCGAGTTCTGCCAGATCAAAGGCGGCGAAACCATCGCGGTGTTCGGCTGCGGCCCGGTGGCGCAGTTCAGCATCCGCAGCGCCTTCCTGCTAGGCGCCGAGCGGGTGATCGCCATCGACACTGTGCCCAAGCGCCTGCAGATGGCGCGCGACGCCGGCGCCATCACGATCGACTTCATGCAGGAGGACGTATACGACCGCATCCAGGAGCTGACGCACGGCCGCGGCGCCGACGCCTGCATCGACGCCGTGGGCACCGAGGCGAGCAGCGCCGCGAGCTTCGACAGCATGATCGACCGGTTCAAAACGGCGGCTTTCCTGGGGACCGACCGGCCGCACGTGATGCGTCAGTGCATCACCAACACCCGCAACTTCGGCATCGTCAGCATCATCGGCGTGTATGGCGGCTTCGTGGACAAGATCCCGATGGGCAGCGCCATTAATCGCGGCTTGACGTTCAAGATGGCGCAAACCTCGGTGCAGTACTACCTGCCGAAGCTGCTGAAGCTGATCGAGGATGGCAAGATCGACCCCAGCTTCGTCATCACCCACCGCGCGAAGCTGGAGGACGGGCCGGGCCTGTACGAGACGTTCCGCGACAAGAAGGACGGCTGCATCAAAGTCGTGCTGAAGCCGTAAGAGGGCCGCAACCAGGCTGAGCAGTTCAGCCGCTTTCTAGGCAACTGGGTGGTCGGTGGTGAGGAGATGCCGGCTAAGTGACGACGGGGCGTACTGTGGGCCGGCATGTGTTGGCGGTGTAGGACACGACGGGGCTGCACGTCAGCAGCGACACGGAGCGGCGGTCTAGGTTCGGCGCCTCGGGCGGTAGGGTGAGGACGGGCCTGTTCCTGTAAGCTGTCTGCGTCCAGGTGGAGGGCCGTATCACGCCGCTGCAGAACCCTCGTGCCCCGACACCCTGGCCTGGCCCGCCTGGACCCGCGGCCCGCCTGGGTGGCCGGTCGGGACACGCCGCCAAGGAATGCAAGCTGCCGGTACCCCTGACCTTCACCCACGGCCCGGCCAAGCTCAATGGCACCGCACACGGGTGGACCCTCGTTCGTTCCGGATATGTGCAGCCACCGTGGCCCGGAGGATGGAGTGGGCAGCACCCGCACGCCAGGTGCGATCGCCCGGCCCGCCAAGCCCGGCAGCGCAACGCAAAGGTCCCGGCGGTGCTCTATCCATGAGCGCTCAAGTCATCCCGCCGCCCCGCGGCCGCGCCGGAGACCGCCATGCCCCTCGCCACCCACTTCGACATACCTCTGGTGGCCCTGTCGGTCCTGATCGCCGTGCTTGCTTTCTAAAGCGCGCTGGACCTCGCGGGCCGCGTGCGCGGGGCGGCACGGGCCTACCGGCCGGTGTGGGTCGGCATGGCGGCGCTGGTGATGGGCGGCGGCATCTGGGCAATGCACTTCATCGGCATGCTCGCGCTGCAGATGGACATGCCCACAAGCTGTGCCACCGGCGGCACCCTGCTGTCCCTGCTGGTGACAGTCGGCGCGACCGGGGCTGCCTTCGCCTGGGTCTGCCGAGCCGGGGCGCGGCGCCGGGACGTGCTGCCGGCCGGCGTGCTGATGGGTGGCGGCGTCGCGGCCATGCACTACACCGGCATGGCGGCGATGCGCATGCCGGCGGACGTCGCCTACGCCTGGCCGGTGGTGGCGCTGTCGGTCGTGATTGCCGTCGCCACGTCCACTGCGGCGCTGTGGCTGGCGTTGCGCAACAGCGGCGTCGGGCAGAAGCTGGGCGCCGCGGCGGTGATGGGCTTCGCCGTGTACGGGATGCACTACTGCGGGATGCTCGCCGCCACGTTTGCCGCGTATGGCATCCACCACGCCGGCCCGGAAGCCGCCGCCCTGGACGGCATCCCGCCGGAGACGCTGGCCCTGTATGTCGCCGGTGCCACGTTCCTGATCCTGTTCCTAGCCCTGTTGGCGTCCTCGTTCGACCAGGCCCGCGTGCAACGCGACTTGCTGGCCAGCGAGGAGCGGTTCCGCGCCGCCGCCGAGGTGGTCGGCGACATCATCTGGACCAACGATGCCGCCGGCAACATGACCGGCGACCAGCCCGACTAGTCCCGCTACACCGGCCAGACCCCGGCCCGCCTCGCCGGCCACGGCTGGACCGAGGCCATCCACCCCGACGACCTCCCCGCCACCCTGGCCGCCTGGGACGCCGCTGTCGCCAGCCGCCGGGTGTTCCTGTATGAACACCGCGTACGCCGGCATGACGGCATCTACCGCCTGTTCGTCGTCCGCGCCGCACCCGTCTTTGAGACATCCGTCCTTGGGGCATCCGTGCAAGGCAGACCGGGGCAAGGCAGGCCGGGCCGCCTGCGCGAGTGGGTCGGCGTCCACGAGGACATCACCGACCGCCGCCTGGCCGAGGACGACCTGCGCGCCGCCCGCGACGCCGCCGAGGATGCCAACCGCGCCAAAAGCCAGTTCCTGGCCAACATGAGCCACGAGCTGCGCACCCCGCTATCGGCCATCATCGGCTACAGCGAGATGCTGGAGGAGGAGATCGGGGACACGGGGGACCCCGCGGGCCTGCTGCCCGACATGGCCAAGGTGAAAAGCAACGCCCGCCACCTGCTGGGCCTGATCAACGGCGTGCTGGACCTGTCGAAGATCGAGAGCGGCAAAATGGAGGTCTATGCCGAGGACTTCGATGTGTCCCCACTCGTGCAGGACGTGGCCGCGACGGCGCAGGCCCTGGTGGACAAGCGCGGCAACACCCTGGCCGTGAAGCTGGCCCCCGACCTGGGCCAGATGCATCAGGACGTGACCAAGCTGCGGCAGATGCTGCTCAACCTGCTGAGCAACGCCGCCAAGTTCACCGAGAACGGTGCCATCACCCTCCTCGCCTCCCGCGCTGGCGAGGAAGTGCTGTTCCGCGTGTCCGACACCGGCATCGGCATGACGGCGGAGCAACTGGAGAAGCTGTTCCAGAGGTTCCAGCAGGCTGACGCTTCCACCACCCGGCGGTTCGGCGGCACCGGGCTTGGCTTGTCCATCACCAAGGCGTTCAGCGCCATGCTGGGCGGCACGGTGGCGGTGGACAGCGCGCCGGGCCGCGGCACCAGCTTCACCCTGCGCCTGCCCGCCGTCTGGCAGCCGCCGCAGGCCGACCTGCCCGGAACCGCGCCCGAGACCCCGGCCAAGTCCCCGCCCTGGTCATCGACGACGACCCAGCCGTGCTGGACTTCATGACCCGCTTCCTGCAACGCGAAGGCTTCGCCGTGCAAACCGCCCTGGACGGCGAGACCGGCCTGCGCCTGGCCGCCGAGCTGCGCCCGGGTGCCATCCTGCTCGACATCCTGATGCCGCATGTGGACGGCTGGACCGTGCTGTCCCGCCTCAAGGCCGACCCGGCGCTGTCGGCCATCCCCGTCGTGGTGGTCAGCTTCGTGGACGAGCGCGGTCTCGGCTACTCACTTGGCGCCGCCGACTACCTGGTGAAGCCCATAAAGTGGGGCCGCTTGAAGCAGGCGCTGGACACCTTGGCGCCGGAGGGCGACGTGCTGGTGGTGGACGACGACGAGGGCACCCGCGACCGCCTGCGCTCCATGCTGACCCGCGCCGGCTGGTCCGTGCAGGAGGCCCCCGCCGGCCGCACCGCCCTGCAGAAGGTCGCCGCCGCCCGGCCCGCGATGATCCTGCTCGACCTGATGATGCCCGGCATGGACGGTTTCGCGGTGCTAAAGGAGCTGCGCAACACCCCCGATTGGGCCGCGATCCCCATGGTGGTGGTGACGGCGATGGACATGACGCGTGCGGACTGCGAACGGATCGGACCGCAGGCGGCGCTGATCCGCAAGGACAGCGCCGACATGCGGAACCTGCTGGCCGAGATGCGCCGCGCCGCCGGGCACGCCCCGCCGCTGGCGCCCGCCCCGGCCAACAGCGTGGAGCGCCATGCGGAGGAGCTGGAAGTGGTGGAGGCTCGGCGTCGGGTCTAGGCAAGCCTGCCTAGCCGTCCTGGTCCCCGGCTGCCGTCCCGGCGCGTGCCAGCTCCGCAGCCGCCCGCCCTGCCCCGGCGGCGTGCGCCAGCCACCAGCAGGCCAGCCCGGCCAGGCCGATCAGCAGCTCCCGCACCCGCTTAACCAGCGACAGCGACAGCGCCGCCACCCCCGGCAGGCCCACGGCGGCGGCGGCCAGCACGAAGCCGCCCTCCTGGATCGCCAGCGCCCCTGGCACCACGAACCCTGCGCTGCGCGCCGCCATCCCTAAGCTTTCGACCACGAACGCCTGCCCCGGCGACGCGTCCACGCCGAGCGCCCGCAGCACGAGCCAGGTCTCGCCCGTCCCCAGCGCCCAAGCCGCTCCCTGCAGGCAGAAGGCGAGCAACAGGCGGCGCGGCCGGCGATACATGGCGAGCGCCGCGGCTTCCAGCCCATTCAGGCCGCCCGCCGCCAGCCCAGGTCCCAGGGAGGGCCACTGCCGCCCGACGCCGCGGACCACCGCCTCCAGCAGCCGCAGGCCGCCAAAGCGTTGCGCCAGCGCCAGGCTGCCGGCCGCCAGCGCCGCCGCGCCAAGGCTGCCGCACCACAGCCAGGCCGCCCCCGCCCCCGCCAGCGCCGCCAGCAGCCCGCAGCCCGCTGCCAGGAACGCAAGCTGCGCGCCCACTTCCACGGTCAGGTCCACCACCATGCCCGCCACCGCCACGGCAGCCGGGATGCCCGCCCGCGCCATCACCTGCGCCGCGACGACTTCCCCGCCGACATGCGCCAGCGGCAGCAGCGTGTTCAGCCCCTCCCGCAGCAGCCGCAGCCGGAAGAAGCCCGCCAGGCCGATCGGCGGGCGCATGATCAGGACGCGCCAGCCGAGCGCGGACAGCAGCAGTTGCACCAGGTGCACGGCCAGGGCGGCTGGAACGGTCCACAGCGCCTGCACGGCAGCCGACCCTGCCTGGGCCAGGTCCCCCCATACGCCCGCAGCCAGCCACCCCACGCAGCTCACAACGCCGAGCGCCGCAGCCGTGGCCAGCAGCCGCCGCGCGCCCGGTCGTTTGAAGCGCTCCGGTCCCTTAGAGGGCAGCGTGCGCCAGCCCAGCATCCCTCGGCTCCAGCAGGGTGGCCAGGAAGAACGACCGGCGGTGGTGGCCCGTTGCCGAAAGGTGCGGCGACCAGGTGAACGCGTCGTGGATGCGCCGGGTCAGCCTCGAGTCCGGGTCGGCGGAGAAGAAGAAGTGGTTCGCCAGCAGGAGCACGCCACCCGGCGCCAGCAGCCGCGCCAGCCGCGCGCTGAGCGTCTTGAGCAGGTCGTCGCCCAAGGGGGATAGGTAGTACAGCGTGTCCGCCACCACGACAAGGTCGAACGCCGCGTCCAGGCTGGCCGGCAAGTCCAGGATGTCGGCCTGCTCGAAACTGAGGTTGGCGATGCCCGCCGCCCGCTCCCGGGCGTGCCCGACCGCCGCCGCTGCAACGTCGAGCCCCAGCACCGCATCCGACCGCTGGGCCAGGCGCTGAGACAGCAGGCCAAGGCCGCATCCGAGGTCGAGCACTCGCTGGAACCGCCGGGCCGGCAGCAGCGCCATGATCTGCTCATACTTGAGCTGCTGGTAGCGGTAGCGCGGGGCGGCGGACCTCCAGGGGTCGCGTGACCGGGTGTAGGCTTCCTCGAACGCCGCGCGGGCGCCGAACTTGGCGCGGGTCCGCTCGATGGCGGCGTCCGTGCGGGCGCTCACCAGGAACAGGCTGAAGTCCCGCGGCAGGATGAACGTCGGATGGGCAAGGACCCGCTTGAGGAAGCCAGCGTCCGGGCCGGTCAAAGGGCGCCGCCGCGGGTGACGGAGATGTTCGGGATGACCGGCATGCAAGCCTCTCCTGGCGACGGGCCTGGGCGATGTCAGCGGCTGGCGATCCGTCCGAGGTTGGAGGGGACCGATGCACACTGGCGAACGCTGATATGCCGTGTATCAGGAAGTTCGTCCACTTGCGCAATTCGCCGGCGCTGTTCCCACGCCGCACACGGCCGTTGCTGGCCCGTTGTCTGGCAGCAATCCTCGGATGCCAGAGGCCCGAGCCTCCCAGTGACGGCAGTCGCCGGACTGGGAAGGCTAGGCGTGGGGCCAGCCGTTCGGCCGGGGCAGCGGCGTGATCCCTGGCAGTGCTGTCATCCGCGCCACCCATGCGGCGACGCCGGGCCAAGCGACAAGGTCGAACCCGGCCTCGTCCGCGCGATGGGTATAGGCGAACAGCGCCAGGTCGGCGATACTGGGGCCGCCGCTGGCCAGCCAGTGCTGGGCGGTCAGCCGGCGCTCCATCGCATCCAGCGCCTGCGCGCCGCGGGCGTCGCAGTCGGCCAGGCGGTCCCCGTGCAGGTGCGCCTCCCGCCGCAAGGCGCGGATGTTGCGGGCAACGGCGACATAGGGTTCGTGGCTGTACTGCTCGAAGAACAGCCACTCATGGATCCGGGTGCGCGGCAGGCCCGGCGGTGGCAGCCACGGCGTCCCCTCGGCGAAGTGCAGCAGGATGGCGTTGCTTTCCGTCAGCAGCGTTCCGTCGTCGAGCACCACGGCGGGCACCTTGCCGACGGGGTTGACGGCCAGGTACTCTGGCGTGCGGGTGGCGCCAGCATTGCTATACCCCGTTCACGTCAGGATCCGAAAATCCTCCGGTGAGATGATCCGGAAGTTATCCGTTACGGCATCGCAGAACACGTGCCAGTTTCTGGGCACCTCCTCGCGCAGGAACGCCAGGATCGCG